>Ga0326727_10028089_pt1 | contig 10264 bp, 8 predicted proteins | sample MB2enrmetagenome_FD_207643 | JGI IMG/M metagenome (GOLD analysis project Ga0326727, IMG submission 207643) | Lab enriched peat soil microbial communities from McLean, Ithaca, NY, United States - MB29MY | ecosystem: Environmental > Terrestrial > Soil > Wetlands > Peat | place: USA: New York...
ACGGCGACAGGAATTTCCAGATAGTCCTGCACCTGGCGGATTTTCCGAGCGGTCGACTCGACCGCTTCCCAGGTATAGGGGATGGGGAGCAGGTCGTGGGTGTAGCGCCCATCGACGCTGCCCCAGCACAGGTGGTCGGAAAGCCAGGGGGTCCTGGTGCGGCGGACCAGCGTTTTCAGCCGTTTCAGGTGCTCGCGATTCAGCGCCTGCGCCGAGCCGAAATACATGGAGACGCCGTGCTGGACCACGCGGTACTGCTCCAGAATCTGGTCCAAGACGGCCAGCGGGCGGCCGCCGTCGAACATGTAGTTTTCCGAGATGATCTCGAACCAGTCCACCACCGGCTTCCGGGTCAAGATGTGGGTGTAGTGCGGAATTCTCAAACCGATGCCAATTCCGTAGTCCTGGAATCCATTGAAACGATTGGCTGGCATTTTCACCCCGCTAACTGATGGTATTGTGAGTCCTGGCGGGCGCTGCGTGCCGCCAGGCGTGCGTGCGCATGACTATTTCGTTAAAACCGTGATAAATAGAAAAATTCCGGGGCCGGGATACGCCGGCCCTCGCGACCATACCTGCAATTACATGGTTTTGGAGCCATCGGTGGCGCAGCCGCCCTTGCCCTTGCACGAGTTCTTGCCCTTGCAGCCGTTGTCCCCGCTCTTACAGCCGCCCTTTCCTTTACAGGAGTTCTGGCCTTTACAGGCATGCTTTTCTTTGTCCTTGTCCAAGCCGGTGCGCAACAGCTTCGACTGAGTTGCGGTTTTCTGGCCGGAAGCGGGCGTGACCTGGGCCGAGGCGAGGCTTGCCGTTCCCCCCAAGAGGCCGGAAAGAGCGGCCGTGATCATCAGGTTCTTCATTGATTTCGTCATGGTGCGTCTCCTTGGAGTTCGCGGTCTCAAAGCAACCGGACCACGCTCCTGCCGCCGTAAGATTCAGGATTCGGGCAAAGGTGACAGCCGCATTTGTAAAATTTTTGTTTGCTGGCCGGCAGCTCGCACCCGCAGAACTGATTGGCAACTTGCAATTTGTAATTTGCAAAGCGAAAACCGGACCGAAAAACCTTTCACCCTTTGCAAATTACAAATCACAAATTGCCAATTGGGCGCATCCTTTGCACTAAAGCTTTTCAATTCTTTGCAATCTTTTGACGTACAGGGCAAGCTCGAGGCCCGGTGGGTGGATCAAAGGAACTATGCGGTGGCATGGCGGACTCGGCGGGCGGGCTTTTCCATGGTTGCTCGTGCCGACCTGCGCGATTCTGTTTGGGCTCTGGTGGTGGAGCCCGCATACACCATTTGCCAAGGCGCCAGCCGAGGCCTCCGTTTCAACTATTCAGATCGGCAACTCCCGAATCGATGTGGTGGATGAAGGCAACCCGCCCGCGTTGTGGGATACGGAGATATTGCCTTGGGTACGGAGGGCAGCCGCTGCCGTGACCACTTATTACGGCCGGTACCCGGTTCCGCATGTCTCGATCCGGGTGTTTCCTTTTGCCGGCCAAGGCATTCGTAGCGGGCGGACTTTCGGCCGGGAAGATGGCGGGGCCATTCGCATTCGTGTCGGCTCGGACACCACGGCGGCGCAATTTCAGAGCGATTGGATGATGACCCACGAGATGGTGCATCTGTCTTTTCCTTCCCTGGCGGAACAGCATCACTGGCTGGAAGAAGGAATTGCCACCTATGTGGAGCCGATCGCCCGGGTACAGGCGAAACAACTGCCGGCCACCGAGATGTGGGCGGAGTTGATCCGCGGCCTTCCCCAGGGGCTCCCGCAAGCCGGCGATCAGGGTCTCGACAACACGCACACGTGGGGACGGACCTACTGGGGCGGCGCGCTCTTTTGCCTCCTGGCCGATGTGGGTATCCGCCGCGCAACGAACAACGAAAAAGGCCTGCAAGACGCTTTGCGCGGCATTCTCGCGGCGGGAGGAGATATCCGTTACGACTGGGAAATGGAGAAGGCGTTGACCGTCGGGGACCGCGCAGTCGGGGTTTCCGTTCTCATGCCGCTCTACGAGCGCATGAAAGATAAGCCGGTCGAGGTGGACCTGAATGCGCTTTGGGAGCAACTCGGTTTGCAATGGGAGGGCGGCCGTGTCCGCTACCGCGACCACGCTCCCCTGGCGGCAACGCGCATCGCGATTACTGCCGTTCCAACCCCTGCTTCCCCTCGTGGCTCGTAAGACAATGCAACGCACGCTGACAGTCATTCTCTGCCTTACCGTACTTACCCATCTCGGCGCCGCGGCTTCCCTGCCGGTGGATAGTGAACATTCCCAGCTCACGGTTCGCGTGTTCAAGAGCGGAATCTTCTCCGGCTTCGCGCACGATCATGAAATCCTCGCCCCCGTGGGTTCGGGCATCATCGATGCCGATGCCCCGTCGGTGCAGATACGTTTCCGGGCAGACGAGATGAAAGTGCTGGACCCCAAGGCTACACGGGACGACCGCGCCCAAATACAGCGCACCATGCTTAGCGAGAAAGTACTGGATCCGGCAAGGTTCCCCGAAATTGTGTTCCGGTCGCAGAGCGTGACGCCGCAGGGAGAGAACAAGTTCCTGGTTATCGGCGAGCTGACGCTCCACGGCGCAACCCGCACGCTCGCGGTCCCGGTCTCGCGGACGGGAAACCGTTATACCGGCACGGTGCAAGTCAAACAAACGGACTTCGGAATTACTCCTATAAAATTGTTCGGCGGAGCGGTTAAAGTTAAGGACGCAGTGGAGATCAGTTTCGAAATAGTATCTCGCTAGTGCCGGGGAACACCCACCACAGAGGCACAGAGACACAGAGACTAGTAGCATCGGGTGATCGGGCGATCGGGGGATCCGGTGATTTGGGAACTCGCTGAAGTTTTTGGCTCACCTAATGAACTACGACGGCGTGATGACCAGATGCTCCTGTATGGGTGTCTTCCGATCACCCGATCATTCGATCGGTTGTTGCGGAGGAAGCATTGGAAAGACGACAGTTTGATTCCAGGAAGCGCGAGGTGCCGGTAATTGGGCAAGGCACGTGGTATATCGAGAGTGGAGACCGCAAGGCTGCGGTGGCGGCTTTGCGCCGCGGGCTCGACCTGGGAATGAAGCATATCGACACGGCGGAGATGTACGGCTCCGGGGCCGCCGAAGAGATTGTGGCCGAGGCCATTGAGGGACGCCGGGATGAAGTGTTCCTCGTCTCCAAGGTGCTTCCCCAGAACGCTTCCCTGGCGGGAACCAAGGCCGCCTGCGAGCGATCGCTGGCTCACCTGCGGACCGACCGTTTGGACTGCTACCTGCTTCACTGGCGGGGCCGATATCCGCTCGCGGAAACTATCCAGGCGTTCCGGGAATTGCTGCGCGAAGGCAAGATCCTTTCCTGGGGCGTCAGTAATTTCGATACCCCCGACCTGGAAGAGGTCTGGAAGGCTGCGGGACAAAAAGACCTGGCCTGCAACCAGGTGCTGTATTACTTGCAAGAGCGCGCCATCGAACATCGGGTGATCCCGTGGTGCCAGGAACGCGGGGTCGCGGTTGTCGCCTACAGTCCCTTTGGACACGGAGACTTTCCCGAACCGCGCAGCAAAGGCGGCCAGGTGCTACAGCAAATTGCCGGCACCCATAAGGCTACTCCCCGCCAGGTTGCGCTGCGCTTTCTGCTGCGGTGGCCTTGCCTGTTTACCATTCCCAAGGCTTCGAGCGCCAAACATACGGAAGAAAATGCGGGCGCCGGCGAATTGCAGTTGTCGGAAGCCGAACTGCGGCAAATCGACGAGGCCTTTCCCCGCGGTCCGCGGCCGCGGCAGTTGCCGATGTTGTAGGGTCAGTTCCAGAAATCAATTTGCCGGAACATGATTTTTCCGTTCAGGACCGTCATCTTCGGGATCAGGAGTTTATTGCCGCGGAACGTTTCTCCGAGCCGATTTCTGTAGAAGAACGACTTATCGCTCAATTCAAAAATCGCGACATCGGCCAGGGCGCCGGGCGCCAGGGTTCCCAATTTTCCGCCCATGCCGATCAAACCGGCCGGAGTTGCGGTGCAGGCTTTCACCACCTCCGGCAAACCCAGACCCAGGCTCAGATATTTCGACATGACCGCCGGCAAACCGAACACCATATTGCCAAACAAGCTGGCGCGCGTCAGGTCGGTGCTGATCACGTCCGGACAAAAGCCTTCGGCCAGCGCAGCCCTAATGATGGGAAAGGAATGATGAACTCGGGCGTCGGCGGTATCGAATATCACCCCGTTTTTGCGGGCCTTATGCGCCTCCGGCCGCACTTTGCCGTCTTCCCCTAATATGGTGCTGCCTTTGCCGTGGTAACAATGGCAGCAAATATCGCCGGGCCGCAGAAGCGACAAAAGTTCACCCATGTCCCCGGGCGGGTCGGCCGAATGCACGATCACCCGGCATCCCAAAGCGTCGCCCAGTTTGGTGGCAGCCTTCAAGGGAGCCAAGCCGAATTGGCCGACTATTTCCCGGCCTTCTCTTACCTTCAGCCCCACCACTCGTCCCGGGTACTGCTGAAACAGTTCCTTCAGCCGCTCCAGGCTATAGTTCTGCGGATCGACATTTTCCGAATAGCGCTCCGTGATGATGCCCGTGGGCGACACATGGATGGTGCAGAAGAGGCGAACCTGGCTATGCGCCGCCATCGTCTGCATAAAACTCTCACAATTCACGATGCCGGTACTTCCCTGGTCGACCGCGGCGGTAACCCCCAGCGGCAAAAGCGACGGATCCGGGACGAAGCCCAGCTCTGTCCCTCCCGAATAGCAATGGACATGATTGTCGATCAGCCCCGGCGTAACCACGCAGCCCGCAGCGTCCACGACTTCGTCAGCTTCCGCCTTTTCCCCGGCTGCGAGTTCGACAAAACGGTTACCTTGGATTAAGAGATCTCCCGCGCCGTATAGATTTCTTGCGGGATCAACTAAGGTTCCGCCGCGGATCAACAAGCTTCCCTTTACGGTCATAGCGCTCAGCTCCCATTAACCGGTTATAGTCCTAGGCCCCGATTTTTTTCTCATAGTTCACAAACCAGGGGAATAGACAATTCCCTAAACCAAAAGCAACAAACATGAGCAGCACCCAGAAGTAGGAACCGGTGGCGCCCACAATCAGCCCGACGCAGATAGGGGTCACCACGCCGGCCAGGTTGCCAATGAAGTTCATGGTGCCCGCAACGGTTCCTACATCTTTGCGCTGGGCGATCACCGCGGGGCTCTGCCAGTACAGACAAAAGGACCACTTCAGGAAGAACATCGCGATGGAAAGCAAAACAATGGCGATATATGCGGTGGTCACAGCGCGCAGCAGGTACATGCTGAGGGCGATCACGGCACCGGCAATCGCCAGGCCTCCATGCATTACGGTGTTCAGCCTAACCCCGCTCAGCCGCCATTTGTCCGTAAAGTAGCCGCCCGATAAGGCGCCGGCTACGGCAACGGCATAAATAATGAAGATGGATCCGCCTACGCTCTTTATGTTCAAGTGTTGGGTGTGCGACAGGTAAAGGGGTCCCCAGGTCATGAGGCCGTAATACAGCGCATCGGCGCAGCAGAATCCCATACACATCGCCCAGAAATTATGGTTTTTCAGGTACGCCACGGCGCTGCCGGCAGCCGTGCCGGAAGCCAGGCGTTCTTTTTGCGAGGCTTCGTATTCCTGAACCAAGGCATTGCGAATGTAGTCCCGCTCCGCCTGATTGACGCGGGGGCTGGTGTTCGGGTCGCTGTTCATGATCCGGTAACAGACCAGAACGACTACGATGGTCAGCACTCCGGCAGCAATGAGCGCTCCCCGCCAGCCGCCAAGCCAGGCCAGAAAGAGCACGACCAGGGGACCACCCAAGGCAATGCCTACATCGGAGCCCGCAGCCAGCAAGGCCGCGCCCCGGCCTCTCTCCGTCGAGGGCAGCCAGATCGATTGCAATTTCGATCCGGCAGGATACATCGGAGCCTCCGAGATCCCTAACAGCGCCCGGAGGAACATAAGAACGCGGGCACTGGAAATGAAGCCGGTGAAGATCTGGAATATTCCCCAAAGGATTCCCGATGAGACCAGCAGGGTGCCGGCGCGAACCCGGTCGCAGATCCAGCCCACGGGAATCTGCGCTAACGTGTAGCCCCAGAAGAACGAACTGAGAATGATTCCAATTACTTCCGGTCCGAAGTGCAGATCTTTTTCCATGACCGGCATACAAAGAGAAATAACCGCACGGTCAAAATAGTTGATCGTACACAGCACCAACACCGCCACAAATACATACCAACGAACCTTGGTAGGCTTTCCCGAAGATTCCAACGAAGGTGTGGAAGAAGCCGAAGCCATAGACACTACCCCCCTTTTGACTTGTGCCGTAAGCAGAATCTGGTTGTCCTGACGGGCTGAAATTGTACCGCCAGCCGGCAGGTTTACAAGATGGAAAACGGCACTCTCCGAGGGAATGGAGCCATGGACTCGCCAGGCAAAACCCGCCCGCCTCTCCGGGGGCCGGGCGCGCGACCAAGACCGCGAATATGTGATGTTACTCACACTACTGAGTGACAGGCCTTGCCGCCCACAACGGCAATTGTGTTATATTCCAGTGCACATGGGGATGAGGATGGCTCATCGCATCGCGATACGTGCCGTCCTGACGTTGTAAAAAACCTTAGTCCTGGCGCTGTAAAAAACCTTAGTAGGGACGCTCAGGAGGGTGAAACATGTCTCGACTGCATGTTCAGGCTGTTCGCGGTCTCCTCAGCAGCGCTTTTGCTCTGGCGCTGATTCTCGCTGTGCCGCAGCGAGGCCATGCGATACCGCCTTTCTCACGCCAGTACGGCACCTCATGCAGCACGTGCCACCTGGATTTCCCCAAACTCAATGACTTCGGAAAGGCATTTAAGGATGCCGGGTTCAAGTTTCCGAAGGACGATGAGTCGATGATTAAGATTCCGCCGGTCATGTTAGGAGCGCCGGCGCAAAGCGAGCTGTGGCCGCACACCGTCTGGCCCGGCAAGATTCCCGGCATTCCTCCTATCGGCCTGCGGATGAACAACTATTTGCAGGTAGTCAGCAGTAACCGCAACAACTTCAGTTTCGTCCCGCCGGCAGGCGCCACGCCGCCGACGCTTCCGGCTTTTGTCCCGCAAACCGATTTTGAACCCGGATTTTTCAGCATCTTTACCGCGGGCAATTTCGGCAGTGACATTGCTTTCTGGGTGGACGACGACGTCAGCGTGGGCGGTGCGAACGCGAATGGAGGCTTGGGCGACGGCTATCTCCGGTTCGTGAATCTGAGCCGTTTCCTGCATCTGCCGGCCGGCTCGCTCAACCTGCGTTTTGGCCAGTTCGAACTCGACCTGCCATTCACGCAGGCCCGAAGCATCAACATCAGCCCTTACGATATTTACACCCAATCCAACGTTGGGGTAATGAACACGTTGTTCACCCAACAGAACGTGAATAATGTGTTTACCTTCGGCCAGGTGGGACGCGGCGCCGAGATCAGCGGCGGCCGCCACACTGGCGGGTACTGGTATTCGTTGGCGGTGGTGGACCAGAATACGAGCGGAACGACCGCTAGTTCAAACTTCGTGCCCTCGGCCACCGGCGGCAATAATGGCGGCGTGGGATTTGTTTCCGACTCTAACTTCAAAGACCTCTACGCAAATTTCATGTACCGCATCAATTTGGAACGGGACAAGGCCAGCCGGGATGCCGTCCAGGCCGCCGGCCGAACCGGACCGCGTGACCACACCTATCTGACCTTGGGAACGTTCTATTTCTACGGGCGCTCGGTGCAGAGATTCATCGGGGTGCTGCCCACCAATGCGAGCGTGAATCAGCTTCTGACCGCGCGTGAGCCTTTCTACCGCACGGGCGCCGATTTCAGCTTCAACTATCGAACCTTCAACATCTTTGGCCTCTTTATGTACGGCCGCGACCACAACCTGGTGCCGGTGGATGCGTCGGGCGTGCCGTTCCCGGCCAATAACACCGCGGTGGCCTTCGTCCATGGCGCTCCCGCAACCTTCAGCGGCGGATTCTTGCAGGCCGATTATCTGATTCTCCCGTGGACCATGTTGATCATGCGGTATGACGAAGTGAACTCGCAGGCGGACTTCTATAACGGCCTGGCGGGCATCACCAGTACTCCATTCTTCGGGCCAGTGAGAGCGACGCGCAACCGATTCACCCCCGGAGTACAGTTCCTGATCCGCGCCAACATCAAGGCTTCGTTCGAGTATCAAGTGCGGCCGCAGCAACACATCGCGTCGGGGATGAACCCGGTTGCGGGTACGCCGGTGGTGATTCCGTCTTTCCGTACGAACACGGCCACCGCGGGTCTCGAGTTCGTGTACTAGTACTTTTTGCCAGGACCGTGTGCCACCTGGACTTCCAGCAAGGAGAGTGGGAATGAGACGCAATTCGGTTTTGCTCGTTTTTGTCATGGCGATTTTCGCAGTTGCCGCCAGCGCGGGTACAGTGAGCGGGAAAGTATCCGGGGTCACCGGGAAATCGGTCGTCTACCTTGACGCCGCCGGCAAGACCTTCCCGCCTCCGGCGCAACATCCGGTGATGGATCAGAAAGGGCTGGTGTTCGCTCCCCACATCATGATCATTCAGCAGGGGACCACCGTGGATTTCCTGAACAGCGACAACGTGCAGCACAACGTGTTCTGGCCGTCGGTGGGGGGCGACAAAAAAGCCGGCCATAACCTCGGCACCTGGCCCAAGGGCGACAAGCGTTCGTTCAAGTTCGACAAGGCCGGCGTGGCGCCGCTGTTATGCAATGTTCACCCGGAGATGGCCGCCTACATCATCGTGAGCCCGTCGCCCTACTTCGCGCAGACCGACGACAGCGGCAACTACAAGGTCGACAATGTGCCGGATGGCGCCTACACCGCTACGGCCTGGCACGAAGGCGCCAAGACGCAAAACAAGCCGCTGACGGTAACCGGCGGCGCAGGTAAGGCCGACTTTACGCTATCGAAGTAGAGCAACGCTTCAGGTGGTGGCGGTGGAGAGGGAGAGCAGCGCTTCCCCAGGGCGCTGCTCAGTGGTTCAGCTCTGTCGCCGGCCAGCGGGTCATCCATGTTAAAGCGCTTCGCCACCAAGAAAGTGGATAAAGACTGGCTAAATACCAACTTCCCCTGCATGATGGCATGCCCGGCGCATACCAACGCAGGCCGATACGTATCGCTGATCGCCGAGGGACGGTTCGAAGAGGCGTACCGCTTCGCGCGCGATCCCAATCCGCTCGCCAGCATCTGCGGCCGCGTCTGTGCCCACCCGTGCGAAGCGGCCTGCCGGCGCGGGGAGATCGACAAACCCATCTCCATCCGCGCCCTGAAGCGCTTTCTCACCGAACGCTATGGACCCGAGTCGAAGCACCCTGGCGGCCTGCGGCCCACGCCCGCCGGAAAACTTCCTTTCAAAGTGGCCGTGGTCGGCGGTGGTCCCGTAGGGCTTTCCGCCGCGCACGACCTGGCGCTGATGGGCTACGCAGTGACGATTTTTGAAGCCGCGCCGGTGGCCGGCGGCATGCTGTACCTCGGCATCCCGGAATACCGTTTGCCGCGCGACGTGGTGGAAGCGCAAGTGCGCGAGATCCTGGAAACCGGCGATATCACGCTGCGGTTAAATCAGGCCGCGGGCCGGGATTTCAGCATCGCAGAACTCCGCCGGCGGGGTTTTGACGCGGTCTTGATCGCCATTGGCGCCCATCGCAGCCGCGACCTGAGTATTCCCGGCGTGGACCTCGACGGCGTGCACCGCGGCATCGAGTTCCTGCTGAACGTGAACCTCGGGTACAAGTTCACGATCGGTAAGAAGGTGGTGGTCATTGGCGGCGGCAATGTGGCGATGGACGTCGCGCGCTCCGCCGCGCGCGAGGTGCTGCGGGAGCACGGCGCGGTGGACGAAGTCGTGCCGAGTGACGCCAACATCGCCGCGGTCGCCACCCACGAAATGGTGGATATCTCCCTGCTAGCCTTGCGCATGGGCGCGCGCGAAGTGCATATTGTCTGCCTGGAACGCCGCCAGGAAATGCCCGCCGCCACGGAGGAGATTGAAGAAGCCGAGGAAGAAGGCATCGTGATCCATGCGGGCTTCGGCCCCAAGCGAATTCTCGGCCGCGACGGCAAAGTCGCCGCCCTCGAAACCCTGGATACGAAGCGGGTCTTCGACGAGCAGAAGCGTTTCAGCCCGGCCTTCCAGGAAGGCAGCGAAAAACAGCTCGAGTGCGACACCATCATTATGGCGATTGGACAGGCGCCCGACCTAAGCTTT
>Ga0326727_10028091_pt1 | contig 10263 bp, 17 predicted proteins | sample MB2enrmetagenome_FD_207643 | JGI IMG/M metagenome (GOLD analysis project Ga0326727, IMG submission 207643) | Lab enriched peat soil microbial communities from McLean, Ithaca, NY, United States - MB29MY | ecosystem: Environmental > Terrestrial > Soil > Wetlands > Peat | place: USA: New York...
TGGAAGGCGTCAACAACAAGATCAAGACCCTCACCCGCCAAGCCTATGGCTATCGGGACGAAGCCTTCTTCATCCTCAAACTCCTCGCCCTACACCAAGCCAGGATCAAACTCGTCGGATGAACCGTTTTTATTCTATGAGCAATGAAGCAGAAGGCGAAATAAGTCCAGAATACCGAAAAGCCATTAACAGCATGGCTGAAAAACTAGTGGCCCTTGGCTTTGCCACAAGAACCGTCATTCAAGATAGACGCGGAATGCTTCACATCCAGTTCACTCGTAAAGGTAAAATGTTGCAGGAGCAAATTTCCACGATCTTTGCGGCTGTCAATCGCGGAGAGAGGTTTGATTTTAACGAACTGCAAGCCTTTATGGTCATTATGGCAATGAAACAGTTTGATGATACTGAGTAGCGAAAATGATTGCCAATTATATTCCTTTTGATACGTTTTGGTTTTCACGGTGCAGTTTTAACGCAAGCTTATAGTCCCGCGTCTGCACCGCTTCAATCATTTTCTTGGTCCGCTCCGCCCTTTTAAGTCAGACAACTTGCCGGTACGTCAGGCGCTTTCCTTCAACTGATTTGATGGCCGCAACGGTGCGCTCGCCGTCCGTTACCTTGCGCTGCCGCCAACGGAAAGCGAATTCGTCCGCGTACTTGGGCAGGTGCTCCCGGCTCACGTGATGCCAAGCGCCATAGACTCCGCGCTTCAGCAAGCTAAAAAAGCTCTCGCACGTGTTGACGTGCGCCTTGCTGCCGTCCGGCATGTTCAGCACGTATTCCTTCCTGGAGTGGTTCACGCTGTCATAGCGCTTGAAGCGTTTTAACTGGCCACGGTACACCCCAGAATCATCCGTATTGATGATGGCCTCTTTGCTCACCGTTTCATTGAGCACCGCCCGCAGGTTCTTCTGGGTCACATTGGAGACAACCCGCGTGTGCATGTCCCCGTTGCGCTCGATCAGGGCCACAACCGGAGTCTTTCGGCTCAGCTTGGTTCGGCGGTCGCCTTTCCCACCAACAAAAGTTTCGTCCACTTCCACCGTGCCATTGAGCAGCTTCCCCAGGGGCATCGTTGGCCCGAGCGCGTAACGGATGCGATGCGCCATGAACCACGCCGTTTTGTAAGTAATGCCGAGCATCCGGTGTAACTGGTGCGCGCTAATGCTTTTCTTGCTCGAACAGAGAATGAAGAACGCCATAAGCCATTTGCTAATGGGCAGGTGCGAGTCTTCAAGGATCGTGCCGACTGTAACCGTGAAGTATTCCCGGCAAGCCGCGCACTTGTAAACGCCCTTGCGGTTAGGACTCTTGCTGTCCGCCCGGGGCGTGATCTTGTAAGCCTCTGTGAACTGGCAACGGGGGCAAACCGGCCCATGCGGCCAGAGCATAGATTCGAGCAATGCCCTTGCTTTGTCCTCGTTCGCGTACTCTTGCGCCAGGGTGACAAGCGTTAATTCTTCCGGGTCAAATTCGACTCGTTCCGTTTTCATGCGGACAAACTACCATGCCGAGTTGGGGTTGTCAAAGGGATAATCCCGTGCAGGGGACAGGGCATCTGGTATTCTGTTGGCGTCGAAACGATTTGTTCTCGTTGTCGTGTGTCAAAGAGGCCGGATTAAAATCCCGGCTTTTTTGTTGTACCGAAACAGCGGCTGCGGCATGTATCAATCAGGTTGCGAATTGCGCAGGTGAAGATGATCAAATCGCCCTTCATTTGAGACGGGCGACCGTCCAACCAAATCGCTTCCGATAAAGCTCGGCCACACTTCCAATTACGAGAGAATACATCTCGACGGTGTAGTCTTGTTCATCGTCATGCTCTCGGATCAGGCGGGCTGCCCACCGTGCGTCCGGAACAACGATCCGTGCACTTTTGTGGTCGAAAGGCAATTCGTCACACCTGATCCGCCATTCTCGCTCCCAAGTGAAATCGGAAAAGGAAAAGGCCGGACGAATATCAAACGTTACATGCCGCCAGCGATGGCTCTCCGGCAATAACCGAAATTCAGAATTTGGCTGGTAGATCACCGGCCTCCCTCCTTGCTCGAATAACCATTGCTTGGAAACCATGACGCCGAAGGGAGAATACTTGGAGTAATAATCTTCGTTGACTAAACCCGCCGCCAGACTCGTCAAGGGAGCCTCGGAAAAGCATACGCACCGATATTTTCCTTTTATCAGGTTGGTCCCACCAACAAGCTTTCGTTCGCGGATGATTTTCTGAAGCCTCTTGAACGCTGCTTCTTCCGTTTCGTCCTTCGTAAAATGAATCAGGTCCTGCGAGATGTCGATCCGGCCCATGTTGCTCCCATGAATAATCACTATTGCGTGAAAGGCCAACTCCAGGTTCGCGTCCATCTATTGCGGTTTGCTCACGGCCTCCAGCCTTCACAGGTGGTTCTCGGTCACCTTCTTTTGGAGGGCTGGTGGAAGCTGACAATAAGCCTCTGCTGCGATGACCTGATGACCTGCGCCGCTCCAGGCTTTGGCGTTTGTGGAAAAGAGCAAGATTGCGGAGATGCAGAGGATTGTGGCCAGTTTGTTCACCGGGGAAGTCGTACTCCGTTAATAACTTGTCGTGTGCAGATGCCTCACTGCCAGTCCTGTGGGTGCCATCTTCCGCTCTCGTTAAAGTTAAACGATCGCTGCAGCCCACACGAATGCCAGATCGAATCGCAGAATGGACGCAAAATCTCTGCTGCTGGGGTTTCGAAGCTCTCGACAAACACACTATGCATAATCAGGTCTCGCTGCTTGATTGGACGAACGCTGTGTAGCCTCATTGGGCCGCAAAAGAGAATATGGCCCCCAATGTCCAGAAACGAGAGCATTACGACGATGGGTGGGTCAATCCGCAAAACCTGGAGCCACTTTACGCATCTGGGCAAGAAGTGAATAAGGGATGCCTCCAGGTCAGGATTCGGGATCCATTTTTCAGGCCCAGTGCGTTGAACGACCTCGACGCATCCAGTTCGGAGAATTGCCGAATATCCTCGACATGTCGCATCCCTCATCGTTTCTGCAACATAAACCCTATCGAGGTCATGCGTGTGGGACCAGCCTGTGGCGGCCTTCATTGGGCAGAAGTCGTGTCCTTCCCAAAAAGTTGTGAAATCGCATAGAAACCCCGGCTCGAACGACCGCAATGGAAACAGGTGGAGCACAAGTATTGCTCCATCCTCGAGCGAAACGGGCAATTCCTTAGCGCGGATTTGGCTCAAACGCTCAAACCGAAGCCGCCGAATACGGGATGTCAAGACCTCCATCGTGGAAAACGAAGACCGTATTTCTGGAATATTCATCAAAACACGGCCATTGGCATCGCGGGTGTAAAACCTGTTGTCGTCATTATACCCGAAGACGATGAACACGCCGGCCAGACGGGCGCTATATGACAACCTTGGCAAGAACGAGGCATTGGCTCTCCAAGTGGATGAGGCTGTTCACGCTGCCAGCCAGGACGACTGGCGTAGTAACCCCTTCAAGGTCAAAAAGCTGAGAGGAGCAATTAAAATCGCCCTCCAGATGCACAAGCCGCAAGGCGGGACAACCGCAGTGCCCATGAAAGAATCCTACAAGGGGAAGAGCAGCGAGCCGGAGGATGAACTGGTCGAAGAGGTGTTGAACTTGGTGAAGAACCAAGATGAATACTGAACAGCACCAGATTACGGTCAGCGGTGTGCAGGTTCACGTCTTTCGGAAGGCCATCAAAAACTTGCATCTGGGGGTGTATCCGCCAAACGGCCGAGTACGGGTGGCGACACCGCTGAGGGTGTCGGATGAGGCTGTGCGGTTGGCGGTAATTGGCAAGCTGGGCTGGATTAAGCGTCAGCGAAGCAAGTTCGAGGCACAAACGCGGCAATCACGACGAGAGATGGTCAGCGGGGAGAGCCATTATTTTCTTGGGCGGCGTTATCGTCTGCGTGTGATCGAGCACAATGGAACGGGGCTCCCTGAAGGTCGGTCTGGACTCCCGTGGCAGGTCAGGTCAAAATCCTGGAAAAATAATCTTTCCAGAACCCGTGGAAGGAATGAACCGGACCGCGGACATACTGAATTGCGTGCGCCCTGGTGGAAGACGGGTTAATTGGCTTCGTTGCCCTGATGCCTGATTCTTCCTGCCGATCATTGCCTGGCGGTATCGAAGTCTGACCAGTCTCACCGGCCAAGAAAGTGAGACCAAGCATCACCGACTCCCATTATCAATACATATCCATTGACGCGGTACCGGATTTGGGGCAGGAACGGGCATGGGAGCATCTTTTCGTGGCGGGTGGTACAGCACAGCGGAACGAGGTGTCGATCGATCCTGGGGCATCGGTGAAGGCTTTTTGATCGAGTCCCAGTTATTGTATGAATCAGGGGCAGTTAGTGTAAGAATGCTGAAGTCATTCCGTCTGAGGCTTCGCCGCTGACTTGGACTTCTTAAACAACTGGTCTCCTGGAACTGGCTGAAATGGGGCAACCTCATCCACGCAATCCAGGGACTTCACTATGATGTCCAAGTGCTGGATGAGGAAACTGATGTCTTTGCCTCTGCGTGCGTGCCAGAGTGGATCGTTGCCTTCCTGGTTATCTGGCTCTTTGGGCAGGGTCAGGCACTTTCCCAGGACCACGTTCAGATCAGCAACTGTGAAATCCGGGTTGGCGAGGAAGAACTCGTAGGCGGCATCGAAGGTCCTGTTATTGTAATCAACGACCTGATGGTGCAGTTTACCCTTAGCGTCGAAAGCGCCTATGTTGTTGCGGGAGGCCAGGCTGTTGCGGAGCACCTGGACCTTTTCAGCAGCAGAAAGGTCAGCCCTGTTTTCCTGGCGCTTCCGGTAGTCGAGTGGGTGAGTTTTGCTTGGGAAAGTGCTTTCCAGGCCCTGTTGACGGGTGAAACATGGGTTTGGGCGGGCGCGCAAACCGGTTACGCTTGAGTGATGCCTAAATTGTCGCGTGGACGTCAGCTTCGGGAAGCCTATAGATTTGCCGGATTTTTTACTGCGAGCACGGTTCACGGAGTCTTTGGTAATCCCCTGGTGCGGGTGCTGGCGCTGCGCCGTCGCCAAAAAAAACAGCATGTGGAATTTGTGAGCGTTGCCACCGGAGCTTTTACGATCAGAAACATTGTCTGGTGCGAGACTTGTCTTGTGGCGAGCACCGCCTCTATCTGGAGTTACTCGTGCGCCGAGTAGCCTGCTGGAGTTGCGGCAAGGTAAAACGCGAGAAGCTGGCTTGGTTGGCGGACAATCCATTTTATACTAAACGCTTTGCGTGGTTGGTCGGGCGGCGGTGCCGTGCCGCGACGATCAAGGATGTGGCCAAGGAACTGCACCTGGACTGGGACACGGTCAAAGCGTTGGAGAAGCAATACATGCGGGAGCAGTTGCGCCGGGTGGGTACACCGGCCCCTAAGGTGATTGGCATTGATGAAATCTCCATTGGCCGTGGGCACACCTACCGCATCGTGGTGAGCGACTTGTTGCGGCGGCGTCCCATTTGGTTTGGCGGCAAGGACAACTCCGAGCAGAGCCTGGACTTGTTTTTCCAGGAGTGGGGAGTCAAGAAAACCCGTGGCATTTACCTGGCGGTCATGGACATGTGGAAACCCTTTCGTAGCGCCACTTTGAAGCACGTTCCCGAAGCGAGCATCCTCTTCGACAAGTTCCATGCGGTGAGCCATTTGGGGGACGCGCTGGACGAGGTGCGCAAGAGCGAGTATGCCCGGCTAACGGGCAAGAGCCGTGCGTTTATCAAGGGACAGAAATACACGCTCCTTTCCAACCGGGCCAATCTCACGCTCAATGGCCGCCGTTCGCTGGCCAAGCTACTTCAGGCTAACCAACGGCTGAACATCGCCTATCTGCTCAAAGAATCCTTCGGTCAGTTACCAGATTCGCCAAGGCCGTCTGCAAGGTCGTTTTGGGGAATGGAAGGTGCTTGGCCAATTCACGCGGCGACATTGCGTGCCAGGTGTATTTTGGATCCTGTTTCCGGTTCTCCCTGATCCAATGAACCAGGTTGCCCAGGAGCACAGCCGCCACGATGCCATACTTCACCGCATCCTCGACCTGGAAGTAGAGGGGTTTGGACGCTTGGGCCTGTTTACGGACATTGTCGTCTTCAAAGGCATAACAGCAAGTCCGGTCGTAGCCCTTCTTTTTGTAATCGCCTATCTCTAGCAAGCCCTTATCCTTCAACGACTTAAGGGTGTCGTGGATGGTGCTGCGCTTTATGTAGGGAAAAACCGCCGCTAGGTCATCCAAGGTTTTGTAGAACCACTTCCGGCCACCATGGACCTGCTTGCTCTTGGCGACGTGGTGGGCCAGGTATTGCAGGATCACGGCAGCCTTCTCGCCATGTTCCTCTGCGATGGTCCGGGAGAAGGAGTGGACCTTGGCTGAATTGGGGGTAGCGGTTGGATTAGCGGCCATGTCCTCGGCGTTACCAGTATCCTTCGCCGGGTCCGTTTTGTGCCTGTGCCTGGCCATATCTCGATTCTTCAGTTTGACCAGCATTAGGCGTCCAGTCCACGTTCTACAACTTCAAAGAACATCAATGTCCACCCCAACCACTATACCTTGTGCCTGGTCAATGCCGCCAATCCACCTCAACCAACGCCTACCGGCTGTTCAAGGAGGGTGAAGTTAATCTGGCGCATTCTGATAATCATATCCCGCAGGAATAAACGGGGTGCCGCTGGAGGCATAGGTGTAGTAGCCCCCCGGATAGCCTCCCGAGGCCGTGTCGTAATAAATCTTGATGTAGGCGGCGTGGCCATCCACGAAGCCGAGATTGTTGAGACAGTTATTGAAGGGGATGTCAGGGTTGGGGTTCAGACTGCCGTGCCAGGAAAAGGCCCAGGAGAAAGACCATTCGCCAATCAGCCAGGTGCGCGAGGAGTGTTTCACGTTCGCCAATTTGAAGTTCAGCAAGTTGTTCTTGTCGGTGCCATTGTCGTCGGCCTCATTGCTAACGCCATTGAAGATGTAACTGCTGTAGTCAACCGAAAGGGTCTGGCAAAGGGGCTTGGGGTAGTTGGGAGGCCAACCCCGATCTTTCGCACACGCAAACACCGCCGCGTTGGTGCCCGTAAGTCCTTGCGGGCTGGTGATACCCGAAGGAGTGGCTTGCACTCCGACGTAGGGCTTGATCAATTCCTTGTACCACCACCAAATTCCATCTTGAGCCGGCGGGCTGGGCACACTGTTTGCCGCCGGGGTCGTATCGTTATTGTCGCCGCAATAGAGAATCATCCCCAAGGTGATCTGCTTGACATTGTTCAGGCACTGAATTTGTACCGCCTTTGCCCTGGCTTTGGCCAGCGCTGGCAAGAGCAGTGCTGCCAGGATGGCGATGATGGCGATGACCACTAGAAGTTCAATCAAGGTGAAACCTGTAACGCTTTTGGCTCGGGACCTTCGGAGGAGCCGGGCGGTCGAGTTCTCATTCATAGCAACTGTGGCGCAGTTTGGATTCTGAACCGGCATTCATAGCAAGAACGGTCGTTTAACGTTAAGAACACGCTAGAGCAACAGCTCACTCCTTCAAAATAATGCCATTCGGGGTGTTTTTGCAAGTGAACAGTTGCCAAAATTGGCAAGAACTGGGGGCACGTTGGGCTGATGCCGAATCACCAGCATTATCGACTAGGCGGCCTGCCTCTCTTTCCCTGCACGGAGCCGCTCGTTTCGCCCTCGGGAGCCTGGAAGGGTATCGCCCCCGTGCGAAATACGATGAGGTCTCAGTGATTGTTCGATAAGGACGTGGAGAAGCCAGCGTTTCAGGATGTGGGGCTGCGTTTAGGCCGGCAGCGTTGAATGGAACCAGCCAAGTTTAAGAATCGAGCCCTGGCAATTGTGTGAATTGAACCCAGCCACCATTCCGGGTCCCAAGACACCAACATCAGCCGGCAACGAAAGCGCCTGTAAAACCGAAAAGGACGGACAAGGACAAAAAACCGTGCCATCTCAGGCCATCGCCGCTTATACTATTATGCATGAACCAGAAAATCTCCCGTCGTTCGGCCCTGCGCAAGGTCACTGGTGGCACCATTGTGATGGCAGTCGCCGGCCGTTTATCTCATCGACTACAGGTCGCAGATGAGGCCAGTGCTCCTGCTCTGAAAGGCCGTATTCATCATTCGGTATTGGTCGATCGCCGCGCTCCTCTTGCCGAGATTGATAGCTGGCATCATGGAGGATTAAATGAATGACCGCCAGATCAGCTTCCTCCAGGCCATGCCTTTATTAGATGACCGTCGATGCCTGAACTGTTGGCGAGCAGGCGAGATGCCGAGTGAACAACTGAAGCCTGGCCGTTTTTGACCGGGCTCCAGTTCCGTTTACCCGCCAATCCTCTGCTGATTCGTCCTCGTGGCGCACTGGTGATACTCAGGCTTCTTGATCTTCTTCCCCACCACGCCCAAGGCCTGCTCCAAGAATGCAGTGGCCCTTTCGCAGTCCGGCCCTTTGAATCCCACGGCGTCAATTTGGATCTCCCCTGTGGTCCCGATGATGATTTCGATGATTCTGTTCATGTTCATCCTCCGTGGTTTATACCCCCATGAGCACGAGCTTGATGGCCCCGTTTTGTTGTTGGCGGCGAAGAACGGACAATCCCTTCTTCCTGGCTTCCAACGTGGCTTTGTGGACCCCGTAGAGCTGGAGGAGTTTCCCGTAGCCCTGGCCGACCTCGTTTTCGACGTGGCCATTCCAGAGGTCAGCAGTGAGGCCGAAGGTGCCGTCTGGTTGCTTGTTGAGGGCGATGTCGTAGGGGCCTTTGAGCTGGATGACGAAGTCGCCTTTGGTCTTGTTCTCGTAATAGCCCCGGGCGTCAGCGTTTTGGAGCAGGGTCAACTGCAGCTCCTGAACGGCCAACCGCAGGGCTTCGATGTCTTTGATTTGTGTTTTGATTTCGGTGAAGTGTGACATGTTGTTGTTTTTGTTGATGGTTGAAAAGTGAATGGGCCAGCCAGTGAAACGCCAGATGCAAGTGGTTGAACGGACCTGATTTGAGGCCGCAGGAAGATCCTTGCTGGTTGGCCTGTATTAGGACAGGTTTCCTGGATGCTCAAACGGGCTGGAATCGTGGTGGCTCTTTTGATGGTCGCTTTCCTTGGCGGCCTAATTCTCCGTTTCCAGCCACGACACGAGCCTTCATGCAAGGGAAAGCCGCTGCATTATTGGGTTGATCCGTGGGCTTATGGTGGACAGGAATCTCCACTAGACGTTACTGCGGCACTCAACGCAATGCAGAACCGGGCGATTCCTTACCTGATAGACAAGCTGCGATGGAAACCCCGCCCGATAATGCTGAAGCTGTATGAGCGGTTTCCAAGATTTCCTCTATTCATGAGGTATGTCCAGGGGGCCTCAAATCCTAGAGGACCGGCGGCTCACGCGCTTGGCCAGTTTGGGCCATTGGCGACGAATGCAATCCTGCAATTGCTGATATTAAGCACCAATTCCGATCTGCCGTCCTCGTGGTATAACCGTGGTTGTGCCCAGGCCGCCCTCATCAAAATTCGGCAAGAGCCACTCACCCCTTATATTTAGAAGTTGAAGGACACCTCAGACCTCATGGCGTGGTATCAAAATGCCATGATGATTGGGGAATTCGGGGCCGATGGCACGAATGCTATCCCAAATCTCATCTCCGCCCTGAATCCGACAAACCATCCGGTGATTCAAGCCCATGCGTTCATCGCCTTGGGGATGATCCATAGCCAACCCGAAGTATGCGTTCCAGCGATCGTGCCCTTTCTGCGTTCTCCGGACGTGGCATTGCGTCAAAAGGCAGTTTATGCCCTGCCACAATTCCGAGGTGGCGCAAAGCCAGCGTGGGCAGAATTGCTTCTTTGCCTTCAGGATTCTGATCCGTGGACGCGTCAGGAAGCGGGGAGGGCTCTCAAACGAATCGACCCCGAAGCCGCGGCCAAAGCAGGCATCAAATAGCTAATCGCCCCCTGTCCTCGTGGTGATGGAAATGACGGGGACTGGAACCAAGCTGAGCCATTACGACCCAGCCCAGTCCCCGTCCCCAAAGACGCTGGTTTCATGCCTCCAGCGGGCAGATCCTTTTCCCGCAGGTTCAGGTGGGTGGCTGCGCCCGCCCAAGTCGTCGTGGGCGAAACGGTGTTTTTTTGGCGTAATCCCTCAGTGACGGCGGGAAATCACCAGTTCAGGTGAGTTTTCATTTGCTGCTTGCGGTGTATGTATATTATGTGATATACATATAGCATGACCCGGCTAGAATCCTCCGATGCAAACCTGC
>Ga0326727_10028093_pt1 | contig 10263 bp, 7 predicted proteins | sample MB2enrmetagenome_FD_207643 | JGI IMG/M metagenome (GOLD analysis project Ga0326727, IMG submission 207643) | Lab enriched peat soil microbial communities from McLean, Ithaca, NY, United States - MB29MY | ecosystem: Environmental > Terrestrial > Soil > Wetlands > Peat | place: USA: New York...
CAGCTTCAATGTGCTGTGGCAGGTGGATCTCGCGCGGCGTCTTGGCTTGCGTTACGTTTATCTGGGGTACTGGATAGGCGAAAGCAGGAAGATGTCGTACAAGGCGGCCTACCGGCCGCTGGAGAAACTGCTGATGGGGCGCTGGGTGCCTTTTGAATAGTCGGGGTTTTGAATGAGAGAGGGCGAGTAACGATTGGTATCAGTATTCCGCGTGGGTGGATTGTCGGGAAAGATAATGCCGGCTCTTCTTGATAGAAAGTCAATGACCGTGCCGTCGCTCAGGCGAAGCGGTAGCTGGACGCCCCCAACGACGTCACGAAGTTGTGCGCGCATCCTCCGCTGATTAGCGTTATGGTCGGGCTGGCGAAGTCTATAAACGGCTTCTCGCTGGCGCGATGCATCTTATGCATTGAGCGTTTGAGTTTGTGGACGAAGCACGGTAGAACTCGCAGAACTGCGAGTTCCTTTCCTGTAAGTCTGGAATATTCGACGCGCTGTTCCTCCCTCTGTGGCATTACACCACTATGCTGCAATACGACACCGTTTCCTCATCGTGACCTCGGATTTCAGAAGTCCAGAGAATAGCTCGCGTTCGACCGGAATGACCGGTCAAGTTGTTCCGGAATATCCAATCGCAGAATGAAATGGCACACAACGTGAGTTGCCCATACGCAAACTCTGTAGCTTACTTGTGATATGAGTAAATTTCAGTTTTATCTCAGCAAGGGACTTAACGGTCCGATGAAAATAGAAAATTTTCTTGCCGCATCTTGGTAAGTGACGGAGAAATTCTATTGTTCAGCTCAAAATTTGAACAAAATGACTGGTTTTGGAGCTATTACTCTCCCAGGGGGGCTTGGGATGTCATGTACCGTGCGTGGGAATGAATTTCAAACTGACTGCTAAATCGCCAGCACTACAAAAAAAGTGTATTGTTGCATAAGCTGATTGCTACCAATATGCAAAATGAATTCAATTGCGCATGTCATTTATGATTCAGGAAATGAACACCTTCTTTGCGACCATTTACGTGCGGTCGCCAAAATTGCGGGTGAGTCGAATAGCTCCTTTGGTGAATGGGCGTGCTTGGCGGGCCGCTGGCATGACTTAGGCAAATATAGTCAGTCCTTTCAAGATTACATTCGGTGTGAATCCGGCTATGAAGCTCATCTGGTGGATAACCATCCGGGACGAGTCAATCATTCATCTGCGGGCGCACTGTATGCCTTGGAGCAATTAGGAACTGTCGGCCGACTGCTGGCTTATGTGATTGCAGGACACCATGCAGGGCTTGCCGACTGGTCTGGCAATGAAACCGGTGCTGCCGCACTTGAGCAGCGGATTGAAGAAGGGCGATTCAAAAATTTGTTGGCGCAGTCCCTGCAGGGACCGGAGTCTCCCCCCGAGGATATTCTCAAAGGTATACAGCCGAAGCAACAACCGGGTTGGGGCAGCCCTGATGCGTTGCACTTGTGGTTGAGGTTAGTCTTTTCTGCCGTGGTTGATGCTGATTTTCTCGACACCGAAGCATTTATGGATATGGCCAAGGCGAACGACCGTGGCGTCTATCCAACGTTGAAACAGCTCGCGCCGCTGTTCCTGCGCTATATGACAGAAAAAACTCAGAAGAATGCACCTCCCGGATCGGTCAATGCGATTCGCGGGCATATTCTGGACCAATGCATCACCAAAGCGGTCTTGCCTCCCGGACTCTTCTCGCTGACAGTTCCCACTGGCGGTGGAAAAACATTGTCCAGCATGGCTTTTGCATTGAACCATGCCCAAGCGCACGGTAAACGTCGCATCATCTACGCTATTCCATACACCAGCATCATCGAACAGACCGCAGAAGTATTTCGTGGGATATTCGGCGAGGCAGTACTCGAACATCATAGCAATTTCGACCCTGATAAAGAAACGCAACGAAGTCGGCTCGCGGCCGAAAACTGGGATGCACCGCTGATTGTCACGACGCATGTTCAGCTGTTTGAGTCATTATTTGCCGCCCGAACCAGTCGCTGTCGCAAATTACATAACATTGTAGACAGCGTCGTGATTCTCGACGAGGCGCAGCTTTTGTCAGTCCCATTTCTGCAACCCATGATTGACGTCATCAATTTACTGACGCTCCATTGTGGTGTGACCTTTGTTCTCTGTACTGCCACGCAACCAAAACTGGAGGGGTGGCGCGACAGTTTCGGTCGCAGCCAATTGCGTGGGCTGGAGAACGTCAGGGAAATTATTGATGATGTCCCTGCGCTCTATACCGGGCTCGACCGAGTGTCGGTTACGCTTCCTGCCGAGATGAATACACCTGCGGATTGGGATAGCCTGGCCTGCGAATTGCAGCAGTTTGATTCGGTGTTGATTATCGTCAACAGCCGTGCCGATTGCCGAGAATTGCATTCGCGCATGCCAGATGCGATTCATCTTTCGGCGCTGATGTGTGGCGAACACCGCAGCGAAGTGATTGCGGATATTCGTCGCCGGTTAAAGAGTGGAATTCCCACTCGGGTGGTCAGCACGCAGTTGATCGAAGCCGGGGTCGATGTGGATTTTCCCGTGGTCTACCGCGCATTGGCAGGGCTGGATTCTATTGCTCAGGCCGCAGGTCGCTGCAATCGAGAAGGCTGCCTGGAAGGTAAAGGAAAAGTCGTGGTGTTTGTCCCGCCCAAACCGGCTCCGGCCGGCCTGATGCGGCTGGCTGAAGAGGCTAGTAAGGCCGTGCTTTACCTGCGTCCGTCAGCTCCTTTGTCTCCCGAGACTTTTTCTCATTATTTCCAGCAATATTACGGTCGGGCCGGCGCGGAAGGACTGGACAAGCACGGAATCGTCAAACTACTGACTGCAAACGCACGACAGTTGCAAATCCAATTCAGAACAGCGGCTGATCGATTCCGCTTGGTAGAGGAAGGGATCAGTCATCCTGTGATTGTGTCCTATGCTTGCGCGGCCCTTCCCGACAAGAACAGCGCTCCACTGATTGCACTGTTACAGCAAGGCATCATCCATCGAGAGCTCACGCGTCGTCTGCAGCGCTATACCGTCAACTTATATGACCGAGATTTCAACCGTTTACGTCAACAGGGCGACATCACAGAGCCGATCTCCGGTGTGTTCGTATTGAACGGCGCGCTTTACCACTCTGAAATGGGGGTGCTGCTTGATGATCTTAACCAGATTGATCCGGCCAATCATATTATCTGACCGGCCCAAGGAGAATGCATGACCCAACATTTTTGCCTTGAAGTGGCCGGCGATTTTGCCTGCTTTACCCGTCCGGAAATGAAGGCTGAGCGGGTTAGCTATGACATCATGACTCCGTCGGCTTGCCGTGCGGTGTTTGAAGCGATTTTATGGAAACCGGCCATTCGCTGGGTGCCAGAAACAATTGAGGTATTGGCACCCATCCGCTGGATTTCGCTACGCCGCAATGAAGTGGGCAGTAAAATTTCAGTGGCCAACGTCAAAAGCGTCATGAACAACGGCAGTGGTCAATTGGGCATGTACATCGAGGATGATCGACAACAACGCGCAGGATTGTTTCTACGAGATGTGCGCTATCGGCTGACCGCTCATTTTGAGCTAACCGAACGGGCAGGGGCATCCGATAACATTGCCAAGTTTTCCGACATGTTTGAGCGTCGCGCCCAGCGAGGGCAATGCATCAACCAGCCATATCTGGGGTGTCGTGAATTTGCCTGTGATTTCCGATGGGTGACACCAGGTGATATCGCATCAGTACCCGACGAATTACAGGGCGAACGGCCACTGGGCTGGATGCTCTATGATCTGGATTTTACCAACCCTGCCGATCCCTCCCCACGATTTTTTAATGCGGTACTGAATGATGGCGTACTGCGTATACCCGAATGGAATAGCCAGGAGGTGCGAGGATGATTCTCCAGTCGCTGGTGGATTACTACGAACGCAAGGCGGCGGATCCAGAGTCTGGCTTGGCCGAGCCAGGGTTTGAACGTAAGGAAATCCCGTTTGTTATTGTCATCGACCGAGATGGTCATTTCGTAATGTTGGAAGATACGCGCGAGATCGCCGGTAAAAAGAAGCGCGCACGAAGTTATCTGGTGCCACAAGGCGCAAAAAAAACGTCAGGTGTCGCTGCAAATTTATTGTGGGACACGGCAGAGTATGCCGTGAGAGCCGTCATCAAATCAAAACTGTCCCGCGTTGACGAACAGCATGCGGCGTTTATGGCCCGACTGGATGTCCTTCCGGCAGAAGACCCCGGTATTTTTGCGTTGCGTCAGTTTCTGGCGGCTTCACCCCTTGATGTTCTGCAGACTCAGCCACTGTGGCCTGAAATTCAGGAAAGCAATCCAGTACTCAGTTTCCGCATGGTGGAAGACGTGGAACTGATTGCGCAGCGGCCTTCCATTGTTGCCGCCGTGCGGGCTAGTCAGGCAGCTAGTACAGACGTTGCAAACGGCATCTGTCTTGTCTCTGGTAATGAAAGTCCTGTTGAGCGATTGCATGCTGCGATCAAAGGTGTCTGGGGATCTCAATCTTCTGGAGCAAATATTGTTTCTTTCAATCAGCGCTCTTTCGAATCGTATGGCAAGGAACAGCGTCAGGGTGAAAATGCCCCTGTGGGGCAATATGCGGCCTTCGCTTATACGACAGCGCTCAATCATTTGCTGGGCAAGGATTCATCTCAACGCATCCAGGTAGGCGATACATCAACGGTATTCTGGGCAAATAAACCTTGCGAATTGGAGGACGTTTTCCAGAGTCTGTGGTCAGAGCCACAAAAAGATGATCCAGACCGTGCCGGTCATGCGGTACAGGCGCTATATCGTTCAGTACAACAAGGCTTCAGCCCGCCAAGTCAGGAAACCACCCGTTTCTTTGTTCTGGGTCTGGCACCCAATGCAGCCCGGATTTCAATTCGTTTTTGGCAAACGGGCTCAGTCGCCGAATTTTCAGCACGCATTTGTCAGCATTTCACTGATATTGCCATCGAGCATGCACCGCATGATCCAGATGCACCCTCTTTGTATCGCCTGTTAGTCAGCACTGCCGGGCTGGGTAAATCCGATAACATCCCCCCCAACTTGGCTGGCGATGTCATGCGCGCCATTTTATCAGGACTACCCTATCCTTCAACATTGTTGTACGCGGTGGTACGCCGTATTCGGGCAGAACAAACCGTCAATTATTATCGCGCCGCACTGATCAAGGCCTGCCTGAATCGTTTTTCCCGGCATCTCAATCAAAAGGAGGACGTCACCTTGTCGCTCGACCTCAATAATTCTCATCCAGGCTACCGCTTGGGCAGACTGTTCGCTGTACTGGAAAAAATTCAGGAAGAAGCCAGCCCCGGGCTTAATACAACCATCCGCGACCGTTTTTATGGCGCAGCATCCAGCTCACCTGTTTCGGTGTTTGCCAATCTGATGAAGTTAAAGAATCACCATCTGGCTAAAATCGAAAATAAAGGACGAGCAATCAATCTGGAAAAAATTATTGGTGAAATCATGGACGGACTGGATGATTTTCCTTCCCAATTGTCCATTCATGACCAGGGCCGCTTCGCTGTCGGTTATTACCATCAGAAGCAATCGTTCTATAAGAAATCCGATTCCGTCAAAGGAGAATCTGCATGACCACCTTGCAAAATCGCTATGACTTTGTACTTGTATTTGATGTGCGTGATGGTAACCCCAATGGAGACCCGGATGCAGGAAATTTGCCGCGTATCGATGCGGAAACAGGTCGGGGTCTGGTGACGGATGTTTGTCTGAAACGTAAAGTGCGAAATTATGTCGGGTTGGCTAAAGGGGAAACACCACCCTACGAAATTTACGTCAAGGAAAAAGCCATTCTCAACAAACAGCACGAACGTGCCTATGAAGGTATTGGCGCCGCTGATCTGCTTGCCGGAGATGACAAGAAACGCAAGGGTGGCGACAAGGTAGGCGAGGCCCGTACCTGGATGTGTAAAAATTTCTTTGATGTCCGTACCTTTGGCGCCGTGATGTCGACCGGAATTAACTGCGGTCAGGTCCGCGGTCCGGTTCAACTGACGTTTGGCCGATCAGTAGACCCGATCGTGGCCCAGGAGCATTCCATTACCCGCATGGCTGTTGCCACCGAGGCCGAAGCCGAGAAGCAGCAGGGCGACAATCGGACGATGGGACGAAAATTTACGGTGCCATACGGACTGTATATTGCTCATGGATTTGTTTCTTCCCATCTTGCCAACCAGACCGGTTTTGATGAAAGCGACCTTGCGCTGTTATGGAATTCGCTCATCAATATGTTCGAACATGACCGCTCGGCCGCCCGTGGCGAAATGGCGACCCGAGGTTTATATGTATTCAAGCATGATAGTCAGCTCGGCAGCGCACCTGCTCACAGCCTGTTTAAACGGATTCAGTTCGGACTCAAGTCTGGCATCAGTGTAGCACGCGATTTTGACGACTACTGGCTTGAAGTCAACGATGCTGATCTGCCTCAGGGCGTTAATTTGCAGCTCCTATTGGGTTAAATGGTGCATGTTCATGCGTGACGACTGGATAGCCATTTCTGCTTTGCAACACTTTAGTTATTGCCCGAGACAATGTGCATTGATTCATCAAGAGCAGGTCTTTGCAGACAATCTGTATACCGCACGGGGTAATGCGGTACACCGTGAAGTTGACCAGCCGGGAGGAGAAATGCATCTGGAACGGCGCGTGGAACGAGCGCTGCCACTGGTGTGTGAGCGGTTGGGGCTATCTGGGCGCGCTGATGTAGTGGAGTTTTTGCCCGACGGAACGCCCTATCCGGTTGAATACAAGCATGGACCCCGACGAGCCAAAGAACACGATGACGTGCAATTGGCGGCTCAGGCCCTGTGCCTCGAAGAGATGACCAGCTTGGGTGTGCCGGTCGGCGCCATTTACCATGCCAGTTCGCACCGCCGTCGTGAAGTGATCATTACGCCAGAGCTTAGACATTTGGTGGAAACGCTCACCGAGCAAGTGCGCGCCATGCTCGATAGTGGCCATCTACCACCGGCAGCCAATGACACGCGCTGCAAAGAGTGCTCGCTGATTGATCTATGTCTGCCGGCATTATTAGCCGAGCCGGCGCGCATGCGTGCGGCTCGTGTCGGCTTGTTCAAACCGGAGGACTGATGCAGATTCTTCTGAATACCCTCTATGTGACGACGACTGGAAGTTATGTTCACCTGGATAATGACACGCTGCGGATTGAAATCGAGCACGAGACACGATTACGTGTGCCTCTGCATCACATCAGCAGTGTAGTTTGTTTTGGTGATGTACTGGTGTCGCCTGCCACGATGCATCGGCTGGCTAATGAAGGAAAATCGCTAGTCCTGCTTGATCGAAATGGGCGTTTTCAGGCCCGGCTGGAAGGTCCCGTTAGCGGTAATATTCTACTGAGACAGGCTCAATTTCGATGCATGCCCGATGTTGGTTTTGCGCTGGAAACTGCCAAGGCACTGATTGCGGGCAAGCTTAAAAATAGCCGTTACGTGTTGTTGCGCGCTGCCCGTGATAGCCGTGATGAAAGTGACAGCCAATTATTGCGTGAAGCGGCTGACGCAATCGCCATCAATTTACGCAACCTGGCTGGTGCAGAAGATCTGGATAGTGTGCGTGGGCTGGAAGGAGAATCGGCACGTCGCTACTTTGCTGCTTTTTCTGTGCTGGTCCGACCGGATCTGCGAGTTGATTTCGCCCCGGATGGCCGAACTCGCCGTCCTCCACGCGACCGAATGAATGCTCTGTTGTCCTTCCTCTATAGTTTATTGATGAATGACTGTCGCAGCGCAATCGAATGCGTGGGCCTTGATCCGCAACTGGGGTGCCTGCACGCTGTGCGCCCTGGCCGTGCTTCACTGGCGCTTGATTTAATGGAAGAATTTCGCCCCTTGCTGGCGGACAGATTGGCCCTTAGCTTAGTGAATCGTGGCCAACTTAAAGCCAAGGATTTCGACATCCGCCCCGGTGGATCGGTGCAATTGCACGACGATGCGCGCAAGGTTTTGCTGGTTGCTTATCAGGAGCGCAAGCAAGAGGTTGTCGAACATCCCCTGTTAGAACAAAAAATGCCGCTTGGTCTGATCCCTTCTCTGCAAGCCAAGTTGCTGGCACGGGTGGTCAGAGGTGAAATTGACGGCTATTTGCCTTACTCGGTGCGCTGAAATGCTGATTATTGTTTGTTATGACGTCAACACAGAGAGCAAGGAGGGTCGCCGCCGCTTGCGGCGGGTCGCTCGGGTTTGCGAAGGTATTGGTCAACGTGTGCAGCAATCGGTGTTTGAATGTCGTATAGACCGAATGCAATATGAAGCGCTTGAGCGCGAATTACTGGCTGAAATTGATGCAAAACTGGATTGCCTGCGGCTTTATCGATTAACGGAACCGATCAACTTGCACGTCAAAGAATATGGTAAATTCAGGGCCTTGGATTTTGACGGACCGCTAGTTATTTAGCGCGAACCCCTAGTGTCCGGTAAAACTCCTGAATGTTCGCGCGAAGGTCAATGCATTGAATTTAAATAATTTTTTTTCGGAAACACACCGCCGACCTGTAGGTGAATTGCTGTTTGCCTGTTGGTTCGCGCATGCGATCGAAAAAATACTGTGGATTCATGTGGTTGGACAAGTGCGGCATCGCCCGGCAATCACGTCGGGCGTGGATTGAAACCCGTCGTTCGACTGATCGAACAGCGCCGGCTGATGCATCGCCCGGCAATCACGTCGGGCGTGGATTGAAACCGCAAGTGGATGCTGGACGCCATGCAGTACCAGGGCATCGCCCGGCAATCACGTCGGGCGTGGATTGAAACTCCCTGATCCTTGACACCAAGCTGGTGGACAAGGAGGCATCGCCCGGCAATCACGTCGGGCGTGGATTGAAACCGCGTTCTGCGAGGACGCTTTGGTTCGCGGTTCACGCATCGCCCGGCAATCACGTCGGGCGTGGATTGAAACTTTACCGGTACTATGCACTGATCGACAACCGTAAGCATCGCCCGGCAATCACGTCGGGCGTGGATTGAAACCTGTTTGGCAACCTCATTAAGGCCGCCACCAAGCAGGCATCGCCCGGCAATCACGTCGGGCGTGGATTGAAACATTGCAGACATGTAAATCTCCCTGTCTATCGGGGCATCGCCCGGCAATCACGTCGGGCGTGGATTGAAACATGAGTAGCCTGCTCGGGTCGGGAATTCCGAAGGGCATCGCCCGGCAATCACGTCGGGCGTGGATTGAAACTTTGTCTACGGGCTTATCATCAGGGTAGGGGTCGCATCGCCCGGCAATCACGTCGGGCGTGGATTGAAACCATGACGGAATCCAGAACTTGCGGGGAGATCAGGGCATCGCCCGGCAATCACGTCGGGCGTGGATTGAAACAATACGGCCAGTAGAATGACCATCTCAGAGATGGCATCGCCCGGCAATCACGTCGGGCGTGGATTGAAACTATCCAGATGCAATTTTCATTGGATGGAGCGTACGCATCGCCCGGCAATCACGTCGGGCGTGGATTGAAACCGGGCCATCGACCAGCAGTTTGCGAGCCGTCAGCGCATCGCCCGGCAATCACGTCGGGCGTGGATTGAAACAAGAATACGGCGCTCCGGCTGCGGGAATCCCGGCGCGCATCGCCCGGCAATCACGTCGGGCGTGGATTGAAACCTGATAAGCCGTCTTGGACTTGCCTTGCAGCATACCGCATCGCCCGGCAATCACGTCGGGCGTGGATTGAAACTCCCAAATCCCGCCATCATTGCCGGAGGGCGGCTGCATCGCCCGGCAATCACGTCGGGCGTGGATTGAAACCTCGCGCTCCTTATGGCATTGCCGTTGACGCTGAGCATCGCCCGGCAATCACGTCGGGCGTGGATTGAAACGAAAGCAATTGAATGATGAGGCTGCAGCTCTCTTCGCATCGCCCGGCAATCACGTCGGGCGTGGATTGAAACATATCGAGGTGTCGCCGATACATGCGAAGGCGTTTGCATCGCCCGGCAATCACGTCGGGCGTGGATTGAAACTTGACGCTGCAGCGAAGCGCAAGCAATCCGGCGAGCATCGCCCGGCAATCACGTCGGGCGTGGATTGAAACACGCAGAGTGCGACGAGCTACTGGTTTTTGGGGGGCATCGCCCGGCAATCACGTCGGGCGTGGATTGAAACTTTATGCGTATCGCCGTTTAACTGGCGGATGCGGCGCATCGCCCGGCAATCACGTCGGGCGTGGATTGAAACTTTAGCGGTTGCG
>Ga0326727_10028096_pt1 | contig 10262 bp, 10 predicted proteins | sample MB2enrmetagenome_FD_207643 | JGI IMG/M metagenome (GOLD analysis project Ga0326727, IMG submission 207643) | Lab enriched peat soil microbial communities from McLean, Ithaca, NY, United States - MB29MY | ecosystem: Environmental > Terrestrial > Soil > Wetlands > Peat | place: USA: New York...
CTGCCGGACTTTCTCGATATATTTTTCGGCTTTATTCAATTTAATACCAAAAATAATCAATAATGCTGAAATTATAATATTAAACATATAATATTGCAATGCCCGCTTGTCATTCCCGCCTCCCCTTACAAATAGGAGAAAATGTGCAGTTTGCTCTTTAGTAAGGGATTTGACTGGGGGAGAATTTGAAGGCTGAATTCCGATTTGCATCGGGATGGGCTTACCAAAGGATGAGGGTGTACAATAAAACTCATAACTCGCAACTGGTTACTTAAGGAGGGTGAAAAATCCCCTTCCTTTAGTTCCCTCGCCTTTGATGGGAGAGGGCTAGGGTGAGGGTGAAATAGTATCGGAATAAATACCCGAAAAATAGCGACAAAATCCCCTTGACTGAATAATCATTCATATGTTATCTTATTCTTGCGGATTAATTAGATGTTAGCGGTATGAAGCAGATAAAAAGGAAACGCGGCGGCCAAAAAGGTAATCAGAATGGCGGGACTCACGGCTTTTATTCCTCTTTCCTCACTCCTGATGAAATAAACCAGTTCTGCGAGATCGCGAATACGGAGCGCGTCAGCCTGGATATGGCCTTACTACTCATCAAATTGCAGTGTTTTGTTAAAAAAGCCCCCGATAACCTCGTGTCCTCAACGAGGTAATCAGGTTAATGGCCAGACGGTTTACCGCTCAATATCATCTAGGTCGGGCAGAACGTTCTCGTCTCAAAGCCGCCGTCACAGCCATTTTAGAACAGGCTTCAGGAATTTCACCTCTTTCCCCGAAAAATTCAGGGGAACTAATGGAATTATTACAAATGGATCGTCACGGACCGGGGAGAAAATAATTAATTCTCAATTAATACGAATAATACGAAGGGAATCAGATACAAAAAGAGTAACTAAAATTAACGTTATGGTAACTAAACCCTTTTTTAGCCTCAAACCAAGGGGCGGATAATTTTTAAAATATCATTTTTTACGAAACGAATCAGTAGCGGACCTTAACAACAAAATATCTGTCACATGGATCCAGTCTGTCTCTTATTACCGTCCTCTTTGCAAACTGTAACTGCATTGTTACCAGCTTTTTACCCCATCTTTACCCACGCCGTGAAGTCTTAATGATATCGTAACACCCCGGCGGTATATTAAAGATAAATCAAGGAAAAAAGGAGGAAGCAATGAAAGACATTACCAAAACCCTGAGCCGTGTCATAGAAACACTTCTGGGTAACGAAACCACCCCGGCCGAAAAATCGCTTTACGAAATCAAAACCAAATACCTTTTATAAAGTTCAGCAGCATCTCCTGTGGGGTCTTCCCCCACGAGGAGCAACGGCTGAAAACACCTTCATCCTGCAGATAAACCCACATCATCCACTGACAGCTTTCCGCTACAATTTCTCCATAATCCGGTACATGTTCTCGTAAGCATGGTTAAATGCCGGGTCGGTTTTTTCCAGTTTCTCTCTGAGCGCGCTCATCCGCCGCACAAACCCGGGTTTGTCGTTGTTTTGCACCATTTCTGCCCACAGCTTTGTTTTTGATTGAAACAGGGTTTCCACATCCGTAATGTTGGGGAAACTCATTTGCAGTGAAGCATAAAGCTCCGGGTCTTCGGAAATGACGCTCTCCACCAGCGTGTACAGCACCTTGAAAGTAGTCCCGCCCAGTTTTTTCATTTCGGCGAATTTTTCCAGACTGAGCAGCGTATCGGCGGAAACAATCGCGATAAAATGGGCCAGCCCCAGCACCACGGTCATCACCTGGTCGTGTTCCAGCGGCGTCATAATCGAAACGTTCGCGCCCCGCTCCTCCAGATATTGACGGGTCTTGCCGGCCAGTACCGCCTCTTCTTCATCGGTGGGAGTGAGGATAAAATTCTGATTGGAAGCGCTCTTCGCGCCCGGCCCGAAAACCGGATGCGTGCCTAAAACTGTGCTTTTACCGAAGTACCGGTGCATGATTTCCACTGGGGCGGTTTTCAGGGAAGTGACATCGAAAAACAACTGGTCGGCGCGGGCATAAGGCGCGATGCCTTTGACCACCGCTTCGAAAGTTTCCGGCGGCACGGAGATGATGACCGCATCCGCCTGTTTGACCGCTTCCGCGTTCGAAGCCACGGCTACGCCCAGCTTTTTCCCGGCGGCCTGAAGCTTCTCCTGGTTCCGTCCGGTAATGACGAGCTGCGCGCCTTCCTGCAGTAGGTGGCTGGCGAACCACTGCCCCATTTTACCGGCGCCGCCGATAATGGCTATTTTCATCCGGAACCTCTCATTCAAGCTAAGTTGCTCTAGGATAAGACCCAAGGACTTTCAGGAACAGTGTATGTTTTTCCAGCCTGCCCAGCGTCTCCTGCACGATTTTATCCTGCCGGTGCCCTTCAAAATCGAGGTAGAAATTATATTCCCAGGCTTTTTGCCGGGTGGGGCGGGATTCAATCTTGGTGAGGTTGATTGTACTATCGGCGAATTCCTTAACGGCCTCAAACAGCGCGCCGGGCTTGTGCCTGACAGAGAAAACAATCGAGGTCTTGTCCGAACCGGTTGGTGGCGAATCATTTTTAGTCAGCACGAAAAACCGGGTGTAGTTATTGGGGTTGTCCTCGATTTCTCGGGCTAGGATTTTCATTTTATAGATTTCCGCCGCCCGCGCCGAAGCCACCGCGGCGCTGTCCTGCATGTGCTGCTCTTTAATCATTTTCACAGCCCCAGCGGTATCGTAAATCGAGATTAATTCGTAACCAAACCGCCCCAGGAAGACCTGACTCTGGCCGAGCGCCTGGGGATGAGAATAAACCTTTTTAATCGTGTTCAATGTCGCGCCCTGGTTGGCAATCAGGCAGTGGATGATGCGCAGGTCGAGTTCCCCGCAGACCTGCAGGTTTTCGTTCAACAGGAGGTCGTAAACGCGGCTGATGCTGCCTTCCAGCGAATTTTCCACCGGCACTACCCCGAAAGATACCTCGCCCTGTTCTATCAGTTTGAAAACGGCCTCAAAACTTTCCGCGGGACGGGCACTTGCAGAGTGTCCGAAATACTGGAAAACGGCTTCTTCGCTGTAAGCCCCGACCTCACCCTGGAAAGCCACGGTCAGGCCCTGCACGACCTTGGACGAGCGGATAATCTGGCGGTAGATGCCCAGGATTTCTTTTTCGTCCAGGTTTTCCTCCCGCGCCAAAGCCTCAATGTGGGCCAGCACCTTTTTTTCGCGGGCGGCATCGTCAATCGGCTTATTTTTCTTCTGTTTTTCGTCGCCGATGGCCTGCGACTGCTTGATTCTTTCGGCGATTAGTTTAACGATTTTTTCATCAACCGCGTCAATCTTTTTTCTCATTTCTTCCAGGCTCATTTGATTACCTCCGGTATTATTCCCGCCCGCAGCGCGAGATCGCACAGCGAGACCGCCATCATCGCAGCCAGCACCGCCGCGGCGCGGGGCACGATACAAACGTCGTGACGGCCCTTGATTGCCAGCTCGGCATTCTCCATTTTAGCAATATTTACGGTGTTTTGTTTGCGGCTGATGGAAGGCGTGGGTTTGACGGCGACGCGCACCACCACGGGCATGCCGCTACTAATGCCGCCCAGAATCCCGCCGCTGTTGTTGGTGGCGGTGACGATTTTGCCACGTTTGATGCGGAAAGCGTCGTTATTCTGCGAGCCTTTCAGTTGGGACACTCCAAAGCCGGCACCGAATTCGACGCCCTTGACCGCCGGGATGGCGAATAACGCTTTGGCCAGGTCGCCTTCGAGGGTATCGAAAAGGGGTTCACCCAAACCGGCCGGCACATTAATGGCGATGCCTTCGATGATACCGCCGAGGCTATCGCCCTCTGCGCGGGCTTTTTCGATTGCCGCCAGCATCTTGGCCGCGTCCCGCAGGTCGGCACAGCGCAGCGGGTTATTATTCACAACTTCGGCGGAAATGACATCGTAAGAATCCGCCCGGACACCGCCGATTTCCACGGTGTGCGCCAGGATTTTTACGCCGATTAAATCCAGTAATTTTTGGGCGACAGCGCCGGCCATCACAAATCCGGCCGTATTCCGGCCGGAAAACTGCCCGCCGCCGCGGTAATCGTTAAAGCCGCCGTATTTCAGGAAAGCGGTGTAATCAGCATGACCGGGCCGCGGTATATCTTTGGTTTTTTCGTAACCGGAGGATTTGGCATCTTCGTTCCAGACTGCCAGGCAAACCGGCGCTCCTGTGGTATGACCGTGGAAAATGCCGGAGAGGATATCCGCTTTATCCGCTTCTTGCCGCGGGGTGGAAGATACCGCATCATTGGGCTTTCTTTTATCCAGTTCGGCCTGAATATCTGCTTCGCTCAGGGGCAAACCAGCCGGACAGCCGTCAATGACGATGCCGATACATCGGCCGTGGCTCTCCCCGAAGCTGGTAATGACAAACTTTTTCCCCAGGCTGTTACCCATGCAGCACCGCCTTCACGCCTAGATTTTGCAGGACGTCCCAGTATTCCGGCCAGGTCTTGGTGACACATTCCGCCCCGTCAATCACCGTGTTTCCGCAAATCGTGCCCAACAGGCTGAAAGCCATCGCGATGCGGTGGTCGCCTTTACTGTCAATCAGCGCACCCTGCGGTTTCCCGCCGGTGATTTTGAGGCGTTTGGCGTCGGCTTCAACCCGGATGCCCATACGCGTCAATCCTTCGACTACGGCGGCCACCCGGTCCGATTCCTTGATGCGGGCCCGTGCGATGCCCGAAAAGACGCTGGTTCCGGATGCGGCAGCTGCCAGCACCGCCATCGTCGGTAGCAAATCAATACAATCCGATAAATTGGCTTTGAGGGCCTTGAGGTCCGATTTAACAATATTGATGGAACTCCGGCCGGCAATGGTATGTACGCCCATTTCCCGCAGGAACTGTAAAATCAGGCGGTCGCCCTGCAGGCTTTCCATGTCCAGATTGTTGACTTCAATTTCCCCGGCCATCGCCCCCAGTGCCAGTAAATATGAGGCGGAAGACCAGTCGCCTTCCACACGGTATTTAGACGGCTGATATTTTTGGGGCCGGATTTCAAATTTATCTAGGTTTTCGTCAAAAGTGACGTTGACGCCGAACCAATGCATCGTTTCCAGCGTCATCATCACGTAGGGGCGGGATTCAAGCGGCGCGGTCAGTGTGACGGTCATCCCAGCCTTGGCAAACGGGCCGATGTGCAGCAGGGCGGAAACATACTGTGAGCTGATATTGCCGGGCAGGCAGGTGCTGCCGCCATTGAATTGTCCGCCTTCTACCGTCACCGGGGGAAATTCTCCGTCAGCGGAACATTTCACGTCCAATTGCTGCAAAGCATCAATTAAAACCCTGACCGGCCGCCGGGCAAGGGACCGACCAGCGGTGAGTCGAATAGTACCGGGAACAAGCGTCCCGATGGCGGTCATAAAGCGCAGGGTTGCGGCGGAATCGCTGCAGTATAAATCGGAGGCTGGCGTTTGGAAATTTCCGCCGCCCACCTTCCAGGCGGATTTCTGCTGGTGGGTATTGACCCCGATTTTTTTGAGGACGCTAATCGCGGCTTTGGTATCGTCGGAGGCCAGGGGCGAGATAATTTCGCTTTTGCCGGCGGCCAGGGCGGCGCAGACTAAACCGCGGATGGTATAACTTTTCGAGGACGGTGCTGCGACTTTGCCTACCGCTTCGCTTTTAGAGATTGAAGCCTGCATAATTTTTCAACCTGTCGATTATTTTTCCGGCGACGGTTTCGATGCTTAATTTCGAGGTGTTGACGGTGATATCCGCCGCCCAGTCGTAAAACGGCTGGCGGAATTTCTTTAACTCGTTAATCCGTGCTAAAGGCTGCGCAACGTTCAGCAGCGGGCGGGCGCCGCCGGCGACGGCGGTCCTTTTCAGGATGACCTGTGGTGCGGCCGTGAGATTGATAATGACGCCGGTTCCCCGTAACCTTTCGATGTTAATGGTATTCAGGACCACGCCGCCGCCGCAGGCAACGACCTGTTTTTCACCGGCAGCCGCCTGTTTTACGGCTGCGATTTCCAGCTCGCGGAAATAAATTTCGCCGCCGTCCCGGAAAATATCCGGAATGCTCTTATCGGCCATTTTGACAACGAGCACATCCACTTCAATCAACGGCCGGTGCAGCCACCGGGCTAAAACCTGCCCGACGGCGGTTTTACCGGTGCCCATAAACCCAATCAGCACGACGTTACTTTTCATTTTTCTGTAAAAGACTTAAAGCGGCGGCCCGCATCTCATCCACCGGTGGCTTGACGGCCGTCCAGATTGCGAAAGAAGCCGCGCCCTGCCGGACCAGCATTTCCAGTCCGTCAATGGTTTTGGCGCCGGCCGCTTTGGCTTCGCGCAGCAGGCGGGTCGGCAGGGGATTATAGACAATATCGAAGACGGTCAGATTGGCAGACAATAATTCCGCCGGGACCGGCGTGGCCTCAATTTCGGGGCTCATCCCGAGGCTGGTGGCATTGACCAGCAAATCGGCGTAGGTCATCGCTTTTTTCAGGTTTTCGGGGGTTAGTTCCAGCGCTTTGACCTCGGTTTTATAATTGCGGGAAATCCGGGCCGCCAGGTCTTCCGCCCAGGATAATTCCTGCTTGCGGTTTAAAATTGTCAATTTGGCTTTTTCCAAGGTTAAAACGTGGCCGAGGGCACGGGCCGCGCCGCCGGCGCCGAGCAGCACCACTTTTTTACCGTCCGTTGCGACATTCCGGTCGTGCAGTGTTTGCAGGAAACCAGCGGCATCGGTGTTATAGCCGGTTAATATCCCGCCGACATTAACGATGGTATTAACCGCGCCGATTCTCTCAGCCAGTGGGTCAATCCGGTCCAGCAGCGGCATGACCGCTACTTTGTGGGGGATGGTCACGTTCACGCCCCGGAGATTCAGGCCGCGAATGCCTTCCACCGCTTTGCGCAATTCCACGCTTTTCACTTTGAAAGGGATATAAACAAAATCCAGTTCCAGGGCGTTGAAAGCGGCGTTGTGCATCGCAGGCGACATGGTATGCTCAATGGGGTCGCCGATAATGCCGCAGACCACCGTTTGTCCGGAAATTACCATCATGATTTCACCATTTCATAAACGGCGAGCATGTCCGAAACAGGTAATTGGCCCGGGGCGGATTCGTTGCCTTTCTGGACGGCGCCGTAAGTAAAATGAGCGCCGATGAGGGGCGCCATGACGCGGCTGATAAAACCCTGCGTGCCCATGGCAAAAGCGACCATTTTGACATCCGGGAATTCGGAGAAGAGCCGCATTACCGCCAGGTTGTCTTCGAAGTTTTGCGCGGTGGTGACGACTTTGCAGATATCGGCGCCTGCCTTTAATTCCTTATTCACGATTTGTTTTAAAACGTCCAGCGAAGGCGTTTTCTGAAAATCGTGGAAAGAAAGCAGGCATTCGGCGCGTTTCTTAATCAGCTTGATGATATTTTCGACATTTTTGGCGTTGTATTCGATGTCCACAATTTTAGCGCCCAGTTCGACGGCCTGCAGCAGACGTTCGATGCGGCGTGCCTCGTTGCCTTCCCATTTGCCGCCCTCTTCCACCATGCGGTTGCAGGCAATCCAAGGTTTTTTCAGCTGCCGGGCGACGTCGGTCCAATTATCCCCGATGAGGTCAATTCTAACTTCGAACAGGTCCACAATCGGCTCGATTTTTTTCACCGCTGCCATGTCTGTTCCCGTGATAGACGCACACAGCCTTACATTGCTCATCTCAACTCTCCCAGAACGCTTTCTACTGCCGCCGGGTTAACATCATCCGTGATGAAGACCTGCCCGATGGCGCGCGGCAGGACAAATCTAATCTTACCACCTTGAACTTTTTTATCATACCGCATCGCCTGCAGCAGTGGTGCGATTTCCAACAGCGGCAGCGCGGTGGGCAACCCGGCCCGCTGCAATAATTTTTTCAACCGGACGGCATCGGCTTTATCCATCAAGCCCATTTTCACCGCTAAACTGGCGGCCGCGACCATGCCGATGCTCACTGCCTGACCGTGGGAAACCCGGAAATTGGAAACCGATTCGACGGCGTGCCCCACGGTATGCCCGAAATTCAGCATGTTCCGTAATCCGGTATCTTTTTCGTCGCTTTCCACAAATTCGACTTTGATGCGGGCCGATTTGGCGACAACTGCTTCCAGCACATTATCATCCAATGATTTAATTAGGTCAAGGTGCTTTTCCAGGTAACGGAAAAATATTTCGTCTTTAATCACGGCATATTTGATGACTTCCGCCAGGCCGTAGCAGAATTCCTGTTGCGGCAGGGATTGCAGCGCGGCGATATCGGAAATGGTTATTTTGGGCTGATAAAAAGCGCCGATTTCGTTCTTCAATTGGCCGTAGTCTATGGCGGTTTTGCCGCCGATACTGCTGTCGCATTGCGCCAGCAAAGTAGTGGGAATCTGCACCAGCGGCACGCCGCGCAGGTAAGTCGCGGCCACAAAACCTGCCAGGTCGCCGATGACGCCGCCGCCCACCGCCAGAATTGGGTTTGACCTTTCCGTTCCGCAGGCGGCCAGCTGTTCGTACAGTTTACCGGCTGAGGCCAGCGTTTTATATTTTTCGCCGTCCGGGATTTCCAACACAGTGGTCTGAAAACCGGCTTCAACCAGCCTCTGCCGGACGATACCGCCGTACAGTCTATTCACTACCGGGTTGGTGACGATTACCGCTTTATCTTTGAGGCCCAGTGCTTTCAGTTTTTCACCGGTTTGGCTTAAAATCCTGCGCCCGACCAGAATCTGGTAGCTGCGCGGGCCGAGTCGGACATTGATTGTTTTCATCGGCGGGTTTTTAGCTTCCGTTATTTTTATTCCCGATTGCCCGGTGGATGCTTTCACAGGCGGTAACTAAATCCTTGAATTCGTCCGGGGTGATTTGCTGGGCGGCATCCACCAGCGCTTCCGTCGGATTATGATGCACTTCCACAATCAAACCGCAGGCCCCGGCCGCGACGCTGGCGCAGCTCAGACTGAAAATCAGGTCGCGCCGGCCTGCAGCATGACTCGGGTCTACGATTACCGGCAAATAGGTCTCCTTCTGCAGCACCGGCACGGCCGCCAGGTCTAGGGTGTAACGGATGTAGCTTTTACCCTTACCCAGAGGCAGGATGCCGCGTTCGCAAAGGATGATATCTTTATTATCCTCCGCTACCATGTATTCGGCAAATGAGAGGAACTCCTCGATGCCGGCCCCGAAATGACGCTTGTACAGTATCGGTTTGCCCGTGCGCGCCACTTTCACCAGCAGGTCCTGGTCGTACATGTTCCGGGCGCCGATTTGAATGATATCCACGTATTTGGCAATCAGGTCAACCTGCGATTCGCCACGGATTTCCGTGACGACGGGCATGCCGTATTTGTCCCCGGCCTCACGGAACCATTCCAGCGCCCGGGTGGCTTCTTCTTCGCCGGCGCCCCCCAATCCCTGAAAAGAATGCACCGAACTGCGCGGTTTGAAGATGCCGCCCCGCAGGACATGAGCGCCGGCTTTCTTCACCCCTTCGGCGATTTTGAAAAGCTGCTCTTTGCTCTCCACGGCGCAGGGCCCGGCAATGAAAACCAGCTTGTCGCCGCCGATTTCCACATTGCCCACTTTGATGACGCGGGGTTCGGTTTCGCCCTTGAGCCGGGCATACTCCCGGCTGATTAATTTATACGGTGTTTCGACCATTCTTGCCTCCTTGACTCCCGGCAGCATGGCAAAACGGTCAAACGATATTTTCCGCTCATCGCCGATGAGGCCGATGATGGTACGGAAATCCCCCTGCGAAACGTCGGTGCGCAGGCCATGCGCCTCGACGTCCCGGACGACGGCATCAATCTGTTCTTTGGTGGCATCGCTTTTCATGATAATCATGGCATTCCTCCTATACAAACTGGTACCTTGCTAATATTTTGAATTCGAAACATTGTTCTCATTTTCTCCCCTTTAATAATGATGAAATTAGACAAAATATTTGCGATCGTCTGTATTTACTTAGAGGGGCTGCGCCCCTCTATACATTTGCTCCGAACTGCTCCGCAAGGTACCTCCGACTGCGGTCTATGGGCTCAAGCCTTGCTTAATATAAATGTTAATTTAGCTTGAACTTTGCCATCTGTTAACCATATGCCCGCCTGATTTGTTACAGACTATCCTATTCAGACCCCCTGTTTTTCCCTGCCCCGACACGGGCATAAAAAAAGAACCCTCTGCTTGAGAGGGTTCTTCTAATTTCTACCGGGCTGCTGGGCTACAACTTGTTAATC
>Ga0326727_10028099_pt1 | contig 10261 bp, 9 predicted proteins | sample MB2enrmetagenome_FD_207643 | JGI IMG/M metagenome (GOLD analysis project Ga0326727, IMG submission 207643) | Lab enriched peat soil microbial communities from McLean, Ithaca, NY, United States - MB29MY | ecosystem: Environmental > Terrestrial > Soil > Wetlands > Peat | place: USA: New York...
CGACGGACATGTTACTTTTCTCCCTCGATTGACCACCAAGTAGACGACCGGCACGGTCATGCGCGACAGCGCCAGCGATGCACGGCGGTTGGTGACAGCGTTACGGAACTACCGGCAGCCACACGGCGCTGGCGCGGTCGGCGGAGCGGAAAACCGATTGAGTAGCTTTGATATAGTCGGCCGGCTTGGCGAAGAAGATATTCTCCACGTAGCTCTGCGGGTTGCGGTCGTACAGGGGAAACCAGCTCGATTGGATCTGCACCATGATCCGGTGGCCGGGAAGAAAGACGTGGTCGGCGGTGGGCAGCGCAAAGCGGTAGCGTTGCGGCCGGCCGGCCGGGATGGGCGAGGGGTGCTCGAAGCTCTCGCGATACCGGCCGCGGAAGATATCCATCGAGACCGCCAGCTCATAGCCGCCCATCCCAGGCTGGCTGGGCACCTCGTCGGGGAAGACGTCGATCAGCTTCACCACCCAATCGGCATCCGTCCCCGTGGTGGCCGCGAACAGCTCCGCGACCGGCGCGCCGGCTAGGCGAACAGGCGCGGTGAGGACGGGCGTCTGGTAGGTGAGCACGTCGGTGCGGTCTTCCACCGAGCGCTGATCGGAGACCAGCCATTGCCTCCAGTTATCCGTGTCGGCAAAGCGCACCGGCCGCGGAACGTAGGGCACGGGCTTGGCGGGATCGGAGACGTAGTCGTCCGAGAGGGCGCCCGGCTGCGCCGGCTTCTCGAATGTCAGGCCAAAATCCGCCGCCAGATAGAGCGGCTTCAGGCCCGCGGCACAGCCCGCCTCGCAGGCCCGCGGCCACTCCTTCAGGCGGTCCCAATGGTTCTCTCCGGTGTTGTAGATCAGCACGGGCGGAGTGTCGGCATGAGGAACGCCGGTTTTCAGGTATTGATCGAAGAACGGCTTGAGAACGTCACGGCGAAACTGGAGGGCGGTATCGCCATCCCACTTCAGCGGGCCGAGATTATAGCCATCGTAATTCACCTGGCTGTGCCGCCAGGGGCCCATTACCAGGTGGTTGAGGCCGGCCATGCCCTTGGCTTTGAGAGCCATATAGCAGTGAACCGCGCCCCACATGTCCTCCTGGTCCCACAGGCCTTGCAGCCAGATGGTGGGAACCTGCGAGGGGCGCTCGGCCACCAGCTTATCGAGCGCCTGCCCCTGCCAGAACGCGTCGTAAGCGGGGTGTTCCATTACGCGGCGCGTCCAGGGAAGCTGGTCGAGACCGTGAAGCAAGGCGTAAGCGCCGGCTGAACCGGCGCGGCGGAACGTCTCGTAATCGTCGTAAGCGCGGCGCGGCACGGGGTCGCCTTCGTCCTTCTTGGAGGTCTGCTCGCTGAAGTAATCGAGGTTGATCTGGCGGAACGCGCCGTAGTGGAACCAGTCATCGCCCATCCAGCCATCGACCATGGGGCTTTCGGGCGCGGCGACTTTCAGCGCGGGGTGCGGCCCCAGCAGCGCCATGACGACCGTAAAGCCCTCGTAAGAGGAACCGATCATGCCCACGCGGCCGTTCGATTCGGGCGTGTTCTTGACTAGCCAGTCGATGGTGTCGTAGGCGTCGGTGGTGTGGTCGGTCGCCGTGCGGTTCAGCGGGCCGCGCACGGGGCGCGTCATGACATACTCCCCCTCCGATCCGTACTTGCCGCGAACGTCCTGGAAGACGCGGATGTAGCCATCGGCGACGAACAGTTCGTCGCCCTGCGGCAGGATCGCGAGCATGTGCGGGCTGTCATTGCGGGCCGTGCGTTTGGAGGCGTCATAGGGCGTTCGGGTGAGCAGAATGGGCGCATTCGCGGCCCCCTTGGGAACGACGATCACGGTATGGAGCCGCACGCCGTCGCGCATGGGGATCATGACCTCGCGCTTGACGTAATCGTAGCCGGTAAGGGGCGGATTGAACTTAGCCGGGATGTCGCCGCCGGTCTGTTGACCCAAAACGCCGAGCGCCGCCGCCAGGCTTGCGCCGAGCGCTATCCAGATTCTTCGCGTGCAAGACACTCTTCTACTGTAAGGCAAGCGGCGGTCTGCCCGGCCTCGCCCGCGCCGGATGTTACCCTGCTATTGACTTGTCCGCGCATCCCCTCTTCAAACCCTATCTGGCGCTCGCCGCGGTGTGCGCTTTTTGGGGCACTACCTACCTGGCGATTCGGATGTCGCTCGAATCGTTCCCGCCGCTGGTGCTGGTGTCGCTGCGTTACGTTCTGGCGGGCGGCATCATGCTGGGGTTCGCCGTCGCGCGGGGCGCGTATATCCCGCGTGGGAGCGAGCTCCGGGCGGCCTGCCTGGCCGGGTTTCTGACGCTGGGGATCGGCAACGGAGGCCTGGGCTTCGCCGAGGTGCTGATCCCCAGCGGCGTCGCCAGCCTGATCGTCACGATCCAGCCGTTCTGGATGGTGGGATTGGAAGCCTTGTTGCCCGGCGGGGAACGCCTCCACGCACCCACCATCGGCGGCATGGCGGTGGGCCTGGCCGGCGCGGCGCTGCTCTTTACGCCGGACGCGGGCACGCATTTCAACCGGAACTTGATCGACGGTTTTCTGATTCTCCAGGTGGCCCTGGCCGCGTGGTCGTACGGGTCCATCTACCAGCGCCGCAAAGCCGGCCAGGCGCACCCCATAATCGCGGCAGCGGTGCAGCAACTGGCGGCCGGGCTGATCCTGGCGCCCTTTGCGCTGCTGATTCCTCAGCCGCCCGTTCACATAACCGCCCGCGGCGTAGGAGCTTTGCTGTACCTGGTGGTGTTCGGCTCGATCGTCGGATACAGCGCCTACGTATATGCCATGGACCGTCTCCCGGTGGCCATCGTTTCGGTCTACACCTACTTGAATGCGGTGGTGGCGGTGGCGCTGGGCTGGCTGGTTTATCGCGAGCCGTTCGGCTGGCGCGAAACCCTCGCGATGGCTGTGATATTCGCCGGAGTAGCCATCGTCAAGCGATTCTCCCGGCAGCCAGCACGCCCGCGCGAATCACTCGCGGGTGCGCGTGCGCGGCGGTACTTCTCCGCCGGTCAGCTTGGCGCCGAGCGCGCCTCCGGCCATGCTCAAGCAGGTGATGAAGATGAATAGCTGCATCAGGAGCAGGAACACGTCGGGACCGTTCTGCAGCATCTTCAATGCTTCCATCATGCGCGGATCGGCGCTATTACGGAGCTGCGCTTGAAAGATCTCGGCGCCTCCCGACATATTGAAGAGCACCAGAAATCCCCCGAAGAACACGGCCACGATGGCATACACCAGCAGGCCCGTAATCCAGCCGATGCGCACGCCCGACCGCACGTTAAGCAGAACGCCGGTGCGGCGCCGGTAAAGGTAGACCGCGAAATAGCCGGCCCCCAGCCATAGGATCACGTTAAGAAACGGAACCCAGCTCAGCAGGGCCGCCATGATCGCAACCATAAGGGCTGACCGCAGGGCTACCGGGTTGCGAAACCCAAGCGGCGCAACCGGCGGCGGATCGGCCGGCGGCGGCGGGGGGCTCAATTCGGGGGCGGGCGCTTCAGCCGCCACCGGCGCGATCTCCCGCTGGGGCTTTCCGCATTTGTGGCAGAACAGAGCATCGGGCGGCAGTTGCGCCCCGCAGGTACAGAAATCCGGCATGTGGCACCTCCAGTTTGACGCACAGGGAGCGCCGAAGCAACCCTCCGCATAACCGCCGCTCTGCGCCGATTCGGACCGGTGGTCCGGTTTTACCCGCCGCGCTTCATCAGCGCGCCGCTCTCGTGCACCATGTAAGTGGAGGCAGCCAGGTGCAAGAGTCCCACCGGACAAAGAAAATCACGAATAGCGAACGATATCAGGCCGGGGTAATTCCCTACGCCAAGATGGGTTACTGGGATCCCGACTACATACCGAAAGATACAGACATACTCGCGCTTTTCCGGATCACGCCGCAGGACGGCGTGGACCCCGTGGAGGCGGCCGCGGCGGTTGCCGGCGAGTCTTCTACGGCCACGTGGACGGTGGTCTGGACGGACCGCTTGACCGCCTGCGACGTTTACCGCGCCAAGGCCTACCGCATCGACCCCGTGCCCAACGCTCCGGGGCAGTGGTTCGCTTACATCGCCTACGATCTCGATCTGTTCGAGGAGGGGTCGATCCCCAACCTGACGGCCTCGATCATCGGCAACGTATTCGGCTTCAAAGCGATCCGCGCGCTGCGCCTGGAAGATATGCGCATCCCGGTGGCGTATCTGAAGACCTTTCAGGGTCCCGCGACGGGAATCGTGGTGGAGCGCGAACGGCTGGATAAATACGGCCGCCCGCTGCTCGGCGCCACGGTGAAACCCAAGCTGGGGCTGTCGGGACGCAATTACAGCCGCGTGGTCTACGAGGCACTGCGCGGCGGCCTGGATTTCACCAAGGACGACGAGAACATCAACTCGCAGCCCTTCATGCGCTGGCGGGAGCGGTTCCTGTGCTGCATGGAAGCGGTGAACCGGGCATCCGCCGCGACCGGCGAGGTGAAGGGCCACTATCTCAACGTGACCGCCGGCACCATGGAGGAGATGTACGAGCGGGCCGAGTGCGCCAAGGAGCTGGGCTCGGTGATCGTCATGGTCGATCTCGTGATCGGCTACACCGCCATTCAGACGATGGCCAAGTGGGCGCGCAAGAACGACATGATTCTGCACCTGCACCGCGCGGGCAATTCGACATACGCCCGCCAGAAGAACCACGGGATTAATTTCCGGGTGATCTGTAAATGGATGCGCATGGCGGGAGTGGACCACCTGCACGCCGGGACCGTGGTCGGCAAGCTGGAAGGCGATCCCTTCGCGGTCAAGGGCTTCTACGATACGCTGCGCGAACCGCGCACGCCCACGCGGCTCGAGAACGGCCTATTCTTCGATCAGGATTGGGCCTCGCTGCGCATGGTCATGCCGGTGGCGTCCGGCGGAATTCACGCCGGCCAGATGCACCAGTTGATCCATTATCTGGGCGAAGACGTGGTGCTGCAGTTTGGCGGAGGCACGATCGGGCATCCCCAGGGGATCGCCGCCGGCGCTACAGCCAACCGCGTGGCGGTGGAAGCCATCATCCAGGCGCGCAACGAAGGCCGCGATTACCTGGCGGAGGGTCCGGAAATCCTGGAGCGCGCCGCGCAATGGTGCTCGCCGCTGCGGGGGGCGCTGGAAACCTGGAAGGACGTGACCTTCAACTACCAATCCACGGACACGGTCGACTATGTCCCGATGGCGACCCCACTTACTAACTAGCGGAGCAAAACATGAGGCTGACACAAGGCACTTTTTCCTTTCTTCCGGATCTCACCGATGAGGAGATCTCGAAACAGATCGAGTACTGCCTGGCGAAGGGCTGGTCGATCGGAATCGAATACACCGACGATCCGCACCCGCGGAACGCGCTTTGGGAGATGTGGAACCTCCCCATGTTCGACATCGCGGACCCGCAAGCCATCCTGCACGAAGTGAACGCCTGCCGGAAGGCGTTCCCCTCGTACTACATCAAGGTCAATGCGAACGATTCCACGCGGGGGCGCGAGACAGTGGCGCTCTCGTTTATCGTCAACCGGCCCGCGAAAGAGCCCGGTTTCCGGATAGACCGCCAGGAGGCCGCTGGTCGTATGGTGCGTTATACGCTGCACCCATACGCCGCCGACCGCCCAACCGGCGCGCGCTACAACGGTGCGAAATGACGCCCGCCGCGGAGATAGATGTCGGCGCGGCCGCGCGCGAGGCGCTGATCGACGAAACCCTGCGCGCCCTCGATGCCGAACTGATCGGGCTCGAACCGGTGAAGCTGAGGATTCGCCAGACAGCCGCTCTTCTGTTGGTGGAACGGCTGCGCGGCCAGGCCGGATTCTCGGCCGACCCGCCGTCGCTGCACATGTGCTTCACGGGCAATCCCGGCACGGGCAAGACCACGGTGGCGCTGCGCATGGCGAAGATCCTGCACAGCCTGGGGTACGTGCGCCGCGGCCACATGGTGGTGGCCACGCGCGACGACCTGGTGGGGCAATATGTCGGCCACACCGCGCCCAAAACCAAGGAAGTGCTGCAGAAGGCCATCGGCGGGGTTCTGTTCATCGACGAGGCCTATTACCTCTACCGCGCCGAAAACGAGCGCGATTACGGGCAGGAGGCCATAGAGATTCTGTTGCAGTTTATGGAAAACCGCCGCGACGACCTGGTGGTCATCCTGGCGGGATACAAGGACAAGATGGATAAGTTCTTCCAGTCGAATCCGGGGCTGCATTCGCGCATCGCGCACCACATCGATTTTCCCGACTACACGCTCGACGAACTCATGGAGATCGCCGAGCTGATGTTGCGGCAGCAGATGTATGCGTTTGACAGCGAGTCGCGCGAGGCGTTCCGTGAATACCTGGAGCTGCGCGTGCGGCAGGAGCACTTCGCCAACGCGCGCAGCGTCCGCAACGCCATCGATCGCTTCAGGCTGCGCCAGGCGGTGCGCATCGTCGGGCGGGGCGGAAGCATTCCCCGGGAGGAGCTCGCGCGCATCGATGCCGCCGATATCCGCCAGAGCAGAGTTTTCCAGGGCGGCCCTAAAGGAGTGGCCGCGTGATGAACGGCCCAGCCCCGCTCCGGGGAGGCGAAGGAGTTGGTATGACGGGACGAAGACCAGTCATGCTGGGAATTATCGGCGACAGCGCCGCGGGCAAATCGACCCTGACGCAGGGCCTGACGAACCTGCTGCGCGCCGAACACGTGACCCATGTTTGCACGGACGACTACCACAAGTTCGATCGCCAGGAACGCGCCGCGCGCGGCATCACCGCGATCCATCCGGAGTGCAACTATCTCGACATCCTCGAGCTGCAACTGGAGCGCCTGCACTACGGCCAGCCGATTCTCAAGCCGGTGTACGAGCACGCGACGGGCACGCTGATCCGGCCGGAATACGTCCAGCCGCGAGAGTTCGTCATCGTGGAAGGCCTCCTAGGCTTCCACACGGCCGTAATGCGGCAGTTCTACGACGTCAAGGTGTTCCTCGAGCCGCCGGAGGAGCTGCGCCGCGTGTGGAAGATCAAACGCGACACCACCAAGCGCGGCTACACGGCGGAGCAGGTGCTCGCCGAGCTGAAAAAGCGCGAGCCCGATTCGCGCGATTTCATCCGTCCCCAGCGCCGACACGCCGACATCGTGGTGCAGTTCTATCCACCGGAAGGCAAATCGGCCGAGGAGGCCAACGGCCATCTGAACGTGCGGCTTACGCTGCGTCCGACCATCCCGCACCCCGATATGACGTACCTGTGCAGCGGTAAAGCAAACACCGGGATACGCTTGATCCTGGGCCGCGATTCGGCCCGCCCGGTGGACATCCTGGAAATCGATGGCAGCGTCACGCCCGAGCAGAGCGCCGATCTCGAGGAGACGATCTGGCGGCACCTGCCCGGCGTCGATCCTATTCCCGCGAACCAGTTCGGCGCCTACCAGGACCGCGGCGAGACCCGCCACAGCGACCCGCTGGCGTTAACGCAACTGCTGTTGACATATCATCTGCTGCGGGAGCACGGCACCGGAGAGCCGCGCCTGTTCGCGCCGCCTGTCGCGGCGCTGGATCGCGTGCTGACCAGCCGCTCCGCCGCGGGACCGAGCGGCGGCCAGGATTGAGCCGCCGCGCGCCGGTCCTAATGCAACCGGCAAATCAGTAACTGGCGCTCGTACACCATCTCCTGCGGCAGGTGATTGTGGAGGCCGATGAACAGCTCCTCGTGCCCCATAACCTCCGCGCGCCAGGCCGCCGGGTCGATGCTCTGCAATTGTTCGAACTTCTTGCGAGGGAACGCGAGCCCATTCCAGTCCATGTGTTCGTACTGCGGCACCCAGCCGATAGGCGTCTCCTTGGCCTTCGCGCGCCCATGCACGCGATCCACGATCCAGGTGAGAACGCGCATATTCTGGCCGAAACCCGGCCACATGAACTCGCCGCGATCGTCTTTGCGGAACCAGTTCACGTGGAAAATCCGCGGCAGCTCGCTCAAGGAATGCTGCATGTTCAGCCAGTGCCGGAAATAATCGCCCATGTGATAGCCGCAGAAAGGCAGCATAGCCATGGGGTCCCGGCGGACCTTGCCCACCGTCCCGGCCGCGGCCGCGGTCATCTCCGATCCCATGGTCGCGCCGGCGTACACTCCCGAGGTCCAGTTGAAGGATTCGAAGACGAGCGGCATCGTCGTGGCGCGCCGCCCGCCGAAAACGATCGCGCTGATCGGCACGCCTTCGGGATCTTCCCAGGCGGGATCGATGGTGGGGCACTGCGCGGCGGGCGCCGTGAATCGCGCGTTCGGATGCGCCGCTTTGGCGCCGGTTTTACGGGCGATCTCGGGCGTCCACGGATGGCCCTGCCAGTCCAGGCACTCGGCCGGAGGCTCCTCGGTCATGCCTTCCCACCACACGCCCCCCTCCGGAGTCAGCGCCACGTTGGTGAAGATCGTGTTTCTCGAGAGCGTCGCCATGGCATTGGGGTTAGTTCTGGCCGATGTCCCGGGAGCCACGCCGAAGAAGCCCGCTTCGGGGTTAATGGCGCGCAGGCGTCCATGCGCATCCGGCCGGATCCAGGCGATATCGTCTCCCACCGTCCAGACCTTCCAGCCTTCGAATCCCCGGGGTGGAACCATCATGGCGACATTCGTTTTGCCGCACGCGCTTGGAAACGCGGCCGCTACATAAGTCTTCTCGCCCTCGGGGTTCTCGATCCCCACGATCAGCATGTGCTCGGCCAGCCACCCTTCGTCGCGAGCGATGTTGGAGGCGATCCGCAGGGCGAAACATTTCTTCCCCAGCAGGGCGTTGCCGCCATACCCGGAACCGTACGACCAGATCTCCCGGCTTTCCGGGAAATGCACGATGTACTTCTCCTGGTTGCACGGCCAGGGCACGTCCTTTTGGCCGTCCTCCAGCGGAGCGCCCACGCTGTGTATGCAAGGCACCACGCGCTGTTCGTCTTTGTCGATTTCCCGCAAGACCGGCAGGCCGATGCGGGCCATCGCGCGCATGCTCGCGACCACGTACGGCGAGTCGGTCAGTTGCACGCCGATGCGCGACATCGGGGAGCCGACCGGTCCCATGCTGAAAGCCAGCACGTACATGGTGCGCCCCCGCATGCACCCCGCAAACAGGGACTTCAGCCTACGCCGCATAGCGTGAGGATCTTCCCAATTGTTCGTGGGACCGGCGCCATCTTTGGAAGAAGAGCAGATGAAGGTGCGCTCCTCCAGGCGAGCCACATCGCCCGGATCGGATCGCGCGTAGTAACATCCCGGCCACAGCTCCTGGTTCAGCTCGATGAGCGTGGCGTTCTGCACCATCTCCTCGCAAAGGCGGCGATACTCTTCAATGGAGCCATCCACCCAGTGGATAGCATCCGGCTTAGTCAGCTCGGCGATCTTATCGACCCACTTCAGTAAGTGTCTGTTTTCGCACGGAGCCTCACTCTCCCACGTTGTGAATCTGATAACTTTCGACGCAGCCATTCTCAACTTCCTCGTAGTCCGAAGGGATCTCTCCGCGACCATGATACCGGGCCACGGCTAAGTGAGAAATCGAGCTGGGACGAAACGGACGAGTGGCCCTATCCGGACTACGGGAAGAAGCGCCGAAGCGCGCCGGGCCGGAAACGGCGGAGCGCGCTTCGGGGTGGTCCGATCAACTATTGATCGGGATTTGACGGGTCTTGTGGTGCCGCTCGGAAACCGGAAGCTGAACTGTCAGCACGCCGTTTTTGAACTCCGCTTTGGCCTTGTCGGGATCCGCGCTTTCCGGCAAAGGAACCATGCGGTAGAAGCGGCCGAAACTGAGTTCGGAGCGATGATATCCGCCCTCCTCGGTCTCGCGCTCGCGGCGTTTCTCGCCCTCGATTACAAGCCCTTCATCCGTGAACTCCACTTTCACATCATCTTTGGTCAAACCTGGAAGCTCCGCAACGATTTCCAGGTTGTTATTGCGCTCGCGGACTTCGATGGGCGGCGCCCACATCCCCGGCTCGTTCCATCGAGGGAAGCCGAAGCTGCGGGAGAACGCGCGATCCATCTCTTCGGAAAGCCTGCGCATCATGGAGAAGGGACTGAGACCGAACAGGTCCCGGCCATAAGATTCATGCCGGCGCTCGATGCCGCGTTGTTCTGCGGTGTCGCGCGCTTTCTCTTTGGTTTGGACAGATGTTTCTGCCATTGGATTTCCCCTTCGATTTCATTGTGGGAACTGCGCTCCCCGAGTTCAAGACCGCGGCGCGCGCCAATGTGAAGCTCCGAGCACGCTTGAGCTCTGCC
>Ga0326727_10028100_pt1 | contig 10261 bp, 10 predicted proteins | sample MB2enrmetagenome_FD_207643 | JGI IMG/M metagenome (GOLD analysis project Ga0326727, IMG submission 207643) | Lab enriched peat soil microbial communities from McLean, Ithaca, NY, United States - MB29MY | ecosystem: Environmental > Terrestrial > Soil > Wetlands > Peat | place: USA: New York...
CCTGACTCCGGAACCAGCCATAGGGTCGCAAAGCTGAAGCTCTCTACCCTTCGGGAAGTGTGAGATAGTAAAAAGAATGGCGAGGTCGCGGTTTAGACTCATCTTGGGATTGTAGAACACGTTGCTCGAGCGGGAGGTGAATTGTACCCTCGCTCTTCCTTCCACTACCCAGTTGGAGTGGTCATAGGGTAAGGGTGGGGTGGCTTTATGCGTTAGCGATAATTCTCTGCGCAATTTCTGTCGGCATCCTATCCCGGTTTTCAGGGGTGATTTCGAGGATTATGTATTTTGGGTTCGACTTTATGGATGAGGTCAGCGGGTGTGAGGCCCGTTTATGAATAGTCCCGAGAAAATGTTTCCTTGACGCCAAGCCCTTTTCAACCGCTTGGATGAACGGGGTGCTGAAAAGTTCCATTGGGCCCAACTCGTCAACGACGACGACCTCCGAATCCCTAACCGCCCTCTCAATGGCCCTAACTCCAATTCGCTTAATATCATACAGATTTACCCGGTATTTGCCAACTCGCGGCCCTTCTTCCAGGCCAACTCGCGCGAGGGTTCCCTTTTCATGTGTAACTAGGTCTTCAAGGCTGAAACCAACACGTGTTCCGCCTTCGCGGATCTCCCCCGATAAGATTCCACCAACCCCTACGCCCCGCAGGATTAGCAACTCCGCCGTCTTCCTCACTGCGGTTGTTTTCCCAGATCCAGGCTCACCGGTTAGAAACAGTCTTTGGGGGTCCATGATGGTAGCGCAGGTGTCGTAACTATTAACTTCTAGACTGCCTGCTTACCTCCAGAGTCACAGTTGGCTAAACTCATAGCTGGCGTTGACGATGCTGGGCGAGGTCCAATCATAGGCCCACTTGTCATCGCTGGTGTACTAATCCCGGACGATGCTCAAGAAGGACTTAGGGCGATGGGTGTTAAAGATTCGAAGTTACTTACCCCCGAAGCCCGTACCCGACTGGATCCGAAGATCCGAAGCATCGCTACTAAAGTCGCCTTTGTTGAGGCACAGCCGAGAGAGATCGATGATTTCGTCTTGCACGGTGGACGACTCAGGAAACTGAACTTTCTGGAGGCAAGAATGATGGCTCAAGTTCTCGGCCAATTAGGGCCCGAGGATGCCTACGTAGATGCATCCGATGTAAACGAAGCGAGGTATGCGGAGAGCATTCGTGAATCCCTTCCTGACCATTTGAAAAGAATGAAGATCTTTTCCGAACACCACGCTGATAGGACGTACCCAGTTGTCTCAGCCTCGAGTATCATAGCCAAGGTGAGGAGAGATGCCGCTATTGAAGGCCTTCATGGTGGCTACGGTGACTTTGGTTCCGGGTATATTACGGACCCCAAAACAATGTCTTTCCTTCGGGACTGGCGACGCACCCATGCCGAGTACCCACCAATCGTTCGCCTATCATGGAAGACGATAAAGGAAATTGAGGCTGAAATCGGTCAGACTCGGTTCGGCTCGTAGTCGGACAGCTCCTTAGGTACACCGAACCCTATGACTACTAAGCTGTGGAATCTTCGAACGAGCTCGCTGACATCAGGCCTGTAAAGGAAAGGGGGGTCATGATCGAAATACATTGCATGATAGCCCGCGCTCGTTCTGCCCAAGATTTTCTTCACCGTAAATTCTTCAACTCTATCGCCTGAGATCGTGTACACTGACCTCCCCAACTCCATTCTTCGCAGAACGATGAAGGGTAGTTTCAGGTTCCCGTGGTGTCCAGGCGGAACGATCTTGGCTAATTCTTCGATCTCCGACTTCTTCATGAGAATGGTAGAGCCGTCAATCGTAGGAATCGTTACGTCCTCTCCGACGAGTAGTTCCTTCAGGGTTCGCCTTTGCTTCGGTAGATGTGTGTTGAGTTTTCTGAGTTCGCGGCTCAGCAGCGCGTCGAAGGTCCTCTCTAATGTACTCTTTGAGTTGAACATGTAACTTACCCCTTAGTTAGATAGACTAGGGCGTGGTCTTTCTCGTAGGGTTCAAGCCTGACTGTTTGAATCATTTTGAAGTGTCTTTGTCGAAGAACTGCTATCTCCTGTTTGAAAACGTCGGTTGGTTCCATCGTCACATCGACGCTCCTCGACTTGATTGCAATTAAGGCCGCCCCTTTCGGTTTCAGGAAAAGATCCGCATTGTCTGCCAGAATTTTTGCTTGTTCAGGTTGCGCAACGTCGGAATAAATTACGTCAACTTGGGAGACTATGGACCTGTACTTTCCAGGTAATCGCGCATCGGCAAGGACTGGGTACACATTGGTGCGGTGTTCGCACAGTGTGTCGATTAGCTCGCGCATACTTCTCTGGGCAAACTCCACACAATAAACTCGTCCCTTATCTTCGACGATGTCGCTCACGTGGCTAGCTGTAGTTCCAGACGCGGATCCTAAGTATAGCACACTCGTGCCAAACTGAATAGGTAGTGTGTCTAGGTGGCGTAGTATCGCTGCTGACAGTTTACTCCTGTAAGCGTCCCAGGTCCGATATTCCGATTCGCCGTCGCTGACCAGTCTCTCCCCGTAGATGCTGATTGTCGGTGCAAGGTTCTTTGTTGCCAAACGCCTGCTATGATCTTCGAGGGAGACCCAGTAGACGCCCTCAAATTTCTCATGTGGCTTAACGTCTGCGCGCATGTTCTTTCTTCTTCGTGGGCGGTGGCGGAGCGGTCTTGTACCTCTCTTTTATCTCGTCGACTTTCTTACTGACGTTGTCCCTAAGTTTCTCCCCGATGAATTCGCCTCCGAAAGCGTCGACCCTCGATGCTATGCTGAGCTTTCCTGACAACGCTCTCGCGATCTTTCCTCTCTGCCAGCGGGGCGACTGGTGGATGGCGGTGTTTTGGAAGATTACCCCGTGTTTCGGAGGCCTCGCTCCCGTTTTTAGTGAACGGAACAGAGCCTTCTCTGCCCCGAGAACCTGCAGAGTGCTCGCCGGCATCTTTGCCAAATTCTCGAGGCTTCCCGCAATCGAGATCAGTCTCGCTGAGAGGGAAGCTCCCACGATCGCTGTCATATTGGGAGCGATTTGTTTGAGAGAATCCTCAACAAAGCTTTCGCTTTTCTCCCTGAACTTGTGTAAGTCCAACATGAGCCCACAGAATGCTTGGAGAACCATCAAATCTGAGTCGTCTATGTTACCGCCCATCGACCTCGATGCTGCCTTCGCCAGTTCCTCCGCCTTCTCGTTCGGCACACCCTCACCCACCAGGGCGTCAGACGTGAAGTTGCGCCTATTCCCTAGCTTTGCTACAAGCCGAGCGTACATGTCATGCTTCTCAACGAGCCTGTCCATTTCGGGAAAATGAAGGCCATACCATTCTCGAACGCGGCCCGCAAGCAGGTTCAGGGTCTTGTCCAAGTCGTCCATCGCGCGGACGGCCTGAACCGCGCTCAAGTCGCGCTTCGCAGCTGCGCTAGCGATTCCTAATCGTGCTAACTCTAGAGTTACTTTTCGCGCGAACTCATTGTAGGCGCGTGGGCTCTTCAGTGAGGGTATGGCGAGAGACTGTGGGTTCAACCACTTGTCTCGATCTTTCTCTTCAGTAGCAAGGCGGTTGCGGAGCTGTTCGGCGAGGGGGGTCCCCTTCGCCGAGACGGTGATTCCTCCTTCTGTTTCGGCAGTCCTGGCGAGTTGCTGACTTTCGAACACTATCGGGGAGTGCTTGTCAGAGGCCCGCTTCAGCGTCTCTAGGATTGGTGTGGTGATCTTGCCGTCTTGAATATTCTTCAGCTCTAATGCTGCGTTTGTCGGATCGGTTGAGAAAAATAACCTTTCGACGATCTCTCCTTTCTCATCTAAAATAAATATGCCCACTGGCGTTTCAACGAAATATGCTTCCAAGTCGCAGTTCTCCGATTCAGCCGGTAGTGCTTCAGTGAAGGCTAGTTGTTCGCGGCTTGAATAAACCTTTGTCAATATTCTAGTATTGCGTTGCTTGAGGCATCTTTGGTTGATCTCACGGGCTGGGGCGTAATGTCAAGATTAGACACGCGAATAATCTAGTTGATCAGGGGTGCCCCAAAGTTGTCGGCGCGGAGGTAATCTAGGAAAGTTGCCATTACAGGAAAATTTGAGTCAGGAATTGAGTATGATTACTTCTGTTTCTTCGTTTGCTTGTTCCACGTCGAAATGATTCGGCTGATTTGTTCCGGCCACTGGATCTCTCCTCCGCATTTATCGCAGTATTTGTTGTTCAGGAAGACCTCGCGCTTGCAATTCTCGCAGAAGAACCGTTTCTGTTGTTGAAGCTTCTCGGTTACCGTGATATTCTTAGCCCCCGCGTCGTTCGTCTAACTATCCGAAGGCAAAATATTGATTTACGCTGCCTCGGAATCAATATCGACCAGGTTCAATGGCGTCCTTTCACAATATCACAGCAAAAGCCTGAGAGTAGAGAGCTTGACGACCCTTCGTGACGATATTTGTGGAAGTCGACACATTATGGATGGTTCAATGCGGGACAGGATGCAATTAAGTTACGTTGACTTCGATCGAGTTATAACCAGTTGCGCCGTTCGGGAATGGTTGCGAATCAGTCGAGTCCTGGTTTTGTCCGCTACCGTCGGTTGCTCTCACGATTATCGTTTGGTTTCCGTTCGTCGTTGGCGTCCATTCGTAAGCCCATAAGACCCACGAGTAGGGTGATTTTGGTGGTTTCAATTCAGCCGCGTTCCAAGTAGATCCGCCATCAGTGCTAACCTCGACCTTGCTGATGCCTCTGTCCCCAGCGAAGGCCACGCCTGCGATTGGTAATGGGCCGCTAACTTGGGCTCCGTCTTGTGGGTAGTAGATGATTGAAGTTGTGTTTATTTGAGCATTGTTTGTCCAGCCACGTTCTTGCCAGTATCCGAGGTAGACGCTGTTCGACACTTCGATTCCAGTAATCCACTTCGCATTCATCATGCCATAGAGACCCGGTACAATTGCACGCAACGGAGAACCGTGTTCCTGTGGGAGTAGCTCGTCGTTCATTTTGTATGCGAGCAAGGCGCCTGGCTCAAGAGCCCGTTCCAAGGGTATGCCAACCGAATATCCTTCAGCGCAGTGAAAGATTACGTAACTTGCGTTAGAGGTGAGACCTGCTTGGTTCAGAATTGTTGCGAGAGGTACGCCGGTCCATTTTGCGTTGCTGATTAGGGCGCCAGGGGGATTGATAGTATTACTTACGCATTCTAGAGTTGCGTACTCATCTGCAGTTGCCATGGCTAGAAGGTCGTTCTTTGTTATTGTGAGTTCTCTGTTCACTTTTCCCGTGACATTCAGCGTCCACTGATCGAAGTCGAGCTGCGGTGGGAAGGAATCGATATCCACTCGGTAGAAAATTCGCGTATCAGTTACTTCTGAAGCGATTAGATCAGCAATACGCGGGTCACTGAAAATGTTGGGAGCGCCGGTCAGGGTAACTGGACCTTGTTGGGTGTTGACCGGGATCGGAGTATTACTTTGAATTACTGGTTGTCCAGAAAACAGTGACAGCCCCAATCTAGAGGCAAAATATACGACTGCAATAGCTAACGCGCCCAAACCGACCCTCTTTAACAGTTTGCGGCGTTCGGGCGTCAAGGTAATGGTTGGTTGCATGACTGCCGGGTGACCAATTTGCATATTCGAAACTACGTAGGCCGCGAAACCAAGATCAATAACAACTGCGAGGACCGCAACAAAGGCCCAGCCCGATACCGAGGAGAGCACTGATACACTCGAAGCGAATTCAGCTTCGAGACCTAGGACGAGAACTGTTGTGATCACAGCCCCTATGCCAATCAGCTGCCACTTTGCAATCTTGCGCTTTGAGAGAATACCGATTAGTATTCCGATTGCTCCGTATAAGATTACGAAGACGACCGAGGCAAATGTCAGGGCGCCGTATTTCGCGTATTGGCGAAGGTTATCGACCGCGACTGATTGAACGGAACCTGGCACGGGGTTGATTAGCAGCTGGAAAATTGCTTCGGGCGGGTAAGGTAAGCCAAGTAGTTCGGTGCCGACATAGAATACTAGGGTTGCAATTGCTCCTGCGAATATAGCTACCAGAAAACATCTTTTGTGTGAAGGTGCCGAACTCAACTCGTGCCCTCCACGAATGTGACTGCGCACGTTGAAAAAGCTGCAGGCAACGTGAAACCCCAATTGCCTAGATGTTCGGCCTTACAGGCAACCATCATTTCGATTCGTCGTGTTACCAATGCTCTTCGGATGAGGATGGCTAAGAGATTCAATATAGCGATAGACCAAGATAAGGCCCAATTTATGCCCAAATGCGGTGTCGGACCTCTAAGGGACACCGCTTGAGAATGTTTGGTCGAGATTGATGCCTGCTAATCGGGAGCTTCGTCTTACGTCAGGTGCAATTGACCACTTAGTTGCCAAGTGACCTTGCTGGCCTTAAGCACCACTAATGTTTGATTGCAAAGCCGAATCTGATATTAAGAGACGATAAACAACGTGACCCTTCAGGGCAATTCACTTCCCGTTGAGGTGGAAGGTGCGTTTTGTCAAGCGTCGTCAAGCGTCTCATTTGGTGGGTCTTCACCGGGAGTCGAGGTGGACCAAACCGCGCTAGGTTAGTGGTAGCTGTCAAGGAGAATCCTATGAATGCGAATCAGATCGCAACTCACCTCGGCATGGATTACAAGACGGTGAAACATCACTTGCATGTACTCCTGAAGAACCATCTGATTGTAGTAGGCGGCGAAGGATACGGCGCCATGTACTTTGTTTCACCTGAGCTAGAACAGAATTATGACGAATTCCTTCGGATTTGGGCGAAGATTGGGCAACAATATAGCTAATTCAGAGTCTATTAGACGTTCGTTTCCATGCGCCGATAGGATGCGCGTTTTAGTATTGAACTACTCCTTGTCCCGCCTTTATCGTGATGTTAGAAGTTAGGCCGCCATCAATAACCAAGACCTGTCCAGTAACGTAATCTGCTAGCGGTGAGGCCAGGAAGAGAACGCCGCCTGCTATTTGCTCGGGTTTAGCCATGTAGCCTAAAGGTATTCGGCTCTTGAGTTCCTTGATCAAAGCCTCGTTCAGATAGGGGACGGTCATGTCAGTTTCGACCCAACCCGGAGCGATCGTATTGACCGTTATTTTGTGACTTGCGAGTTCCACGGCCATGCATTTGGTCATCATGATCAGTGAGGCTTTGCTCAACGAGTAGGCAACGATGCCCTCTTCCGCTGCCATTCCGTCAATAGAGGAGATTATGATGATCCTTCCACCAGTACCCTGCTTTATCATCTGTTTTGCGATGAGCTGGCAGCAGTTGAAGCAGCCTTTTATGTTGACTTCAAAGTGTTCCTGAAGATTCTTTTCGTCCATATCAATCAGCGAACCCCCCTTCATTATCGCGGCGTTATTCACGAACACATCGAACCGTCCGAATTTCTCGAGTGTGGTCTCAAGCATCTTCTCCACTTGACCTCGGTCGCTTACATCGACCTGCAGGACGAAAGCGCGGCCACCAGCCTTTGTGATGTCCTCGGCGAGAGCTTCGCACCTCTTGCGCCCGTCAGGTCGCCTCATTCTGTCCGCTATGACCACGCAACACTGGGAATGCCCAAAAGCACTGGCGATCGCTTCTCCGATCCCACGCGCTGCGCCAGTAACAATAACAACCTTGCCTTCGAGGCCTAGAGTCGAGGAATGCGAGTTCATTCAAACCAACTTCGACTTATACGAAGCCGTGTGGAAATAAGATTTCGTCATGAATTATCTTCGAGGAACATCAGCTAATGCATTCTCTAGGACCAAACTAGTTCTCTTTTGTGAGGTATAGATGAGTAAATGCTATACGTGATTTAGAACGCTTAGTCTTAAATACACGCGGAAGTCCACCTGGCTTCTGGTACAGGTCGAGAGAGTTGGTTTCTAGATTTCGACTTTTGATTGTAGCTATCTTGGTGAATTCGATCTTGCTGTCAGCCACTTTCATGCCCGCATATGCGCAGACAATAGTGCACGGGGGAACGTTGCATCTTGCTCTCCCTAACACTATCGATAACTTCTCACAATTCTTAACGACCTCATACCAAGCGTGGTACTTCCTTCAAATGTGTTATCCGAACTTCGGAATTCCAGTCGCGGGAAGCTTGCTGCACGTTGCGGTTGAAAATTACTGGTCCAATCCGACAGCAGACACTTGGTACTTCCAGATTCGGCCAGGAATGACTTGGTCAGATGGCGTTCCCGTCAACGCAACCGATCTGGCATATTCGATCCAACTGATGTTCTCTTCGTACACATGGGGCGCAGGAAGCCTATCCTCCTATCAGTCGTACCTTAAGGGCGGCTTGAACAACGCGATTAAGATCGATAACTCTACTGTTGTTGAGGTTGACCTGAACCAACCATTCGGCACAATGGGCGACACGATAGGTGCCGAAAACACACCGAACCTTACTCCCTATCACATCTGGAAGAACTATATCCAAAATGGGACATCCCCAGGCCCGAACTTCGGAACCCTGGCAAGTGCCGGGGCCTTCTACGTTTCGAACTTCCATCAAGGAGACACGCAGGTAACCCTGCTACCCAACCCATACGGCTCGCCTTTCGGGGGCGATGCCCAAGGTAAGCCCTACCTAAACCAAATTACAGTTTCACTCGTTCCTACAACGGCCGACATGTCGTTGCTCTTGAAAGGCGGCAGTGTCGATGCCGCACAAGTTTCTCCCGCTGATGTCGCAGGCCTGACGAGTAGCCCTAACTTCAAGGCGGCCTACGGCCCAACACCGGATACTTGGGTGCTTGAGTACCCTATCTGGAATTATCCGTACAACATGAGCGCCTTCCGTCAGGCTATGGCATACGCGATCAACAGAACCGACCTCGTTCAGACCGCTCTTGCAGGCTACGGCCTCCCAGGGAACCAAGGATACCTACCCCCAGGCAACTCGCCAGAATTCAACCCGAACGTTCCAAAGTACGATTACAACCCTCAACAGGCCGAATCTTTACTCCAAACACTAGGATGGACGAAGGACAGTAATGGTTTCTATGCCTTCCCGAATGGTACTGAGTTCACGCCCACCATCTACGCCCCCGCGGAGGACCAGCCAATTGTCACGGCCGGAAGTAGAGCGGTTTCGTTCCTTCGAGCTGTTGGAATCAACGCAAAGTTACAATCGATCGCTTTCACATCCATGGTCAACATTTGGGCGAAGGGCACCAACATGTACTTCTACGAACAGAACTACGGCTATCCATGGCCAGCGCTGCTGTTCGACTACTCATTCGACGGATATGGGACCGGGCCTCCGCTGACTGGTCCGGTCTTCTGGCCAACGAGCATCGAGGCCCAATACAACCAGACGCTGGCTCAACTCAACGCGCAAGGGACGGAGCAAGGAAGAGATCAGTACATGCAGCAACTGCAGGAAATCATCGCAGAAAACCTGCCTTCAATTACGATGTTCTACGTGGACTCGGTCTGGGTCTACAATACTCAGAATTTCGCGGGTTGGCCTACACCACCCGGTACCATGGATTGGCCCGGCGGGGAATTCAACATGACCGCACTCGCGAACATATACAGTCTAAGCGCGCAGCCAACAACAACAAGCATGAGTTCCACATCAATTACAGCTCCATCCGGAGGTGCTAACTATACGCCCTACATCGTCGGTGGGCTAGTCGTTGTGATCGTACTCATCGCTGTTGGGCTATATGCGCGAAGAAAACGCGCTTAAGCGAACCTAGTTGCGAGTCAGCGGGCGGTACGTGTTACGGCGTACGGTGTACGCCGCGATCACACTCTTCGCCGTCGTCTGCATCAACTTCCTAATACCCCGCGTGATGCCTGGAAGTCCGCTATACTACTTCGCTAACCCACACATCATCTCATCGCCACAAGCCATGGCGGCCCTGCGTCAAAGATTCGGGCTAGACCAGCCGGTCTGGGTTCAATTCACCTTATACCTCGCAAATACTTTCTCATGGCCACCCAACTTCGGAGTCTCCTACCTCTTTTACCCAACGCCAGTGTTCGCGGCAATAATGCAGTACTTGCCTTGGACGCTTTTTCTCGTAGGAGTTTCCACGATCATCACTGCCATCCTCGGCATCTTGTTGGGAGTGTTGAGCGGATCTCGTCCGGGAAGCAAGCTTGACACCGCCACGATGTCAATCTCCATGCTACTATGGACGATGCCGTTTTTCTGGCTCGGCATCATCCTCCTATGGATCTTCGCAATAACGCTTCATTGGTTTCCGGTTTCCGGGGCGGCCTCAGGAGGCATAA
>Ga0326727_10028101_pt1 | contig 10261 bp, 7 predicted proteins | sample MB2enrmetagenome_FD_207643 | JGI IMG/M metagenome (GOLD analysis project Ga0326727, IMG submission 207643) | Lab enriched peat soil microbial communities from McLean, Ithaca, NY, United States - MB29MY | ecosystem: Environmental > Terrestrial > Soil > Wetlands > Peat | place: USA: New York...
ACGCAGAGACTCGTGCGAGTGAAGTTCACTGGTCCGTTCCGGTGCCCGACCCGACCAAGGCCATCAAAGCAGAACCGGCACCCAGGACTCATCAGGATCTCCCGATCAGTCGAAAAGATTCGGCGAAGAAAGCATCGAACAACGACTAATGTTTTCCGGCGACAGACTAAGACAAGCGCGTGAGCTGCTTAGTCTCACACAATCAGACCTTGCAAGACTCGTAGGAAGATCTCAGGCTGCGATAGCTAACATCGAGGCGGGACTTCTTGAGCCTTCTGCGGAGGTTGCTGAGTCCATCGCCAATCGAACGCGTTTCCCGCTCACATTCTTCACCGATCAACCAAGATTCCATTTTCCTGCCGAAACTCTCATGTTTCGCGCCAGGGCCTCAGCAACTCGGCGCGAAACCGTTGCTGCTTGCAGACATGCCGAGGTTTCTCTCGAATTGACCGAACTGTTGGAAGCATCTGTCACGCAAATCCCGATTAGATTGCAGAGATCGAGCCAGACACCCGAAATTGCTGCACAGCATGTCCGACACCTCTTTGGAATCGCTGATGACCAGCCGATTTCCAACTTAATTGATTTGGTGGAGCGGATCGGCGTGACAGCCTTAGCTCTACCGATTGATTTGGCCAAGATTGATGCCTTCTCAACATGGCTGACTGCCGTTAACAAGAGGCCAATCATCGCTGCATGTCGCAACAAGCCGGGAGACAGACTTCGATTCAACGTAGCGCACGAGCTTGGCCATCTCGTTCTGCATGGAGAGCTTAAACGACTACGACCTGGGGAACACCAGCAAGCGGACCGCTTCGCTGCGGAATTGCTTATGCCTGGAGCAGCGATGCGCAAAGAAATAGAAACGCCCGTCACTCTGTCGCGAATCGCGCCGTTGAAACTTCGCTGGGGGGTGTCCATCCAAGCTCTAGTCCGTAGAGCACACGATCTGGGCATCATCGCAAATCGCCAATACAGGTACCTATTTGAACAGCTCTCTGCTAGAGGTTGGCGCACAAACGAGCCAAGTAACCTCGCAGTCGCCCAGGAACGACCGAGAGCCCTGCGAAAAATGGCAGAAGTCGTCTACGGTGATCCAATCGACTACGGGCGATTCAGCTCGGATGCTCGCCTTTCTGTTTCCTATCTCAAAGACCTCATGAACGGCTATGCGGAGGCTCCAACCTCAGCGACGGAGGCCATGTCCTCAGGGAAGGTGATCCAGCTTCGCAGCACGTGACGAAATGTTTCTGGCCGGTCTGAAGGTTTCGGCGTTTGCTGAATTTGGTCGTTACTGTTATAAAAACGGGGCGGACTTCAAGAGATGACAGAACTCATTTGGGACGGGAAGTACAAGGACGAGAAGAAGCAAGGGCCGGTGCGAATTGCCTTGCCGTTTCAAACGGTCGAGACGGTCAACGAAAGCGCCCAAGACCGACGACGCAACCTTGAACTGTTCGCCAGTGGGCGCGATACCGAATGGCGCAACCGGCTCATCTGGGGTGACAAGAAATACGTCCTGCCGTCGCTACTCCCCGAATTCGCGGGGAAGGTAAACCTTATCTATATAGACCCGCCTTTTAACACCGCTGCGGATTTTTCATTCTCTACCACCGTTCCCGATGACCCGGACGCAGACGGAGACAGCAACGAAACCGTAGCGTTTACTAAAGAGCCCAGCATAATCGAGCAGAAAGCATACCGCGATACTTGGGGCCGTGGCCTAGATTCCTACTTGCAGTGGTTCTATGAGGCCGTGACGCTGCTGCACGAGTTGCTGCACGAAGATGGCAGCCTTTACGTGCACCTGGACTACCACGTGGCCCACTATGCCAAAGTTGTCTTGGATGACGTATTTGGACCGACAGGGTTCCAGAATGAAATCACTTGGAAGCGCCAGACCGCACACAGTGATGCACAGCGTTATAACCCAATCCACGACACTATTTTTTATTATGTGAAGGGTGAGTCCGCTCCATTCAATCACATCCACACGCCCTACGACGATGCTTACGTCAAGTCACATTACCCTTATACAGATGCAAAAGGTCGACGTTACGGCTTGTGGGATATGTCCAGTCCGCACCCTAGGCCACGGATGATGTACGTATGGAAGGGATATCCGTCACCGGCGAACGGCTGGAGGTACGAGAAATCTACGATGGAAAAGTTGGAGAAAGAAGGAAGGATTCACTACCCGGAAGCCGGCGGAAAGCCAAGACTGAAGCGTTTCCTCGACGAAATGAAAGGTATCCCCCTTCAAGATATTTGGATGGATGTGAACCCAATCAACTCGCAGGCAGTTGAGGCAACCGGTTACGACACGCAAAAACCAGAATCTCTCCTCCAGCGAATTATTACCGCGTCAACGCGTGAATCTGATCTCGTTCTCGATTGCTTTGTAGGAAGCGGCACGACCGCTGCGACTGCCGAAAAATTGAACCGTCGATGGATCGCTTGCGACCTCAGTCGATTTGCAATTCATACGACGCGGAAGCGGCTATTGGGCATTCCCAACGTGAGACCGTTCGTCGTACAGAATCTTGGTAAATACGAGCGGCAAGCGTGGCAGGTGGCTGAGTTTCCTGCTAATGGAAAGGACCATCTCGAAGAACAACGTCAACGTGAAGCGGCCTATCGCCGCTTCATCCTCGACCTCTACCATGCCAAGCCAATGACCGGGTACACCTGGCTTCATGGAACAAAGGCCGGTCGCATGGTCCACGTCGCCGCCGTGGACGCCCCCGTCACCCAGGCAGACGTGAAGGCGATTGCGCGGGAGGCGTGGAAGGCCATCGCATCCAGTAAAGACGCACCGAACAAGGCGGCTGTGGACCTCTTAGGGTGGGAATTCGCGCTTGAAGTTAACGAATTGGCGAGACAGGTTGCTGCCGAATCGCGAGTGGATGTTTCGTTCAAGAAGATTCCGAGGGAAGTTCTCGATAAGAAGGCAGTCGAGCAAGGCGACGTTAGATTCTTTGAGTTGGGTGCTCTCTCTGTTGGCGTGAAGCAGAAGGGCCGCGAAGTCTCATTGAAGCTCAGCGATTTCGTCATTCCTACCGACGATATTCCCGAAGAAGCCCGCAAAGCTATTAAACATTGGAGTCAATTAGTGGATTACTGGGCCGTGGACTGGGATTTCAAGAACGACACATTCCACAACCAATGGCAGGCATACCGGACGCGCCAAGAACCCAAAATCGACCTGGACACAAAATACACATACGCCACGCCGGGCAAATACACCATAGTTGTTAAGGTAATCGACATTCTAGGGAACGATACGACCAAAGCACTCGAAGTCACTGTGAAGTGAGATAGGCCAGCTATGCCTCGTCAAAAGAAACAAGCCGCGCCACCGTCGCAAACCGAGCTGCTTGACATAACCGCCAAACTCCGCACGGGTCCGTGCGTGCCCGCCCTTCGTGAAGCCGTAAAGGCGTGGAAGGCAGGCGGATATAAGGGTGTAACAGATACCACCCGCATCTTGCTCAATCATTGGTTCTATACGGATCATCGCCTCCCAACCGGCTTGTTGTTCAAATACCACGCTTCTCAACAGGAAGCGATTGAAACCCTGGTTTTCGTTTGGGAATTCGAGAAAATCCGAACGCGCAAAGGACTTCTAGAACGCTACGCGCAAGACCTTCGCGACCTTCGACTACCTCCGTTCGATGATTTCGCCCGGTACTGTATCAAGATGGCGACTGGCAGCGGCAAGACGAAAGTCATGGCGCTCGCCGTGGCATGGCAGTTTTTCAACTCTGCTCGCGAGCAAGACGACACTGCCAGGGACTACGCGAAGACCTTTCTTGTTCTCGCTCCCAACGTAATCGTGTTTGATCGACTCAAGACGGATTTCGCGGGGGGACGCATCTTCCGTGCTGACCCTGTGATTCCTAAGGAGCTTGAGATTTTTTGGGACTTCGACTGTATCATGCGCGGCGACGCCGAGAAGGCCCACGCGGAAGGAACACTATTCCTTACAAACATCCAGCAGTTCTACGAAAGGCCGGATCGAACCAACGAAGACGAGCCGGACGAAATGACTGCTGTTTTAGGAAGCAAGCCTCCCGCGAAAAAATTGGAATTGACGGATTTTGGAGACCGTATTGCTCTTCGCGCCGGAAAACTGCTCGTTGTGAATGATGAAGCACACCATACTCATGATGAAGAGAGCGAATGGAACAATGTCGTTCGCCGATTGCACCAGAAGACCCCAATTGCTTCCCAGTTGGATTTTTCCGCGACGCCCCGTTTTCAGAAGGGTGCAATTTTCCCCTGGACGATTTCGGATTACCCACTCAAACAGGCAATCGTCGATGGAATTGTGAAAAGGCCTGTTAAGGGACTAGCGAAGATTGAAGAGGCTAAATCCGAACATGCAAGTGTGCGGTATCGGGCATACCTTGCGGCAGGCGTCGAAAGGTGGCGCGAATACCGTGAACAGCTCAAACCGCTCAAGAAAAAACCCATTCTGTTTCTCATGTTAAATGGTACAGACGAGGCAGATGACGTTGCAGAATGGCTGAGGACAAAGTACCCCACCGAATTCGGCGGCGATTGCACTCAGGTGATTCACACCAAGAACAACGGGGAAATCAAAGAAACCGACCTTGAAGAGGCCCGGAAAGCAGTTCGCGAGGTTGATTCGGACGACAGTCCAATCAATGCCATCGTCAGCGTGCTCATGCTACGCGAAGGCTGGGATGTCAAGAACGTGACCGTGGTTGTTGGTTTGCGTCCATATACGGCCAAGGCCAACATTTTGCCGGAACAGGCGATTGGACGCGGTTTGCGGCTCATGTTTCGAGACGACCCTAGCGGATACACAGAACGCGTGGACATCATCGGGAACAAGAAATTCTTGGACTTCGTTGACGACCTCGAAAAGCTTGAAGAATTGAAGCTAGACACCTTCGAGCTTGGCAAAGACAAGCTGCGCATTATCACGATTCTACCTCTTGAAGATCGAAAGGAATTCGACATCGGACTTCCGGTACTTACACCGTCCCTTGTGCGGAAGAAGAGCTTGGCCGAGGAGATCGCGGGACTTGAAGTCATGGCCTTTCAATCTATCGTCCTTCCCATGAGTGAAGATGATCCACGCTCGAAAACCTTTACTTACGAGGGCTACGACATCATCACCTTGAAGAAGGAATTCGAGCGCGAGTACACGATACCTGAGCCGCAGACAGCACAAGAGGTGATCGGTTATTATGCTCGACGCATCGCGGAAGCCGTTAAACTGCCTGCACAATTCGCAGCTTTAGCGCCGAAGGTAAGAGAGTTCTTCGAGCAACGGGCCTTCGGCCATCCTGCCGACCTTAACGAGCCAGCCGTCGTCAAGGCAATGAGCACTGCGGTCGCTCATTACGTCTGCGTGGACGTTTTCAAGAAGGCGCTTCAGGCTTTGACTATCGAAGAACAGACGCCACAGCTTCTCGAACCTGAGCGTCTCCTTTCCACCTGCCAGCCGTTCCCTTGGTCACGACCCGTCTGGGAAGGTCAGAAATGTATCTTCAATCTCGTGCCATGTGACAACGAGTTCGAGCGCGAGTTTGCGAAATTCTTAGACAATGCAAAGGATGTAACGGCATTCGCGAAGCTGCCCCGCGCATTTGGTTTCACCATCGAATACACGGATACCGCAATGAATCTCCGAAACTACGAGCCAGACTTCGTCGCCATCGATAAGTCTGGAGTTCACTGGCTTCTTGAGTCCAAAGGGCAGGAGAACGTAGATGTTTTGAGGAAGGACGTTGCCGCTGCGCGCTGGTGCGAAAATGCGAGCAAGCTGACCGACAAACAGTGGAGGTATGCAAAGGTTCCTCAGAAAGAATTTGAAGCTTTGCAGCCAAGCCGACTGGCCGATCTCGCGGCTCTAATACCCTCTCTCTTCGATGAAGTTGAAGGCTGATAGGTACGAAAAGGCAAAGGATCGGTTCCATGCAGAGCAAGTACCTCCGGCTGCAATCCAAACGGCTTCCATAGTCCAACTCAGAGAAGGTCAGTTAAGATGGCCACACAATCTCAGACGGAAACTACGCGGGCGGCACTGAAAGAGCTTTTTGTCCTGTGGGATTCGAGAGCCAGTTTATATCGCGAGGTCTTGTATTCCTCTGCCCTTCTATGCGGGCCCGACAACGTCTGGCGCAATGTTTTCACGTTCTTCCAGCCCCTCCACAAAAGCGAACACCGGAGCACGAGTCTGGACGCTAACTACGGGACTTTCAGACTTGCGCAGGGATTGCTCTCTCTCGAAGACGTGAAGAACACACTTTCAGAAGTGGCAGAGAAAGAGCAGCTGTCGCTGCCGAACCAGCCCGTTGTCGGCCTAAAGGGATCGTTGCATCCGGGTTCTTCACGATATTTCTCGCGTGGGGACGCAAAGAACTATCCCGTTTACTTTCCCTTGTTTGAATATCGTTTTGGTGTCGAGCAATCGGACAGGGCCGGTCCTCCGCAAGGCACGGTGTGGGCACCGAGTTTGCCACTTTATCCTTCCGGGCACGTGGCCATCGAAGAGTTGTTTTTCACACACCTAGGAAACAACAACGCATACGAGGGTGTTCTTTCTGTTCTTGTTCCCGACTACCGCGGGAGAATCGCCGAAATTCGGCTGTTGAATGAGAGCGCAGCGATCCGGGTCGAATGCCTTGCCGGTGCGGATATGAAGGATCTGGCAGGGAAGTTTTACAGCGAAGGCTATCACGGAATTCGATTCACCGAAGACCTGGAGTTTGATGACACGGGCAAGGCATTCGCGTCAACGAAGGGATTTCCGCGCCATTTCGTCGTCGCACTCTTCTCGAAGTCTACTCAGGACTTGATCGATGAGAGAGCTTTCGACGCCGGCAGCCCCTACCTGCCGGGCGATTTGACAATTGAGGAAGTCGAGAAGGACATCGAGAATCTCGTAAAGGGCGGAGAGTCCGATACGATTGAATTCAAGAGTCAGATTCCGAAGAACCAGGGAGCAATCGCAATTGCAGCCGTAGCTTTTGCCAACCAAAAGGGCGGAACAATTTTCCTTGGAGTTGAGAATGAAGGTCAAATCGTTGGTTCCTTTGCCGAGAATGCGAAAGAGACCCTGACAAACATTCTGAGAGACCGTTGTGAACCACCTTTGGAATTCACGATCCAAGAAGCCACAGTTCAGGGGAAACCAATTTTCGTCGTCACTGTGCCCCAGGGAAAAGACAAACCCTACCAAGTCAAAGAACAAGGCTTCTACTTGCGCACGGGAGCGACGAACCGCCTCGTTACCCGTTACGAATTAGACGAAATCTATGGCTCCAAATCCAGCAACCTCACTTTGGGGTCTTCGCCGATGTTCGGCCAGTATTGAAATCGCATCACCGAGATCGTAATGAATATGAGGGTCTTCCCAATTCGCATGCGGCGAGATCTTGACGCAACACAAGGGCTCATCTTTTCAGGCCAGCTATTGCAAGACTTGGTTGATCACGAAGCCTCGCGAGAGGACGCATACGAATGGGTGCAGGCGCACGCGAGGGCCTCATTTTTACCGGCGTACTGCATGCCAGCGTTCTCGACGAGCAACTCGCATTTCTGCCTCTCCTCTCCTGTGGCTCGGGTTCTCGTCATCGCCAGTGGAATCCGGTTTGGTACGTTGCTTCCGTTCCTGTCCTCTCCATTGGGCACGGCTTCGGGATAATTCCTGCGCCCGGCAGCTTCGCGTCTTCTGCTTTGCCGGTTCCTCGCCGGAAAATCTTTGAACGGCCGACGAAGATTTTTCGGGTCCCTCCCACAATGCAGCCGCTCGCCTTGGGAGCAGAAACCACTCGCCTCCGGGTGCCCCAATTACAAGGGCAGAAACGGAGAAACAAAATGTACGTCAACGTAGTTCATCTGATCGGTTATTTGGGAAGGAACCCGGAGCACAAGTCGGTTCGAGCGACCGACCGCAAATACGCGGTTATTTCGCTCGCAACGCAGCGGTCGTGGAAGGGTGCGGACGAGCAATGGCACTCCAAGACGGACTGGCATCACGTCGTCGCCTGGAACGGCCTCGGTGAGTACGCTGCGACGAAGCTGCGCAAGGGCGATTACATCTATGTCGAAGGCAAGCTTGTCAGCAGCACCTACGACAAAGAGTTCGGCAAGGGCAAGAACAAGGTCATCGTGCCCCTGAAGACTTGGCAGGTGCGTGCGGATTCGATCCGCAAGTTGAACCGCGCTAAGAAAGCCCAGGTACCAGATGGCGCGCCGATCGACCCCCAGCCGGAGGAGGTGCCGTTCTGACCAGCTTTTTGGAAAAGGCTCCGGTCTCACCGGAGCCTTTTCCAGTTGTGCGTCAGTGCAAGGAAAATGCTAAACGATCGAGTGGAAGCAAACAGTAGACTTTGCGTACATCATAGAAGGTCGTTTCGGGATACTTTCCGGATAGCGACTACCCGGAAGTTGGCCAGACCAGCCAATACAAGGGATTGCCGCCTGCAGAAGAAACTACAGCCAGTCCTAATCCCGTTGCACGTGTATGTCCCACAGCGGGAGGCGCGATTCAAAATATCTGCGAAACAAGCCATAACGCGCAATCAGCTTCGGACTCCCGCTCGCGTTGATGCGCTTTTGCTCTGCCAGAACGAAAGCGTAGGCTGGCTTCACCATAAAGTCCCGGTGGTTTCTTCCGGGCGCTGCATTATCCACCATCGTCTGACCGAGATAATCGAGGATTCGTTTTCCGTCCTCGTCCAACGCGACAAGCTCCATCATTTTTCTTGCAATGGCGGTAATCGAGCGCCCTACCGGCGTATCCTGCTTTTCAAACTCCACGATTGCAGCGTTAAAGTAGCGCCACAGCTCATCCCCGATCACAATTCGGGGATATTGCGCCTCCTTCGATTCCAAGTGGTAGGCGCGAGCCAGCGCAGTGCCATAGACCTCCTGCGGCCCCATTTCGACCGCAAGCCCCACATCAATACCGCCGCGCAGCGGATGCTTGCTGACTAGCGACATCAGCATGACGACAGCCGCAGCTGACAATGCGGAATAAACCGTCACGATTCCGACCAAATCGCCACCCTCGTTTCGCAACGGAACCGAAGTTACGAGCGAATCGGAAATCCCGATAAAGTTCGGGCGCACGGGTTCTTTCGTGTGTCGCTGCATGTTCGGCGAACCGGCCTCAAACGCCCGGAACTGCTTGCCAAACGCGCTGCGCAGGTCAAGAACGAAGCCTGCCGTTTGCCTCACCACTTCGCCAACTTCGGCATGTTCATCCGGCGTCTTCGGAAGGCGTAATTGCTTGAATTTCTCGCTTTGTCCCAGTACATCGAGGAAGGCAACGAGATGATAGCCAAGCTTGAGGTTTCTCTTTTCCATCGGAGGTTTTCTGCCGAACAAGCTTCGAAACAACGTCCCCGCTTTCACCATCCCATCGTATCATTCCAACGGTGATTCTCGGATTTGCGCGGGCGTCAGCCGTGCCGGTCGGCGCAGAGGCGAAGCTCACGGGTTCCACGGAGTCGGTTTGAGATTGCCCTTCAGATAAAGAGGATGACGCGGGACGAGTTTCTTAGTGAGTTTCAAATAGTGAAGCGGAACCCCGAAACCGCGAAACCATTTGAGAACGACTTTGTCCTGATCGCGATAGCCGCCGTGCGAACCCCATGCTGCGACGCAAATACCTCCGGAGCGTGCGACTTTCAAAGCGACGCGCCTCAGGTGATGCTTGTTGTTCGGCCCGACCGGATCGGCAGCTGCCTTCATTTTCTTCGGCTCCATCGCGCGGAACGCGAAGAGATTGCCAACGTAGAGTGTGCCGCATCCCCACGCTTGAGCGAAACCGATGCAACGGGTGATGGTTGGGTCGTCGATTTCGTGATCGGCGGTCGATGGGTTAAGCATGATGAACATGCAAGACGGAAGCGAAGGGTCCCACGAACGCTTGAGCCGGTAGCGATATTGTCCGCAGGCGCTGATGATGGCGGAGCGCTTCATGTTCTTTCCATGATAGGTGGGGATGGCAGTGGCATCCAGCGGGTTAGTTCGTCCAGCCACTCGTCCTCGTGAGTGTTCCCACGCCATTTTCCATCAACAAACCATCCATAACGACAAAGCATTTCACCGTTGGCGTGCCCCACTCAACGCCTGAAAGAATAATTTTCGCGCCATCCTTCGGTGAAGTAGCAATGGGATGCCAGCCTTCTGGAATGGTGCGCTGCCGTCCGCTATAAGCGCGGCTCTTATGAGTTGATGCGCGGCCTCCACATGAGTTCATTGAGCCATTCACCCC
>Ga0326727_10028103_pt1 | contig 10260 bp, 4 predicted proteins | sample MB2enrmetagenome_FD_207643 | JGI IMG/M metagenome (GOLD analysis project Ga0326727, IMG submission 207643) | Lab enriched peat soil microbial communities from McLean, Ithaca, NY, United States - MB29MY | ecosystem: Environmental > Terrestrial > Soil > Wetlands > Peat | place: USA: New York...
CGTCAAAAGCCACGCTGCAAGCCATCATTCGCGGCAAAGCGAGTTTGGAATCGGTGGTGCATACCGACCGTTGGCGCGGATATGATGGGTTGGTCGATCTGGGCTTCGACAGGCATCTGAGAGTCAATGCGTTTGGCAACTTGTTTTGGCCCACTTCGGCCGTTTAATCTGGCCCACCCCCTGGAATGTTGAGGTTAAGAGGTTAGTGTTCGGTTCTGCTGGAGCGTAGCCCGTAGGGCGAAGCGGAAGCAGAACCGAACGGCGGCTCCTCAGGGGTCACTCTTTGCGTTTCTTTCGCAGGGTTCTGCGGAAGCGGTACGACTCGGCTCCTGTTTCGATGATGTGTGCCTGGTCGGTGAGCCGGTCGAGGACGGCCTTGCACAGCCGGGCATTGGTGAAGACCTGTGGCCACTCGGAGAACGGCAGGTTCGTGGTCACGATTACGGCGGCCTTTTCAGCGCGGTCGGCGATGACCTGGAAGAGCAGTTCGGCGGCTACCTCGGCCAGCGGGACATAGCCCAGTTCGTCGATCACGATCAGTTCCACGTTGGCCCAGCGAGCCAGCATGCGGCTAAGACTCTGATCGCGTTGCGCCTCGGCCAGTTGGTTGACCAGCGCGGCGGCGGTGGTGAAGCGGACGCGCTTCCGCTGGCGGCAGGCGGCGATGGCCAGGCCCGTGGCTAAATGCGTTTTCCCGGTGCCGGGCTCGCCGACCAGAAGCACTGGTTCGGCGCGTTCCAGATAGCCGCCTTCGGCCAGGGCGCGGATGCGGGCAGCCGGGATGTGCGGCGACTGGGCGAAATCGAACTCCTCCAGGGTCTTCATCCGCGGCAGGTGCGCATCCTTCAGTCGCAGTTCGACCGAGCGCCGTTCGCGGTCCTCGACCTCGGCCTGGAGCAGGGCTTCAAGGTAATGCAGGTGCGAGTAGTTCTGCTGGCGGGCTTCTTCGGCCAGCGATGCGAACTGCGTGCCGATGGCTGAGAGGCGCAGAGACTTGCAGTGTTGGGCGATGCTTGCGGCTTCCAGGCTCATGCCTGCCCCCCGATCAACCCAACGGAGAGCAACTGGTTGTACTCGATCATCGTCGGCAACGGCCGTTCGTATGCGGCAAGCAGGCCGACTTCGACGGTCTCCTGAGCGATGTGCTGCAGTTGATCGGTCATGAGCAGATGCCGAATCGCAGCCACATCCGTGCAACCCAGTTCCAGCGCATCGGCGACACAGGCTTCCAGCTTCGTGTAGCCGAACTCGCGGCCCATGCGGATTACCGCTACCATGGCCCGTGTTCCTGCCTGGCGTCCCTGGCGGCCGGTCATCAACTCCCATAGCCGGTCGTAGCTTGCCGGCCAGCGTCCCTGCGCCCGCCACTCGGCCAACGGCTTGGATCCGCGCAACGCGCCTGGCTTGCGGTCCAGCACATCGAGATAGTGTTCCAGATCGAGGATCTGCCGCGAGCGGTCATAGCAGCGCTCATGCTGCGCGACCCGCACGCCGTCCTGCCGGTACTCAACCACGCTGGAGTAGACGCGAGCCTCCACTATCGAGCCCGGCTTCAGCGGCACGGAATAGAAGTTGGTGCGGACCTTCGCGCATCCGGCCTGATCGACACGCGGGAAGCTCACTTCCGCCAGTTCAAAACCTTCCGCAGGCAGTGGAAGCAGGTGTTCCTTCTCGGTGAGCAACAGCGTGCCGACGCTCTGTGTGCGGCCCGATAGGATGCGGCTCTCATCGTGACGGCAGTCCGCCAGCAGCTTCGCGTTCAGCGCGGCGAGATCGCTGGCCGCCGGTACGGGAACCCAGTGGTTGCGGCGAAAGTAGCCTACTTCGCCTTCCACGCCACCCTTCTCATGGCCCTCACCGGGAGTGCAGAAGCTGGCCTCGTACTGCCAGTGCGAGCGGAAGGCGATGAAGCGGGCTGTCAGCTCCCGCTCCTGGCCGCGCAGGATCTTCTTCACCGCGCTTGACAGGTTGTCGTAGCGAAGCCGCCGGAAGACGCCTCCAAAGTAATGGAATGCCAGCTCGTGGGCTTCCAGAAACGCCTGCTGCGTGGCCCTCAGATACGCCCGATGATAAGCCGCGCCGCTGGCCATCGAACGCATCGAGAAAACCTGCAACTTGATCCGCTCGCCATCGAGAACCGAGGCCCCCGGCGACAGGTCTTCGTCGCTGGGGTGGAGGTCGGCATAGGCTTCGTACCAATCCACCTGCGCTTCCACGCCCCACTCGTAGCTCTGCGGAACGAAGGTCTCGCGGCGCCCGAAGCCCAACACCTGCTTGCGCTGCTCCACATAGTGACGCACCGTGCGCTCGGCCGCCGTGCATCCGGGAACCTCCAAACGAATGCGCTCCCAGATGCGCTTCGCCGTGTGGCGCTGCTTGCGCGGGGCCTTGCAGTCCGCTTCCAAAACCGCGTCGATAAACGACGCGGCCGGTGCAATCTTCACATGCGGCCGCTCCGTCTTCTTCCGCCGCGCCGGCGTCGCACTCCGCACCGCCTCCCGAACCATGCGCCGGTGAACGCCTAGCTTCCGCGCTACACCAATGATCGAACCCGCCCCAAACTCATACTCCCGGCGAATCTGTTCGTATAGTTCCACCTTGGCTCTCCAGTCCAACTCCCGCCTCCAGACCAAGCTCACGCTCAGTCCAGACTAGGAGTTCGCTCTGTCCAAGGGGTGGGCCAGAACAAACCGCCGAAGTGGGCCACTTCATAATGCCGGAATCAGTCAACCACGGGGACAACGAATTTGCTCTTGGACCAAACCATATCAACGGAATCGAGAGCTTTTGGAGCTATGCGAAACACCGCCTGGTGAAGTTCCACGGAATGAGAAAGACAACCTTCCATTTGCATTTGAAGGAGACAGAGTTCCGCTTCAACCAGAGGAAAAACAACCTCTACAAAGTGCTACTATCAATCCTCGGAAAGGACCCGCTCTGACGACCTTTTCTTCCTAAGCCCCTATTTAATTTCTGGCTTCTCAGGTAGGACTCGAACCTACAACCCTTCGGTTAACAGCCATGCGGGCAGTGTCCTTGCGAGCTGCTACCTATTGAGATAAGTCACTACGGATTAGCAGCTTACAGCCATCTTTCCTCCCCTCCCTTAGCGCTGGATTGCGACCAATTGCTACTGATTTTGAACTAGCTACGGCACAAAATCCACCACACCCTAAAAGAACTCGATTCGGCGCCAACTGAACCCTCTCATATTATGCAACTACAGAGCTATCGTTGCCTCTGATACAACAGATTCTCAATTTCGTGCGCTTGACCAACTCCCAGGCAGACGAGTTGCGTGAGAACCTTGTCGATGCGTGAGCGCATCCCATTCGCCTCAAAGACATCGGGCGATTCGCGGAAAATCGTAATCAGAACAGAGCTGAGTCTTCCGCCAAAATCCCACTCAATCCAAAACTGATTGCTATCGGGAAAGCGTTCCAGCCACTTCTCGGTGCAGCCCACAATGAACGGTAGTTGCTCTGCACGCGGCGCAACTTCCATAAAGTTCAAATACATCATCGCAACGAAAGGGGACCTGCATACCCCGACAAATTCCTCAAGAAGTGGCAGGAACGGGTCCGTCCTTGGAATGAAGGATGCAGGCAGATAGCACTTGGAAGGAAACGGGCCGTTGTGGTCGTTAAAGCAAATCGTGGCGAGGGGCCTCGCCAAGTGCATCCATACGCTCGCCTCCTCACGATCTTTGTTGCAACCGAAGGCGCGCGTTCCGTATAGCTGCTTGATAAGGAATGACCGGATTTGCAGCAACTGCTCGACCGATAGAGAGTTCTTCTCAAAGAAAGACTGATCCGCATTCTTCAAATACACAGGGAGGCAGTCGCAGAATGATTCGTCCGGCAGTCCCTCAAAAAGATCCTGAAGGCTTTGGTGGAGAGCGTCTTCGCTCAAGCCAGAAGCACATTTCGCTGCAAGATCGAAGTAGACTTCGTTCCATCCGTCGGGCTGACCGTCGTACTGCTCCTCCTTCTCCTCTCCAAATCCGTTTGCCTCCCGAGTCCATTCCGCATATGCGCTCAGCAACGTGCGGAGCCACGGCTGCTTGCCGGGGTCGAAGGGGCGGATCTGTTTGAGCCAAAGCGCAGCCCTGTGGTAGTCCACTCGGAGCTTTACCGAATCATACTCGGCAGCTTCGGCCGCGTAGTCCCTCTCCCCGCGCCTCGAGTGATTACGTGGCCTTATCTTTTGAAGTGGGAATTCAGGCCACACCGGCTCGGAATTCGGCTCCGCGAGCCAAGCCAACTCCGAGTCAATTCGCTTCTGGATGCGCTCTTGATTGGCTGACCTGTTTATTTCTTTCTGTTCCGCCGAAATCCGCCACGGTTCGTGTGGGTAGACTGACGCAGTAAAGGCGCACCGCAAAATCGCCGGCAAGAAACGTGCGTTAATTTGCTCCAATTTGACAAGTGCCCCGCCAAATCCGTGTGCGGACGCGTAGCCATTCGCTGAAACGAACTCAAAAAGACGCCTTATATCATTCTCTTTTGGATCTCGCTCAATCAGTAGTGTTTGCCCAACAAATGTAATCGCTCGCGGATTGAATCGCAATCCATCACGCTGCAAGTACACTTGATCGGATTCTCCCTCATACGCTCGGGAAAATAGTCCTCGCATCCAGGAACCGTACTGTGCCAACTGCTCTGGAGTTCCGTCGCGTGCGAGGAGTGTCCCGGCGCTGACGACTGCCTCCACGGTCGCGAGATATTCGCCGTTCCAATCAAATTCAGGTCGATGGTCGAAGATGTCTTGGTGCCGCAGCGCCCATGCGACACCCTTTTCCAGAAACTCAGGGCCGGGCGCTTGCGCTGCCAATAGCGCGTTCGGAAGCGCCAACTGCAGACCATTCTCCTCCAGTCGAGCGACGGCCTCTTGCCGAATCGGATCAAGGTGCTTCGACTCAGCCTCCGGAGGGTTGTATTGCAACAGTGTCTCCGCTTGTCCCTCGGCGTTGGTAACCGATACTTCCTTCCAGTTCTGCTGATCGAGCACATTCAAGGCATGAAGCACCATCATTCTAGGATCGCCGAGATCCGAATCCTTGTCCGGGGGGCCGAGCCTAGTAGCAGCGCGCAACAATAGGGTTTGCACTTTGTCGTGGACATCGGGAGGGCCAAAAGCTAACCGGATCAGCAAGTCATAAAGGCTGACCTTGCGCGACGGGCGCTCACTGAGACTATGAAGCGTCGCCGGGCCGATCGGCTCCTGTTGAAGTGCCTTCAATCCAAAGAAATCTGGAATCTTCATGTTGTCGTGGTTGGGCCTGAGTCGATCCATGCACAACAGTTCGGGACATGCTACGAGCGGGAGAGCTGCCTCACTGGATTCAGGCCAATGAGACAACACAATATCGACGGCGACGAGAAGCGCTGCATTCGACATCGCGGGGTCGCCGACGATCTGCGCAACCACGCTCTCTGTTGGGTCACCGTCCTCAACTCGCTTGTGAGCCCACGCCTCCAGAGCCATCAACGCAGAGGTCACGAGTGACGGAGCATTACCCTTGTCGCGCGACCAGTAGTAGAACTCGGGCCAGGGGAAGGCAATCCCGTCCTCATTGAAATAAACAACCGTGGCATGATCGCCCCGCTTGTCCCCCCGATAAAACTGAACCGCATAGGTGACGATCCTGCGCACTAGCCGCAGGCCTTCTTCGGGACAGTGGAGAAGAAGCTCAAGAAACGGCCCCTGTGAGGGAGATGCCGGCAGAAATTTTAGGTCGATGAAATCGTACGGCCCATCTGGAAGACGACCCGAGTGGTCGCGCTTTCTACGCTCTCCATATCCAATAAGTGTGTCGATGGTGAAGTTCGCGAGTTCCTTCGGTGCAGCCTGGGCTAGAGCGCCTCTAAATTTGAGAATGCCGAGCTTCGTCTCATCAGCGTGTTGCCGCCCGGCGAAGGACTGCAGATAGGTCGAAGCTAGTTCTGGTGTTTGATTGCAGAAGGACAGAAATGCCGTCCTGAGCTCTTCCTCCATCGATTTGAGTTCATGCTCTGTGATCTTGCCGCCGAACACCCTGTTCACGAACCCGTACGGATTGATCTCGCGATCGTCTTCCATCGTCTGCAGCCATTGATGGAGATAATGCAGGATGCGTGGTGCGAACGCGTCGTTGCCCAATGTTCCCGTGAGATAGGCGGAGTAGACTTTTACAGCGTCGGGAAGCGCAGTAGGCGGGAGGGAATCCGAGATCAAGAGAAGCCATGCAACCAGATGAGCGCACGAGCTGTTCCTTGGCACTTTCCAGGTCGGAGGGATCCCTTCCAACTTGATGCCCTTAGCTTGCATTCGATCGACGGCAGATTCAAATTCTACGGCATTCACATAGCGGGTCAGCTCAATGAAGAGCGCGGCATCATTCTCCAATAAAACTGCGCTGGCGTGCGCAAGAATCTTCACTGAGATCTCTGATCGAACCAGTGCGAGAAGGATGGCCCTCCTCCAAGTCTCATGGCGCCCAGCGAGCGATAACTGAATCTCCTGCCAAAGATCTAGGCCATCTGGCTGCTCCAGCGCCATCCGCGCCGCAAGCTCTGCCCCGCGCGCCATGTCTGGGGTGGCGCGCTCGTCGAGGTGAAATTGAGAGCCAAAACCTCGTTCCCCAAACACGAGATTTGCAATCGCCCATTCCCTCAGGACATCGTGCCGGAAGGTTACGCGATCATTACCGTAGTCTCGCAGCGTGCCGCTGACAATAAGCATGTTCAAGGCCTGCGCGTCCTCCGCCTCGGCATTATATGGCTGTGTCGAGGACAGCGAGTGCTCAGTCAGTCTGCGGATGAGGCGTGAGCGGCTACGCAAGCCAGTGTCACTCCTGCCATCTGCCAGATCCCACCACTGCTTGGCCATCTCCGCTTCGGTAGCTGGCCAGAGATCTGTATCGGCACGATTCGCCAAGCGTGATAGCCGGAAGAGGTTTCGAACAATTGCTTGCGCGGGGTGGGAGTCTGAAAGTAGTTGAGAGAGCCTGTGTGCTCTCTCCTTGAGCTCGCTGACTTCTGCGTCATCGAGTTCCTCGATCAAGACTGGATCCGTCTGGCCAAGACTCATCAATGCATCATCGGGAAGCCAGTTCGGTTCTGTCCTTGCAAAATCCACGCGGGCCGTGGCAACAACCCAGATGTTTGGAGCCTCGGCTGCGAATCGCACAATATCTTTGACTGTTGTTTGTTCTGCGTCTGCGAAGAAATCGAGATTGTCGATAAAGACAACAGCGGCGCCGCTAAGGGACAGATCGTTCATGAGATCGCGGCCGGCCCCGTCATATCCGATGGCCGATTTCATCGAGAGCCATCCGCGCTGAATCACCCGGTTCGGACTGAGGACGAGTACCTGAGCCTCCGCGGAGAGGTCCTCCGCAAGACGGCGAAGGACTCCCGATTTGCCAACGCCGGCCTCGCCCCGGATCTCGACATAGCGGCTGCGGCTCATCGCGTCCCGTATGGCTTCCACGCGCCGCTGGCGCATGAGCCTGACACCGGAGACCCGGTCATTGATGTCTGAAAGAGCCAACTGCGATTCTTCAGCAATCGCTGCCAGCGCCTTCCGATTGTTGCGGCTGCCAGCTAGTCGGAAGGTCTGAATATCTACCAAGAGAGATTCCCGGTTCCTGTGTCCTGCGTTTACAGCGATTTCCAATGACAGTGTCGTGAGACGAGACCAGAGATTGCGAGCCTCATCCATACTTTCCGATTCCAAGGCGCGCAGTGCGCGTTCTTGCATCAACTCAGCGGAAGCTGAATCCGTGGCTGAAAAGTCGAAAACCAAGATGTGAAAGCGTTGAAGAATCTTCCAGACAGTCTCGTCGTCGTGAGGCGCTCCGGCTGTTTTGAGGTTGTCACGAAACGTCGATACGAAGCTACGCATCGCATCATTCGCTTCGCCCTTTCGATTCAGCCTCGCGTGAAATGTCGTCGCATCTTCGATGTTTCGCGCCCAGTTAAGGACATCTTGATAGGCCGCCTCAGTATTCTGCGTGGTTCGAGCAGTGGCGACTGCGAGATGATGATGGCTACCCCAGAAGGCAGGTTCATCCAACACCTTCTTGACCTGGTTCACTACATCCTGAAAGACCGTGTCGGAGGGAGCAAACGTGATGGCCCGCTTGACTTGGATCTCAAGGATCCCCGCCCTCCCGCTTCGATCCAGTCCGTGAACGATTACATCATCGAGCGGATAGCCCTCCTGCCCACGCTGTAGCTGAATGCTCTCAATCTGGTAATTGGGCAAACCACGAGCATCTACTTCGAGCAGCATCGACAACAGATAGGCAGCGCTGACCTGCGCCTCGAAGAGCGGGCCAGAACCGCCAGTGGAAGCCGGATTCGTCATTCGCTGCACACTTCCCTGAGCCTACACAGTTAAACAACGGGGGAGACAGATGCAACTGCGATCTCTCTTCCGTCTCCCTCTGGAATATCCCTGTCAGCTTCGGCCTTCTCCTCGGTCGGCACGAGAGCTGTTGAGGGATCTTCAGCTTGGTCACCTACAACGTACATCGCCTTATCGCGAATCAGTGCCAGAAAGACGACGCTTTGCACGACCAAGGACGCATTCACCCTATTGAATGCTGCGGCGGGCGCAACCCCGTGGGCGACCAGGTTGCGCAAATTCATGCCCCGGTTATCGGTATAGAGCACTTTGAGAAACGACCAGAATTTGGGATCGAGCGCATCCTTCACCACGGGATCGTAGAGAACATCATTCATGTTCTTTGGCTGGTTTCCGTCGTCGGTGCTCTTTGAGACCGGGCGGCCAAGGATTCGCAGCAACTCTCTCAGGCTGTTTTCTACCTGGAAAACCAACACGTGGATGCACTTGACGTAATCCTCTTGTTCAAAGGCGAGGAGGCCCTCCCGGAAGAGGGTTACCCGGTCCGGCGGGATCAGAAGGCTGTCAAAAAGAGACGGCGTATCCGGAATACCTCCGAGCTCAAACTTCTTCTTCCATTCTTCAAGCCCGCTGAGGAAAAACGTCGTCTTCAAATTCATGTCGCGCGCCAGCTCCATCACGAGCCGGCCTTCCATGTCCTGATCGTAGGTTTCGATCGTCGTTACGGTAAGACCATCATCGCCGATGATGCTCACCGGGATCAGCCTGTAATAGAGCAGTCCCTCTGTTGCGGCCTCGAATTCCGCCTCAAACTTTTCCGGATGCGGGGCACAATTGTTGGCGAGCCGGTATAGCGCCACGAGCGGATTGGACACGTCGATCATCTCGGCTATCGCAGTGTTGATCGCCTCCAAATCGAGCCTGATCTCGAACCGCTGGGATTTCATCTCCGCAAGGACGCCCTTGCCCTTCTCTTCGAGAAGCATACGTACTCGGTCCGTCTCCTCCTTTAGCCAAACGCGGCGGTAAGCCTCCAGAACTCCTTCGATATGGTGAGTGGCGAGGGAAGCATTCAGAGAAGCGGCGCTTTTCAGAATCGCTTCGCCGTATGCAAAGGTAATTTCCTTCGCGCGCTGGTATTGCCGGCGATCGTGAAAGTACTTGGCAAAGCTCGGACCGATCACCTCCATGCGGAAGATGTCGCCACCGGCTACGGTCGCCGAAAATCGCTGGGTATGACGATCAAGGATGCGCTCCCTTTGCTCTTCGCTGAGGCCATTCAGTCCGAGCAGGCGGTCGAAAGGCGCCGACCATAGTCCTACATGCGCCTGTTCTACGGAGTCGGCGTACTGCATCAGGAATTCAAAGCCATGATCGACCAAGTCGCCCGCTCCGAGTTGCATTGCAAGTCGGATGTTCCGCGCACTCGCATTGATGATTTCGAGTGGATTGTTGCCTGTACGGCCGGCGAGTTCGAGATACGATTCCGATGCGATTCGCCCGAAGCGATAACGGTCCTTGCGAGCACTACCGAGTCGCCTGCCGAGTTCCCACACCGCATCAGCGAATCGGGCCTTAAGGAGTGGGTGCTCCACGGATTCGGCGACTTCCGCCCATTCATCGACGTTCTCGCTGTTCAGCAAAGCAAGGTTCGGAAATTCGTCCCTGCCTTCCTCAGCCGTCATCTTTGGCGCAAAGAAGGAGTCCCAAGGACTTGTGACAGCATGACACTCGTGGAACTCAAGGGGCGCCAGAGACCGAAAGATTCGATCAATCTCCGCCCGGGAAGTTCCACGCTCACGAAGCCGGTCGAAGACATGGGAACTGATCAGGTACAACTCAATCCGGTTCGTTGAGTCGCACTCGTTCAGCCACGAAATCACGTATTCCGCAAGCGCCATGGCCGTC
>Ga0326727_10028104_pt1 | contig 10260 bp, 10 predicted proteins | sample MB2enrmetagenome_FD_207643 | JGI IMG/M metagenome (GOLD analysis project Ga0326727, IMG submission 207643) | Lab enriched peat soil microbial communities from McLean, Ithaca, NY, United States - MB29MY | ecosystem: Environmental > Terrestrial > Soil > Wetlands > Peat | place: USA: New York...
CCGCCGGCGAGCCCCGCTTGATGCAACTCTGCGCGCACGCCACGTTGCCCCGCATCTCCTTCTTGCCCGAACAGGCCTGGTCGATAATGTAGCCCGTCCACTCCTCAGCCATGGCGCACACGGAAAGTCCGCCCGCCAGGGCCAATACCACGATTCCCCTTTTCATGGATTACCCTTCCTCCTCCGAGTCGCGTGTTTAGTCCGGTACCAACTATACTTCAGCGCCTCACGCCTCGCAAACCCGAAATGTCCGTTTTCAACCGTTCCCCCGGCGCCCACCAGCCCGCCGAGCGGCGGCCTAAGTCTCAATAGAACAGGTATTTGCGCCACTGGGCATCGCCCTTGCCCAGCATCCGCATCAGGTGCCGGTTGGTGTGGAGATTGAAGGGCCGCGGCTGTTTGGTCAGTTTCATCCCCGCCTCTTCCGGCGTCCGCGAACCCTTGTGGTTATTGCAGGGATGGCAGCACGCCACCAGGTTCTCCCACGCCGATTCGCCCGCGCGCGACCGCGGGATCACGTGATCCAGCGTCAATTCAGCCGATGGAAGCGTGCGATGGCAGTACTGGCACGTGTACCGGTCGCGCATCAGGATGTTCTTGCGTGAGAGCGCCCGCGTCTGGTGCGGGATGCGCCGGTATTCCAGCAGCCGGATCACCGAGGGAAGCCGTATGGCCGCACGCGCCGAGTGCACCGCGTTCAAGGATTCCTCCTCCGCCGAAGCCACCCCTTTCAACACCAGGACCAGCGCGCGCCGCGCGGCGCAGATGTTGATCGGCTCGTAGCTGGCATTCAATACCAGCACCGGCCTCTGCATTCGATCGCTCGCCATCTCCACGTTGCCCCCAAGAGATTACCCGTACACCGCCGCATCCAGGCGCCGGTCCACCCGCGCCACCGTCACCAGCGCCACACGCTCCGCGCCCGCGCGCTTGAGTGCCGCGGCGCAGGCTGCCGCCGTGGAACCCGTGGTCATGACGTCGTCCACCAGCAGCAGGCGCCGTCCCGCCACCCGTCCGGCTCGCAGGGCGTCCCGGCGGCACCGGAAGGCCGCCGTCACGTTGCCGCGCCGCGCCGTGTTGCTCAACCCCGCCTGCGTCAGGGTCGGCCGCACGCGCCGCAGAGTTTCGATCGGCGGAATGCCGCACCGTTTCGCCAGGCACCGCGCCAGCAGTTCCGATTGGTTGAAACCGCGCTGCCACTTCCGCCGCCAGTGCAGCGGCACGGGCGTGATCGCGTCGAAGCGTTCGTCGCGCGGCAGCGCCGCCGCCAGCAGGTTTCCCAGCGGTCCGGCCAGCGTCCGTATGCCGGAATACTTGTAAAGGTGGATCAACTCCCGCAGCACACTCTCGTAGGATCCGAAGCAATAGGCCGCGTCGAAGCCCCGCAGCCCATGCCGGCAGAGCGCACACCGGCCCTCCGTGTCCAGGGGAAAAGCGTTCTGGAACGGCGTGCGGCAACTGGCGCAAAAAAACTCCGGGCTCAGCGGCTGCGGCGCCTCGAGACACGCCCGGCAGACTGGAATGCGGGAAATCTCCTCTAGAGGCCGCTCGCACACGCGGCACACGGCAGGAAATACCAGGGAAAAAAGCGCGCGGGAGGCTCTCCGGACTGTCCGAGGACCGAAGCTTGCGAATGCGGCTAGCCCACTACTGCTGAAGACCCACCTCCGCGAGCCCCCATTGTACCTGAAATCCCGCTTCCTTGGGCGTACCGGGCTGTACAGCCGTTTACCCGTGATTCATCCGGAGCCGCGCGGTGTAGAATACTCTCCTAAGAGGTCCGGCCCATGGGATCGCTGCCGTTAATGGGGTGGAGATTTTGCCCGGCGTTGCTTGCGCTCGGGGTGCTCTATGGACAGGTGACCGTCGAGACGCGCGCCAGGGCATCCGCGCCGCCGTCGCTCATGCCGCCGGCCAGCCTGCGCATCGACAGCAATCTGGTGCTCGTCCCGGTCACCGTGTGCGACAATCACAACCGGCCCGTCACCGGGCTCGAGAAACAGCACTTCCGCGTTTTCGACGACAGCGTCGAGCAGACCGTCACGCACTTCGGTATGGAAGACGCGCCGGTGTCTGTCGGCTTGGTTTTCGATATTAGCGGCAGCATGAGCAGCAAGCTGCGCCTTGCCCGGGAGGCGGTGTCGGAGTTTATGAGTACCTCCAATCCCGAGGACGATTTCTTCCTGGTGGAATTTAACGAGCGGCCCAAGCTGGTGACACCGTTGACCGAGGATTACCGTGAAATCGAGTCGCAGCTTGCCTTTGCCGACGCGCACGGCCGCACCGCCCTGCTGGATGCCATCGTCCTGGCAATGCACGAAATGAAGAGATCCCACAAGAGCCGCAAAGCCCTCCTCATCGTGTCCGATGGCGGAGACAACTGCAGCCGCTATACCGCCGGCGAGCTGAAGAACCTGGTGCGCGAAAGCGACGCCATCATCTACGCCACCGGCATCTACGGGCTGGCCTCGTCGCCCGAGGAGCTGGCCGGGCCGAGCCTGCTGACCGACATCGCCGAGCAGAGCGGCGGCCGCCATTTCGCAGTCGATCTGCACGACCTTCCCGATATCGCCGCCAAAATTGGAATCGAGCTGCGCAATCGCTATGTGATCGGCTACTCGCCCACCAACCAGCGGCGCGATGGACGTTACCATCCCGTCCAGGTCAAAGTGGTTCCGCCGCGCGGCATATCGTCCCTGCGGACCTCGTGGCGGCGCGGATATTATGCGCCTTCGGAATAGCCCCCCAACAACGCCAGCAGCGCGCCCGCAACTCCGTCCACAGTGAAGGGCCGCGCTTCCGCCGCCACCTCCAGGCCCAGCTCGCGGGCCGTACGCGTGGTCACCGCACCGATCGAGACGATCTTCACGCCATCCAGAACGGCCGCTCCGCCCGCCGCGCTCACGAAGTTCTGCACCGTCGAGGAACTGGTGAATGCAATGCCATCCGGCTTGCGCGCGCCGCCGAAAACTTCGCGGATGCGTTCGCCCGCGCCGGCGGGGACCACCGTGCGATAGGCCTCCACCACGTCCACGCGCGCGCCGCGCCGCGCCAGTTCCACGGGAACCACGTCGCGCGCCACGGCCGCGCGCGGTAGCAGCACGCGACATCCCGTCAGGTCCTGGGATGCGAAGGCTTCGAGCAGGCTTTCGGCTACGTACTCCCTGCCCATTAGATCCACTTTCAGGTGCAAGGCTTCAATAGCCGCGCGCGTAGCCGGGCCAATGGCGCAGATGCGGGCCCGCAGCGCCCGCAGATCCGCCGCCGAGCGGTCCAGGCGATGCATGAAAAAGCGCACGCCGTTGGCGCTGGTGAAGATCAGCCAGTCATATGCGCCCAGCTCCGCGATGGCGCGGTCGAGCGGGCCGTAATCGGCGGCGGAAGCGATCTCGATGGTGGGCACTTCCACGGCATCGGCCCCCAGCGCTCTCAGCCGGGCCGCCAGCGTTTCCGCCTGGCCCCTGGCGCGCGTCACCACAATCCGTTTGCCGAACAGGGGCAGCCGCTCGTACCAATCCAGTTTCCGGCGCAGCCGTACTACTTCCCCCACCACGATGGTGGCCGGCGGCTTCAGCCCGCGCTCGCGGATCAGCGCGGGGAGCGTCGCCAGCGTGCCTTCGAGCGTCTCCTGTTCCGGGCGGGTGGCCCAGCGCACCGCCATGGCCGGCGTATCGGCCGCGCGGCCGTTCTCTATCAGCCGGCGCGCAATTTCCGGAAACGTCGCGATCCCCATAAAGATCACCAGCGTCCCGCCCTGCCCGATCCGCTCCCAGTCGATCGCCGCGGCGTCGTGCCCCGATACGAAGGTCACCGCCGAAGCCTGTTCGCGATAGGTCAACGGCACGCCGGTGTACGCCGCGATGCCCATTGGCGTGGCGACGCCCGGCACGATTTCGAACGGAATGCCAGCCTCGGCAAGCGCTTCGGCCTCTTCGCCGCCGTGTCCGAAGAGTAACGGATCGCCGCCTTTGAGCCGCACCACCGTGAGGCCGCGGCGCGCGCGCTCCACCAGCATGGCGCCGATCTCCTCTGGGGTGAAGACGCGCTCGGATGGCTGCTTCCCCACGTAGATCCGCTCGGCCTCGGGAGGCGCCAGGTCCAGCAGCGCACCCGGCGCGCGGTGGTCGAACAGCACCGCATCGGCCCGCTCGAGCACGCGGCGCCCTTTGCACGTGACCAGTTCCGGATCGCCCGGACCCGCGCCGACCAGGTAGACTTTCCCGCTCATGAATGGTACACGGCTTCCAGGATGGCCCGCGCGCCCCGCTCGAGAAGATCCGCCCCCAGCGCCCGGCCAAGCTCCTCGGCGGCGTCCGGCGCGCCTTCCACTTCCGCGCGGATCGTCTCCGCGCCATCCGGCGAGGCCACCACGGCGAACAGGCGCAGGCGGCCGTCCCGCACTTCGGCGTGCGCTCCGATGGGCACCTGGCAGCCGCCGCCCAGAGCCGCCAGCACGGCCCGTTCAGCGGCCACTGCGGCGCGGGCATCCGCATCGTCGAGCGCCGCGCAGGCGTCCCGGCCGGCGCCGCTCGTTAGCGTTTCGATGGCCAGCGCACCCTGCCCCACCGCCGGGCAAATGATATCGACGGGCAGAATCTCCGCGATGCGCTGCTCCCAGCCGAGGCGCTTCAACCCGGCGGCCGCCAGCAGAATAGCATCGTACCGGCCTTCATCGAGCTTGCGCAGGCGCGTGTCCAGGTTGCCGCGCACGGATTCCACCACCAGGTCCGGACGGAGCTTGCGAAGCAGGGCGGCGCGCCGCAGAGAGCTGGTGCCCACGCGGGCGCCCGCCGGCAGCGCGGCCAGCGGACGGCCGGCCACCGCATCGCGCGGATCTTCACGCCCCGGGATAGCGGCCAGCACCAGGCCTTCCGGAAGCTCCGTGGGCAGGTCTTTGAGGCTGTGCACCGCCAGGTCCGCGCGGCCCTCCAGGAGCGCCTCCTCGATCTCCTTCGTGAACAGACCCTTGGTTCCCACCTTGGCCAGCGGAACATCGGCGATCTTATCGCCGGTCGTCTTGATGATCTCGATGCGACACTCGTGGCCCAGCCCCTGAAGCCGCCCGGCCACCCAGCGGGCCTGCCACCAGGCCAGTTGCGAACCGCGCGATGCGATAACGAGCATGCCTCAATCCCGCAGATGGAAGGCCTTGCGGAACGCCGCGATCACCTGCGTGCCTTCCGGCCGCCCGGCGTGGTTCCGCAATTCCGAAATGGGCCCATGCGCTACCTTGTTCATGATCCCGCGGGTGAGGGCCTCCAGGGCCTCCTCCTGCTGCGGCGTGAACGGGCCGTAGCGCCGCCGCACCTTCTCCAGCTCGGCTGCGCGGATCTGCTCGAGCTGCTCCTGCAGGCCCACGATGGTAGGGGTAACCTCGGCCACCTTCAGCCGCGCCATGGTGCGCTCGACCTCTTCGACCACCAGGGCTTCGGCGCGATCGGCCTCCTTCATGCGCTCGCGCAGGTTGGCGTTGACCACCTCCTGCAGGTCGTCGATATCGTAGAGATAGACGTTGTCGATCTCGTTGACCGCCGGCTCGATGTTGCGCGGCACGGCGATATCGATGAGGAACACGGGCTTGTTGCGGCGCGCCGCGATCACGCGTTGCATCTCCTCCTTGCGCAGAATGTAGTGCGGCGCCCCCGAGGAGGCGATCAGGATATCCACCTCGGGCAGTATCCCGATGAAGCGCGCGTACTCCACGGGCGTGCCCTGAAACAGGCCGGCCATCTCGACGGCGCGCTCGTGCGTCCGGTTGGTCACGAAGACGTGCGAAGCCCCCGAGCGCCGCAGGTGGCGCGCGGCCAGCTCCGACATCTTGCCGGCGCCGACGATCATGATGGTGCGATGGTCCAGCGAGCCGAAGATCTTGCGCGCCAGCTCAACCGCCGCGTAGCTCACCGAGACGGCCATCTGCCCGATGCCGGTTTCCGAGCGCACCCGCTTGGCCACGCCGAAGGCGCGCGCGTACAGCCCCTCCAGCCAGCCACACAGCGCGCCGCAGCCCTTGGCGGCGGCATAGGCTTCCTTAAGCTGCCCGAGGATCTGCGGCTCGCCCACCACCATGGAGTCCAGGCTGGACGCCACGCGAAACAGGTGATGGATCGCCTCGCGGCCTTCGTGGCGATACAGGTGCGGCGCGATGGAGCGCGGGTCGAGAACCTTGGCCTCTTCCAGAAAGGCCTCGACGATGGCCCGCGGGTCGGCCGAATCCTCCGTGGTGACGGTGATTTCGACGCGGTTGCATGTGGAGAGAATGACAGCTTCCGCCACTCCCGGCCGTTGCTTCAGATCGGCCAGCGCCGCGGGCAGGGCTTCAGGGCGGAAGGCCAGGCACTCGCGAACTTCCACGGGGGCCGTCTTGTGGCTCACGCCGGTGGTGAGCAGCTTCATGGCCTCACCAGCAGCGTTCCCAGGCGGGCGTGGGCGGCCCAGGTCAAGGCGGAGAAGCAAAGCACGGTGATCGTCATAATGGCGGCCTTGCGCCCGCGCCATCCGGCGGTAGTCCGCAGACAAACCATCGCCAAGTAGACGCCCCAGGTAAAGAACGAGATGGCGATCTTGGGTTGGCCAAGCCAGTTGGATCTGAGTTCGATAAACGCCCACGTGCTGCCGGCGATCACCGCCAGGGTGATGAGCACGAATCCCACGGCCATGGCTTTCGAGATCAGGTCGTCGAGAGCGCCCAGAGCCGGCAGCCGGTAATAGAGGCCGCGTGGTTTCTTGCTTTTGAGCTCGCGCTCCTGAAACAGATAGAGCACGGAGGCCCCCGCGGTCACCAGCAGCGCGGCATAGCCCAGCAGCACCAGCACGATATGCACGGTCAGCCAGGCGTTGCGGACCACCGGGCTCGACCAGGCACTGACCGGGTTGCCCAGGGTGGCCACCAGCGACATCACGAAAACCAGCGGAAAGATGAACACGCTGAGACTCTCCATGCGATAGCGCCAATGCACAAAAAGATAGAGCAGCACGATCAGAAAGGCGCACATCGAGAGCGTTTCGTAGAAATTATTAATAGGGCAGCGATTATTCAGCAGCCCCTCTTCGACGATCGAAACAAAATGAAAGACGCTGCCCAGGCCGAAGGCCCCCAGCGCCACGCGGAAAAGCTGCTCCCTCCGGCGGACCAGGGTAAGGATCGCATGCAGGAGGCCGAGAGAATACAGCGCGGCGGCCACCCGCAGCCAGATGACACTCATTGCAGCCATGGGGAAACGCGGGGAACTGAACCTAAATCAATAGTATAGCGTAGAGTGATTCAATTGCCGCCTCGGGAACGCGCCAGGCGCTTGCCGCCCAGCAGCATCACGGCCAGGCCGGATCCCGAAAGAAGCATGCTGAACGGCTCCGGAATTCCCGTCGGGGTGTAATTGTATATCAAAGTGACGTCCTGCGAGGCTGTGGTCGTGGCGCCCCAATCGATGTTGCTGTCGCCGGAAAACATCTGGAGCGCCTGGGCGGCTCCATTGAAAGTCACCGTACCGAGGCCCTCATATACTCCCAGGGAGCTTGTGTAAGTGTTGGTGACCAGATTCCCGGTCTGATCGGAGGCGTTCTGGCTGGCGGTGTCGCTGCCGGATCCCGCCGGACCGAGGGTGATGGGCCCAATGGAAGGAAGAGCGACCGTGGAGTTCTGATTGGTCCCGCTTGGTCCGGTCAAAGTGGCCTGGAAAGTCTCCTGGTAGGAAGTAAGAGTCTCCGCTGTCTTCGTAGGGTCTGTGAAAGTCGCGGTCATGATATTGAGAATCCCCTGCGACTCGACCGTGACGAAGTTGAGGGTGCCCAACGAAGGATTGAACTGGGTGAAAACGTAGGAGTTGGTCCAATCGGTATAGCTGGGGCCATAGTCGATTGTCTGGGTGATGGTGGTGGCGCCGGCCGTGCCGGCCCCCATCGATACGAGAACCCCCACGGTCGTCAGGGAGATGCTTATTGCTCGCATTGACCGTCTCAGCTTCGTCATATACTCGTGCACCACCAAGTCCAGAATACGAGCGAGGTGCCGCTGGGTCAATGCCAAAAAACCGGTTATCTCTATATTTATGTTAGCTTTCGATAATTAAAGTACCGGTACTGAGGGCACCGATTGGGGCCCTGGGATGCTAACTTCGGTAAACTTCCGCGGCGCCCGGTAGTTCGCGGCGGAATCGGTAGGTCCGCCGCGTTCCGCCCGCGCGCGCTTACCTAACCGTGGCGGGCAAGACGCTTGCGCCCGATTAACGAGAGCAGGACGAGCCCGATGCCCGACAACGACATGGTGAAGGGCTCGGGAGTGGACGTGGGCTTGTAGTCGTATGTCACGGTTACCGTCTGCGAGGCTTCGGCTACTGGGCTGACCTGAAGATTGGCGTTGGCGGAAGAGTTTTGCTGCGCCGCGCTTGTTCCGGTAAATGTCACCTCGCCGGTGCCTTCAAAAGCTCCGAGGGAACTGGAGAGGGTGTTGGAAACCAGGCTTCCATTTACGGTGGGCGGAGCCAGGGTGTCAGTGATAGTTTGGCCGCTGAGTACGGGGAAAGACCCAAGGGTGACCGAAGCGATGGACGAGTTTTGGGAGACGCCCGGACCGGCCAAACCGATCTGGAACGTCTCCTGGTAGGAGTAGACGTTCTCGGTGACGCCATCGGTGTTCGTGAAGGCGACGCTCAAGTCATTAAGAAAGCCTTGAGAGCTGACAGTCACGGATTCGAGCGTGCCCAATGCCGGATTGAACTGGTTAAACAAGTAAGTGTTGGTCCAGTTGGTGAAGGTAGCGGGAATGCTTTCGGTTTGCGTGCTGATCATATCGGCGCGGGCCGTGCCAAGAGCGATGAGCGCGATAACTCCGATCGCGACGGAATTCAGTGCGCTGCGCGTTGACGGGTTGAGAATTCGCATGTACTCTCCAGATAAGTTCGTATAACTGCTGTGCCAGGCGGTGTTGTGCAAGCCTTTCTGGCTCTTCGTGTTTCAGGATAGGGCGGCTGGGATCTTAAATCAACGCGTGTAAGTTCTAGATACTGGTGATGAATACCAGGCGGAGCAATATAGCGTACCAAGTACTAAAAGGGTTGTTTTGCGGCGCGTGCCAGGGAATAGTTAATACTAACTAATGCGCCCGAGTGCGGGCTCAGATCGATGGGCCGTGCACGAAATGGCGCGTTACGGCGCATTGGTGAGATGGCGCGGCGGTGGGCGGCGGCGCAATTTCGAGCCGGAAAGTTAGCAGGACGAATAGCCCGATTGCAAGCGGCGCGGCCGGTACCAGCAAAGGTGCCGGCCGCGCCGCGGGGTCTGTGGGTGCTGAAGCCGGGCGTTGAGGAATCAGGATTGGCGCGCCGCGGCGGCGCCGTGGACCATGGCTTGGAACGCAGGATAGGCTTCCGGACCGTTGGCTTCGAGCTGCTTGATGAAGGCGTTGCCCACGGTTTCCAGGTTGCCCCAGTAATTCGGGTTCTTGCTCATCGCGCGCATGGCCGGCGCGAGGTGACGAACCCGCTCCCACACGAACAGGCACTCCCCGTTGGTCCTGAAAAACAGCTCCTGGTTCAATATTCCCGAGGCTACGAAGGAGGCGGCCATGTCCCAGTAGCTGATCACCATGCGCATGTAGGCGTTCTCCTCGCTACCCTGCGGGGCGATCCGGTTAGCGTCCTCGAGAGTCGCGGCATGAAAGTTCGCGGCAAACCACTCGCGGGCGCGCCGCAGTTTTTCCTCCCGGCGGAGTTCGTAAAGCCGGAGGATCAGGTTGGCATCGTCGTAAGTTGCTTGGTTGGGCATGAGAAAATTATCCCTCGGATCGGGGCTGCGCGGGCGGGTTGCCGAAACCGGCGGGGGGTGCTTCAGTAGAGGAGATGCTTCGCTTCTTCACGTACCTGGCGCTGGCGGCAAGCGGGACGCCGCCCGCCCGCGCGGCTTCCCTGCCGGTTATGCCGATGCCGGTGAAAGCCGAGCGTGCTCCCGGCCGGCTGGTTATCGGCGCGGGTTTCAGCGTGGCCGCGGCGGGCTGCGGGGATGCGCGCCTGGACGCCGCTTTGGATCGCTTCGTGGAGCGCATCGCGCGGCAGACTGGCATCCTCATGGCGGCCGGGCGGCTCCCGGACGGCACCGGCGCTCTCCTGCGGGTCGAGTGCCCTAGCGGGAAATCCGACTATCCCGCGCTGGGGATAGACGAGTCTTACACGTTGGATGTCTCGGCGGAAGACGCCCGCATCCAGTCCGTAACCTTGTGGGGAACGCTGCACGCTCTCGCGACCTTCGCGCAACTGATCGGTCCCGGTC
>Ga0326727_10028105_pt1 | contig 10259 bp, 12 predicted proteins | sample MB2enrmetagenome_FD_207643 | JGI IMG/M metagenome (GOLD analysis project Ga0326727, IMG submission 207643) | Lab enriched peat soil microbial communities from McLean, Ithaca, NY, United States - MB29MY | ecosystem: Environmental > Terrestrial > Soil > Wetlands > Peat | place: USA: New York...
CAAGAAAGCAGCCGCGAAAAAGGTTGTGGCCAAAAAGGCCGCCAGAAAGTCCGTCAAGAAGCAGAAGAGCACTGGCGCAAGGGGCGGAAAGGCAGCGGCAAAGAAGGCCGCGGCCGGCAAGCGCGTCAGCAAACCAACCAAACGAGGTAGACCATTGGCTGTAAAGAAAGCAGCAAAGAAGGCAGCGGCGAAGAAGGCGGTCGTCAAGAGGGCTCCTGCGAAGAAGGCTCCTGCGAAAAAGGCGGCGGCGAAGAAGGCAGTTGCCAAGAAGGCTCCCGCGAAAAAGGCGGTGGCAAGGAAGGCGGTTGCCAAGAAAGCACCGGCAAAGAAAGCTCCCGCGAAAAAGGCAGCGGCAAAGAAGGCAAAGAAGTAAGAACGGCAGCAGGCAAGTCAAGGCAAGCAAAGCAGCCCGGCTTCTAGCCGGGCTCTTTTGCGTCTGGACGCAGCGGTGGGTCTCAGCAGGCTTCGCTGCCGGAGGTGAGCTGGGCGAAATGCCATCGCTGATGCCGGAGGTAATCTTCGATGAGAAAGCGTAGCGAGACCGGCGCGTCGTCGCCGATGGCGCAACTTGCACCGAGCCGGCCTTCGGGAATGTTATCGACCGCGGCGGCGAGAATCTCGTGCTCGGTCTCCCACCAGCGCAGCAGAGTTTCCCAGCTCTGGCCGGCATAGCCGTGCGCTTCTACCCACGCGTCCTGAGCGTACTTCAGGCCGGAGTAGTGGCCGTCGATGGCGGCGCGTACAAAGCGCTGGCGATTGTTGGCCGCAGAATCGAGCAGGTGCCCGACGATTTGCTTGCGGGTCCATCCGCCGCTGCGCCAGCGCGTGCAGGCAAGCTCCGGCGGAAGCGCGAGCAGAGTGGCGTGCAAGGCATTCAGCTCCGCGCGAAAGTCGCGAGCAAGCTGTGTAGGCATACGATCCTCCCTGGGCATGAGTCGCCGCCGCGTTTTGCGGCCAAACCCCTCGGTTCTGTTCCCGGAGCCGGGTCAGTTCACTTCATGATAGTGGCTTGCTTCTTCAGTTCGCCGATCGCGGCCAGGACTTCCTCGGAGTGGTGCTGCACCTCGACCTTGGTCCACACCTTCACGATCCTGCCTTGCGGATCGATGAGAAACGTATTGCGGCTGGCGATGGTCATGGGGCCAAAGTGGCCCAGAGAGCCGTACGCATCGACGACCTTGTGCTCTGGATCGGCGAGCAGGCGGAAGGTCAAACCCTCCTTCGTGCAGAACTGCTTGTGGCTGTCGGCAGTGTCCACGCTCACGCCCAAAATGACGGCGCTCTCGGCGTCGTATTTGGCCTGATCGCGCTGGAAGTTGTGGGCCTCGATGGTGCAGCCGCTGGTCATGTCTTTGGGGTAGAAGTAGAGCACGACCCACTTGCCGCGGAAGCTATCCAGCGAGATTTGCGAGCCATCCTGAGATGGGAGAGTGAATCCGGGCGCAACCTGGCCCACAGTTGGCATGGTTTGATCCGCGGCGTGGACTGTGACGAGCGCGACCGCAAGCACAAGGACTGCGGCCAGAACGGAGAGAAGCAGCGTCTTCACGAGAAACCTCCTGGTGTGGAATGGCGAACGGGGAACATCGAACGGGGAATAGCCGGAATTCAGAGATCGGGGCCGATCCGCCGGCCTTAGGCTCAGCTGCGAGCCAGGAGGGACCAAAGTCAAGATCGAGCGGCGGAAAAGGAACCTCTCCTAGAGAGAAAGGTACGTCTTTTGGGTCTGGATGTCCATTGCCGAGGCGCTGGAGGCGACACTGACGCTCAAGTGGGGAGGATTGGATCGGGGAACCGGGTGAATTCGGCGAACGACGCGGATGTGGATCTACAACAGCTTGCGAAACTCCTCCAGGGTCAGCCCGGCATCCCTTACTATGCCGCCCATCGTGAAGGCATTGACTGGGTTGTGGCGGGGAATCGTCAAGATCCTGCATCCATCTGTCATCACAATGTGCGCGCCTTCGCGAAGAATGCGAAAGCCGGCCTTCTCCAGCGCAGCCACGGCTCTCAGATGGTTGATTCCCGGCAGTTTGGGCACCACTCACTCCAGCAGCGCTGAATCCGTTCATACAGCAGAACAGCCAGCATGAACCAACGATACGGCCAAATTGAGCGAGTGGGAAGATTGATGGTTGACGTTACTCTCTGAGCGCGGCAGCCGAAAAGAGAATCCATGAGGCGTGGAATCGCCAGCTCAAGCAATTGCGACCTCAACAAGGCGGCTTTCGTCACCCCGCGACAAATCCTCGGCAGCCTCGACATACTCGCGAATGGCGACCTGGATGCTCGCGAGAGCCTCCTCTTCGGTTGCTCCCTGCGACCAGCAGCCGGGCAGGCCGGGGCAGGAGACGCTGAAGCCTTCCTCGGAGCGGCGGAGAACGACGCGGTAGCTTGCCATGCAATCTATCCTACACCCATCCCAGACTGACGGTTCGCCCAGTGCGCGGCTCTACTCGCGCACGGTCCAGGGGTCGTAGGTGCCCGCGCTCCAGGAATGGCCTTCGGGGTCTTTCACCGTGAAATCACGGCTGCCGTACGGCTTCTCCTCAATTGGGCGGACGATGGTGGCCCCGGCGGCTATGGCGCGGGCATAGACCTCGTCGGCGTCGGCCACCACGATGTAGGCGCTGCGAGTCTCGCAGCCGCCCAGCTCGGCGGGGGATTTGAAGCTGCTGCCCAACTCGTCGTCTTTTTGGGAGCCAAGCATGATCATGCCGCCGCCGAGGGCGAGTTCGGCGTGGGCGATGGTTCCGTTTTCACCTTCATAGACGGCGTGACGGGTGAAGCCGAAGACCTGGCATAGCCAGTCGATGGCGGCTGGGGCGTTGCGGTAGCGGTGTCCGGGGATGACGGTGCTGCGGGATTCGGGCATGGAGACCTCCAAGTTTCCGAGGGCAGAGTATCGCAAGACCGTTCTCAAGGGCAATAGGGGGAGCAATTGCGGCTCAGTAAGGTATTCTTGCCCACATGCGATTGCCGGCGGGAGATTCGGAACTGGTGCGGATTGTGGACGCGGCCCTGGACGACGCAACGCGGCGGGCGGGGGAGTGGCTGGTCTGCCGCCTGGGCTGTACGCAGTGCTGTTATGGGGCTTTTGCGATCAGCCGGTTGGATGCTCTGCGCCTGCAGGCCGGCATGGAAACGCTCAGAGGCGACGACCCGGATTTGGCGGCCGAGATCGAGAGGCGGGCGCGGGCCTGGGTTGCCGAGCACGGGCCAGGATTTCCCGGCGATGCGGAGACCGGGCGGCTGGGCGATTCCCAACAGGAGCGGGAGCGGTTTGAGGAGTTTGCCGCTGAAGCGGCCTGCCCGGCGCTCGATCCAGCCACCGGGCGCTGCGATCTTTACTCCTGGAGGCCGATGACGTGCAGAGTCTTCGGTCCGCCCGTTCGAATGGAAGCTGGGCAGGGGGACGGCATGGCGCTCGGCCACTGCGAGCTTTGCTTTGCGGGGGCGAGCGAGGCTGAGGTTGCCCGCTGCGAAATGCCGGTTCCGCATGAGTTCGAGGCCACGCTACTCGACGAGATTGGCGCGAAGGGCGAGACGGTAGTGGCGTTTGCGCTGCTCCGGTGAGGAGGGTCGCCGGCTCGCGATAGACTGGGGATTGGACAGCCCGATGCCAATGCGCCCCTGCTGGGTTGAGATTCGCGCCCGTTCCCTCGAAGAAAACTATCGATTGCTTGTCAGCCTTGCCGCGGGGCAGGCGGAGTTGCTGGCCATCGTCAAGGCCAATGCCTACGGGCACTCCCTCGAAATCTGCGCTCCGGCGGCCGTGCGCGCGGGGGCCCGGTGGCTGGGCGTGAGCAGCGTGGAAGAGGGCGTTGCGGCGCGCGGGCTGTGCCCCAAGGCGCAGGTGCTCGTGATTGGCGGGGTCTTTGCCGGACAAGGCGCGGCGGTGCTCGAGCACCGGCTGACGGCGGTTGTCTGGGAGCTTGGCCAGCTGGACGAGCTGGAAGGAGCAGCGCGCCGGACTGGGGCGGGAACCGGGTCGATCCCTGTGCATGTTGAGATCGATACCGGGATGAGCCGGCAGGGAGTGAGCCCGGACGATCTTGCTTCGCTGTTGGCGCGGCTGGGCTTGGAGTCGGCGTTGAGGCTCGAAGGCGTGATGACTCACCTGTTTGCCGCCGACGAGACCGACGGCCGGGTGACCGGGGAGCAGCTGGCCCGGTTGGACGAGGCGCTGGAGCGGATTGAGGCTTTCGGACTGTACCCGGATTGGCTGAACGTGGGCAACTCCGCCGCGTTACTGTCGGGCCAAGCGGGACGGATTGCGGCTTTGGCTGGCCGCCACGGGATGAAGGCAATGCTGCGACCGGGGCTGGCGCTCTATGGTTTGGCGCCCCGCTTTGAACCGTGCTTCAAGCCGGGAACGGAGCCGGAGGGCCTGGTTGCGGCGCTCGCCGGTCTGCAGCCGGTGATGAGCTGGAAGACCGAGGTGGTGAGCGTGCGCGCGGTTCCAGCCGGCGCGGTGGTGGGCTATAACGGCGCCTTTGTGGCCACAGAGCCGATGCGGCTGGCGCTCGTGGCCGCGGGCTACGCCGACGGCCTCGACCGGCGGCTGGGCAACCGCTTCAGCCTGGTAGTGCGCGGCCAGCGAGCGCCCCTCGTAGGCCGCATCAGCATGGATCAGGCGGTGCTCGACGTGACGGAGATTGCCGGGGTCGAGGCTGGGGACGAGGTCGTGATCCTGGGAAGCCAGGGCGGCGAAACCATCACCGCCTTCGACCACGCCGAAGCCGCGGGGACGATTCCCTGGGAGGTCTTCACGCGCATCGGCGCGCGAGTGCGGCGGGTCGCGATGTAGGGGCGTCCCAGATCCAAAAATCGGGATCTGGAGCAACCGCATCCATGGTCGCGGCCCGGCGCTACTCGCGCCTGGATCCGATACATACTTTGAGAGCTAAATAGGCGCGAGAGGGGAAGCCCGCCGCGCCCTTTTCGTTCTGAGCCTTCAGCTTGTCGGCGGCCCTATTGCGTCACCGGCTCCGCTGGCAGCGCCTTGGGCGCCTTCAGGTGAGGCGCGTTGGGCGCGGCTTCAGCGGCTGGCGCGGACGCCGGCGCGGCGGGAGAGGCCGAGCCTTTCTTGATGCGCAGGTCGCCGTTGTCGGTGCTGAGGACGATTCTCGCTCCGCCGGCGCCAATCTTCCCGCTGACCGTCTTGTTTTCGTCGCCGCTGGTCGCAAGCGCGAACTCCGTGAAGACATCGCCATTGCGCGTGTGCCCGTCCACGGTCGCCGAGGTGCCGGGCGGCAAAGTCACCTCCACGTCGCCTTTGCTGTTCTTGGCATCCACGCTGAAGTTTCCGGCCGGCTCGACGGCGATGCGGCCGTCGCGGTCTTCCACGTAGCTGTCTCCATAGATCTCGCTCAGGTCCACGTCTTTGGAGTGGGTTACCACGCGGACTTGCCCCTTGGCCTCGGTGACGCGCAGGTCATCGGAGTTGAGGGTCAGGTCGCCGGGCAACTCGGCCACTTGCAGGTCGGTCACCGAAGTGTGCAGGTGCACCGGCCCGGAGACGTTCTCCAGATGCACATCGCCGAGGATCTCGCCGCTTTGCGTGACTTTGCCTTTGATCTCGGAGAGAGTGAAGTCGTTCACGTCGCCGTCGGTGGTGAGGTCGCCGTCCACCTGGTGGGCCGAGAAGTCGTGCTTGCTGTTGGACAAATGGGCCTGGATCGAGCCGGTGATATCGCTCAGATGCACGTCTCCCTGCGCGGCGGTAACGCCGATGCCGGCACCCAGCCCGGCGGCAATCACGTCGCCTTTGCCGGCGTCAACCGTCACTTTGGCCGTTTTGGGAACGGTAACAGTGAGGTTGAGACGGCCGTTTGTGTTGCCTTCCGACTTGATCAGCACCGCGCCGCCGCTGACGGTTACATGGGCGGCCTCGGAGTCAAAAATCCTCTTCGCGTCGGCATCCGAATCGGCGAAAGCCACTTCGTGGGCTTGCACCTGGACGATCGACACATTGCCTGCCGTGATGCTGACGTCGCCGCGGGGATTCTGAATCTCGATGGCGGCGTTGGCCGGTATCTGCGAAGTCAGGACCTGCTGGTCGCTGTCATGCTCGGGCAGGCCGAAGACGTTGAAGAAGTCGTCGCCCTGATTGCCCCAGTGGGTGCGGAAAGGGCCCCAGAAGTTGTTCCATCCGGCGGCGCCGAGGCCCACGAAGGCGAGCACGATGAGGATTCCGACGAAGCTGCCGCCACGGCGGACTGGAATCCCGCGCCCGAGGTCGAGCGCCCACTCGCCCAGCAGGGCCAGTCCGGCAGCGATCAGCAACAGAGGCCACCAGTGGCCATACCAGGCCCAAAAGTCGCCTGTGGCGATGCGGCCGGTGACTACAAGCAGGGCAACGACGCCGATGCCGATGAGAAGAATGGGACCCACGACCGAGGGGACGCGCGGTCCATAGGCGCCTATGTAGCTAGCCTTCCAGGCGTGATGCTGTGCCTTCCAGGCATCGCGCTGGGCCTTCCACGCCGCACGCTGCTGCGCCTGGTAGACGCGCCATTGAGTCTTTGGGTCGTAAGGGGGATACGGGGGCGGTGTGCCGCCACCCGGAGGCGGAGTTGGGGGTACGCTGCTCATGATTGGCCTCCATTGAGATTGCTCCCGAACTCTTCCGAGTCAGCGGGGATAATGGCCGGGGGTTCGGTCGCCGGGTTCTGTGGAGCGCCCGCAACCGCATTGGGATCGACCGTGCCGGCATAAGGAGCGCCGGAATAGGGTGGGCCTCCCGGATAAGGCCCACAGAACGGAACCGGAGGATAGCCCCCTTCGGCGGCCAGAGCCGCCCTCTCGGCAAGGATGAACACGCCGATCCCAATCAGCAACACCGGCCAGAAGAGATGCCAGAAGCTTTCGATCAGGCCCATCTGCTGGAGCAGCGCGAGCACGCCGACAAGCAGAACAAATGCTGGAAAGCGTAGGCGGCGAATCAGAATATAACGGCTCATTTTGAACCTCCTTGTGAATCTCCAACGCGGCGAACGATCAGCCAGACGCCCAGCGCGATCAGTGCCAGCGGCCAGAAGAAATCCTTGAGGCGGCCGTTGAAAATATCCAACTGATCCAGCAGGAACAGCAAGCCCAACCCAATCAGCAAGATCGCAAAGACCGGTTCCTTGCGCCCCCAGAACAAGGGGCGCCAGTACTGGGGCGGACCGGGCGGAACCGCTGGATCGGCAAGGCCGGCTGCGGGCGGCGGAAACGGAGCCTGGTAGCCTGCCGGCTGATACGGCGGCTGATAGGCTCCCGCTGCCGGACCCTGGCTTGCCGAGCCTGCGCCCGGCTGCCCCGGATACCGCGGCCGGCCGCCCAGATTCAGCCAGTTGCCCACCTCGTTCAGTCCCAGTGGATCGGGCAAGGGCTGGCCGTCGCGCAGCGCTTTGGCGGTGTGGTAGGCCTCAAAGGACTGGTAGAGGCACCACGCGCCAACGAAGATGCCGAAGACCCCGTGGTACTCAGAGATGCTGACGAGCACCGCAAAGATAATCACGTGGATCAGTCCCTTGAAGAACTGTCCGTTATACATGGCGCCCACGCCGGGAATCAGCCCCAGCACCCCGGCTGTGGAGGGATTGGGGCCGCTCGGCGGGGCCACGAAAGGCTGTTGGAAGTTCTGCCACGCACTGGTGCAGCTGTCGCAGAGAATCTGCCCTCCAGCCGCCTTGCGCACGCAGCCGGCGCAGAGCGCCTTGCCGCAGTTCTGACAATAGGCTGTCGCGGTTACACCGCTGTGGTTTACGCAATCCATACTGTGCTCCTTTCCCGTTCTTCCATTGCGGAGCCGCCGGAGAGCGCGGGCCGAGCCTGAAACGCCGGGGAAGTCGGCGTCAGGGAGGTTTCATAAAAGTCGCTGGAATCGTCGTGAACCGGTGCGGCGGCCGGGTTGCCAGACTGCTGGGGAGTCTCCATCGGAGAGCCTCCATCCTTGCCGCCGGGGCTCTGTTTGGACTCGCCCGGCACAGTGTCGTTCGGCTTCTGTGGGTTGTCGTTCTCTACGCCTTCGCCTTGTCCCTCACCCTGTGTTACCCGGCGCAGCTCCCGCATCCGCGTCTCAACCTCGTAGACAAAGTGCGAGTGGTCGTAATAGCGGACGATGGGAGTGGAGGCCATGGTCAACCGCCGCTCCATGAACGAGCGCACCGCGGCGGGGCGCAGGTTGGCCACGCGCAGGTTGCTCAAGCGGACGTTGGTGACCGACAAAGTAACGGAGATGGAAAAAAACGCCATCGCGGCCGTCATCAACAGCCGCGGCTCGGCAAAACGCCGAACGTTGCCGACAAAGCCGGGACGCTGCCATGCGGGGATGAAAACCGGGGCGGAGCGAACAGGCATCGGCATTACGTTGCCGCCCGCCGCCAGGCCGTAGCCTTCTGCGTGGCCCGGACCCGTCTGGGCCAGAATCCTCTCCACCAGCCCCGCCGGAACCTCCGGCTCGGTGGAGAGGAAATCCAGCCACTCGCGGCCTCGCCGGGCATCTTCAAACAGCGCCGCGCAGGCCGGGCAGACGGCCAGATGCGCGGTGAATACTGCTTCGTCGCCGGGCTTGAGCTGCCCGTCCAGCGCATCGGCCAACAGTGTCTCCCACTGCCCGCAGGCCGGAGAACCCGGAATGAATGTGCGCTCTGCCATTTACATCACCTCCCGTTTATTACGTTCCAGCAGCCGCGCAAGTTCCGCGCGCCCTCTGCTGATGCGGGACTTGACCGTCCCCTCGGGAATGCCCAGCACCTGGGCGATCTCCTTGTAGTCCATATCCTGCAGATCCCTCAGAATGACCGCTTCGCGCAGATCGACCGAGACCCGCGCCAGGGCGTTCTGCACCATCTTTGCCAGCTCTTTCTGGGCCGCCGACTCGTGCGGCGACGGACCGCTGGCCATGAGCCGGTCCACGGGCTTCAGTTCCTCCGCCGACTCCCAGCCCTCGTCGAGCGAACCGGTGGCGCGCTGGTTGCGGGTGCGACGGAAGTTATCCACCAGCAGGTTGCGGGTCAGGGTTGTGATCCACACCTGCAGGCTGCCGCGCACCGTGTCGAACCTGGTCAGGTTCGAGTAGACCTTCAGGAAAACCTCCTGGGTGAGGTCCTCGGCGTCGGCCGCGTTGCCGGTGAAGCGGTAGCAGAGGCCGTAGACACGGCGATGGTGGGTGCGGACCAGTTCGGCCCAGGCGCCGGAATCTCCGTCCATGCAGCGGCGGACGACGTGTGACCAGTCGGTCTCCAGCGGATTCACCTCCACGCGCGCCATACGAGCGGCTGGCGCGGTTGCCGGGATTCCTATGGACAGGCCTTCGCCCCTGGGACAGGCGGCCGTGGCGCCCAGAGCGTGGCCCGCAACAAGCGGCTTGTGACCGCTGGCCGCCCGAGCCTCCGGCGCCTCCATGGTACGCCGCGCCGGCTCGGGGCGCGATGCCAACCCCATCAAGCTCCAGCTTAATGTACCCACGCATTGCATATTTTGCTAATACGCGGGATTTGTTCGTTTGGTTCCGTGGGTTGGAGCCGAAATCGGCAGCGGTTTCGAATGTCGGTGCTCGACGGAAAGAGTGAGTGCCCAAGGCCTCGTCCGCCGCGGCGGAGAGACCTGGGATCGCGAGGGCTGTCGCGGTGCGCTGCGGCGGCTTCTACTTGGCCGTAAACTCCTTGGCGATCTCGGTCATTGCGTCCCATGCGTCGGTGCGAAATGGACCGGCGGGCAGGCCGGCGGCGTTGAACAGGTTGCAGCCAATGGGATAGTTGGCCCAGGCATAACGCACCGCGACGGGCGCGGGCACCTTGCCGCTCTTCACAACGACCGTGTTCGCATCGATGTTGGCGTCCGCGTCGACAAACTGCCCATCCGCGCCCGCGATCTGAAACCATTTGAGCGGACCATCCTTGGCGACCAGCCCTCCATCCACGTGCGTGAAGCGGACGCGGATGGCATTGCCTTCGACGTTCATCGAGCTATAGCGCGGGCCCGAGTATTCGAGCTTGCGGCCGTAGGCATTGGCCAGCGCAATAAGCGCAAGGCGCTCGCCGACAGGCTCCTTATTCTTGGGATGCACGTTGTCGGGATCGCCGGCATCGATGGTGACCGCAAGCCCGGTGTTCGGCAACGAGAGTATCTGCGCCTGCCCCTCGCGCACCAGGGGGTTGTTGCTGACATTCTTGAGCGCCGGCAACTGCACCGCATAGAAGGGAAACTCCCCTTCACCCCACAACAGGCGCCACTGTTCCACCAAGGTCTCCATCACGTGCGGATAG
>Ga0326727_10028106_pt1 | contig 10259 bp, 8 predicted proteins | sample MB2enrmetagenome_FD_207643 | JGI IMG/M metagenome (GOLD analysis project Ga0326727, IMG submission 207643) | Lab enriched peat soil microbial communities from McLean, Ithaca, NY, United States - MB29MY | ecosystem: Environmental > Terrestrial > Soil > Wetlands > Peat | place: USA: New York...
TTTCTGTTAGCAAAGTAAGGGATGCTCCATACCTATTTAATATTTTAATGTCAAGATGATAGACTTTAACAAGCCCCACCTCACCGGCAAAGAAACGACTTATATTGAAGAAGCCGTGCGTTCCGGTAAAATATCCGGTAATGGGATGTTTACTCAACGATGCCAACAATTTTTTGAAAGGAAATATGGGTTCAAGAAATGCTTGTTGACAACGTCTTGTACGGATGCCTTAGAAATGGCTGCTATTTTATGTAATATACAGCCTGGAGATGAAGTCATCATTCCAAGTTATACTTTTGTGTCAACTGCATTGGCATTTGTGCGTCAGGGTGCTAAGATAGTCTTTGCCGATAGCCAGGTAATTCATCCCAATATAGATGCGGATCAAATTGAATCGCTTATTACGTCAAAGACCAAAGTTATTGTACCGGTTCATTATGCGGGTGTGGCTTGTGATATGAATAAGATCATGTCATTGGCAAATAAATATGGATTATTGGTAGTTGAAGATGCCGCACAAGCCATAGACTCGTATTACACTCCTAAATCCTCAATTGTTGGTTGGGATTCAACTTGTAAAGTTGAGAGACGCACTGCTTTGGGTTCAATTGGACATCTCGCTGCATTTTCATTCCATGAAACTAAAAATATTATTTCCGGTGAAGGTGGAATGTTGGCAATCAATGATGAACGGTTGATGCATCGTGCCGAAATTATTTGGGAAAAGGGGACAAACAGAGCTGAATTCTTTCGTGGTGAAGTAAATAAATATGGGTGGGTGGATATTGGTTCCTCTTTTTTACCCTCTGAAATCGTTGCTGCATTTTTATGGGCACAGATTGAGCATCTTGAAGAGATTCAGCATCGACGCAAATTGCTTTGGGATCACTACTACAATGGATTACTGACGCTTGCAGACAGGGGCTGTTTTTCTTTGCCAATGCTACCTGAGTATGCCACTAATAATGCCCACATGTTTTACATCGTTTGCAATTCTTTAGAAGATCGATCCAAGCTGATTACGTATCTAAAAGAGCACAATATATTTGCAGTTTTTCATTATTTAAGTTTACATAGCAGCCCTTATTATAGTGATAAACATGATGGACGGATGCTCCCTAATTGTGACCATTTTGCCGATTGCCTGGTACGATTACCCATGTATTATGAATTGGAAGAAAAGGATATTGATTATATAATCACGCTGATGAATAAACTTCTGCAGAACATCAATTAACGCTTGAAGATGACATCATGATTGATACGTACAAAAATCAGTGTATCAACGGGCAATTCTGTAAACTTGTAATCTTTCGTAACTCAATATTATTATCCCATGATACCACTACAAAGAAACAAAATCTTTCATTTCGTTTGGCGGCTTGAAACCGTTGCTCTCGCAGGTTTATTGCTTGTTGGTTATTTAATTATCAGCACATTGAATAGAGGCATCTCTTGTGATGAAGGATATTATTTGTTAGGCTATCTAAAACATCAGCCTAATGGGAATTTGATCATCGATTTTCAATATATCATAAAAGGATTATTTGGATTTTTACCTGATGATTCAGTGATACAGTTGAGCGCTATTCGCTTGCTTCTAACTTTTCTTTCATTGGTTTTGTTCACCATAACATCCTTTCATTGGTTACAAAACCGGTTTGCCCTCAAACACAATTATGGATTTTATTCCATCATGATATTTTTAGCCGGTGGAATTGGATTTACATTCGGAACACCGGTTTTATATTATGACAATATGCAAGCAATACTTTATCTCACTGTATTCGCTTTGTTATTTCATCTTTTAAATCACCCTTTTAAACGTAATTATATAGCTCTATTGTTGATGGGATTTCTATTAGTTTTTGCATTGACTAATTATTTACCTTCAGGAATCCTATTAGGAATGTCAATTCTGTTTTTCATCGGAATCGAGCAAGGAGTAAAAGCTGTGCCCAAAAAATTAATATACTTAATAGTAGGATTTATTGCAGGTGCAATATTTTATCATGTATTCATTCACAATTTGTTTCATTATATTCATGGGGCAACCGATTCTTTCAGACTTGCTCAGTCCGGGATTTCGAATCATGACAACCATAGCCTTTTAACTGCTATGGTTACAGCAATAGGAATAACCCTTATCACCTACATTCCCATACTTCTTGTCCTGTATTGGGTGCATAAACGCGTAAGGATTAACAAGGTAATACAACTATCCTTTTGGATAATATACATAGTTATCATTTTGTTAATGAGAACTATATATAAACTGGAAAGCCTTCTTTATTTATTTCCAATAGTTATTTTATTGAGTGTCTTGATCTCACAAAAGACAATACAACTCAAAGATTATTTCAACTCTAAACCTTTTTGGTTACTTATTCTATTAATTGGTCTTCCTTTCATGGGCGTTTTTGGCACCGATCAATCTATTTTTGCCAAAGCTATTTTATTTATGCCTTTTTGGATGGTGGCATATTGGATGGTTTTTGCTCAGCTTAATAGAGATTCTCTCAAAATTTTTCAACCGTTATCACTGTCCGTTATCATTCTCTTTGTTTGTGGATATATCTATTTAGGCAATTTCAGCCGGTATCAGTACAACTATACCCCTCGTTCGTCAAAAGTTTTTTTAGAGCATAATGTGCGTTTTAAATCAATCCTGGTAAGTACATATCAGCAAGCATATTATCGTGATATATGCGACACGCTAAATGTACATGGTTTTCATCCGGGTGATCAAATAGTCGCTTTTGCTGATAACTTGATGGCTGTTTATATTGCAGGAGGATATTTTCCAGGAGGTCTTGTCTATGATTGGTCTCAGTACTCCCACATACCATCACAACCTGCTTCCTTTTTTATTTTGTTCAAAGGAGAAGAAAATGCTGTTAAGCAAGTATTTACGCATAGCGGGTGGAATTTTCCGGCCAATTATACACGCATTGAAATGCGGAGTATGTCACAAAATATGGCAGCAGATAAATATGGAACAATTATTTACTATCTCTCTAAGAACAAGAAATTCTAGTGAACTCCAGCTGCCCATAAAAGTGCTATGCCAACTCCATAAAATAGCTTACACAATCAGGAATTTCTTCGCGTTGATGGGTAACATAGATCAGTGTTTTATTCGGTTGTGAAGCATATTGCTCTACCACTTGCCGGCAGAGGTGTTTCTTGCTTTTATCCAACCCGTGAAAGGGTTCATCAAGTATCAATAAGGCTGGGTTTTTAACTAAGGCTCTTGCAAACAATACCAGACGTTGTTCCCCGGAAGATATTTTCAAAAAAGAACGGTGTTTGAGATGGTTGCATTCCAATATTGTCAACATCTGCTCAGCTTGTTGAAGTTGTTGCTCACTGCATCTGCGATAAAGCCCGATACTATCGAAAAACCCGGAAGCCACAACGGAAAGGCACGAAACATTTTCACGGTAATAGAGATGCATTTCGGAAGAAGTAAACCCGATACGCGCTTTGATTTCCCAAATTGATTCACCACTGCCGCGTCGTCGATCAAAAAGGGTCAGCTTCTTGGAGTATGCCTGTGGGTTATCGGCAAAGATATAGCTTAACAAAGTCGATTTTCCGGAACCATTCGGTCCCAGCAAAGCCCACTTCTCTCCTTTACGAATCGTCCAATTCACATCCTGACGAATCAGTTGTTTCCCGTACACAATATCCACATGCTCCATTTTTACCACTTGTTCATAATCACTTGTCTGAGTAGTAGATTCATTGAAAATTGATTGCTTTAAACTTACATTTGTCAATTGCTCACGAAGTTTCTCTTGTTTTGTTCTATAAACTTCAATAGGCATCTTCTCAACAATAGCACATCGATCCATTGTCATGACACATGTGGTACATATTGGCATATCTTCCTTCGTTGGGCATAAAAAGAACAACTGTATGCCATGCTGATGTATGCGCGTAAACAACTCATCCAACTGAGTGTGCGATACTGCATCGAGACCGATAAAGGGATTGTCAAGAATCATCATGTCAGGATTGTCAATCATAGCTCTTGCAACCAGTAACTTACGCAACTCACCACTCGATAACTGAATCAATCGTTTATCGAATATTTTTTTGATTTGCAACGCTTCCATGACGTTATCGTCTGCATTTTGAAGAGATATCAGATCGCGTACAAAAGGGGAGGCATCCGTTTCTGTTTGATGAAACCGCTGTTGATAATATAGAGTGCGGAAATCAACCAGCGAATAAGCTGCATGAAAACCCACAAAACGAATTCTATCCCATGGATGAAAGTGCTTATCTGGGAATTGATCCTGTATCTCATCCAAAAAAGGATATGATATTTTCCCCTGTTGCAACCCATGTTTTCCTATAATGATCTCTGCCAGTAATGATTTTCCTGCTCCGTTATTCCCCGTAACTGCCCACACTTCACCCGTTTTCATTTGCCAATTAATAGGTGTCATAAAGGGATTGTCAACCATTCGTGGAATAACGTCTATAAGAGAAATAAAAGGATTCATTGTGCAGTAATAAAATGCAAAGATGACAAACTTAAGTAAGAACCACAAGTTAAAAAAAATGCAAAGTAGTCATGCAATGGCACGATCTTATGAAAAGCAACATAACTTTGCACTTTCAATTTCATGACAAACAAAGATGTATAAAACAATATGGAACAGAGACTTTATATTACTGACACTCTCCAATTTTCTGTTGTGTATCACCTATTACGCTCTTATTTCCACCCTACCTGTCTATCTTTCGGTTGATCTACATGCGAATAATAGTGCCATTGGTGTTGTACTTGCAGTTTATACTATAGCCTCTGTCACTGTTCGTCCTTTCTCGGGATTTGCTCTTGATAAGTTCGGACGTAAAATGATTTTCATAGCAGCTTTATTGCTTTATACGGCTGTTTTCATTGGCTACGTGGTTGCCTTTTCAATAGCGTTCATTACTTTATTACGTTTTTCACAAGGATTAGGTTGGGGGGTGGCTACCATCTCCGGCTCTACAATGGCAGTGGATATAATACCTGCTAATAAACGAGGTGAAGGTATTGGTTTTTATTCCTTATCCACAACGATTGGCATGTCTATTGGACCACTCATCGGATTGTTTCTGGCGCACCAGTGGAACTACATGATCATGTTCTGGGGCATGTTAGTCATCAGCTTGTTGGGTGCTCTTTGCGGTTATTTGGTAAAAATACCCAAGCGTCTTCCAATAGCCACTAACCTCAATCTCAATCTGCATAACCTTTTTGAACCTAAAGCAATATCTTCGTCACTCAATCTATTAATCATCATGATGGCTTATGGCGGATTACTCTCTTTTGTGGCGCTTTATGGTCGTGAAGTTGGCGTTCAAAATACGTCATTGTTCTTTCTTGTCTTTGCCATCGGCATTGCTATTGCAAGGATCACAGTAGGGAAGGTATTCGACAAACATGGCCCTGCACGCATCTTGACCTTTTGCTTGGTATTTGACATTATCGGATTTGTCATGCTTGCGTTGATTAAAAATCCCTTAGGCTATTATTTGTCGGCTATGATTATCGGATTTGGTAATGGAGTAGTCTTTCCAATCTTTCAAACGATGGTGAATAACTTGGCGGAACCTTCACATCGGGGGGCTGCCAACTCGACCCTTTATACTGCTTTGGATATTGGCATGGGAAGCGGTATGATTGTCATTGGATTTATCTCCGAACATACTTCTCTTTCCATAGCGTTTTTATTCTGTGCATTATTATGCGTTGCGGGGTTACTTTTCTTTCGCAGGTATGTGTTAGACTATTACACGAAAAAAGTGGGTTGATCTTAATCCATATGTTCAGTTCTGTCTTTTCTAAAAATGAATATGCGATCTATGTGGCAACACCTTCACAAACACATGCAGAGGTTGCCATTCAAGTCATAAAGGCCGGAAAAGCAGTGTATGTGAAAAAGCCGATGGCGATGGCTGATGCTGAATGTTGGTTTATGGAACAACTCATCAATATTCGCTGATAGAATGTCAGGCAAGTTGTATAATGATGAATCTCTCTGGGTTAATCCCGAGGCAAAGTATTCATTGATCAGTACTCAACAATGTTGTATTTTGCCTCCTTACCCATTTGTTTAAGTAATGTATTTACTTCTTTTTTCAATTCAATCATCGTCAGTTCTCTCCCAACCGTTAGTCGATGAAACCTCTCAAGCTCATCCATTTTCTTTCGTAATAAGGCTTCTGCTTTCTTTCGTTCGGTAATATCTTCTTTTACAGCCAGAAAATGTGTAATGATTCCTTCTTCATTGGCAATTGGGGAGATAAGAGCGTATTCATAATATAACTCACCATTCTTTTTTATGTTTTGAAACTCTCCCTGCCACTCCTTCCCTGACGTAATGTTTTCCCAAAGCTGTTTGTATTCTTCTGTTGAGGTTGCGCCTGATTTTAAGATGCGGAGATTCTTCCCTTTTACTTCATCGAAACTATATCTAGTTAGCTGTTCAAATTTTTTGTTGACATATTCAATATCTCCATAAACATCCGTAATAACAATAGTAGCAGGGTTTTGTTCCACCGCACGCGAAAATACTCTGAGTTTATCATCCGCTTCTTTTTTTAAGCGGACTACTTCAGCTTTCTCAAGAGCCGCTTTTATGGCTGTGCCAATACGTGTAATGTGTCCTTTGAGAATATAATCATCAGCGCCAGCTTTCATCACTTCCACTGCCGTCTCTTCATTGATGGTTCCTGTGACTAAAATAAATGGTATGTCAGGTTCCAATTCTTGTCGGATAAAGAGTGCTTCCATGCCATCGAAAGTGGGCAATGAGTAGTCGGAAAGAATAATATCAGGCTTAAACTCCTCAATGGCCTTGATAAAAGCGTCCTTTGTTTCTACAACCTGATCGATAAAAACAATACCATTCTTTTTAATTGCCCGCTTGACCAACTCTACATCTGAAGGGAGATCTTCCACCATCAGAATCCGTAAGTTTATTTCCATAGAAAAATTTGTTTTAATATTCATGATAAGATCAGAAAGAACTGCGAGGCTGAAGGAATTGGCATCAGGCAATAGACAAATGCTAATCTACAAATTCATTGTCAACTGTCCATTATCCATTCATCAGAAGTTTACTTCGGCACTTCATTGAGCAACATCCAATACATTCCCAGATCCTTTACTGCATCGATAAATTTATTAAATTCCATGGGCTTTACGATAAAACTGTTTGCCCCGAGTTTATAACTCGCTACAATGTCACTTTCTTCTTTCGATGATGTTAATACCACAATAGGGATATGCTTGGTTCGTTCATCTGATTTTAAAATACGAAGCACTTCCATTCCATCAACTTTTGGTAGTTTCAGATCAAGAATTACCAATTTTGGAGCGATGCTACAATCCCTGTTCTCATATTTCCCTGTCGCGAAAAGACAATCAAGCGCCTCAGTTCCATCTGTTACCACATGGATGTTGTTTGCAATATGATTCTTTTTCAATGCCCGCAGCGTCAACTCAGCATCGTTCGGATTATCCTCTACTACGAGAATATCAATAAACATGTTTTTCATACATCAACAATTTACAATTGAATTTGTAAACCTATTTCAGGACTAGACACTATTCCTTCTCCGCCAATGTAAAATAAAAGGTAGCTCCTTCGTTTACTTTCCCTTCCGCCCAAACGCGCCCATTCAGGCGATGTATGATACGTTGTACAATAGCAAGTCCAACACCGGTACCTTCAAAGTCAGTTATGGAATGTAATCGTTGAAACATACCAAATAGTTTATTAGAATAGGCCATATCAAATCCAGCTCCATTATCTTTCACATAATAAACTACGTTTCCATTTTCTGTTTTGTATCCAATCTTAACCCTACGGAAGTTCTTCTTTGATGTGAACTTTAAAGCGTTGCCGATAAGATTCACCCATACCTGCCGCACCATTGATGGATCTCCATACGCATCAGGCATTGGAGATTGCAGAAACTTGATCTTGCATTTGTCTGTTTCTGGAACCAGTTCCAAATAAACTGATTGGGACAAGACAAACATATCAATTTTTGTAAACTTCATCTCTTGACGACTAATACGGGAAAAAGAGAGCAAGTCGTCAATCAGTGTACCCATTTTTTGTGCATTATTGGTTATCACACCAAGAAGTCTGGTTGCTTCGGCATCAAGCGTGGCGCCATAATCTTCTACCAGAATTTTTGCAAAGCCGTCCAATGCCCGAAGGGGGGCACGTAAATCGTGTGAAACCGAATAACTGAACGCTTCAAGTTCTTTGTTGGCCGCCTCAAGCTGTGCTGTCCGTTCAATGACACGTTGCTCCAGTTCGTCGTTCAGTTGTCTGATTGTATCTTCAGCGTGCCTGCGTTCAGTAACATCATGAATAATACCTCCAATCGCCTTTTTCCCTCCTTGCAGAAGCATAGAGAATTTGGTGGTGTCATAAATCCGATCGCCAATCCTTTCTTCAACAGTAAATGAAGATGCTGCATTTAATGCTTCTTGATCAGACGAAAAGCATGGATTCATAACTGTTTCACTGGCTAATTCCTGATCGGTTTTGTTCATGATTTCTTCTTTTGCTTTTCCAAAAAACCGTGTCATCGCATCATTTACCACAATATACCGGAATCGATCATCTTTAATAAAAATCATATCAGAACTTTCATTGATAAACGTATCATAGCGTTGTTCACTTGCTTGTAGCGACTTTATCATTTTTTTGCGTTCGGTAATGTCCGACACAATGATCTGACCGGCTGGCTTGTTGTTATACGTGGTTGCCAATGCAGTTATTTCTACGTCTATTACTGTTCCATCAAGTCGGATCAGCTTTTCTTCTAAAAGGGGGACATCTTCTCCACTAGCAACCTGACTAACCCGCTTCATTACAACTTTAAGGCTTTCGGGATGAATTACCGAAAAAATCGTTTTCCCCATCAGTTGTTGTTGATCAGATGCCCCGATTAATGCAAGAGATGCCGGGTTTCCATAAACGAAATTCCCTCCTTGATGAATAGCAATACCTACAGGAGCCTTTTCAACTAAATATCGATACCTTTTTTCACTGTCTATCAAAGCTTCTTCTGCCCGTTTGCGATCGGTAATATCTTGAATAATACCGAATATCCTTCTTTTCCCTTTATCAAATATGGCGATGGAATGTATGTCTTTTATCTCCCCTGTATCCATTGTTTTTATCTTGAATTCAATATCATAAGGTTTATTATTCTCTATCAAATCTGTTAGAGAAGCATCAAGACTCTGACGGTATTCCATGAGAGGGATTCTTTTCACTACTTCATAATCATATTGATTCTTATCAAGACCGTAGATTTTTGCAGCTCCTTCGGAACTGACCATAATTTGTGTGTCAAGATTCAGTTCCCAATTGCCCATATTAGCTGCCAACTCTGCCCGTTTCATTCGGGCAGCATTTACACGGAGTGCTTTTTCTGCTTGCTTACGGTCGGTAACATCAGTTATAAAGCCCTCAAGATGCAATAATTCACCGTTAATATCGAAAACGCCTCGCCCTTGTTCCCAAACCCAACGTGTTTCTCCATTTTTGGTAATAATAGGATATTCATCCTTAAATATTTTCTTTCCCTTAAGCAAATCCTTCCATTTGTTAAAAATCTTTTCTTGATAATCAGGATGAATAATATCGTTAAACGCCAGCGTGTTGTTATTAAGAAAATCCTTCGGTTTGTATCCGGTAATGCTTTCGCACCCATCGCTTATATAGAACATAGTCCAGTCACGGTCGTTCGAACATTGATATACAAATCCTGGTAAGTTACTAATGATTACTGATTTTTGTCTCTCGCTTTCCGTCAATGCCTCTTCAGTCCGTTTACGATCGGTAATGTCTTGAAAAATGCCAAATACCTTTCTTTTCTTTTTGTCAAATATCGCTAAGGAATGAATATCTTTTATTTCGCCCGTATTTCTTGTTTTTATCTTGAAATCTAAACCTTTTCTAAGAGGATACTTAATTAAATTTTCTATTCTTTCTTCCAGTAACGCATGATATTCAGGGAGCACAACCTGAATAATATCAACATAGTCATAGTCATATTTCTCGAGCTCAAAAACCATTTTAGCACCTTCTGAAAATATTAGTTTTTTTGTTTTAAGGTCAAATTCCCAATTGCCCGATTTGGATGCAAGTTCAGCTCGCAGTAATCGGTCCGTATTTTCACGCAGTGCTACTTCTGCCTGTTTACGGTCAGTGATATCATGAATAATG
>Ga0326727_10028108_pt1 | contig 10257 bp, 9 predicted proteins | sample MB2enrmetagenome_FD_207643 | JGI IMG/M metagenome (GOLD analysis project Ga0326727, IMG submission 207643) | Lab enriched peat soil microbial communities from McLean, Ithaca, NY, United States - MB29MY | ecosystem: Environmental > Terrestrial > Soil > Wetlands > Peat | place: USA: New York...
GGCGCCGGCGCTCCGGGTCGAACCAGATTTCCTTGATGAAGCGCTCGTGGCGCTCCACGCCGAACTGGATCACGACGTCGATGAGAAGGTACAAAAGGCTCTTGATGTCGCTGCGCGCGAGCTCTCGGCCGCCCGGATTCTGCTTGACCAGGAGCACGAGCTGCTCGAAGGCGAGTTCGGCGCTGGTTGCATGAACGCTGGTGATGGATCCCGGATGACCCGAATTGACGTTGCGCAGATAATCGAAGGCCTCCTCGGCGCGCAATTCCGCGAGCAGAATCCGGTCCGGCTTCATCCGCAGGCAGGACTCCAGCAGCTGCTTCGGAGTGACCCGCGCGAGCCCCTGATCGTCCTTGGAATAGAACAGCCGCACGTGATTCGGGTGCCGGTCGAGCACCAGCTCCTTGGCATCTTCGATGGTGACCAGTCGCTCATCGCTGGGAATCTCCCGGATCAGAGCCTTGGTCCAGGTCGTCTTTCCGGAGCCCGTGGGTCCCGAAACCACGATATTTTTGCGGCTGCGCACGGCGAGGCGCATGAAGGCCTCGTAGTCCGACGCTGCCAGCAGGTGCAGTAACTGCTCCTCGGTGTCGTCCAGCTTCTGGCCGGCCCGCCGGGTGCCGCGGAAAATCCCGCGGCGTCCCAGCTCCTCGATGCTCCACACCTGGTCCGCCGGACGGCGAATCGCGATCGCCACGCAGCCCGCCGTGGTGGCCGGCGGCATGACGATCTGCACTCGCTCCCCCGTGGGCAGGGAGGCCGACAGGAGCGGCGCCGTGGCGTCGATGCGCTGCTGGGTCGAGTTGGCGACCAGCTTCGCGAATCGACTGCACCAATCGAAGTCCGCGAACGGCAGAGACTCTCGGCGCCAGCCCTCGCGAGTTTCGAGAAAAACCTCCATCGGCCGATTGATGCAAAGTTCCATCACATCGGAATCGGCGAGCAGCGGCCGCAGCGCGCGCAGCGTGAGGCCAAGCGCGGACATCTCCTCCCCCGAGCTAGCGGTCGGCCGCGGATCGCAGTTCATACACCGACCTGAAGTCCAAGTCCCGCGCCACCAATACCTGAATGCGATCGCCCTGCTGTTTGACCACCGTGGGCGCAATGTTGATGGTCCCCTTGAGTACCTCGGTCATCACCCCCTGCGTGGCCGACGGATCGACGATGACGGTGCCATTGCCTCCCCGAGTGGGCTGCACCGCCCCTTGGACCGCACCGTCTATCACGGAGACCAGCATGGCGGCACCGAATCGCTGCCAGAAGTGATTGTTGACCGTGCCCGGAAGCCCCGACCGTCCCAGTTCGTCGGCGCCGGGCGAGGCCAGCGGCACGATCACGCCGGTGGGCGTTCGGGCCTCGGTCCATAGCACGAATACTCGGGCCGATCCCTGCTGCACCTGCCCTCGCGTCTCACCGATCAGCTTGGTGCCGCGCTCCATCAGCACCACTTGTCCGTCGACGCCGAAGGTATCCGTCGCCATCACGCAGGTGGTCATACCCGGCAGCGTCGAATCGATGGCGGTCTCCAGGGTGCAGTCGATGAACGCGCCTTTGGGCAGCAGCAGGCGTTGGGTGGGCAACACCTGGGCGCGGACGCTTGCGCTGACACTGGGCCGCAGCAATGCGCTCAGTTCACCGGGTTCCTGCGACCCCGACGACGCAGGCGGCATGCCCGTCCCGGCCATCGCCGCCGCGTTCACGCTTGCGGCCGGATTCACGTTCTGCGGCGAGTAGACGACGCCCGACAATTGGCGCTCCAGGGCCAATTGCTCGGCGGTCTTGGGCGGGGGTGCGCCGTAGGTGCCGGTGGCCGCATTGGCCTGCAGTGGATTTTCGCGCAAGGTTGCGGGGCCCGGTGGAATCGGATCCGGCGCGAGATTCGTCGGCAAATCCGGCGGCCAGAGCGCTGCATCGATCGCGGGCACCGGCGGTGAGGCGGCACTGGGCGCAGGCACCGGCGGCGGCGGATCGATGCGTCCCAGGCTGGGCAGAGACATCTCGCCCTGCGCTCGGTTCGTCGAGGCGGCCTGTGCGCTCTGCCGCGCCCGGCTCTGACGGGTGATGGCATTGGTGTAATACCACGTGAGCATCCCCAGGCCGAGAACACTCATGAGGCCGACCGCCAGCACGCTGCCGACCCGGGATTGAATCGAGGACGCGCGGTTGACGGCCGTGGCGTCGCGCTCACCGCGAACCGAGGATTCCGGGGCCCGCTCCGTGGGATGGGTCTCGCTCATTTCGCACCTCCCTGTACCCGGCGCTCCACCTCGGGTGCCACGGTTCCCGAGTCCAGGCGGGTGCCGCCGCCGATGAATCCCTGATTCACGATGCAGCCCGTGAGCTTGCCCCGCCGCAGAATGAAGCGCTTCGCGACCCGGTGCACGATGACATCGCCCGCATCCATGCTGAAATTCAGCAGCGACTCACTGCCGTCCTCATTGCGTATGAAAATCGCCGGCAAGTCGGCATTCGCGGCAAATCGCAGCCGCGTGTGGACGCCGTCGTCGGACGCGGCCACGGGCTTCAGGGTGGGACGGCCGCAGTACCAGTAGTCGATGTTCCGCGGGCGCTGGGTCGATGCCTTGTCCAGCTGAGAGTCCAGCCGCCTCGCCGCCGCCTCGGCCGCCGATTGCGCCTGCGTCGGTGCATACGTGAATCGCAGCGCATAGATGACGTCCGGATCGTCGGCCGCGGGACGCTGCGACGACGCGGCATAGTCGAAATGGTAGTGTCGCCGGCTGGTCAGGACGCTCAGGTTCGTCGCCACCTTGGCCGCCTTCGGCTTCAGAAACAAGTGATTGTCCTGGCCGACGAAGGACAGCCCTTCCAGATCGCCCGCGCCAAGCCCCGTGAACATCTCACCGGGCTCGAACTCGAGATCGATCTGATAGCCGACGAAACCGCGCAGCCTGTAGACCTCGTCGCCGTTGTACACGGCGACCCGGATGCGGCTGTCGACCGCGCCTTTCGCCGGCACCGTCTCCGCCCATGCACCGAGGGAATACAGAGAGGCGCAGAAGGCGAACACCGCCACTGCGTGAGGCCCGGCGCCGCCGGGAGTTCGAGGCCTATAGTTCATGATGCGCTTCCTTCGCAGCCGGTTGTTCCACCAAGACTTCCGGTTCGGACCGAAAGTCGACGATTTTGAAGCCGAGCGGATTCCAGCGGCGCGTCCTGGGGTCCTTCGGGGGATCGGCGTACGCGTACTGAACGGTCGCCACCCAGTGGGTGAAGGATTCCTCGCCTCCGGAGGCTTGTCGCGTGGCCTTCAGGTATCTCACCTGGGCGAGATCGGTCAATCCGCTGGAGCGGGTGAAGAAGCTCACCGAATTGACTTGCACGCGGACCGTGCTGCCATCCTTGTGAACATTGAGCGGAGAGGCCGGATTGGTGGCGGTCCACAGCGCGTACCAGGCTTGATTGCGTTGCGCCGAATGAAAGGCACCGCATTCCTCGTAGTCGCTTTCCGCGGTGGCGAAGTTGAATCGCTCGCACACGGTCAGGTAGTGAGTCAGGAAGTACCGGGTCACGGCTTCCTCGGGGGTCGCGTGACCGGCATACACCGGCACCACATCGACGATGCCCGTGCTGTTGTCGACCCGAACCACGAAGGGATCGACACGCTTCAAGGGACTGAGCATGGCGAGCGCCAGCGCACTCGCCACCGCGCATGCCCACCCGGCTCCGGCCACCCACCAAGCGATGCGGGCGCTGCGGCGAGACTGCTCGGCGCGGTCCGCATCCCAGGATTCGGCTTCGCGGAAGTACTCTTCGACGGCGGGAGCCGTGGTCAAGGCGCTCTCCGCGGAGTATTGGCCGGCGCCGCCGCGGCGGGCGAATTGATGGGCTGCAGGTGCGTGTCGCAGCGTACGATGGGCGTGGAGCACCCGCACAACAGCGGTATCAAACAAACTATGAGACGCATGATCACCCTCCTTGGTATCACCGGATTCAGCGGCGATCCGATTCCAGCATCGAGCCGCGCACCACATGGCCCTCGCCGCGCCTGGCGCCGGTCATGAATGTCGTCAATTGAGACCCCGCATAACTCAGCGCCGGATTCAGCACCTTGCCGGCACCTCGCACTCCTAAGCCGACGCTGCGGCTCACGAGGCCATATGAGTTGAGCGAGGCGCCCCCGGCCAGTCCCGATGCAATCGGTATGACCTGGCGCAGGATGAGAAGCACGAGCACGGCGGCCAGCACCATGTGCAGCGCGTCCACCGTCACGATAGCCGCGCCCAGCGCCGCGGTTTGAGCGGCGTAGGATTGCACTATCCGCAGCAACAGAGCCGCCACCATCACGGTCAGCACCGTGATCAAGGCGTAGTTGGCCAGCTGTGCGATCCAGGCGGCAAACCAACGCTTGGTGGCATCGAAGAATAGAAAGGCGATGAACAGGGGCCCGAGAGCCAGCAACACCGCCAGGGCAATGCTCGACAGGGCGATCAGGAACATCGCATACACGCACAGCATGCCGATCAGGCACCAGACCAGGGCACCGGCCAGGACGAAGCCCATGTTGCCTCCGAAGACGCCGGCCTTGTCCCATAGATTGCCCGCAACGGTGCCGCCGCTTTCCCAAATGGCGTCGATGGTGCCCACCGGATCCGCGGCTCCCGCCATCGCGGCCGCGAGCTGTGCCGGCGCGTTATAGAAGGTGTCGACGATCAGCGCGTTGTACAGCCACAGCCGCAGCCCCACTCCCAGGATCAGAGCCGTCACCAGGATGCGTTTCAGCCCGGTGAGGACGGGTTCGTCGATTTTGCCGGTGAGATGCAAGTACCCCCAGGCCATCACATACACGGTGGCCATCGTGACTACGGCGGGCTCGAGGACCGAAGCCAGGCGCGCTGTGTTGTCGCCTATATAGGCGGCCAGCTGTGCGTTGAGCCAGGTCCAGAATGTCGCAAAGAATCCCATGCCGATGCCCGTATGCCTGCGGCTCACTTACGGAACGGGCTGAAATCGGCTTTCAAAGCGCCCGTGCTCCTGCATCGCCTGCTCCCGTGCTTGTTGGCGCATGGCCGATTCCTGCGCCTGCGTCGCCTGGTAGAGAACTTGAAGCTTGGTTTGTTCGTTCTGCAACATCCCCAGCTCGGCGCTGATCCTTGCCTGCAAATCGAGGCTGGCTTTCTGATCGCCGGCCGTCGAAATGGCGGAGATCAGGCTTTGGAGCGCCGCGAATCGGCCGCTGGCGTTCGACAGCCCCTCGTGAGTGAGCGCCTGCTGCATGGCGCTCCACTGGCGCGCCGCCAGAATTTGCTGCTGGTCGGCGGACGACAGCGTGGCCAAACGCTGCGGCGACAGCACGGCATTCGCCGCGACGGCACTCTGCACGTCGGCGGAGAGTCCGGCGTATCCGCCCGTCCCCTGCCCCTGCAAGGCATTGATCAGTTGCATCCAGTTGGAGGGCAGGTAATTACGCCGGGTGCCGGCGAGCAAAAGTTCCATGCCGCGATCCCCGGTCATGGCCTGCAGCGCCTGCTGCGCCGATTGCAATTGATTGCGGGCGGTCGCCAATTGCTGCCGCATGGTCTGCACCTCTTGGATCAGCTGTGCGGTGGCCGGCCCATCGACCACGGCCCATTGTGCTCGCGCAGCCGGGGCGATCGAGATCGAAGCCATCAGGCACATGAGGGCAATTCGGAATTTGAGTGTCGACATGGGTATCTCCGTCCGGTGGATTGATGGGTAGCGTTCAGTGGCCGCCCACGGCCATGAACTGGGGCAGCCAGACTTTGGGATCGGGTCCCGTCGCCGACATGATCCGGTACATGCGATCGACCTCGGCAGCACGGCCCGAAATCACCGCCAGCTCGGCATCGAACCCTTTGAGATCGAGCTGGCACACCACGCTGTGATGGGCCTGCTTGATCAGAAACATTCGCGAACCCGGCTCGAGCTGATCCTTGATGAGCCTGAATTCGCGTTCGGTCAGCCCGAAGCCTCCCGTGTACTCCTGGAAATTGGCGTCCGCATTCGGAAATAACACCTTGGTGGGCGTCTGTTCGACCAAAGTTCGGCTGATGGGGCTGTCGAGCACATCGCTCGGACTTTGCGTCGCCAGGCACATCACGCCGTTGAGTTTTCGCCAGGTCTTCGGGCCGTCTTTCGCGAAGCTTTCGAACGCGGGATCGGCCAGCAGACGCCAGAATTCATCCATCCAGCATACGAGCCGCCGGCCGTCGAGAAGCTGGCGCACCAGATGAAACAGGTACAGGGTGATCGGGGAACGCGTCAGCGAGTGGTCGAGAAATTCCGTCACGTCGAATCCGATGACCGAGCGGCCGGTCAATCGCGATACCACGGTGTCGCGGGTATTGTCGAAGACCCATGCGTAATCCCCGCGGCAGGCCTCGCACCAGCGTGCGAGGCGCGCGTGCAAGCCCTCAGGATCCGTCGGGTCGAGAAATTCCACCAGCCGAGACAGCCGGCGCGCCTCGGGCTCCAGGGCCAGAGTGCCCCGCAGCGCCTGATCCAGGTCGGCGGCTTCGCGCACCGGGCTTGCACGCCGCGCCTGTGCGGAACCGGCACTCAAGCAAAGCAGCCAGGCCTTCAGGAACTCGACATTGGCCGGTGTGATCGGCAATTGCAGGGGGTTGAAACCCGTGGGGACACCGTTTTTCAACGGCAGATATTCGCCTCCCAGCGCCCTGAGCAGGATTTCGAGGCCGCGATCCTTGTCGAAGACCACTTGAGTCACGCCCTGACGGGCCAGCATGGCGATCAAGAAGCCGATGAATACGGTCTTTCCCGAGCCGGTGGGCCCGCAAATGAGAGTGTGGCCGGTGTCCTTGCGGCTTCCGCCGTCGGGATCCATGGGGTCGCTGGCGTGGAGCGAAAAATAATACGGCGAGCGTGCGCTGGTGACGAACAGGCTCAGCGCGTCGCCCCAGTGATTCCCGCTCGCGCGGCCGGTGGGATAATTGTGAAACGGCGCCATGGCCGCGAAGTTTCGCGAGGTGATCGGCGCCTTGCGCGGCCTGACGGGAAAGTTGCCCGGCAGCTGCGCCCAAAAGGCGGCTTCCAGCGCCAGGTCCTCGCGCGCCACCAGCATGCCGGAGTCGGCGAGCCGAGTGCGCGCCAGCGCAATGTGATCGTTCAGCGCCTTGAGGCGGCCTCCTGCGTCGCCATCGGCGGGTTCCGCCACATCGGCCAGAATCTGCAGGGAGAAGTGATGATCGCCCATGACGAACTCATTGCTCGTGAGCGCGTCCAGCGCATCCTTCAGCTCCGCAGCCTGCGAGACGGCGAAATCGCCGGCGTTCGCCATCCGGTTGAATTGGCGCTGCAGCAGGGACTGACTCGAGGCCTTGGTCAGAAAAGTGAAGGACTGCGTCAGGACAAAGGCGAACGGCGCCGACAGGAGACGGTCGTACATCCCGGCCACGCTCGGAGTGGGATACTCCTTTATGCCCAGCATGGCGCCCACGCGTGTCGCAGTGGGTGCGCGGTATTCGATGGCCTCGGTACCGAAGAACAGGCGCGTGGTCGCGAGCGCCAGATTGAGCGGACCTCTCGGCAGCGGCATGCGCTGCCACTCGCCGTTGATCAGCAACCCGAGGTACTCGAGCAGCGATGAACACCAGACATTTCCCGACCGATAAGTGCCCAGTGGATCGGGCTCATACCGCGCCAGGGATGCACTGAGCGTCTGCGACAGCTTCTCGCAGGCATCGAGCGCATCGGCAAGGAGCCGCTGCGACCCGTCGCGCTGCGCCCCGGTGATCATTTTCGATACCACGCCCGTGGCTACGCCGGAGGCTGGTCTGTACAGGACGGCGAGGTAGAGCTCGTTGACCATCAAGGTCTCGTTCGCCAGGCGATTGCGATACCGGGCGTGCAGAGCCCCGGCGAAGGGGCGACCCGCGGCAAACGAATGACCCTCATCAAACGGATGACCCAGGGGCCGCTGCGCGGCGCCGTGCTCCGGGCTCGCAGATATTCCGGCTCGCCGGCGAATCACTTGCGTCCAGAGCGCCACATTGGGACCGGCGACATTGCGCCAGAGCACATTGAGCCGCTCATGCCAATTATTGAGCTCCTCGTCGTCCTTGCTCTCGAAGCTCGCGCCGCCGAGCCGGAACACCTGCAGGTAATCGCCGAATGACGTCCTCACCACCGCCGGAGCCACATGGGCGGTGTAGGGAATTCGGTCCGCCGCCGTGAACTCACGGCGCAGGGCGGTCGCGCGCTTCTGCGTGAGCGTGAGCATGATCAGATCCCCGTTCCAGGGGCCGGCCCCGCTCCGCGAGCCGGCACGTGCACACCCCATACCTCGGGTCGGCGGCGGCCGCGGCGATTCGGCAGATCGAGCACCAGCGGGCAGTAGCTGCTGGCCCTCCAGAGGCGCAGATTGGCGAAGGCCGCGGGCAGCCGGGTTCGCGCCCAGAGCAGCACGAGATCGAAGAAACGGGCATCCCTCGCACACAGCAGCATGCACACCCCGTGAATGGGCGCGCAGAGCAGCAGCGTCGGGAGATTCTTGGTCAGGAGAAAGATTTCCATGGTGAACACCATGTTGAAGAGCAGCGCCGAATAGGTCACACCCCACCGCATCGGCGGGCGAGTCGCGCCCACGAACAGGGGATCTGCGATCAGTCCACGATTGAGTTCGCTCATGGCCGCCTCCTAGACGCCGAACAAGCCGCGGACCCAGGTCACGATCTGCGGCGCCCCGAAGCCGATGGCGATGCCGAGAATTGCGCCGATGCACCACCCCCAGGACATGCGATTCGCCATGGCCATTCCGCCGAGCACCATCACGAGAATGATGGCCACCGGCGTCAGCCAGGCGAGAAGGTTGGTCTGCAACGCGGTCGCGCCCGTCAAGAAGGGCGATGTGGCCTGGGCCATCGCCCAGTCGGGCATGGCAACCGCAAGGAGGACCATCGACAACGGCAGCAGGATTTGCTGCAAGTCAAAGCGATGCGAGGGGTGATGCACGGCGGAATTCCTTTCCCGGTTCGTTGCGCGCGGTAGTGGGCTGCGGCGCGAGTCGGCGTCCCTTAAATGGCGGTCTCGAGAACTTCCTCTCTCTCATCGCGCCGCGCCGCCAGCTCCTCACGCTTGATCCTGCCCGGCGCGCCGAACCGAAAGCCTTGAACCACGAAAGAATGGTCGTATTGCTTCTCGCCCTCCTTGTCCGTCCAGACGTTGGGACGGACCTGCGCCTGCAGGATCAGCTGATCGCCCTTGCGCGCGTGCTTGGCGATCGTCTCTCCGAGACCGTCGAAGGCCACGAACCACAGGCTGATGACGGCCTCGCGGGCGTTGCCCTCCCCATCCTTGCCGGCATAATCGTTGCCGACCAGACAAATCCGCGTGTACGAAATATCCCCTTTGACGGAGGGCTCGGGGTCCTTGGCGAGATTGCCGACGGCGGTTACTGTGAAGCTGTTCATGGCTACTCCTTGACTGTTGTGTTGCGCGACTCGGGATGATTCATGTGTCGCGTGGCAGGCAGTGTGAGAGCAGCGCTCGAGAACTTAAATCCCATTAAATGCCGGGTTCGCGGAGAAAAGAACGATCGCCGCCGGCCGTGCCGTTGATTAATCGGCAGCCACGCAGGCGGACGCGGTATAAAATTTGCATTCCGGCCGCGAACTCATGCAAGGGCCGTTGAATGAGGCAGCAAGACGATGGCGATCAATCCAGTGTGGCCTGCGGATTCGTCGGCGCTCGACAATCCGATGTGGTCGGCGCTCAACGGGCCGCATCGAGGACTGGCCGGCCGATTGGGCGACCTGACCTGGTATCCACCCGCGATTGCGCCCTTCGCGGCGATCCCGGCTCCGGGTGTCCTGCCGGATTTGGAATCGGCGCATGGTCACGGCCTCGGCGATCAGGTGTATTTCGTGGGAGTTTGTCCGAATTCCCTGCCCGATGGCTGGCGCGCCGTGTCCAAATCGCAGGTGCTTCAGCTGTTCCCTGCGGCCGATGTCCCTGAAGCGGGCGAGGATGCGGGCATGGTTCTCGGCGAGAACGACAGGGGCGCCATTCGCGAACTGACGCAAATCGCCTTTCCGGATTTCTTTCGCGAACGCACCGCGGATTTGGGCGTTTACCTGGGCGTCTACGACGGCGCCAAACTGATCGCGATGGCCGGCGAGCGGCTCGCCCTGCCCGGGCTGCAAGAGATCAGCGGCGTATGCACTCACCCTGATTTTGCCGGGAGAGGTCACGCTCGCAGGCTCACCCGCGCGCTGTTGAGCAGGCACCGCCGGCGCGGCGTCAAATCCTTTCTGCATGTGA
>Ga0326727_10028109_pt1 | contig 10257 bp, 6 predicted proteins | sample MB2enrmetagenome_FD_207643 | JGI IMG/M metagenome (GOLD analysis project Ga0326727, IMG submission 207643) | Lab enriched peat soil microbial communities from McLean, Ithaca, NY, United States - MB29MY | ecosystem: Environmental > Terrestrial > Soil > Wetlands > Peat | place: USA: New York...
AGTGGGGGTGGGGGCGGGTTCGGCATGGCAGCAGGAGTGGGGAGCGGCGGCGGGATGGGCGGGGGCGTTGCCCATCTCGCGCAGCATGGCGGGACCGCCGGTGCGGAGGAAGCGGATCAGCAGCGCCGCACTGATTGCGAGGAAGATGACATTCAATGCTGAGGTGTAGTTCCAGGTGATGGAGGCGCTCATGATCGCAAGCTGATGGTGGGCGGGGATGAGATGCAGCGCGGAGAAGAGGGCTTCGACGATGAGGGCGGCGCCAGCCATGGCGAGGTAAAAGGTAACGGCGAGGATGGAGGCGACGCGGAGGCCATAGTATTTGCGGTAGATGTTGAGGATGGGGAGGATGAGGAGGTCGGCGAAGAGGAAGCTGATGACTCCGCCGAAGCTGATGCCCCCGTTCCAGAGGACGGCGGCGAGGGGGACGTTGCCGACCGAGCAGACGAAGGAGAGGACGGCGACGAGCGGGCCGATGAGAGGGCCCCAGATGCGGGTGAGTACAGGATGGCCGGCGAGGAAGAAGGCCTGCCAGAAGCTGTTGGGGACGAAGGCGGCGAGGATGCCGGAGATGAGCAGGCCGAGGGCGACGTCGGGGAGGAGGGAGTACCAGTCCATCCAGTAGTAGTGGCTGGTGGCGGTGATGCCGCGGCGGGAGGTGAGCTTCTGCAGGAAGGTGCCCTCGTGGAGGCTCATATCCATTGCGGCGTGGCCCTCCATGCGACCGGCGAGGCCGAGGTTGGCGTGGGCGCGGGCGGCTTCGATGAGGCGCGGGCGGAGGGTGGCGCGGAGAAGAAGGACGAGGAGGACGATCATGATGGGACCGCCGACGAACTCGGCCGCCATGAACTGCCAGCCGAGAAGAACGCAGAGCAGAATGCTGAGCTCGACGACCAGATTGGTGGATGCGAATTGGAAGGCCATGGAGGCGATGAAGTCGGCCCCCTTGCGTACGAGGGTGCGGGCCAGCGCGGTGGCGGCGTAGGAGCAGGAAGATGAGGCGGCGCCGAGGGCGGAGGCCTTGAGGATGGTGCGTGGGGACGAGTCGGGGAGGAGGCGGGAGAGCTGGGCCTTGGAGACGACGGCTTCGACGATGGAGGAGAGCAGGAAGCCGAGCGAGAGCGCCCAGAAGATCTGCCATGCCATGATGCCGGTCATGCGGAGGGCTTCGATGGAGTGGGAGAGCATGGGGATCCTCGACGGGCTTGCAATCAGTATAGAGGATGGGGCGGGGACAGTCGTGCTGCGCACGATACCCACCCATGACGATGGAACTGTCATGAATGGGGCACCCGATTAACCCACCCACGACGATGGAACCGTCATGAATGGGGCATCCAGGATACTGTGGGACGCGGGTTAAGGCTTAGGCGCGGCGGGCTGCGGCGGGGCAGTCGTCGATGGAGGGGCGGCCGGAGCGTTTGAGGAAGCTGGGGCAGAGGCGGCTGGAGCTGGCGGCTTGGGGGATGGGTCGGAGTCGCTCTGTTTGACGAGTTCGACGTCGAAGATGAGATCGGACTTTGCGGGGATGCTGAGGTGGGCGGTGGCCGTAGGCGAGCTCCCAGGGGATGATGAGGCGGCGCTTGCCACCGACCCTCATGCCGTCGAGGCCGGTGTCCATACCGAGGACGACCATGCGCTGGCCGTTGGCGTCTTGCGGGCCTTGCAGAAAGGAGAAGGTGCCTCCGTTCTCGGGGTGGTTATCGGAGGAGTCGAATTTGGTGCCATCGACGAGATAGCCGGTGTATTTGATGGTGTACCACTTGCGCGGGACGATGAGGGCGCCGGTGCCGATTTTGGTGTCGATATAGCTGAGGGTGATTGTCTCTGGCGACTGAATATGGAGCGCCTCCGCCAGGCCGGGGTCTTCCATGGGAGAGATGTCGGTGAGTTTGAAGGGCGGGTTGGAGATGATGGTGTAGAGCGGTTTGGCGCAGGGCGAGCCAGGGGGAAGCGCGGGAATTTTGGGGGAGAGCGCAGGCAGCTTGACGCAGCCGGCCGGGGCGGGCGCGGCGGACCTGGCGGAGGGCGCGGCGGACTTGGCGGCAGGCGCGGGGTGGGGCTTGGCTGGGGCCGGAGTTTGGGAGGCGGCGCTTTGGACGAGTGCAATGGAGGCGAAGAGGAGAGCGGAGATGGGAACGATGGTTTTCATGTCAGTTTCTAATTTACCTAATTTTGCGGGGTGATGGGAGTAGTGATTCTTTCGGGGCTGAAGCCCCACAACCCATAGAGCGATCTGATTGTCCGTGCTAAAGCCCGGACCTATCTCAAAAGCAAATGCAATTACAAAAGCTAGAAGATCAACACGAAGGACGAAGCGACCTAGGTGGGGGTACGCAGGAGGAGGTAGGCGCCTGCGATGGCGAAGAGGAGATCGGGCGACCAGGCGGCGAGCAGGGGCGGGAGGGTGTCGATGTCTCCCATGGAGCTGAAGATGCCGGCGACGACCCAGTAGGAGATGGCGACTGCAATGGCAGTGGCGACAGCGACGAGGCTGCCTCGTTTGCCCATGGAGAGGGCGAAGGGGACGGCGAGGATGGCCATGACGAGGGTGATGGCGGGGTCGGCGAGCTTGCGTTCGAGCTGAACGCGGAGGCGGATGGTGTCGAAGCCGGACTGACTGAGGTCTGCGATGTAGGCGGTGAGTTCGTTGTAGTTCATCTCCTGCGACTGCTTGTCTTCCTTGCTGAAGTAGGAGGGCTGCTCGTGGATCTCGGGGAAGGCGGATGTGGAGAAGGTGTGGTAGGAGCCTGGGACGATGGTTTCACCGGAGAAGGCCCTCTGCCAACCGTTGTCGAAGATCCATTGGCCGGCGGTGGGGTCCCAACGAACGGACTGGGCATGGATGCGTCGTTTGAGGGCAAAGGTGACGGGATCGAACTCGAAGACGGTGAGGTTGGCGAAGGTCTTGCTGTAACGGTCGAAGAACTGATAGTAGAAGATGCGCGCTGGGGTGGGCGGCGGGGTGGAGGTTGCGTCCTGCGCAGGCGGAGCTTGCTGGCTGGATTGGCCGGAGATCCATTGACGGTCGGGGCGGAGGAAGGTTTGCGCGGGCTTTCCTTTGATCTCGGCGCGGAGGGCCTCCTGGCGGCGGTTTGCGTCGGGCAGATAGGACTCGTTGAAGGCGAAGAGGAGGATGGAGAGGATGGCGGCGAGGACGAAGATGGGGGCTACGACCCGGTAGAGGCTGATGCCGGTGGCCTTCATGGCGGTGAGCTCGGAGTTGCGGTTGAGAGAGCCGAAGGTGATGAGCACAGCGAGCAGGGAACAGAGCGGAGTGACCGTGGAGACGATGTATGGAATGAGGTTGAAGAGGTAGTCTCCCACGGTGAGGAGCGCAATGCCGTTGCGGACGATGTCTCCGATGAGTTCGAAGAAGGTGAAGATGAGGAAGAGCAGTGCGAAGGCGGCGATGGAGAGGAGCAAGTTGGCGGCGTAGGCGCGCAGGACGTACTCGTCGAGCAGGAGGGGGAAGCTGGTTCTAAAGAGGCCCCTCATGCGCTGGACAAGGGTTTGCCGGGGGGGATGGAGGGCGCGGGCGTGGACGGAGTGGGGGCCGTACGCCTGGAATGGGGCGTCGTCCGAGGGAAGGAAGTCGAGCCCCGCGGCGGCTGAGTGGGGCGTGGTGCCGGCGAGGCGGGCGAGGGTGGCGCGGATGCGCGCGGGAGCGATGCGGGAGACCATTTTGCCCAAGGATGCGGCCCATGAGGTGAAGAAGTGAAGCAGAAGTCCTGTACCCGCGAGCTGCTGCAGGAGGAGGATGCCGAAGGCGGTGAAGAGGAGGTTGGCTGCCCAAACACCGAGGGCCGGGGAGAGCTTGCCGGATTTGGCGAAAGCGACGCCGATGTTGGAGAGGAGATAGTAGGCGAAGACGAGGAAGAGAGTGAGGACGACGCCGGTGCTCTTGCCTCCTCGTTTGGAAGAGAGGCCGAGGGGGACGCCGATGAGCATGAGGACCAGGCAGGCGAGGGGATAGGAGAAGCGGATGTTGAGTTCGATGCGCGCGGCGTGGGCATCTGCGGCGCCGAGAGAATGGTTGGCGGGGCCGGAGTTGGAGGCGCGCTGCCAGAGCTGGCGGAGGGAGAGCGCGTGCAGAGGCGTGTCGATACGCGAGATGTGGGTGTCGTCCTGGGAGTCGAACTGGAGGGGCAGATCGGTGGAGGCGAAGGTGGAGATGGTGTACTGGCTGGGATTGGTGGAGGAGATCTGGTGCTGTCCTCCGTCGAGCATGTGGAGACGCAGGCCCTGCGGGTTGGCGGGGCCTGGATTGAAGACGAGGGCCTGGTCCGCGGTGGTGACGTTGGGGTTGGCGGGCTGGGTGATGTCGGCGAGGAAGACATGACGCCAGGTGGCGGCGCCTGTGGCGGGGACATCCTGGACGTAGAGGACGTAGTCTTTGAAGTCCTCATAGAAGACGCGCGGCTGGACCTCGAAGGAGGCCTGGGATGTTTTGAGCTGGTCTTCCAGCTTGAGCAGGTTGGCTGCGGCGCTGGGCGCGAAGTAGAGGGCGTTTACCAGGCCGAGACCGAGTGCGGCGAAGGAGAGAATGGAGACGATGCGCACGAAGGAGAGAGCACCGATGCCGCAGGCGCGCATGGCGGTGATCTCGCTGTCGGCGGCGAGGCGGGAGAGGCCGAGGAGGATTCCGGTGAGGACGGCGGTGGGAATGGTGACGGTGAGAGTGTTGGGGAGGGTGTAGGCGAATATGCGCAGAACATCGGTGAGGGAGGCGGAGTCTCGGACGACCAGCTCGAGGATCTTGGGCAGGTCGCGCATGAAGAGGACGAAGGTAAAGAGGACGGCGCCGAGGAGGGCGTAGGAGACGACTTCGCGGAGGACATAGCGGGTGAGCAGGCGCATGGAGTGCTGGGTATCAGTGTATAGCGTGGGGAAAGTTTAGAAGTGGAAGCGATAACGGAGTTCGGCGTAGAGCTGGCGGGGGTCGTTATAGTGGAAGCCGCCAAAGGTGAGGGAGTTGTCGAGCAGGACGCGGCGGTTGGCGACGTTGGTGGCGGTGATGGAGGCGGAGATATTCTCCGTGATGGACTTGCCGAGGGCGAGGTCGGCGGTGGTGTGCGAGGGCAGATAGGGGCCTGCGTAGGGCGATGGCGGCGACTGGTAGCCATTAGAGAATCCGGAGCCGTAGTAGGCATTGAAGGAAGCGGTGACGCCGTAGGGCAGGCTTCCGTTGAAGCCGAGGTTGAGGGTGTTGCGCTGGTCATGGTCGAGCGCTGAGTAACCTGGCGGAGGCACGCAGGCTGAGGGATATGACGGGCTGTAGCAGACGAGTCCGCCGGTGATCCCGCCGATCTGCTGTGCGATCTGGTTGGAGTAAGAGAGATGGGCCTGGCCGAAGCGCCAGAGATGCGGCGAGCGTAGCGTCAACTCCCATGCCTGGATGAGCGCGCCCTGCACTGTGATGGGGATGAAGATGCTGGACTCGCCGATATTGTTGTGGTCGAGGAAGTTCTGCGCCTGGGTCTGAAAGGTATCGGCGTCGAGGAGCCAGCCGCGGAAGGGGATCTGGAGGCCGAATTGGTGCTCCTCGTTGCGTTCGCCCTTGAGCGGCACATAGCTGTCGCCGCTTGACTGGGCGTAGGCGAGCGCCGGACCGGTGATGCTGGTGAGCGGCGGAGGCTGATAGAAGTGGCCATAAAATCCGCGGAAGACCCAGTTGAGTTTGGGAATCTGCACTGCGATGCCGAGGCGGGGGTAGATTGCGTTCTCGGCGATTGCGCCGGAGAAGCGGCTCTGGCGCTCGCCCGCGCTGAGGGTGAGCCAGGGGGACGGCTTGTAGTTGTCCTGGATATACCACTCCTCAACGCCGGCTGTAAGGACCGGGTTCACAGAGAAAGGGGCGCTGCTGCCGTCGTTGAAGACGGAGCCAAAGAGGTCGTTCTCGTGCTGCGCGTATCCATAGAGGCCGGACGAGAGAAAGTTTTTCGCGAACACGGTTGAGAACGAGGCCTGCAAGCCGGCATAGTTGGCGGTTTGCGTTGCGGTGGTGGAGACGGGCTGATCGTTAGGGTCCGCGGAGTATTTGGCCTGGTTGTAGTGGTAGAAGGGGGAGAGCTGCGTGACGGTGGACGGATTGAATGTATGGAGCCAGCTCAAGGCGGCGTAGCTGTCGGTCTCGCGCTCGCCGTCGGAGAGGCCGCTGGAGTCGTAGAGGGCGTTCTCCCAGTCGTTGACGTTGGGGTCTTTGGGGATTTGGTAGTAGTCGCTGCGCACCTGGGTGACGAGTCGAAGCTGGTCCGCGGGGTGACGGTTGTAGAGGAATGAGATGAAACCGCCGACGCCATTCTGTGCGTCGTTGACGGGCTGCGAGATTGCCGGCTGCAAGCCGAGGTTGCTGCGATTGCCGCTGAGACTGGTATACCAAGCGAACTTTTCAGTGTGGTCGCCGAGGCTGAGCTGGTCGTTGGTCTGGTAGAAGTTTCCGGCGGAGAGGACGAGTTCGGCCTGGCGGTCGCGCTCGAAGCCGGAACGGGGCAGCACGTTGAACATGCCGTAGGTGCGGTCGCCGAGGTCGGCGCTGTAACTGCCGCGCTCGATTTCAAGCGAGTCGATGTCCTTGGGGTCGATCTGCGGGCCGACGTTGCTGGCGATGTTGGTGTTGGGAATCTCGACGCCGTCGATGAGCCAGCTCAGCTCATGGCCGCCGCGCATGTGCAGCATGTCGTGGGTCATGTAGGCGCCGGGAACGTAGTCGGTGATCATGGCCATGGAGTTGGTGAGGTCTGCGCCGGGGGTCTGGGCGATGTCGAGGCGGTTGATGAGGGTGGTGGGAGTGACGGTGTCGACGTTGGCGGCCTCGGTGCGCGCGTTGACGGTGACTGCGGAGGAGACGCTGCCAAGCTGAAGCTGGAAGTGAAGGATGGGAGTGGTATCGGAGTGGAGGGTGAGGGACTGGCGAAGAGTGGCAAAGCCATCGTGGGCGATGGTGACGACGTAGTCGCCGAGGGGGACGTTGGGGAGGGTGAATGCACCTTCGGAGTTGCTGTCGGTGGAGAGAGTGAAGGCGGAGTGGGCGGCGGCGAGGGTGATGTGTGCGGCGGGAAGCGGGCGATGCTGCGGGTCGTGAACGATGCCCTGGAGCTGGGAGAAGACGGTGGCGCGCGCGATGGAGGCCTGAAGCAGGCAGAGAGGCAGGGCGAGAAGGAAGATTGTCGAGCGAAGCAGGGCGAGAGAACGCATAGGAACTCCGGGGTCACGAGGTTGTGACGATGCAAAGGCGCGCGGTCTTGTCGATGCAAGGGCGGCGGCGGCTGAAGGTGAGGTATTTAATTAAAGGAGAGCGCTTACGCGAGGCGGGCGGGAGGGCCGCGGGTGGATTGCGAGGCGATGGCGAGGGCAGAAGCGTTGAGTAGAGCGGGCGCGGGCGGCACTGAGTCGCGGCGAAACTCAACCGAGGGCGGCAGCACGACGGCGAAGTACGCGGTGACGATGCGGACGGGCGTGGCCGCGGCAGGATAGAGCGGACAGGGCGGAGCCGTCCATACCGGGCCGCTTGAGGCGGCGAGCATGGCCATCATTTCCATCGTCATGTGGCAGTGGTGCTTGCCATGACGGCGGCAGCAGGCAGGCAGGGAGGCTTCAGGATCGGAGGTTGCGGTGAAGAAGGGCAGGACGAATGGGGAGGTGAAGACAATCATCAACGCAACAGCGATGAAACAGCGCGTTGGGTGAGGAACGCGGGTTGCTGGCGAAGTTGCGGGCATCTAATGAATAGAGTGCGGTGGGCCGTGGAGGGATGCAAATTTGGAACGATGCGATTGCAGGATGTGGGCGAGAAAACATCGGCAGGCGATCTGTGGGAGAAAGGACGAGCGGTTGCGGCGGGGCGGGATGCGTCGGGGTCCTTCGACTGCGTTCGGCGTGGTACGCCGAACTTCGCTCAGGATGACAAACACACAATGACGAAAGCAAATGCTGGGATCTTTCGATTCGGCGTGCTCGATTCCCACTCATGCGCAAGAGCGCGCATGAATGGGGCCCCGATTCAGAGAGAGTTAGTGGGGAGTGGAGTGGTGGTGGGTGGGGTCGGCGGAGGCGGGGTCTACGTTGCAGTCGCCCTCATCGCCTTCGGCGCAGCAGCAGCGGAGGATTCCGCAGACGAGGGCGAGGCCAAGACCGGCAAGGACGAAGAAGCCGACGTTGGTGAGGCGGCCAATAAAGTAGGGAAAGAGGAAGATGACGAGTCCGGCGTAGATGAGGACGGTGAAGATGCTGCGCAGGGTGCACTTGGACATGGGACGCCTCCTTGCCAGGAAGACGCGGGGCCTGGGCCTCGTACGGTGTGAATCATACTCCGGCGGAGATGAGTTCGGCTAGAGGGATTTCAGGTGGGACATGACAGGCAGATTTGTTGAGGTTTGGGTGGGCATCGATTCGGGAGACCCAACGACTCAACGGTCAGACAAGAGTACCCGGTAGCTATGACGATTAATCGTTCAAGCCAAATGTCCTCCACTATAATTTCTGCCAATTATGATTACGCGTATTATCGGTTGCCTACTGGCAGTTGGTTGCGCTTGCAATTGCATTGGTGTGGCACAGGCCCCGATTCCGGCTCCCGCTGCAAAACCACGGTTCGCGATTGAGTATCCCGCCGAGAAGGGCTTACCGCCGATCTATGAGCCGATTCCCGGTTATTGCAGCACTCAGGTATGTCTGTCTCTGAAATACGGGGAGAACCTGCATCGGCTGGCGAATCCCGATCCGGCGATCCGCCAGCCTTCGGTGTTGGAGTTGATGATTAAGGTGGAGGGAGACGAGGTCTCGATCACTCCTTGGGTGTACTACGGGGCGTTCGATCCCAAGGGTACGTCGAGACCGATACCGTCGTTTGAGAAGCTGGATAGTGAGACGCTGGATACGTACTCCGGCAGATTGAACGACTCGGTCACGCTCTCTGCGCTGGAACGGGTGGGGCTGGAGCCGATGACGATCAAGATCGTTTCGGCGCAGTTGGACAACCCGTATCATCCGTTGATGCGCAGCAACGCGCCGTCACTGGATATGGAGTATGCGCCGGAGGACCGAACCTCGGGCACGGTGACGATCCACAATCGGTCGAGCAAGGCGGTTGCGGCCCTGCAATTCGGAACCACGGAGGAGTGCGACGGCGGATGGACTGAGGGTACCGAGAGCGGAGGACTCAATGAGACGATCGCTCCGGGCGCAAGCTATCAGGCCGTGGTTGCTAACAATCCCTGCTGGGAGAAGGTCGATGGAAAGATGGTGGAGCAACTACCAACTTCTCTGACGCTCCAAGCGGTGGTCTTCGCCGACGGCAGCTATGAGGGCGATATGCATACGTCCGCAGAGATGGCCGCCCGTCACAACGGGAGCGTTGCTCAGAGACAACGCATCCTGGGCCTGATAGCACCGATCCTTGCGGACACTCAGTTAGACGATATGGCAAGGGCAGAGAAAATCCAAGCATCGGTTAAACAGCTTAGCGAAGAGCCCGATACGCCGATGATTGACAACTTTCACGCACAGTTTCCCAGTTTGACCGATAGCGGCTATTCCGATGCGAAGAACGGTTTGAGCGTGGGAATGAAAAATGAGAAAGAGAGCTTCGATCACGATATCGAGCAGTTTGAGACCGGGCTTGGAACCAGTGCCAGCCAGAAGAACCATCCACTGACGCTTGAGCGCTGGCTGGCGATGTCTTATGTAAAGACAGATACGGAGATTCCTGCTGCGCCAGAATGACGGCGTAAACCAACAATGGCGAAAACAAATGCGGGGATTCTTCCACTTCACTGCGTTCAGCGTCAGGATGGCAAACAAGAACAGGCAACGACGAATTTAGTGTGCGAACGGCACGGGCGGTTGTGGCAGGGTGGGATGCGTCGGGGTCCTTCGACTCGCGCTACGCGCTTCGCTCAGGATGACATATCTCAAGGGTTCATGATCTCACCCAGCGCGATAAAGCAGCGATGAATGGGGCACCCGTCGTTCTCTACCGCGAACGATAACCCACCCGTTCCGCAACGAACGCGGAATGCATGGGGCACCCGGCTAATTGGCCCGGAATAACCTGGCAAGATAATGACCATCTGCTTCCTGGTGGACCTGCCGGCAATCCCACCCATTCGCGGAACCGTGTCGAGCTAGCGATGCGATATCGATATGCAGCCAGTCGAAGGTCTCGCCCATGACTCCGTCGTATCTTGCTACGAAACGCTGTTGGCCGGGATAGAGTCCAAGCTCAATGTTTCTGGTGCGGTGGGCGACGTGAATTGG
>Ga0326727_10028113_pt1 | contig 10256 bp, 10 predicted proteins | sample MB2enrmetagenome_FD_207643 | JGI IMG/M metagenome (GOLD analysis project Ga0326727, IMG submission 207643) | Lab enriched peat soil microbial communities from McLean, Ithaca, NY, United States - MB29MY | ecosystem: Environmental > Terrestrial > Soil > Wetlands > Peat | place: USA: New York...
GCCCCCGGCACCACCACCGCTCTCCTCGGCCGCAGCGGCTCTGGCAAGACCACGCTCCTGCGCATGGTTAACGGCCTTGCCCAACCCACCTCCGGCGCCGTTCTCGTCGACGGCAAATCGACCCGGCAATATGACCCGCAACAACTCCGCCGCTCCATCGGCTACGTCATACAGGAGACCGGCCTCTTCCCCCACATGACCGTCGAGCGCAACGCCGGCCTCGCCTTAGAGCTTGGAAATCGGGCTCTCGCAGGCCACTCCATCCAACAACGCCAATCCCGCACCGCCGAGGTCCTTGCCCTAACCGGCCTTCCCTTCGCCGAATTCCGTGCCCGCTATCCCTGGCAGCTCTCCGGCGGCCAGCGCCAGCGCGTCGGCCTCGCTCGCGCCCTCGCCGCCGACCCCACCATCCTGCTCATGGACGAGCCCTTCGGCGCGCTTGATCCCCTCACCCGCGCCGAAATGCAGACCATGCTGCGCGACCTGCTCGCCCGCGTCGGCAAAACCGTCCTGCTCGTCACCCACGATCTCGACGAAGCCCTTTACCTCGCCCAGCGCATCGTCTTCCTCGATGCCGGCCAGATTGTCGCCGACCTCCCCGCCACCGAAGTCCTCAACTCCCCCAACCCCCACGTCCGCGCCTACGTCGCCGCCGTCCACAGGGCGACCGATTCACAGATCAGCCCCGGTGGGCACGCTTTAGATAGGCCGGGACTTTAGTCCCGGCAATAAGGATTCAAAATCGCAATGGGCTTTAGCCCCTGGGACATGCTCTTCGCGGACTCTTTCGCGACCCGTCCAGCCCTTGAGGTCACACATGAATCAATCCCTTCAAACCCACGCCTACGAGATCGCCCGCCTCACCTTCGAGCACCTCTGGCTCACCCTCTCCGCCATGCTGCTCGCCGCCGCCATCGGGCTTCCCCTCGGCATTCTCCTCACCCGCCACGAGTCCCTCGCCAAGCCCATCATCGCCCTCGCCAACATCATCCAAACCATCCCTTCGCTCGCCCTCTTCGGCCTGCTGCTCCCCGTCCCCTGGCTCGGCGAGAACGCCGCCCGCCTGGCCATCCTCGCCCTCACCGGCTACGCCCTGCTGCCCATCCTGCGCAACACCTACGCCGGCATCCGCAGCGTCGACCCCGCCCTCGAAGACGTCGCCCGCGCCCTCGGCATGACCTCCTGGCAGCGCCTCACCAAGGTCGAACTCCCCCTCGCCGCCTCCGTCATCCTCGCCGGCCTACGCACCGCCACCGTGACCTGCGTCGGCGTCGCCACCATCGCCGCCGCCATCGGAGCCGGCGGCCTCGGCGAACTCATCTTCCGCGGCGTCGCCTCCGTCGACAACGCCCTCGTCCTTGCCGGAGCCATCCCCGCCGCCCTCCTCGCCCTCGCCGCCGACGCCTCCCTCGGCTTCCTCGAACACCGCCTCACCATCCGCCGATAGCACGCTCAACGTAAGACTGACCTTCGAGACGCGCAACGACCCGGTTTGAGTGGGGCGGGGGAGCGTCGCAAAACTTACCCCTGTGGGACGTAAACTATTCGCAACGCTCTGAGGTGAAATCCTTGAAGTTATGGAAAATGGTAAAAATGCGCTTTCTTAGGCGCCAGGCAGAACGCGGGAACCTTCAGGCCATGACATGCCTAGCCGTCGACCACATGGATTTGCAGAACTTCGAAGAAGCAAATCGGTGGTTCCGCAAAGCCGCTGAGCAGGGCTTTCCAGAGGCCCAACTTTTTCTCGGGTCTGCCTACGACTCCGGCAAGGGAGTGGAGAAAAACAGCATCGAGGCCATCCGTTGGTATCGTTTAGCTGCCGAACAAGGGGACACTACAGCGCAAAGCATCCTCGGGGGACAATACCTCACTGGTGATGGCGTTGAAAAGGACATCCCAACCGGCCTTGGGTGGTACCGAAAAGCGGCGGAGAAGGGAGATGTATCGGCAAAAGTCATGCTTGGCGGAATATACGCCAACAGCGAATTCGTACCGAACGACACCGCCGAAGCGGTCTTCTGGTACTCGTCCGCCTTCGAGGCGGCTTCACTGACACGCTCTCTAGCAAAGGAATACCCGGAACAGCTCCGGTGGTTTCTGAGTGCTGCTGAGATCGGCGACGGCGATGTGCAGCTGAACGTAGCAAAAATCTACCACAGCACCGGAGGGGGAGTGCCGCAGGACAGGACGGAAGCCCTGCGCTGGTATCGCTTGGCCGCAGATAAAGGCAATGAAGAAGCTCTCTGCTTCATAGGTAAAATGTACGAGAGCGGCGATGGTGTTGATCAAGATTTTTCAGAAGCAATGCGCTGGTATCAACTGGCTGCTGAAGGGGGAAACGCTGGCGCAATGTTCAACATCGGAATGATGTACGTCCGTAGCGAAGGCGTTACGCTGGATAAGCATGAGCTCGGTTTTTGGTTCTACCTTTGCTCGACATGCACGTTACCACAAGAACAAGCGAGCTTTGTACACAAGGTCCTGACTACCAAATTTGCCTCCGAGTCGCTGGCGGAGATTCAGAAGCGCGCTCAGCAATGGATAGAAACTCATCCTAAAATCCATTTCCGCTGATTGAGCAGCGGCCTTCCGCGTTATCGTTAAGGTGGAGGCAACTATGCTGCAAAGAAACGGCCTACATCTGCACAAAGGACCCGACGATCATGCCCTAGCTGTCATCGTTGAAGCCGAGGGCAGAACGATCTGGCTGCGAAATTTCGCCAATTTTCAGTATGCGCTCGATATTCTCGAAGGTGAAATCCTAGAAGACTACGACCGCGACGCCATCGAAGCCGAGCTAGCCAGACACAACGCCTATTTCACCGAACTTGAGCCGCGCGAAGACGGCTACAAGGACCATGCCTTCCAGAGGTACGTCCTAGCTGTTGATTGAAACTCCACCCTGCGCGAGACGGGAACGCCACGAATTGGAGGGCTGAAGGCCGGACACAAAGGTGTCACCGCGAAGAAATCGCAGCAATGTACCCGATTCACTTGCAAGAAGACGAAGTGACGCTCTATCATCAACCTGAGTAGCTGTATAGCTCAGATGGATAGAGCGTCACGTCTTTGGGTTCCACCCCGGAGAAAACCTTCGTGAAGGTCGTGGGTTCGATCCCTACTACGGTTACTTCCGAAACGGTCAGAGTTCCCGCTCTGGCCGTTTCTTCCTTTAGTCGTCCTTCTTGAGTGAGTCTATCACGAATGTCTCAATAAGTGTCGGGAGGTATCAGATAGTGTCAGGAGCTATCAGATGGTCAATTAGGCCGGGTGCCCCATTCATGACAGCTTCATCGTCATGGGTGGGGTCCGATCTCCCGCTCCGCCGACTCCGTCCTTAGTAGCTCTTATGTACGACCTCGAACGAATATCCATCCGGATCGAATACATCAGCCGCGTAGTATCCGGGGTAGTATTCCAGACGCACCCGCGGCGAGATATTGTCCCTCGCGCCAGCGGCGATCGCAGCCGCGTAGAACTCATCGACCTTCTTGTCGCTTTCGGCCTTGAACCCCCAGTGCACCGCAGCCGGCTCCGGCTTCCCTTGCTGAAGCCAAAAGTACGCCTGCTTGCCATCGCCGAATCCCCACTGATCGGGTTGCCCGCCCTTCCCCTTATAGGGCAGGAAGAACTTGATATTAAGTGGCTCCAGTGCCGCCTCATAGAACGCCAGCGAACGTTCGACATCGCTGACAGTCAGAATCATGAAACCAAGCATTCCTCTCTCCTTAAGATCGCAAGCCCTAACACGGCAATCTCGCCATTGCGTATAGGATAGATCGCAAGCGGCTAAAGCAGGAGCAGAACCATGAGAGCCACTATCCCGCCCGCCCTGCTCACGGCTTGCAAAGTTGGATCATTATGCGGAGCGCTGCTCCTTGCCGGATGCGGCGCAAGCTCTTCAACGGCCAACACAGCCTCCGTCATAGGCAGCGTAGTGCCCAACCCCTCCTACGAACTTGACGCTTTCGACATTCAAGGGAATTACGCTTACATCCTGGGAGACAACGGCAATCAAGGTTCAGGATCTTCGGCCGCGCAATTCTATGTGGTCGATATCACCCATCCGGCCAGCCCGACCGTCGTCAGCACAACGTCAATCACTGGATTCATAAATTACGGGCAGTCCGGGATAAGAGCACAGGGGCAATATGTCTATCTCGTCTCTTCCACTGGAACGCCCGGCACCAATCTATTGCAAATCTACAATGTATCCAATCCATCCGCTCCTGCGTTTGTCGGCAGCGTTCCAGTCCCACTCTATGGATTTGGTCTTTGGGTATCTGGGCAGTACGCCTATGTCATCTCGTATGTAGGCGTGAATTCCCTGAGCACATTAGTTGTCGTTGACGTTTCCAATCCTGCATCGCCGGCGATTGTGGGATCGACCAATACGGGAACTGCCGGTCTGAACGTAGCCGACATCAAGGTAGTCGGGAATTACGCCTATGTGGCGGGCCAGAGCGATGGGCAATCCGAGATCCTTGTATTCGACGTCTCCAATCCCGCATCGCCTTATTTGCTTAGCGGTTTACCGGTGGCGCACAGCCCGCAAGGCCTCGATATCCAAGGAAATTACTGGTATCAGACTCTTTACGATCAGAACCTGTTGAACATTTACAACATATCCAATCCGTCATCGCTTTCACAGGTGGGCACAGCTTCATTGAACGGAACCTGCAAGCCACAAGACGTTACCGTGGAAGGGACCACGGCGTATGTGGCATGTTATGTAAATTCATCGGTAGCAGTAGTGGATGTGTCCAAACCAACTTCTCCAAGCGTGGAGGGATACATATCTCTTCCGGCAACTTCCTATCCAATATTCCTGAAGTCAGAGGGTATATATATCTATTCGATCTCAAACACTCCAGGCGGAATGTTTTCAGTGATAGACACTGGTAGCTGAGCAGGCAGGCGGCCCACCCACAAACCCGAGTGCCGCATAATAAGGGTGAGGTATGGGCAATGGCCGCACCGAGCACGCATCGCCACCTCGCAGCCTCGCTCGCTTGCTGCCTCCTGCTGCTCCTCGCCGCCTGCGCGCCGCCGCGCTCCTCCCGCATCGTCATCGGCGCCAAGAACTTCACCGAGCAGGTCGTTCTCGGCGAACTGCTCGCCCAGGAGATCGAATCCGTGAATGCCGAGCGGGGGCACCGCGAGGAGCATATAGACCGCCGCTTCTACCTCGCCGGCAGCTACATCTGCCAGCAAGCCCTCGCCAGCGGACGCATCGACGCCTACGTCGAGTACTCCGGCACCGCCCTCACCGCCATCCTCAAGCAGCCGCTGCCCCCGCCCGGCCAGCGCGATCCCGCCCTTGTCCTTGCCACCGTCCGCTCTCTCTACGCCTCGCGCTACCACGTCCGTGTCGAACCGCCTCTCGGCTTCGAGGACACCTTCGCCATGGTCGTCCGCGCTGACGACGCCCAGCGCCTCAACCTCCACACCATCTCCGACGCCGCCCACGTCGCCTCGCAGCTTCGCCTCGGCGTCGGCTACGAGTTCGAGTCGCGCCCGGACGGCCTGCCCGGCCTCTCCGCCGCATACAACCTGCACTTCGCCGGCCCACCGCGCACCATGGACCTTGGCCTGCTCTACCGCGCGCTCGCCAACCATCAGGTAGATATCGTCGCCGGCAACTCCACCGACGGCCCGATCCGCGCGCTCGGCTTCGTCGTCCTCGCCGACGACCTTCACTACTTCCCGCCCTACCAGGCCGTCCCCCTGGTCCGCGAAGACTCACTCGCCCGCCATCCCGAAATCCAGATCGCAATCGATCAACTAGCCGGCAAAATTACCGCCGAAGACATCCAAACCATGAACGACGCCGTCGACGCCCGCCACCAGGATGTAACCGAAGTAGTCCGCGCCTTCCGCGCCACGAAAGGCCTGTAACCATAATCGTTGCAAATAAGTCAGCTTTGCGGGCCAACGGCACGCGCCATGCCCGTCTTTGATAGGGCGGGACTTCAGTCCCGCCGCAAAACCGCCCAAAAAGAGGGGCTTTGGCCCCGGCCGCATTCTTCGCCGATTTAGTGCACCGTCTTCATCCGCCGCGACATAAAGTCCATCAGCAGATAACTCCCCAGCGTCTGCGGCGTTGTGAAGTACGCTTTCCCCCGGCACATCGCGCTCACCTGCTGCACAAACTGCATCAGCGAAAAATCCGACGCCAGCATGAACGTGTTGATCATGATGTTCGATCGCTTGCACCGCGAGACCTCTTCCAGCGTCTCCGCGATCACCAGCGGATCCAGCCCAAACGCGTTCTTGTAGATGCGGCCGTCGGGCAGCGTCAGCGCGCTCGGTTTGCCGTCCGTGATCATCACAATCTGCTTCATGTCCTTGGTCTGCCGCGCCAGAATGCGCTGCGCCAGCCTCAACCCCTCGCGCGTGTTGGTGTAATGCGGTCCAACCTTGACCCGCGAAAGCTGGCTTACCGGAATCTCCTCCGCCGTGTCGTGGAACAGCACCAGGTTCAGCGTGTCGCCGGGGAACTGCGTCCGGATCAGGTGCGACAGCGCCATCGCCACCCGCTTCGCCGGCGTAAACCGGTCCTCACCGTACAGAATCATCGAGTGCGAGCAGTCCAGCAACACCACGGTCGCGCACGACGACTGGTAGTCCGATTGATGCACCTGTATGTCGCTGTACTCAATATTCAGCGGCGCATGCTCCTCACCCTCCACCGCGGTGCGAATGCCCTCGCGCGCAAACACGCTGCTCAGCGTCGCCGTGATGTCCAGGTTCAGCGTGTCGCCAAACTCATACAGCTTCGAGCTTCCATTCGTCTCCACACCCGCCGCCTCATGCCGCGTGTCGTGGCGTCCCAGGTTCGATTTCCCCAGCGGCCCCAGCAGCTCGCGCAGCGCCTTGTACCCCAGAAAGTCCATGCTCTTGTCGGTGACTTCGAACCGCGCCTCGCCGTTGCCTTCGCCCTGCTGCCCCTGCCCTTGCTCAGGCTGCTCCGCGTTGATGAAGTTCTGCTCCTGCATCTTCTGGATGATCCGGTCGACCAACTCCTCCACCGCGTCGGCGGACAGCTCATCGAACTTCTGCTGCGACTCCTCATCGAACAGCTCACCCGACTCCAGCGCCTGCTTGATTGCCTCCCGCAGGTTCTCCATGGTCTGGCTGTTCAGCTCGCTGAACTGCGCATACGGGTCCTGATAGCCGGAGTCCAGCAGGAAGTCCGACAGCGCCTGCATCAGGTCCTCCAGCCCAAACGACGAGGCCAGATCACCCGTGAACTTCGTATAGCGAACGCGCTTCATCCACAGCCCCCTGTCCCATTTTAGACGGGACGACTGAGGGATCGATTCATCCGCCCGAAAGCCTAGAAATGGACCACAACGCCGCCGCCTAACGAGGCTGTGCCGGCCTTCTTTGTCGAAGTGATGCTCTCCGTGCTCTCCACCTCAATCACCCGGAGATCGAGGTGCCGGGCCACCGGAATGTCCAGGCCGCCGCCCAGGCCGAGCACGGCAACGTCGATACTCTGGGAACCAGCCACTCCGGGAGTCTTGGCGGACGCATACCCGGGGCCGATCACGAAGTACGGCCTGAATGGCGCCCTGCGTGGAACCAGGCCAACCCGGAAGGACAGCACTCCGGTGTTGCCTCCTTGGGTCGCAGGTGTCACATATCCGCGATAGTCGACCCCGAACCGGAGCCGCCGATCACTGGGGAACATGTAACTGACCCCGCCGCCGTAGCCAACATTGCCGCTGTAAATGGTCAGCGAGCCGCCGTTGAACGTATGGCCGTAGTCAGTGACCGCGGCCGTCCCATAGATCGAGAACTGAGCGTGGGCCACCGAGCCAAAAAGGATCAAGACAAAAAAAGCAGAAAGGGACCCACGGACCATGGACACCTCCGGAAGGAGCTTTTGTAAGGTCGAATTGTACCGTTTTCACGAGATTGTTGACTCCAACCGGAGTTCAAGAATCAAGAAAAATCTTCAACTTCGCGAGCCCGCCCCCCTTAGTTGAAGCCCCGGCGCGTGCGGCTCCTGGTGGCGTAGTCTTCGCGCTCCGCCTCGCGTTCGCGCATCTTCTCCGCGTAGCGGATCGCGTCGTCGGCGCGGGACTTTTTCTCGCCCGCGCTGAAGCTGCGCTCCTCCGTCCGGCTCAGCCGCTTGTGCGCATACATCCCTTCCAGCAGGAACTCCGCCGCGCTCACCGCGATCTCCGGCCGCGTCTTCGCATTGATATGTAACGGAGAAAGTTTTTCGATCAGTCCCTGGATCTGCTCGAGCTCCGCCAGCGACCCCGCCGAGGGCTGTGCATCGTTCAACTGCACCGTCCCGCCCAGGTTGAACCATTGCTCGATCTGTTGCGTGTTGGTGTTGCCAAAATACAGATCGAAGACATGCGCCACCGCCGTCCGGATAATCTCACGCACCACCGTATCCGCGCCCCGCATCTCGCCCTCGTACTCCAGCTCGATCTTCCCGGTAATGCCGGGCAGCGCCGCATATATATCGCCTACGCGCGCCACTGTCAGGTCCTCATTGTGCAGCAATGCGCGGCGTTCGGCGTTCGAGACCACCAGCTCCATCGTGGTAATCGGCAGCCGCTGCGAGACCCCGGAGCGCTTGTCCACCTTCTTGTCCTCGCGCGCCGTAAACGCGATCTGCTCCACGATCTGGCGCACATAATGCGGAATCTCAATGCTGCTCTTGTCGCCTTTGCCGCCTTTGCCGGCGCGCGCCGTCCACGCCTCCTGCGTTGTGATCTCGATCCCTTCCTCGATGCTCTCCGGATAGTGCGTGCGAATCTCCGAACCGATGCGGTCCTTCAGCGGCGTCACAATCTTGCCCCGCGCCGTGTAGTCCTCCGGGTTCGCCGAGAAGACAATGGCCACATCCAGCGGTAGCCGCACCGGGTAGCCCTTGATCTGCACATCGCCCTCCTGCATGATGTTGAACAGCGCCACCTGGATCTTCCCGGCCAGGTCGGGCAGCTCGTTGATCGCGAATATGCCGCGGTTGGCTCGCGGCAGCAATCCATAGTGCATGGTCAGCTCCGAACCCAGGTCCTGGTTCGACCGCGCCGCCTTGATCGGGTCAATGTCCCCCACTAGGTCGGCCACGGTCACGTCCGGCGTGGCCAGCTTCTCCACATAGCGATCGTTCGGGGTCATCCACGCAATCGGCGTCTCATCGCCCAGCTTGGCGATCAGGTCGCGAGCAAACTTGGAGATCGGCGCATACGGATTGTCGCGCAGCTCCGATCCCGCCACGTACGGCACCCGCGGATCCAGCAGCGTGGTCAGCGCCCGCAGAATGCGCGACTTTGCCTGCCCGCGCAACCCCAGCAGAATAAAGTTGTGCCGCGAAAGCACGGCATTCACCAGCTGCGGCACCACCGAATCCTCATACCCCACAATGCCGGGAAACAGCGCCGCCGGCCTCCCCTTTCCCTGGCGTTCGTCCGCTTTGGCATTCGCGCGCAGTCGCGCGACCAGATTCTCGCGCAGTTCGTCCTTCACCGAGCGGCCAACCCGGGCTGGAGTGAATTCGCTGGCGCGCAGTGCGCCGAGAGTCGTGGGGAGGGCGTTTGCCATAGCTCAAGTATAGATGTTTGGCGGGCGCGCGTGATCCGCGGCGTCCATCCCTCCAAACAAATCCGGCCTCCGTTTGCGTGGGCGCAATCAAGCACCACTCCACACCTCGGTTACCGCCGATCCGTGAAAACTCACCACAATGGTGTTCCCACGGCAGGCAAAACGACTTATCCTGTTCCTATGCCTAAGCTTTCGATTCGTGACCTGGATGTGACCAACAAGCGCGTGCTCATCCGCGTCGACTTCAACGTCCCCCTGAAGGACGGCCTCATCACCGATGACACCCGCATCCGCGAGACCCTTCCCACTCTGGAGTACGCTCTTCGCCACAAGGCCAAGGTCATCCTGTGCTCGCACCTCGGCCGGCCCAAGGGCAAGCCAGTGGAGTCGATGAGTCTGCGCCCACTGGTGGCGCGTCTGCGCCTGCTGCTCGAACAGGTCCTCAATCTCACGGAGAACGTCGCATTTTCGCCTGACTGCGTCGGCGACATCGCGCTGGAGATGTCGCGCCAGCTCGAGTCCGGCCAGACCCTGCTGCTGGAGAACCTGCGCTTCCATCCCGAGGAGGAGGCCAATGATCCCAAGTTCGCCGCCCAGCTCGCCGCGCTCTGCGACCTCTACGTCGACGACGCCTTCGGCAGCGCCCATCGCGCCCACGCCTCCACCGAGGGCATCACCCACTTCGT
>Ga0326727_10028115_pt1 | contig 10256 bp, 5 predicted proteins | sample MB2enrmetagenome_FD_207643 | JGI IMG/M metagenome (GOLD analysis project Ga0326727, IMG submission 207643) | Lab enriched peat soil microbial communities from McLean, Ithaca, NY, United States - MB29MY | ecosystem: Environmental > Terrestrial > Soil > Wetlands > Peat | place: USA: New York...
GCGGTCCTCCCGGACCGCGCCGGACCTCCAGGTCCGGCCTCTGCCTGCGTCATCGGAAGGCCGAGAACGACGCCGGCCCGCGGACCAGGAGGTCCGCCCCACGAAGGCAAAGCGAACAGCATTGGCGCTCGCCGAAACCGCAAAAACCGCAAAAACCAACTTGACATTGGTGCGCGAGAGTGTATACTGCATCGTGTAGAATGCATCGCTTTGGAAGGGAGATGAGGTATGTCCACTCGGGCCTATCGTGGATTGTGTCTATTGTTGCTGGCAGGGTGTCTGCCGGCATTCGCGCAGGAGTTTCGCGCCGAACTCACCGGGATTGTGCATGACACGCAGGGCGGCGTGGTGCCGAAGGTCTTGATCGAAGCCACCGACCTGGCCACCAACGAGGTGAGTCACGTTCTTACCAATGATGCCGGCTACTACTCTCTGCCCATGCTGCCAATCGGCACGTACCGGATCACGGCTACGCTGGCGGGATTCAAGAAGGCGGTTCGCGAGCACGTGGAGTTGCGGGTCGGCGAACATATCCAGCAGGATTTCCAATTGGAGGTGGGCGCACTCGCCGAAAGGATTGTCGTGACCGCGGAAACCGAACTGCTGCAGACCGTGGCCTCCGATAAGGGCCAGGTAGTGACCGAGGAGAACGTCCACGATCTGCCCTCCGTAGGGCGCAACCCGTTCCTGCTCGCCACCATCGCCCCGGGCACCCAGTTCGACATCGGGGCCAACGCGGAGAGCCGTTCGGTGCGGCCGTTCGATGCCGGCAACAACATTGCCGAAACCCTCTCCATTAACGGAGGGCGGCTGGGAGTGAGCGATCTGCTGCTCGACGGCGTGCCCGACACCGGCACCGAGACCACCACCCCCACCAATATGGGATTTGTCCCGAACCCCGATGCCACCCAGGAATTCCGTATCCAAACCAGCAACTACGATGCGCAGTACGGGCGCACCGCCGGTGGCACCGTCTCCGTCAGCCTCAAGTCCGGAACCAACCACCTGCACGGGGTAGCCTATTATTACAACCGGAACGACGCGCTAGCCGCGAACACCCTGGATGCCAACCGCATCGGCGCGAAGAAGGCCGAATTCAAATGGAACCAGCCGGGCTTCGAACTGGATGGCCCGATAGTGATTCCGCACGTATACAACGGACGCAACAAGACGTTTTTCATGTACTCCTACGAGATCATCCGGGACAAGATCCCTTCGCCGCTCACCACCACCGTGCCCATACCGGACCAACTGGCCGGGAACTTCGGCACCACCCTGCAAAGCAACGGCCAGCCGATCACCATCTACGATCCGCTCAGCACCGTGCAGACCGGCTCCAGCTCGTACACCCGCACGGCATTTCCCGGCGACAGAATCCCCACGTCGGAGATGAACCCGGTTGCCCTCAAGATCGCCAGCTACATTCCCCCGCCGAATACCGGCACGCCGGGAACGCTTTCCTATCAGACCAACAACCTGGTGATCTCGCCCAATGCGCGGACCGACGCCTACGACGCGCACATCTTCCGCGTGGACCAGGTGATCAACGACAAGGAGCGCTTCTTTTCGCGCTTCGTGCGCGGCAACCGCACCGAGGAGAACCCGACCAACGGCTTCGCCGTGGCGGCGGCCTCGCCGCAGTACAACGACGGGCGCCTTAGCCAGGACGGGAACTTCGACCTGACCTCGACGTTGTCGCCCACGCTGCTGCTGACATCGCGCGTGGCGTACTTCCGCCACGACCTGTGGATCAACCTCTATTCGAGCGGATTCGATCCCACTCAGTTGGGATTCCCCGCTTCGCTGGCGGCGGAAGTGCCGCCCTACTTCCCGAGCATCGCCATCAGCGGCGACTACACGTTCGGCGCCGGGCGCAGCTTTGGCAACCAGCTTTCCTACAGCAGCAGTTGGGCGTGGTCGGAAATCGTCAACAAGAACATCGGCCGCCATTCGTTGAAATTCGGCGGCGAGTTCCGCTCCATCCTGGACAACATCAACTCGCCCACGTCGAGTTTCGGCCAGTTCGCCTTCACCGCCACGTTCACGCAGGCCAACCCGCTGAGCGCCAGCGCCGCCAACGGGAATTCGGTGGCCTCCTTCCTGCTCGGCTATCCCAACAGCGGCAGCGTGCCCGTCAACGCGGCGCTGGCATACGGCTACCGCTATTACGGAACCTTCGTGCAGGACGACTGGCGCGTGGCCCCTAAACTCACCCTGAGCATGGGCCTGCGCTGGGACTACGAATCGCCCGTGACCGAGCGCAACAACCAAATGAACGCCGGCTTCGATCCGACCGCGCCCAGCCCCCTGCAGGTGCCCGGATACAACTTGACGGGCGGTCTGCTATTCACCAGCCCTAGCAACCACATGCCCTACCAGCGCGACCTGAACAACGTCCAGCCGCGCGCCGGGCTGGCCTGGCAGATCACCCCCAAGACCGTCCTGCGCGCGGGTTACGGTCTCAGCTACCTGGCCACGTTCACGCCGGCATACAACCAGGGATTCAGCACCTCCACGCCTTACGTCGCCACTCAGGGCGGGACTGTCTTTTTGAGCGGCAACAGCCTCTCGAATCCCTATCCGACGGGCATCCTGCAGCCCACCGGCAGTTCTCTCGGTTTGGCCACTTTCCTGGGGCAGTCGATCAACTTCGTCGACCAGGACCGCGTGATCCCCAAGGTGCACCAGTTCTCCCTCGGCATCCAACGGGAACTGGGCTGGCGGACGGTGATGGAAGTCTCCTATGTGGGCAGCCGCAGCCACAGCCTGGACGTCTCGCAGCAGATCGACGACGTGACCCTGGCCCAGTTGCTGCAATACGGCGCCACGCTGACCGGCAGCAAACCGAACCCCTTCGCCGGCCTGCTGCCGGGCACCGGCATCAACGGCGCCACCACTACGCTGCAGCAGTTGCTCCGCCCCTATCCGCAATTCACCGGCATCACCGAGTACAACATCCCGGTCGGCGAGAGCTGGTACAACGCTATGCAGGTGGGGATCAACAAGCGCCTCTCGCAAGGGCTGAACTTCCAGGTGAGCTACACCTGGTCCAAGTGGATGGACGCCATTACTTATCTCAACAACCAGGACCTCATCACGACCAGGCCGGAGGCCACTCTGGATCCTCAGGACGCGACCCATCGCGTGATCCTGAGCGGCAACTGGGCGCTGCCGATTTTCAAGAACGCTCACGGCATTCTGAGCGTTCTGCTGAAGGGCTGGCAGGCCAACGGCATCTTCATACGCGAGTCGGGCTTCCCGCTGGGCGCGCCGAGCGGCTACTATTCGAGCGGCACCAGCCCCGCCCTGGCCGACCCTACGTACACCCGCTTCTTCAACACCTGCACGTTAACGACCACGGGCGTGCGCCAGAACTGCGCCAGCGCCACCGAGCCGGTTGCCTGGATCCAGCAGCCGCCCGACACCATTCGCACCCTCAGCCGGGAGGTGTCCTCCATCCGGACGCCCAAGATTCCCAACGTCGACTGCTCCTTATTCAAGGCGTTCACTCTACGCGAGAATCTCCGCCTGCAATTCCGGGCCGAGGCGTTCAACGCCACCAATTCGCCGCAACTCGGGACTCCCAGCACGAGTTTGACGAGTGCGACCGCCGGCTTGATCACCCCGTCGCAGACCAACGATCCGCGGGCGGTCCAGTTGGCTCTCAAGCTGATGTTTTAGCCCAAGACGGCTAGCGGGATATCCTCGCCGCCCGCGGGCTGCGTCTGCCGGTGTTCAGGCGCGCCCGCGAGCGGCGGGCCTATCTGCGGCCGCGGTTCGAGTCGAGCGAGGCCGGAGACCCCGCTCGCCGGCCCCCGCGGTTTTGTGGTACAGTCCTTGGGAATGGAAACGCTTCTTGAACCCTTCGCGCTGACCCTGTACCGGCGCGTGCTGGAAGGAGAGACGGTCCAGCAACTTTCCGAAAGCCTGTCGATTCCGGAGGAGCGCATCGGCCAGCGCGTTCGGGCGGCGGCCCGGTTCTGGGAGCATCACAAGGCGCGGGTTGGCCTGGCCGCGCTGGGAGCGGAGTTGGATCGCGACCGTCCGCTTTGAGATACCGGCGCGCGTATAATAGCTGAACAACCCATGGTCCGATTCCTGGTGCGCTGTCTGCTCCGGCTGTGCTTCCGCGTGCGAGTGCGGGGCGCCATCGCCGCTCACGAGAAGCTCCTGATCGTTTCCAATCACCAGTCGTTGCTGGATGGCATTCTGCTGGGCGCCTTCCTTCCGGTCCGGCCGGTGTGGGTCCTGCATTCCACCATTGCCCGGCATTGGTTCGTGCGCCTGCCGATGCAGTTCCTGCCGCACCTGATCGTGGATTCGGCGCATCCGCTGGGGATGAAGGCCGTGGTGGGGCTGATCGAGTCCGGCCACCCGGTGCTGATCTTCCCGGAAGGCCGTGTGACCAGCACCGGCTCGATGATGAAGATCTACGAGGGGCCGGCGTTTGTCGCAGTGCGGACGGGAGCGACGGTGGTGCCCGTACACATCTCCGGCGCCGTCTACACGATCTTCAGCCGCATGTCGGGCGATTTCCCGCGCAAGCTGTTCCCCCGGATCACGGTGACCGTCCATCCACCATGTTCGATCGTCACGCCGGAGGCGGTGCGCTCCAGGGAGCGGCACAAGCTGGGAGCGGAGGCGCTGCGCAGGATCATGCAAGAGGCGGCCTTCGCCTCCTACGAGAAGACCACCCTGTTCCCCGCCCTGCTGGATGTGATGGCGGTGTTCGGCCGGCGGCGCCGCATCCTAGAAGACATGCAGCAGCAGGAGCTGACCTACGGGCGGATCCTGAAGGGCAGCCTGGCGCTGGGCCGGCTAGTCGGGAAGCTAACGCGCGAAGGCGAAACCGTGGGTGTTCTCATGCCCAACCTGGGCGCCACGGTGTCGCTGTTGTACGGGATGTTCGCCATGCGGCGCGTGCCGGCGATGCTCAACTACACGGCGGGCCCGGAGGCCGTCCTCAGCGCCTGCCGCACCGCCGGCGTGCGCGTGGTGATCACGTCGCGGGCATTTCTCGAGAAGGCCCGTCTGGCCGCGGTGGCCGCCAAGCTCGAGAACTTCAAGCTGGTCTATCTCGAGGATCTCCGCGCCACGTTCGGCCTGGCGGACAAGCTATGGCTGCTGGGATGGGCGACGTGGTTCCCGAGAAGGGCGGCCCGGCCGGCGAAGCCCGGCGATCCGGCGGTGATTCTGTTCACCTCCGGCTCGGAGGGCCAGCCCAAGGGCGTGGCGCTGAGTCACGACGCGCTTCTGTCCAACGTGGCGCAGTGCCGGGCCATCATCGAGTTCGCGCCCCGCGACCGCTTCATGAGCGCGCTTCCGCTGTTCCACGCCTTCGGGCTGACCATCGGAATCCTCCTGCCGCTGATGGGCGGTTCGCACGTGTTCCTGTACCTCTCGCCGCTGCACTACCGCGTGATCCCCGAGCTGATCTACGACCGCGACTGCACCGTGCTCTTCGCCTCCAGCACCTTTCTGGGCAACTATGCGAAGTACGCGAACCCGTTCGACTTCCGCGCCCTGCGCCTGGTGGTGGCCGGCGCGGAGAAGCTGAACGACGAGGTGCGCAAGCTGTACGCGGAGAAGTTTGGCATTCGCGTCCTGGAAGGGTACGGCGTCACCGAAACCGCGCCCGTGCTCGCGGTGAACACGCCCATGGCCGCCAAAACGGGCACGGTCGGCGAGCTTTTCCCGGGCTGCGAATACCGGCTGGAGCCGGTGCCGGGAATCGCCGAGGGCGGCCTGCTGCACGTGCGCGGTCCTAACGTGATGCTGGGCTATCTCTCGGAAGAGCAGCCGGGAGCGATCCAGCCCACGCGCTCCCTGTTCGGCGAAGGCTGGCACAACACCGGAGACGTGGCCGCGGTCGACGAGGCCGGGTTCATCCGCATCCTGGGGAGGGTGCGGCGCTTCGCCAAGGTCGCCGGAGAGATGGTCTCGCTGGAATTGGTGGAGCGCATCGCCAAGGCCGCTTCGCCGGAGTTCGAGCACGCCTCCGCCGCACTGGCCGAAGCCGGGCGCGGCGAGACCGTCCTGCTGTTCACCGAGGACCCCAACCTGCGCCGCGAGCAGTTGCAGCAGGCCGCGCGGACTATGGGCGCACCGGACCTGGCGGCGCCCCGGCGCGTCGTCCATATCGAGGAGATCCCCACTCTGGGCTCCGGGAAAAAAGACTACGTCACCCTGAACCGCATGGCGCGCGAGGCGGCTAATCGCGCGGTGTGAACCGGAGTTCGCCGCGTGCGGCGTCGAGATCGACGTCCACGATCTGGCCGTCGCGCAGCTCGCCTTTGAGCAGCCGCCGGGCTAGCGGCGTTTCGATCTCCTTCTGGATGGCGCGCTTCAGCGGGCGCGCGCCGTAGTTGGGGTCGTAGCCGGTCTTCACGAGGAACGAACGGGCCTCGGGGGTCAGCTCGATGCTCAGGCGCCGCTCGGCCAGGCGCGCGCGCAGCCGGTTGAGCTGGATTTCGACGATCTGCCCGAGCTGGGCCTGGGAGAGCGATTGGAAGACGATGATCTCGTCGACACGGTTCAGAAACTCCGGGCGGAAGTGGCGCCGCATCTCTTCGAGCACCGCCTCCTTGGTGCGCTCGCGGCGCTGGCTTCCCACGTTCGAGGTCATGATGAGCAGCGTGTTCTTGAAATCTACCGTGCGGCCCTGGCCGTCGGTGAGCCGGCCGTCGTCGAGAATCTGCAGCAGGGCGTTGAAGACGTCCGGATGCGCCTTCTCGATCTCGTCGAACAGAACCACGGCGTAGGGCCGCCGCCGCACCGCCTCGGTGAGCTGCCCGCCCTCCTCGAAGCCCACGTAGCCGGGAGGGGCTCCGATCAGCCGGGCCACCGCGTGCTTTTCCTGGTACTCCGACATGTCGATGCGGATCATGGCCCGCTCATCGTCGAACAGGGTCTCCGCCAGGGCGCGCGCCAGCTCGGTTTTGCCCACGCCGGTAGGCCCCAGGAAGATGAAGCTGCCGATCGGCCGGTGGGGGTCCTTCAGGCCGCTGCGTGCGCGCAGGACCGCTTCGGAGACGGCCGTGACCGCCTCGTCCTGGCCCACCACGCGCTTGTGCAGCTCGTCGTCCAGGTGCAGCAGCTTGCCGACCTCGCCTTCCAGGAGCTTGGTCACCGGCACACCGGTCCAGCGGCTGACCACCTGCGCGATATCCTCTTCCTCGACTTCCTCCTTGATGAGCCGCGAGGCGCCATCCTGTTTGGCCAGCGCTTCCTGCTGCTCCTTCAACTGCCGCTCGAGCTGGATCAGCTTGCCGTACTTCAGCTCGGCCGCGCGGTTGAGGTCGTACTGGCGCTCGGCCTGTTGGATCTCCAGGCGCGTCTGCTCGATCTGCTCCCGCAGCGCGCCCAGCCGCGCCACGGCCTGCTTCTCGTTCTGCCAGCGCGCCTGCAAGGCGTCCGCTTCCGTGTGCAGCTCGGCCAGTTCCTTCTCGATTTTGGCCAGACGCTCCTTGGACGCCGGGTCGGTTTCCTTCCTGAGCGCTTCGCGCTCGATCTCCAGTTGCATGATGCGCCGCAGCCGCTCGTCGAGCTCGGCGGGGCGGGAATCGATCTCGGTCCGCAGCCGCGCGGCCGCTTCGTCCACCAGATCGATGGCTTTGTCCGGCAGGAAGCGGTCGCTGATATAGCGGTTCGAGAGCACGGCGGCGGCGACCAGCGCCGCGTCCTTGATGCGCACGCCGTGATGCACCTCGTAGCGCTCCCGCAGGCCCCGCAGAATCGAGATGGTGTCTTCCACCGACGGCTGGTCCACCAGCACCGGCTGGAAGCGGCGTTCCAGGGCGGCGTCCTTCTCGACGTGTTTGTGGTACTCGTCCAGCGTGGTGGCGCCGATACAGTGCAGCTCGCCCCGCGCCAGCATCGGTTTGAGCAGGTTGCTGGCGTCCATGGAGCCTTCCGCCCGCCCGGCCCCCACCACGTTGTGCAGTTCGTCGATGAACAGCACCACCTCGCCCTCCGAGGACTGCACTTCCTTGAGGACCGCCTTAAGGCGCTCCTCGAATTCGCCGCGGTACTTGGCGCCGGCCACCAGCGCGCCCATATCCAGCGAAACCACTCGCTTGTTCTTCAGACCCTCCGGAACGTCGCCGCGCACGATGCGCTGGGCCAAGCCTTCGACGATGGCGGTCTTGCCGACCCCCGGCTCGCCAATGAGCACCGGGTTGTTCTTGGTGCGGCGCGAGAGCACCTGAATGACCCGCCGGATCTCCTCGTCGCGCCCGATCACCGGGTCGAGCTTCCCTTGAGCCGCCTCGGCGGTAAGATCGCGCCCATAGCGTTCCAGCGCCTGGTAGGTGCCTTCGGGATTCTGGCTGGTCACCCGCTGGTTGCCGCGGACCTCCTGCAAGGCCCGCATCAGCCGCTCGCGGGAAATGCCGAACTCCTTGAAAATGCGTCCCGTTGCCCCGCCGTCCTCGGTCATGGAGAGCAGCAGGTGCTCGATCGAGACGTACTCGTCCTTGAGCCGGCGGGCCTCCTCTTCGGCCTTGACGAGCAGCCGGTTGAGGCGCCCGCTGATCAGGACCTGGTCCGAGGGTCCCGAGGGAGTCGAAACCTTGGGCAGGCGCTCCAGTTCCTGTTCCACGCGGCGCCGCAGCCCTTCGAGATTGAGCCCGGCTTTGTTGAGGATAGCCGGCGCCAGCCCGTCCTCCGGCTCCAGCAGGGAGGCCAAGACGTGCTCGACGTCCACCTGCTGATTGCCATAGCGTATGGCCTTGGACTGCGCCTCGCGGACGGCATCCTGCGCTTTCTCGGTGAATCGATTGAAGTCCATATACGGCTCCAGATATGAGCATATCACAATCAGATATGTTTAGTGTACGACTATTCGAATATGGACCATCCGGGCGCCGCCGCTCATGCTCAGGTCCCCCCGCTGACACCTCTCGCGGGACCGCTTCGCCCGAGTCCGAAACACCGGGCCAATTCTCAGGCAGGGGGACAAGGCAGCCAACTGGATTCAGAAGTGGAAAGGCTCCAAGGCGGAAGACAAACGGGTTGCCTGGTTTTGGGACAGAATTTCTGGGCGGCCCCGACCGCAGGGCCGGCGTTGCGGCGACCGCAGTTTTGGCCTCCGTTCTGGGACTGTCCTCTTAGACGCTGGAGGCCTTGATTTGAGGGCTTTCCCCGTTTGTCCGGCAACCTACCCTTTCCGAGACGGTGCAGCGCCTCTGGAGGCGGGCTGCGGTAGCGCGGTCGTCCCATCTGTGGTCTAATAGGTTCTCGCCACATCGTTTTCGCCAAGCAGGGTAAGGGCGCTCGCCGCTGGAGAATGTGACAGCCCGCTCGGATCAGGGCGCGTAGGCTCTTGGGAGGATAGCGTGATGAGGGCGGTTGTTTTTCTCTGCGTGGTTGCCTCTTTCGCAGTTCCGCGACATGAGGCATTTGGGCAGACCAGCGGATCGCAGGAGCCGCGGAAGCCAGGAGAGGGAAGGGCCCCTATACACCCTGCGCCGGTCCAGACGTATGCCTCCTCGGAGTTGGACCGCACGCTCGAGAAACTGCCACCGAATTTCAAGGGCCATTATATCGCTCTTGTTTACAGCACCCTTGAGGAGCGCAAGAAGGAGAGCGAGAAATCGGAATTTGAGACGACCGAACAATGGCATCAGCGGCAAGAAACCCTGCTGCCAAAGCCCATCATAGGCCGCATGACGACAGGGAGCATTTGGGCATTCGTCATTCTCGGCGTTCGGTCGGTTTACGATGCCGACAATCAAGTCCTTCAAGTCTACCTCCCACTAGAGAAGCTTTCCAGCGGACGGCTGGCTTCGGACTTTCGCTCGATGTGGGCGAAGCTCGAAAGCACACATTCGTCATACGTAGGCATCAACGGTTTCGGCGCCATTGCTGAGGTGCAGAGTACCCATGACACGATTCACCACGTCGCGTTCGGCAACGCGCAGGCGTTCACTACGGCTGAGAATGATTTCCAGGCTGAGGTTCGGGTTCGGGTTCCGTGTGGGCCGGATGCCGCCAGACAGATGAAACCCGAGGTGTCTGCATTGGCCGTCTGTAGATTGACGGCCCCTTTCACCACGTCAACCTACCATTCGGATACGGCCACTGTCAGTTACCCGTATGCCACACAGGGCGAAGACAACTACGTCATCACAGAGCTGCTCGAACTCTGGATCTATGACCGAAGGTCTGGCGCCATCCACGTGAAGCTCAGGCCGCATGATTAGGAGCTTGTTGAAAAACGGTGTTCCCGCGCCGCCCAGCCCCTTCCGCAACTTGAA
>Ga0326727_10028116_pt1 | contig 10256 bp, 6 predicted proteins | sample MB2enrmetagenome_FD_207643 | JGI IMG/M metagenome (GOLD analysis project Ga0326727, IMG submission 207643) | Lab enriched peat soil microbial communities from McLean, Ithaca, NY, United States - MB29MY | ecosystem: Environmental > Terrestrial > Soil > Wetlands > Peat | place: USA: New York...
GTGGACTGGTTCTGCGAGGGCTCGGTCGAGGCTCTCCTGGTCGGCATGGTGGACTCCAAGGTCCTCGACCGCGCGGAACTTCAGCGCCTCGCGGACCGTATCGCTCTTGCCCAGAAGACCGCCCCCGAACCCGAGACTCCGCGATCGAAGGAGGCAACCCGATGATTCTCACCCTGCTTGAAGCAGCCATTCGCGCGCTGGTTGTCGCGCTCACCGTCTGGGCAGGCCTGCGCCTCTTCCGCGTCGCCAACGTGCTGGCCCTGAAGGCCGCATGGGGCCTGGTGCTGGCTGCCGCGCTGGCCATGCCGCTGGCCATCAACCTGGGAGTGGGCTGGCGGGTTCTGCCAAGCTGGGCGGTTATGCGGCTTCCGGAGAATCTGCTGCCGCAGGCAGCTAAAGCGCTGCCTGCTGCCTTGCCAGCGCCTGCTTCCTTTGCCGCGCCGCTCCGGCAGGAAGAGCAGGCTCCGCCTCCGGCCCATGCAAAGCAACTTTCTGCGCCTCCGATTCTGCGCGAGGACCTGCCTCCGTCCAATGAGGCTCTGCGCCAACCCGCGCCTGCTGCCGCCGGCCCTGCGGCACCGGCGAAGAGCGTACCTCTCAGCCCGGTCACCGCGGCTTTTGCTCTCTATTTCGCCGTCTGCGCGGTACTGCTGCTGCGTATGGCCTACGGTCTTGCCCTGGCCATTCGCCTGTGGCGACAGGCTGACCCGGTCTGCATCCGGCCCGGCTGCCGCGTGGGAGTTGCGTTTGCGCCGGATATTCCGCTGCGATCGAGCGCCCGCGTTGCTTCGCCGGTGACCGTTGGTTCGGGCGTTGTTCTGCCGGCCTGTTACGCCGAGTGGGACGCCGAAAAGCTGCGCATCGTCCTGGCGCACGAGGGCTCCCACATTCGCCAGGGAGACTTCTACCTGCAACTGCTTGCCGGCCTCTATGCCTCGCTGTTCTGGTTCAGCCCGCTGGGCTGGTGGCTCAAGCGCAAGCTCTCTGAACTGGCTGAGACCATCAGCGACCGCGCCGGCCTTGAAGAGGCCGCCAGCCGCTCGTCCTACGCCCAGCTCCTGCTTGAATTCGCGGCCCTGCCGCGCCCAACCGTCTTAGGAGTAGCCATGGCCCGCACAAGTAATCTCTCTCGTCGCATTGAACGCTTGCTGAATGAATCCAGTTTCCGCCGTGCCTTTGCCGGTGGCCGTCGGGCTCTGCTCGCCGTCCTCCTTGTTCCAGTAGCCCTCTTTGCCTCGACCGCGCTGGTGCGCGTGGAAGCGGCAGCCACCGCCAAGCCGGCAGCCCAGGTTCAAGCCCCGGTTCCGGTTCAGGAATCGGTTGCGGCCCCGTCCCCGCAGCCGCTGCTCGCCGAGGCCAGCCTCGCGGTTCCTGCGCCGGTCCCTGCGGCTTTTGCCGCCGCTGCCTCTGGTTCCGACTTCAACTTCGACCGCACCCTCACGGTCGGCGGCAAGGCGGAGCTATCCGTTGCTACTGGCTCAGGCAGCATCCATCTCACCCACGGCTCCGCCGGACGCATCCATGTCGTCGGCCACATCCATGTCAACTGGGGCGGCAGCGAGGAGCGGGCGCGCGAGATTGCCGCCAATCCGCCCATCGAACAAGCCGGCAACGTCGTTCGCATTGGTTCCCACCACGAGAACATGAACAACATCGGCATCAGCTACGAGATTGAAGCTCCGGCCGACGCCAGTCTCAGCGTAATCACCGGCTCGGGCGACATCTCCGACGAAGGCGTGGGAGAAGCCGCCACGCTCCAGACCGGCTCCGGAAGCATACGCGCCACCGGCCTGCACGGCGGTTTCAAGGCTCAGACCGGTTCCGGCAGCATCCACGTCGATCAGACCGGAGAAGGCGATGTGAAGGCCGAGACCGGCTCCGGAAGCATCGAAATCGGAGAAGTGCGCGGCGGCCTGGTGGCTGAAACCGGTTCCGGCGAGATCAAAGTCAAGGGAAGGCCCACCAAGGACTGGAAGCTCGAGACCGGCTCCGGCTCTATCGAATTCTGGGCCGGCGACGCCCCGGTCACCATCGATGCCTCCACCGGCTCCGGTTCCATCCACTCTGACAAGGAGATGATGGTCCAGGGCACCATCGACCGCCATCATCTTGCCGGAAAGCTCAATGGCGGCGGCCCCACGGTGCGCATGGAGAGCGGCTCAGGCAGCATTCAAATCCACTGATAATCTCCCTGGCTGCGGCCTCACGGCCGGCCAACCTTCTTCCGCGGGCGAGGCTCAACCATCACAGGTTGCCTCGCCTGGCTTTTTCTTAGTCGTCAACCGGCCCTACCGACCCGCGAGCAATAAAACCAATCCACCACTCGCCAGTGCCCTCGCCAACTTGCCGACTCGTCAGGCCCGCGCAGCGGGCGCAAACCCGCCAAGTCCCAACCCGCATCGCCGCGACCATCGTTCAGCCTCCAACCCATCGCAGTTGCGCATGAGACTGTAGCGCCAGCCTCCCGGCTGGCTGTAGCGTGGACCTCCTGGTCCACGCTTCTTACTTCCTCGTTCACCCTCAAGCTCCGGAACCCTGCAAAGGCCCACGCGCATCGACCCCCATTTGGAATTCCGGCGAGCTGTGCATTGTTGAGCAGTATCCGCGCGCCGGAGGGCCTTCACTTGAACCAGGTCGAATGGTGTTGCGGCCGGGCGCGACTGCCTGCCCAGTGGAGCGGTGAATCCGATGGAAGATCCCAGATATAAGACGGCGGCCAGTCAAGCGGACTGCCCGCCGTGCAACGGCCCGCTCCAGAGCGTGGTGATTGAGATGGAAGACACTCGCTGTACGAGCCTGGTCGATCGCGTGGCGTTTGAGGTGGAAGACTGCCGGTGCAGGACGGTTACAGTTCAAATGGAAGACCCCAGGTGCCAGAACCTGCGCATGGGTTGGTGATTGGAATTGCGAGCGAGTCTTCCGTCTCTGTAACTCGAGCCGCTCGATTGCGGCTTACCTGGCGCTCCAGGCTGACGCCGGACGCGCCGAACAATGCCGCGCAGCCACGCCCGGCGTCGCGTAGGAGCGCGTCACATGCAGCCGGTCCATCACAATGTAACGGGTGCGCAGGCCGCCCACTGAGGCCGGCAACTGCGGCGGCACCAGTTTGCGGTCAACGTAGACGACCAGCGCCGCTTCCTTGGGGTTGTCCAGGCTCTGTCCCACGCCTATGCCGAAGAACGCGGGGTTCCGCTTCATCAGTTCCTGCGCCGACTGCTGCTTGACGGCCACTGCCGGGCCCAGCACCGAGCCCGCCAGGGATGCCGAGACAATCGCTGTCTGCGGGGCCGAACCGAAGGCCACGGCCCGCGCATTGGTGGGAATCACCACCGTCCGCACTCCGCCCACCGCTGCCGGCGCGGACACTGCCATGTTCTCGTCCACATAGAGCAGCACAGCGCCCTCGCCCGGCGAGTCGTTGCTCTTGCCCAGGCCCACGCCCAGGATTCCGGCTGAAGGGTTGATGAGCCCCCGTGCCAGGTTCAGAGCTTGCTGCGTGCGGGCCAGTTCCGCATCGGCCAGCGCGCGGCCCTGCGCGGACGCCATGGTGCTGTCGCCGTAGTTCAGGCAGAGCACGCCGTGATCCGCCCCGCCCACAAACGTGTAGCTGGTTCCCCCGCCGACGGTCGCGCTCAACTCGTTCAGCACGTCGTTTGCGGGATTGGCAACGCCCTGGCTTACTCCCGCGGTATCTGTGCCGCCGGCGAAGTAGAGCCCCACCGGCTCGGCGTTGGCCGCGTCCACAACCAGCGCGCCACTGTCGCCCGCGTCGCTGAACGAGTTGCCGCTGATGCCCACCTGGTGGGTGAAGGTCTTGGTGAGGTAGGCACGGGTCTCGGCGCAGTCCAGGTAGTAGTCCACGTGCACGTCCACGTCGATTGCGGAAATGCTGCCGCAGGTCAGCCCGGTGGTGCGCCCGCTCTTGGCGACCTTCTGGTCAAGCCACGCCGCCTCGCCCTTGCCCGCGGTCGAGGAGATTCCAGGAGCCGCCGCCCCCAGCGTTCCATCCGCCTTCTTCGCGCCAAGTTCCAGAATGTTCCCGCCCGCATCGACCGCGCGCGAGGCCACCTGCGCAATGGCCGCGTCGGCATTGGTCGCGCTGGCGCTCAGCGGCAGCCAGCCGGTAAGCGTGGCCACCGGCGATGTGCCGGGGCCATCGCCGTTCGGCGTGCAGTTGTTGTCGATCAGGCCCGGCTGCACAATGGCGTCGCCTACGCTGGCGTGGTCGCTGCGGGCCAGCACGTGGTTATTGCTCAGCAGGTATTGGTGCCCGCCCCCGTCCTCGATCAGCGCTCCCAGGGTGCCGCTGCAGCAGTCCACAATCTGGTTCCCCTGCGTGTCGTAGTCGTTGTTGTTCCCGCCGGAGCTGCCCAGTTGCATCGCGGTGGGCAACTGCGCCTGGTGCATCGCCGGATTGCTTGAAACTCCGGCTGTATTCAGCAGGACTTCCGTCACGGTTCTCGAAGTCGAGGCGCCGGCCGTGGCCACAATGTACGTTGCGGCAGTGGCCGGGATCTGCGCCGGCGCGGTGTAAGTGACCTTGCATGAGGTAAACGTCTGGCCGTCCCGCTGGCACACGGGACTGCTCAGCGTTCCGAGCCCCGCGCCCTGGCCCGCGGCAGAGCCGGCCAGCGCAAAACTCACGTTTGTGGCCCCGCCCGCCTCGGCCAGGTAGCCGGTAATCGTCACCTGCCCGTTGGCTCCGAGGGCCGCGTTCTCCGGCGTGAGCGGTTGCAGGAATCCCGGCGTCAGGGTCAGCACCGCGCTTGCTTTGAAGCCGGACTCCAGCGTAGCCGTTACCAGAACCTCCGCGCGGTCCGCGGTCAGGTAGCTGGGCGGCGTGTATTGGCCGGTCGCGGTGATGGTTCCCGGCCCGCTGGCCGAGTCCCCGCCGCTCACCTGCCAGGTGACAGGTGTCGCGGCGGAAAGCGTGGTGCTGAACTGGTGCACGCTTCGGCCTTGCGCGTTGGCCGCGTTGCAGCCGGTGCAGTTGGTGTCGATAACGCTCGAACCGGGGACGATCTGGAAGGACTGGTCGGCGGCGTTGGCAAACACATTTCCGTTAGCGCAACCCGCCAGGCCGGCTACGGCCGGTCCCAGCAGAATGAGCCCGATGCGGACCCAGAGCCCGCGCATCCGCAGCCCCGTGCGGCAAGCACGGAGCGCCGGCCTTTGAGTCGCGGATTGTGTCTTATGCGGCAAATCGATTCCAGGCGCCTGCTGATGACTACTAGTTTAGATGCATGAGCCTGGAAAAAGGGCCGGGCCTTCGATTTCCGCGAAACCATCGGTTAAGGAAATCCCCTCAATCCGGTCTGTTCCGATTCGGTTCCAGCAGCCCGGAGATCTCGCCCCGCTCGAACTCCAGGTCGATCCCGCCCACGGCCACCACGCGCAGTTTCGACTCGTAAATCTTCATCGACTTTTCAATTTCTACAATCGAGAGGTCCGCCGCTGAGGGGAAGTCGGTACCTGCATCCTCAAGTTTATCCCACCCGAATCCCAGCCCCCCGCACCCCAAACGCCACGCTTCCAGCTCGCGCGCCGGCCATTGGGCGTGCCGGGTTCCCGGCGGCATCGGCGTTTATTGGCAGAACCCATGAGGCATCAAGCCGGGGCTCTCGGCTGGGATGGCCGGCCGGTGATTGATGCAAGAGTGTCATGCTCCGTCGCCCCGTCGCGAGGAGCCGGATCGCGTCTTCCCGGAACGAAATCCGTTCCTCAATGGGAGCCAAACCCTCCGCAATGTGTGGCTTTCGGCGCCGTCCCGCCTCGTGCCGCCTCGCGAATCCAACGCTCGTGCCGATGGAACAGAAGAGTCATGAGTCCCAGAATTCCGTTGCATGCGGACCACGCTGCGCCGGACCCGATAGCGGTTCTCCGGTTGGCGTAGAGGGAATCACAGGCGCTTAGTGGCTTTCTCCTTGAGAAAAAGCCGCCTTTTGCAGCACTCGAAACACCGCGTGAACCGGAGAACCGCTCGAAGTTGCGGTTCAAAGCAGGTTGTACCCGGCGAGACGGCCGCTCCACTGAACAAAGCAATTCCCCTCAAGGAGAGAGGAAATGACACAGCTTCCGAAAGCAATTATCTTGCTTTTCGGCTTTGCGCTCGCAGCCGGCGCGCAGAGCCTCGAGGATCTCAACATTCAGATCCATGGGTACGTGACGCAGGCCATGGTGGGAACCACGGCCAACAACTGGAACACGATGGAGACCAGCAGCGTGAGCGCGGCGTGGACCGAGGCGGTGGTGAACGTGACCTCGCAGCCAATGCCCAAACTGCGCGTGGGGGCGCAGGGGCGGTATTACCAGTTGGGCAACTACGGCAACACCGTGACGCTGGACTGGGCCTCGGGCGACTATAAGGTGAATGAGCGGTTCGGCATCCGGGTGGGCAAGGTGAAGACGCCGATGGGGCTGCTGAACGAAAGCCAGGATATCGACCCGGCTTTTCTCTGGTCGCTGTTGCCGCAGGCGGTCTATCCCATCGCCAGCCGCAACTCCACGCTGGCGCACTTTGGCGGGGTGGTTTACGGAACGCAACGGCTGGGCGGCCGGGGCGGCAAGCTGGATTACCGCGCCTGGGGCGGCGAACTCGTGCTGGGCAGCAACGACGGCTACCTTCAGCGCTACATCGATCGGGGCTTTACGCTGCCCAACGGCCTCTCGGGCCAAACCTATGGCGCTGCGCTGCGCTGGAATGCGCCGCTACAGGGGCTGATGGTGGGCGCGTCGGAATCGCACGCCGAGTTTTCCGGTGCCATCCAGGCGCCGATGCCGCTCGGCCCCGGGGGATCGTACATCGTGGTCACCGGCAACGCGAACATGCCTGGGCGCTTCTTTCCCTATTATTTCGGCCGCTACGAACATGGCAAAACGATGGTCGCGGCAGAGTACACCCGGCTGAATGTCGCCGGGACTCTGACTTTTCCGGTGGCCGGGGTTTTTCCCCAGCGAGCGAACGCCAAGGCCTTTTACGGCATGGCCAGCTACAAGCTGAGCGGCAAGCTGACCGCGGGCGCCTATTACTGCTATTCCCTTGACCACCAGCAGACACAGCCCGCCCCCGGCCGTTTCCTGAGGGATTACACCGTCAGCGGTCGCTACGATTTCTCTTCCTTCATCTATGCCAAGGCGGAACAGCACATCACGAGCGGGACGCTCGTGGGCTATAGCTCGCTCGACAACCCGAACGGGCTCAAGACAGACACCAAGATGACCATCGTAAAGGTGGGCGTGAGCTTCTGAGCGGGCTCGGAGAGGAGATACGGCGATGCAAGCAAGATGGTGGGTTTTTCTGGTACTGGCCGGCGCACTGCTCGGAGCCGGGCGCGCGCAGGCGCAGGTGATTGTGATTGCCAACCCCGGGGTCAAGGCCGTTGCGGTAAGCAAGGACGACTTGCGGGATCTGTTTACCGGGGCGACATCGAGCTTGAAGGGCGAGTCGAACACGGTGCCGGTGCTGCTCAAGGCGGGAGCTGCGCACGAGGAGTTTCTGGCCTCCATCGTCGGCAAGAACGACGGGGCCTTTCGCGCCAGTTGGCGCAGCCTGGTCTTCTCCGGGCAGGCGACCATGCCGCGCACCTTCGACTCCGAGGCGGCAATGGTGGAATTTGTGGCCCGCACCGCCGGGGCCATCGGCTATATCGGCAAGGCGACGCCGCACGAGGGCGTAAAAGTCCTGGCGGTTAGGTGAGACGACCATGCTCAAGAACACGACGATTAAGACGACGATTCTGGCCATCCTGGGGGTTCTGGCCGCCGGGTATCTGATCCTGTTGGGGATGGTTCAACTTTCGGCGACTGCCACGCATAGGCATATGTCGCAGATCTCCTCATCCCTGTTTCCCGCCGCGCTCAAGATGCAGGAGGCGGAATCGGCCTTCGAGCGGATGAAGAAACACTATGGAGATGCGGTGGTCCTGCAGGACGCGAACGCGCTGGCGGGAGCGGAGAAGGACGCCGGGGCAACGGCGGAGGCGCTGCGGACAGTGACGAACTCGCTTTCCTCATCGTCCGAACTGGGCAAGGCGGCCGATGGGCTGCTGGCCCAGTTTACTTCGATCCGCTCGCGGGACCATGACACCTATGCGGCGATTCTGGCCGCCACGGGCGGGCCCAGCGACAGCCTGATGGCGCAGGTGGGCGCGCTGGGCAAGGAGAACAAGGCGCTCTCCGACGCCATGATCCTGCTGGACAAAGCCATCGAAACCGGCTTCGAAGGGCAGTTGAGCGAGGTGGACGCGTGGAGCCTGCGCAGCCGCCTGACCGGTCTGGCCATGCTGATCTTCGCCGTATTCACCTGTGCTGCGGCATGGTGGGTTGTGCATTCCAAGGTGGTGCTGCCGCTGCGCACGCTGAGCATGCACATGCAGGACATCGCCGAGGGCAAAGGGGATCTGACCCGCCGTATTGCGGTCGGCGGGCGTACCGAGATCGACGAGACGGGCCTGTGGTTCAACGTCTTCATCGAGCGCATCGAGGACATTGTGCGCCAGGTGGCCGCGCACGCACGGACGCTGGGAGATGCGGCCACGGAGCTGGCCGAGACGGCGCGCGGCACGGCCGGCCAGGCTAGCCAGGAGCAGGCGCAGGCAGAACGCATCGCCACCACCATGAACGAGATATCGGGCGCCGTGCTCGAAATCAGCGAGAGCACGCAGCACGCGGCGACAGACGCGCGCAAAGCCGAAGAGATCGCGCACACGGGCGGAGAGACGGTGCAGTCGACCGTGCACACCATCGAGGAACTGTTGCGGGCCAACCAGGCAACCTCTTCGCGCATTGAAGAGCTGGGGCGGAACAGCGACGCGATCGGCAGAATCATCACCGTGATCGATGAAATCGCCGGTCAGACCAACCTGCTGGCCCTGAATGCGTCGATCGAAGCGGCGCGCGCCGGGGAACATGGGCGCGGATTTGCCGTGGTGGCGGGCGAAGTGCGGCGCCTGGCGGAGCGCACCAGCTCGGCAACCAAGGAGATCGACCAGACCGTGCGGGCCATTCAACAGGGCACGTCGGAAGCGGTGGAAGCGATGCGCTCCGGCATGAGCCAGGTGCAGAGCGGGGTGAGTTCCGCACGCTCGGCGGGCGAGGCTCTGAACAGCATCATTCATGGGTCGGAGTCGGTGCAGAAGATGGTGACGCAGATCGCGGCGGCGGCGACCGAGCAATCCTATTCGACCCAGTCGGTGTCCAGCAGCGTGAAGGAAATCGCTTCGATCATCGAGCAAACGGCGGCAAATTCCAGGCGCTCGGTGGAAGCTTGCCAGCAGTTGGCGGCCCTGGCCACGGAACTGACCGGGCTGGTGGGATCGTTCAAAGTCGGGGAGGCCAGGGCATAACCACCTTGCCGGATGCCCCGCCCTCCACCGGCCCGAATGGCGGGGAGTCCACCCTCTCCGCATTTCATTGCGGAAAGGGCGGGATGGCGCAAACTCCGGCACTCCGGCCTCGCCGGCGCCCCAATCCTCCAGGCGCAAAACCGCCCTTCTTGCGCAGTTACGCCACCGTCAGCACCAGCTTGCCGAAGTGCGAGGCCTCTTCCATGCGGGCCAGGGCTTCGCGCGCCTGGGACCAGTTGAAGTTCTCCCCGACGGGGCGGAGCAGGGCCAGTTCGATGGCCTTGTTGAGGTCTTCGAAGTCCTTGCGTGAGCCGACGTAGATGCCCTGGATGCGGATCTGCTTGTGGAGGATGAGGGGCAGGGGCAGCGGGTCGGTTGTGCCGGCAAGCACGCCAACCTGCGCGATGACGCCGCCCTGGCGGACAGCCCTGAGCGAGCGGCCCAGGGTGCCGAGCCCGCCGACCTCGACGACCAGGTCCACGCCTTCGCCGGCGGTTTCGTCCAGTGCCCACTGGTCCCACTCGGGGTTGTCGCGGTAGTTGAGGCCGGCGTCCAGGCCCAGGGAGTAGGCGCGCTCCAGCTTCTGGTGGCTGCCGCTGATGCCCAGCACGCGCAGGCCGCTCAGGCGGGCCAGTTGCAGGGCAAAAATGGAGACGCCGCCGGTGCCGAGGACAAGGACGGTGCCGCCGGGCTTCACGTCGCCGGCCTTGAGCGCGTTCCAGGCGGTGACTGCGGCGCAGGGCAGGGTGGCGGCCTCTTCAAAGCTGAGGTGCTCGGGTATGGCGACCAGCCCGGTCTGCTTGAGAACCACGCGCTCGGCCAACATGCCGTCGATGTCGCCGCCCAGGGCGCCCTTGGCCTTGGCCGGGGTGAGGGGGCCGTCGAGCCAGTTCTGCATGAAGATTCCGGCCA
>Ga0326727_10028117_pt1 | contig 10255 bp, 11 predicted proteins | sample MB2enrmetagenome_FD_207643 | JGI IMG/M metagenome (GOLD analysis project Ga0326727, IMG submission 207643) | Lab enriched peat soil microbial communities from McLean, Ithaca, NY, United States - MB29MY | ecosystem: Environmental > Terrestrial > Soil > Wetlands > Peat | place: USA: New York...
GCCAAGGATGGTTAATGTAATACCTATTTCAGTCAAGCCTCCGAAAAGAACCTTTGAAATATGCCAAGCTGCTGGTAAGAGAAGAAAGATAATCATACCGGCACTGAGAAACCACCAGCCATCAATTGGCAAAATACCAGGTGTCCATTGCGAACGTATGAACGAGAGGGCAGACCCCAGTCCCAATAACCCACCGAAGACCATGCCAATCGTACCCGTAAACACTTCACCCCGACGTAATTCGACCATGGCAAGTGGTAGTAACGCGACAGCACATCCTAGTATCCAAAAACCGAGAAACGGCGCTGACGATGACGGTACCCTGCCTGTGGCAAATGCGAATAAACCTAAATGTATCGCTCCAAGAAGATATAGAGTCGCCGCACCACCGGAAGCCCATTCCTTTTGATCAGGAGAACTGTTTTCTTTACTCATTTATAAACCTTCAATGTTGTTTAATCTCAATTTATAATTTATTGGTATCAAACTTTAGGTTTAATCGATGATTTGCTAGCAAATAAAAAGCTAATAGACCTCTATAAGGGCGAAAAGGCTCGAGTTTCTCTGTAACTTCGATTGGAGAAAGTCTCTGACCATTGCCCATGTATTCACCTACCACACTTCGTATTCCCAGATCATCGACCGGGACACAATCTGGTCTGGCCAGACCTCGTGCAAGAATATAGTCCGCTGACCAGCGGCCAAAACCTCGCAAGTTCATAATCGTTTCCCGTGCCTTGTCATCATCTAGCGTTTTCAGAATATCGAGATCGATCGTTCCATGATCAATTTTACTGGCAAGGTCATGAATATATTGAGCCTTTTGCTGAGAAAGTCCGCATGATTTTAAATCTGAGAGGGGCGCTCTTGCCAGTATCTCTGGTTCCGGGAAAACCCACAGTTTTTCTATCGGTATTCCAAAACGTTCGACAAAACGTGATCTGAGCCGATAGGCAGCCGCTAAAGATATTTGCTGCTCGGTGATTGCAATTACAGCCATTTCGAACAACGAAACTGGACGAATTGGTTTTAACCCGTGCAGCTTACCGGTTAACAACCTTAACTTGGCATCACGACTCACTAGACGGTAAAAGGGCTTGAGGTCAAGTTCAGTAAATAAGACCCACTCGACAATTCTGGAAATCTGACTGCTTTCGGCCTTCGGTCTGGCAGACATCACGATTCCGCTTGTCTTCGGGGTTGTGCTTACTTCAATTACGATTGGAATACCCTCTATCATCGTAGCCAATTGCAAACCGGCATTTGGCGCAATGTTGGCCGGCTGAAATGATTTTACGGCCCGCAATGATAATGCAAAAGCGTATGGTTCAACAATATTTAATCCGGTTTTCTTATTGTCAGATTTGCTTTGTTTCCGCAGCATTATGCACCTCAGATTCGTTACGTTTATGGATGTCTATGGAACTATTGTATGCCAACGGAATCCGGATTGAAATAGCGCATGCACGTACTTTTAGAATGCGTAGGCAAAGGCGATCTGAACTATCGATGCTGAATGAGTACCAGAAAAAAAGAAAAGGCCACCCGTTGTGACCTCCAATTATTTGAATATTTTATCGGTCACTTTAAATTGTTTGCATTTATAGTTGGAATTTTACGTTTTTGTTACTTATTGTCTGAGAATTTTATAACTTCTACATGCTCCGATTGCTAAACTTAATGGTACAAAGCTATTCCATAAATCTTCAGAATGAAGGCGCGTGTATATTTAGAAGGAGAAACAAAAATGAAAACATTTAACGAATTGTTTCAGTCAGCAGATTGGAAGAAAGAAAAACATGTTCCGGTCATCGAATGTCCCGATGAGGTGAAATCTGGAGAAACCTTTTCGGTAAAAGTTACTGTAGGCAAAGAGGTAGCGCATCCCAATACCACAGAACACCATATTAGATGGATTACCATATATTTCCTAGCCGATGGAGAAAAATTTCCCTATGAAGTGGGACGTTTTGAATTCAATGCCCACGGCGAATCCGCCGACGGCCCAAATAAAGGTTCGGTCTATACCAGCCCCGAGATTATAACATCGGTGAAAGTGAGCAAGCCCGGCATATTATATGCCTCCTCGCTATGTAATATACACGGGCTCTGGAGTTCCGAAAAAGCCTTAAAATTAGGCTAGTAAATGAGTTCCCTGGAAACTTTCACCGATTTATACCCTAAATGGTAATGTGATATATTCTTTTCACAGGAGAAATAAGATGCCGTCAACCCCGAAAAAACCCCAGTTGCAAGTTAATGTCCGTGGACCGGATAAAGTGCCTGTTATATTAAATGTAAACAGGCGTTCTTATACGCTTGAAATTGAACCACGACGTACTCTACTGGATGCTCTGAGATTTGACCTCAACATGACGGGAAGCAAGAAAGTTTGCGGCATGGGTGAATGCGGAGCATGCACTGTTTTGTTGGATGGCAAAGCAATTTATTCCTGTTTGACGCTGGCGATTGAATGCGAAGGACAACAGATACTTACCATTGAAGGTGTTTCTGAGGACAACAATCTAGACCCAATCCAAAAAGCATTTATAGACGAGGAAGCCTTTCAGTGTGGTTTCTGCACTTCGGGACAGATAATGTCCATCAAAGCATTACTTGATGCTAACCCTGATCCCACCCCTGAAGAAATCCGGCAGGCGGTGTCTGGGAACATCTGCCGCTGCGGTGCTTATCCAAATATTTTTAAAGCCGCAACAAAGGCCGCGATAGCCTGCCGAAAACAACGCTCTGCTAAAAAAAATGGTGATAAACATGGCGAAACTGATTAAGTCTAAGTTAAATTGGGAAGGAACAACTTTTGAGCGAACGTCGGTGGTTGGTGATGACGAGCCGGCAGTTTGGACAGCTAATGCACAATTGAATTGCGTAGGTAAAAGCCATCCCCGCATTGATGGGTTCCAACGTGTGACAGGGCTAGCTAAGTACACCTTTGATATTCAATTACCGGGAATGTTGTATGCCCACGTGCTTCGCTCACCTCATCCTCATGCGCGCATTAAGCAAATTGATGTCTCTAAAGCAGATAAATTTCCTGGTGTAAGAGCAGTTATTTCATCTTTGAATGAGGCTAAGATTTTCAGTAATGTCTTGCAATTTGCCGGGGACGAAGTGGCTGCCCTTGCAGCAGATAATGATGATATCGCGGAGGATGCGATCAACCTCATTCAGGTTGAGTATGAAATTCTTCCTTTTAACACCGATGCTGAACCTTACCTTATATCCGGTAAACTGCAAGAACGCCAAATAGTTACTTCCTTAGACGGTCATCCGAAAATTTATCGGCGGGGAAATATCCAAAAAGGGTTTCAAGAAGCTGATGTTATCGTGGAAGAAACATTTCGCACTCAGTCTGCCCTGCATAACTCTTTGGAAACACACGGCGCTGTTGCCTTCTGGAACGGTGACGAACTCACAGTGTGGGAATCGACTCAATCAATTTATCATGTTCAGCGATACTTGGCTGAATTTTTCAAACTGCCCCTAAATAAAATACGTGTAATATGTGAATACATGGGTGGCGGTTTTGGCAGTAAGCAGTCTTCGGGGAAATGGTCGGTGATGGCAGCATTGCTTGCTCGCGAAGCCGGCCGGCCGGTTCAATTAATGTTAACCCGTGAAGAAGAGAATCTGGTAACAGGACACCGAGCACCGACGATTCAGAAGTTGAGGCTGGGCGCCAAAAATAATGGGACGCTGACCGCAATCGATTTGGTTGCCACGATAAACGTTGGCGCAAACGGATCGATGGGACGAGCCGTGGAGGGTCCGTGCCAGTCAATGTATAATTGCCCGAATGTGCAGACTGAGACGCATTCAGTATTCACAAATACTGGGCCACACGGATCTTTTCGGGCGCCAGGGTATGTCGAAGGAGCTTTTCCCCTGGAATCGTTAATGGATGAGCTAGCCAAACGACTAAAAATGGACCCGATGGAAATCCGGATGAAGAATTATGCATTTACAGACCCTGCTACGGGGCAAAAATTTTCTGCGAAACACCTTGACAAATGTTATCAAAAAGGGGCCGAAATAATTGGCTGGGGCCAACGACAATCCATTAATAATAAAGGCTCGATCTTACGTTATGGTTATGGTATGGCCAGTCAAACCTGGGGTGGTGGAGGTGGTCCACCCGCTTTTGCCTGGGTCAGATTGAACGCTGATGGGACCGCTGAGGTCAACTTGGGTAGTCAGGATATTGGTACCGGTGTCAAAACAGTTTTTGCCCAGATTGCCGCCGAGGAACTTGAACTCGAAGTCGACAAGATATTAGTGCGTATTGGGGACACGGCGCAGGGACCATTTGACCCCGGTAGTGGGGGCAGCATGACAGTTGCGTCGGTCGGACCCGCAGTTCGCCAGGCAGCCATCGATGCCCGCAAACAACTTTATGAAGTGGTCGGCGGTTATTTTGAAGTTCCAGCCGATCAGGTACGGATAAGAAAGGGTAATGTTTATGTTCTAGATGAGACGAAACCACGCATGAGCCTTCAAAATATGATCCGCCAGCTTGGTGAATTTACTATAATCGGCCGGGGTGCAAGGGGTGCCAATGGGTATGGAACTACAGTCACTACTTTCGGGGCCCAATTCGCAGAAGTCGAGGTTAACACAATCACCGGCGAAGTAAAAGTGCAACGGCTGGTTGCAGTACACGATGTTGGGCGGATAATGAACCCTATTGGAGCCGACGGTCAGGTTGCAGGTGCGATTATCCAGGGTATCGGTTATGCTCTAACTGAAGAACAAGTAATTGACCAGGCTACAGGCATAATTTTAAACCCAAACCTGGAAGATTATGTCCTGCCCACCGCCCTTGATGTTCCCAGTATTGATAGTAATTTTATCGATGATTCAGATACGGATGCCAATAACCTAGGGGCTAAGGGACTTGGTGAACCACCGATAATTCCTACTGCCCCAGCTATAGCCAACGCGATTACGCAAGCCATTGGCATCCGTTTTCTGTCACTACCTATTACGCGCGCAAAAATTTTTGAAGCACTTCAAAAAACAGGAAACGCAGGCGGAGTATTTCCATGAATAATTTCGAGCATGCCGATGCGACGTCAGTAGCAGAAGCCATTAGTCTCTTAGGATCGAATGGATCTTCCGTGCCTATCGCAGGTGGTACTGATCTTTTGACTCAGATTAAACTGGGGTTGATCAAACCCGACCAACTGGTAAATCTGAAGACAATTCCTGGCCTAGATTTGATTACAGTGGTTAACACTGGTTTAAACATTGGGGCACTCGTTAAGCTGGATACCATCGCCAATAATAAGGTAGTGCGGGAGCAATATCCGGCACTTATCAAAGCAATTGAAGTCATAGCTTCGCCGCAACTCCGTAACTCTGGAACCATTGGCGGTAACCTTGCGCAGGGACCCCGCTGCTGGTACTACCGCGGGAAATTCCATTGCTGGATGAAGCAAGGGGAACGCTGCTACGCCAGAAATGGCGAGAATAGTCACCATGCTATCTTCGGCAACGGCCGATGTAATCAGGTACATCCATCAGATCTAGCACCGGTATTAATTGCGCTCGGAGCGGAAATTAGCATAGAAGGGATTCGTGGCCGACGTACAATCCCGCTGTCAGATTTATTTCAAATACCCCATGATGGTAGTCGGCAACTCACGATACTTGATCGGGGTGAAATTATCACTAGTGCTCACTTGCCATCACCTGCCCCAGGTGGCAGGAGTATCTATTTAAAAGCGATGGAGCGGAAAGTTTGGTCTTTTGCATTAGCCAGCGTGGCGGCGCAGCTTATCATTGAAGACGAGGTGATTCGAAACCCGGTGATCGTACTGGGCGGCGTCGCTCCAAAACCATGGCGCCTGCCTAAAAGCGAGGATGCTCTGCGTAATCAAAAAATAAGCCGGGAGGTAATAACTGCGGCCGCGGAGGTCGCAGTGGAGGGGGCACAGCCACTTAACTCTAACCATTACAAAATCCCGCTCGTTAAGGGAATCTTGACTGAGGCTTTATCCAGTATTTTAGAATTAAATCAATGATTGTTCTAGCGAATAATAAAGAAGAAGGACGTCAAAAAACATAGGAGAAGAAATCATGGAAACCGAGCCCGAAATCGTGTTTAAAGGCGTCAACCGGACAATCTACATCGACAAATTAATAAAAAGAGGGATAGGCAAACTCGAGCTGGTTTGTAACTATATAGTAAGCACGCGTGTTACGGTAGAACAAATACAAACACGTCAACGGACCGATAATCCCTACCGGATATAGTTGTGTGGAACGATTGTCAGATAAAGTAAAAAAAGCGGGGGATGATCCTGACCAATTCAATAGCCGTCCTGCTGGGAAACGAAACGCAAGAGAAGGGGCGTTGCCGGCTTTCATCATCAGCACCTTTGATGCGGCACGGTATGAACTGGAAAAAGTAATTGATAAACAACGGCGTGCCGTAAAGGCACATCCGCAACGACGAGCACAAGCCATGGTGGGAAAGATTTTCCGTGACCAAGAGTATGGTCTCCTTCGGGCCTCGGATGTTTAGGTCGGTTAATTTGAACCGCAAAAGTGTTCTGCCTGACCATGGGGAACATCTCAAAGTAGGCACCGCTGCTCGTTATACTCAAGAAATTGGAGACAAAGGCCTTGAAGCCAGTATCGTTGAACCCGTCGAAATACGCGGTGCAGCCGAGATGCGCGGATCATTATATGATTGGGTCATCGAGTCAAAAGAACGTCAACATTGGATAAGGAATTAATGTCCTGGTCCGCTTCCTGTTCGTGTTTATTAAATTGCAACGGAGAATTGAATGGCAAACCGTTTGGCAAAGGAAAAAAGTCTCTATCTATTACAGCATGCTGATAATCCAGTAGACTGGTATCCTTGGGGCCTGGAGGCTTTTCAGAAAGCTGCCAAAGAAAATAGGCCCATCTTTCTATCCATCGGTTATTCAACCTGCCACTGGTGCCATGTAATGGCCCATGAGTCATTTCAGGACTCCCGGGTAGCAAGCCTGATGAACGATACTTTCGTTTCAATTAAAGTAGATCGTGAGGAACGTCCCGATATCGACATGCTCTATATGTCAATCTGCCAAATGATGACCGGAAGCGGGGGATGGCCTCTGACCATTATTATGACTCCGGAAAAAGAGCCGTTCTTTGCCGGAACCTATATACCTCGTGAGACCAGATTCGGACGACAGGGAATGCTTGAACTCATTCCGAGTATCAAGGAGATCTGGGAAACGCGAAAGGGTGAAGTCATGGAATCCGCGGGTCAGATTACAGCAGCTTTACGCCACGCCGCCTCTCAGGAGCCGGGCGAAAAACTGGATGAAGCTTTACTGCATCTTGCCTATGAACAGCTTAAAGATAGGTTTGATGAGAAATATGGGGGATTTGGCAGAGCACCAAAATTCCCGACACCGCATAACCTTCTTTTTCTCCTCCGGCATTGGAAGCGGACAAGTAATGCAGAAGCCCTAGCCATGGTCGAGAAAACTCTTCAGGCCATGCAGCGCGGCGGTATTTACGACCAGATAGGGTTTGGATTTCATCGATATTCTACAGACCGGCGCTGGCTGGTCCCGCATTTTGAAAAAATGCTTTATGACCAGGCTTTACTCGCGATGGCATACTTGGAAACTTTTCTGGCGACGATGAACGAAGAGTATGCCATGACTGCGCGTGAAATTTTTACCTACGTGCTTCGGGACATGACTGCTAGTGATGGGGGATTTTACTCGGCAGAAGACGCCGATAGCGAGGGACAAGAAGGGAAGTTTTATCTATGGACCTACGATGAAATGAAACAACTATTGCCACCAGAGGAAACAGAATTTGTTTTCAAAGTCTACAATGTCCAAGAAAACGGTAATTTTAGCGAGCCAACATCGGTGAATATTGAGATGGAAAACATCCTGCATTTGGGCAAATCCATCGACGAGTCCGCATCAGAATTTAATCTAACCGTGCCCGAGTTTCGGAAACGACTGGAATCGGTAAGACAAAAATTATTTGTTTACCAGAACAAACGTATTCATCCCGCCAAAGACAGAAAAATCTTAACGAACTGGAACGGTCTAATGATTGCGGCATTGGCAATGGGGGCGAAGGTCTTGGACGAACCATTATATGCCGATGCTGCCAAACGTGCAGTTGCTTTCATCTTAGCTAATGTTCATGCTTCTAAAGGGCAGCTCAGACACTGTTATTGCGATGGTGAATACGCAGTTACCGCTAATCTGGACGATTATGTTTTTTTCATTCAAGGATTGCTGGAATTATATGAAACAACCTTCGATGTCGATTATCTTAAAAATGCTCTGAAATTCAATGAACATTTGTTAAAACATTTTTGGGATTACAAAAATGGCGGTTTCTTCTTCACTTCGGACGATGCCGAAAGCCTGCTTGCGCGTTAAAAAGAAATTTACGATGGAGCCATTCCTTCAGGGAATTCGATAGCCATGCTGAATCTGCTTCGTTTGGGGCGGATGACCGCCAATTCCGAACTGGAACAAAAAGCATCCGAAATCGGACGCGCATTTTTCAATAATGTGGGAAAGTCTCCAGCGGAATATACTCAGCTTATGATAGCGGTCGATTTCTCCACAGGACCATCATATGAAGTAGTGATTTCCGGAGACGTCCAAGGTGAAGATACGAAGAAGATGCTGCACGTAATCGAGAGCAAATTTATACCTGATAAAATAATGATATTTCTTTCATCCGGAACTGACCTATCAGAAATAACGAGTATTGCGCCTTTTATAAGGGACCTGCCAACTATTGATAACCGAGCTACGGCTTATGTCTGTGTCAATTATAATTGTAAACTTCCAACGACAGATATCAATAAAATGCTATCGTTGCTCAAATCTAGATAATCGTCAAATTTTTCGTTAAGGTTTAGGAAATAGCTTAAAGGCTTGAAACTGGCTATTTACAATTCGTTATTTTGATAAACCTTTTTGGAGTAGTATTGAGTCTAAGGTCCTAGAACTTATTTTAACTCGCGGTTTGTTTCTTTCTGAGGAAATGTGTACCAATATACAGGGCTTTCAACTTTGAGTCCGATGTTCCTCAACCAGAAACCAGGTCTGACAGAAGATTAGCGTCATGAGTATTGCCCACTCGATTACAAAAATGGTTATTTCTAGATGCTCAGCCTTGCCTTAGCTTCCTTCCAAGGAATTGCCTTCTCTTCCCGGACCTCCCGAATACTGCGACATAATTGCTGTACTGCCTTGGCGTCACCGAGTATCTCCATGGTTTCCAAGATAGTCTGGTAGTCCTCCTATGTCATGATTGCCAGGACTGGTTTTCCCCTCCTGGTGACTGCTACGGTAGCTGGGTTGGGGGCCCAGTTTCTCCGGAAGCTTCGTCAGTTCCCGCCGAGCATCTACTATTGTGAGTTCTTTAGTTTCTCTAGTCATTGTCATGTCCGTCCTCCTATACTAACCCCCGTTGGACAAGATGCTCAGCCAAGGCATATATCTCCCTGCGATTGCCCTTCCTGCGTATGCCAACCATGTACACGAGCACCCGTTGTTCGGCATTTTCAACCCTGTACACTACCCGATACCTCTGTCCTGCAGCCCTTACACTCTGGAATCCTGCCAGCCAGCCCCGAAGTGGTTTTCCCTGCTTTTCAGGTTCTTCTGCCAAAGAATCGATACGCCGTATATAGTCAAGGTATTGATATCTGCTTGAATTTAGGCTAGGGATGAACTAACAGGAGGGTTATTGAAAAGACACACCTCGGCTAAGACCGAAGCGTTCCGGGTATGGTCCTCTTAGCGTAATGCCCATAAAAAGTGTCTAAAACGTGATCTTTGGTTGTCAAAAAAGTTCACAAACCGTAAACTGGGCAGTAGAGGGCTCGAACCTCTGACCTTCTGCGTGTAAAGTGTGAGTTATCACTAGATTTCATTCTAACATACTTAAAGGTACTATAATGTACTGATACAATTTTGAGGCTAAAAAAATAATGCCTCTCAAAAATTCATTAGAAAACGCATTAGAATGGAAAGGGTATTTTACCAGTCTCGTTTATGCCTAAAATAAGAAGTATCAAACATCGTTTTACTATGACAAAGAAGCCGTAGATTGATCGTGCGTGGTCGTTTTTAAGAGGTAATAACAAAACAGCCGCCAGGATGGTTCGCGGTTATCTATTAGAACGAAAAATCATTGATTATAAGCCGCAATGGAATTAGAATTGACGCTTCCCATTATTGAGATCCATGGT
>Ga0326727_10028119_pt1 | contig 10254 bp, 11 predicted proteins | sample MB2enrmetagenome_FD_207643 | JGI IMG/M metagenome (GOLD analysis project Ga0326727, IMG submission 207643) | Lab enriched peat soil microbial communities from McLean, Ithaca, NY, United States - MB29MY | ecosystem: Environmental > Terrestrial > Soil > Wetlands > Peat | place: USA: New York...
CGAAGAGTCCCAGCTGGTTTGTTCTCTACGCCGCCTTCTCCGGTTTCAACTTCCGCACCGCCGAGGGCCTGAGCGTGCGTCTCCAGCTTCCGCACACCGTCTACCTGCTCCCGAAACAGTCCGCCGAGCAGCCGGAGATCCGCATCAATCGCGCCGAGCTGAACACCGACGAAAACAAAGTTCTGCTGGAAGTCGAAAACACCGGCGACAACATGGGGCGCGTCCTCGAAACCCACATCGCCTACTCCAAAACCAAACAGGATGCGCCCGGCTTCCCCATCTTTCCCCACGGCAAGCGGATTATGGAAGTACCTCTCGAAGCCAAGCCCGGCGACGACGCTCCCGTTGAAGTCTCGTTTCAGTTTGCCAAATTCAAAGTCGAGCAGAAGCTCAAGCGCACGGCCGCTGTGAGTTCGGCCGCTGCCCCGGCAGCCGGCCAGCAGGTCTCCGCAGCGATGCCCAGTCCGCCGGATCCTGACACTGGCCAACAATGATCCATGCCCCATCTCCCCCATCGCGCACGAATCCTGCTGGCAGCGCTGCTGGCTGTAGCCGGCTTCGCTAACGCGCAGGTTTTTCACGTACAGGCCGGGGATTCAACCCTGCTCAACGCTCAGGGCGGCTCGGTGGAATTCAAGGCGCCCAACTACGCTGGCTCCGTGGGCGCGGGTTTTGCCGATGGACACTTTGAGCTCGGCGCCGAGACGCGCTACGTGTACCACGGCTACACTATGCTCGCCGGCGATGAGAACGTCCCCTTCTTTCTGCCTACCGACGTCTTTGACGCCAGCCATTACTTCACCACGCGCGGCGCGGGCGTAACTCGCACCGACGGACGCGAACGCATATTTGCCTTCGCCGGAGCCACATCGACCTTCTACGGAACCGGCTTCTTCAGCGCCGCTTCCAGCGATAAGCCGGCTTCCGTCTTCTTTTATGAGCGCACGCTGAATCCCAAACTCAAGTTTTTCTCCCGCGAAATTTTTTCCAACCGTCAGACGCTTCTTCAAGGTTTGGAATGGAAGACACTGCCCTGGCTTACCACCGCCGCGACCGGCGGTGTGGGCTCGAACGAAAAATACCTGGCGACCAGTGTTGACGCCAAACTCAGCACTCTCGCCTTCAAGGCCGCCTATGTTCTCACCGGAGACAACTTCCAGCGCATCACCGTCTCCGCCCCGCTCAGTTCGGAAGCCAACAAGGGCAACGTGCAACTCCTCTACAAGCCCAACCAATTTGTCAGCGTCACCACCGGGCACGAGAATATTCTCGAGCCGCTCACTCTCGGCGGACCCATGCAGCAAGCCTCCGTCAACCAGCTCTCCATCGATGTGAACCTGTTTCACTTCGATTTCGGCAGCGGATTATTTTCCTCCACTACCCAGGGCCAGCACACCGTGGGCACCAACTTCTACGCTGGCCGCCGCTTTGGACGCCGCCTCGAATTCAACGCCAACTGGTTTGAGAGCCGGCCCCAGACTTCCCCCAAAACCACCGTGGTTTCCACTACCGTCCGCGAAAATTTCTCCGACCGCTTCGGCCTGCTCCAACTTGTCTCCGAGAGCGGCGGCCAGACGTCATTCGGCTTCGGCGGCTACTACACCAGCAACCGCCTTATCGCGCAGGTCAATTATCTGAATGTTTATCTGCCCTTTCGCCCCGACAATCCCTTCGAGCAGGCGATCTCCGTGAACGCGTCGGTGCGCATCGTCGGCCCGTTGCAGGCGACCGTCGCTTCCAACGTCGCGCCCGATGGCCACATCCGCTACACCTTCGGCGTGAATACCTATCTTTATCGTATTCGCGGCATGATCAGCGCTCTGCCGGGCAGTTCCTTTTCCATGGGCAAGTATGTTGTTCAGGGCACAGTAAAGGATGAAGCTGGCAATCCCATCGAAGGCGCCGCCCTGCGCATCGGCAAAGATATTTCTTACACCGACAGCGACGGACATTTCCTCGCCCGCTTTTCCAAGCGCGGCCCATTCCCGCTAACCGTCGAGCCCCAGGAATTCCTCTCCGCCCTGCCCTACGAAGCCGTTTCCGCTCCATCGCAAGTCAAAGCCGACCCCGACACCGCCGCCACGCCAATCGAAATCACAGTGCGAGTCTCAAAAGTTGCCCCGAGGCCACCAGCCGCAAAACCGACCGTCTCTTCAACTCCTACGGGCCATTAAGTCCGCTGTAATCGCCACGACTCGACCTGCCCGCCACACTGTCCGGGCCACTACCATCAGGCCGTAGCAGGAGTTTTGGGCGGAACGAAGGGACGAACAGACGGCGTGGGTCTTCCCCGCCAGAACGAATGGCGACAACATCGGCAGGTATTTCATTGGCCGATTCCGTTTCCTGAGCAAAAACCTCATTTGCTACACTCCTAATCAGCTTGCGATTGGTAGTCAAAGTCGGGACCAGCCTGGTCGCACCGAGTGGAAAGATCGATCGCACACGGCTGCGTGCGCTGGTCGATCAACTCGACCTCTCGCGCCACCAATATCTGATCGTCACCTCGGGCGCCATTGCTTCCGGCATGTCGAACCTCGTTCTCTCGGAACGCCCTGCCAGCGTACCCCTGATGCAGGCCTGCGCAGCGGTGGGACAGAGCCTGCTCATGCACACTTATGAGCAGCTGTTCTTTGGTAAGAAGGTGGTTGCCCAGTTGCTTCTGTCGAGCGATGACTTCACTTCGCCGGTGCGCTACAAGAATCTGCAGAACACGTTGGCCGAGCTGCTGAAACTGGGTGTGGTTCCAATCGTCAACGAGAACGACAGCGTCTCGGTGCGAGAACTGGTGGGCGCATTCGGCGACAACGATGAACTGAGCGCGCTGCTGGCCACCACGGCCAAGGCCGACTGGCTGGTGCTGCTGACGGACGTAGATGGGTTCTATGTCCCCGGCAGTCGCAAACAGCAGAAACTGTTACGTACCGTCCGCGAGCTTACTCCGGAGATGGAGGAACTCTGCAAAGGGCGTGGCAAGCTGGGCACCGGAGGCATGCTCTCCAAGTTGCGTGCCGCCCGCCTGGCGAGCGAGTCGGGGGTGCACGTCGCAATTGTGAATGGCCGGCATCCGCACGCGATTGCCTGGGCCGTGCAACGCAAGATCGGAACTTACTTTCCTCCGCATAAGAGGAAGACGCGATTGGAAGGCTCCCGTGGCAGATAGTGGCTCAACTCGCGCCAAGCTCATTCGAGCCAAGGACGCGGCGGGCGCACTCGCTCGCCTGTCGACTGCACGAAAGAACGAGCTGCTGCTTTCGATCGCCGAGGCAATCGAGGCGAACCACGAGGACATCCTCCGACACAATCGTTCTGACCTGGAAGCGAGCGGCCTGGTGGGCGCGTTGCAGGACCGATTGCTGCTGAATCCCGAGCGCATCGCCAACATGGTGGCGGGAGTGAGGGCGGTAGCAGAACTCCCAGATCCGGTGTATGAAACGCTGGCGGAGTGGACACGCCCCAACGGCATGCGCATCCGCAAGATTCGCGTGCCACTCGGTGTCGTGGGCGTCATCTACGAATCCCGGCCGAACGTCACCGTCGACGCCGCGACTCTGGCGTTGAAAACAGGAAATGCGGTTGTGCTGCGCGGCGGGAAAGAAGCCGGTTGCAGCAATCAATGTCTCGCGCGGATCATGACCAGCGTGGCGGGAGTGCCGGAAGGCGCTATCGAACTGCTCGATTCGAGCACCCGCGACACGGTCAAAGAGTTGATGCAGGCACGCGGGTTGGTGGATGTTTTGATCCCTCGTGGCGGCGCCGACCTGATTTCCTACGTGACGGCTAATTCGGCGGTCCCGGTCATTGAAACCGGTGCTGGGAATTGTCATGTGTTCGTCGACCAAAGCGCCGATTTCGAAATGGCCGATCGCATCGTGATCAACGCGAAGACGCAACGGCCATCCGTGTGTAACGCGGCGGAAAAACTCCTCGTGCATGAGAGCATCGCGAAGGATTATCTTCCCCGAATCGCCAGTCAATTACTGGAGAAGGGCGTGGAAGTGCGGGGTGACGGCCAAGTCCTCCAGTTCACCAGCGGACTCGCGCTCAGCCCCGTCACAACGAGCGATTTGACGGAAGAATATCTGCGGCTCTGCATGTCGATCTACGTTGTCGGCGGAGTCGATGAAGCCATCGCCCACATCAACCGCTATTCGACCCGGCATTCGGATGCAATCGTCACCCGAGACGAAGCGAATGCGCAAAAATTCCTGCGCTACGTGGACTCAGCCGCGGTCTACTGGAATGCCTCAACGCGATTTTCCGATGGCGCGGAGTTCGGATTTGGCGCCGAAATGGGCATCAGCACGCAAAAGTTGCACTGCCGGGGCCCCTTTGCGCTCGCCGAATTGACCTCAACCAAGTATGAGGTTTTTGGCAGCGGCCAAGTTCGAGAGTAGGTCGCGGGTGTCTGCATTCTTAGCCCATGGTTGACGTGACTTCGCGGGTGCGCGATGCGTGGAACCTGCCAGTCCTGCCCGCAAGTTCAAACTAATACAGATCCGCTTATATGCCCTGGCTTCTATCCCCCCGCAATCGCGCCCAGCACCACCAGCGGCTCGCGGCCCGAAGCGACTACCTCCGGCAGCGGAACATCCGGAGATTCGTGAGAAAAATCCTGTTCGCACGCGAAAAATCGCAGAAACGCACGCCGCTCTAAACTCACCTGGTCCCGGATCGTCCCCCGCAGCATGGGGTAGCGTTCTTCAAGCGTATCCAGCACCGACCGCACCGTCACCGGAGCCGCAACTTCAAGCTGCACCTCGCCGCTCACGCCCGCCAGCGTCCGCAAATGAAATGGAAGTATCACTCGGATCATGTGATTTGTGGTCGCACCTTCTCCGTGGCCAAGGTTTTAACTGAGAACTGACAACTGACAACCGAGAACTGCTACGCTGGCTCGTACCGCAAAAATACGGCTCCATTCTCGAATACTCTCGAACTCAACAGCTTCAGCGGCAGCTTCTTCTTCATCCCCTCAAACATCGTCCGTCCCTTGCCCAGTGCCACCGGATTCAGCGCAATCAGAAACTCGTCAATCAAACCCGCCTCGGCCAGCTGAGCCGCGATGCTCCCGCTCCCCAGAATCACCAGATCCGGACCCGGCTCCTGCTTCATCTTCTCCACTTCCGCCGCCAGATCCCCGTTCTCCACTCTCGTGTTACTCCAGGCCGCTTTTTCCATCGTTCGCGAAAAGACTACCTTCGGCAGATTGTTCATCCTCTCCGCGACTACCGGCATTGTCTCCTTTGCCTGCTGCGTCGGCCAAAAGCTGTACATCAGATCGTAGGTGACTCGGCCAAACAAAAGCACGCCACCGCCCAAGGCATTCTGATCGGTGAATTCGCGCCACTCCTCGCTCTCGCGTGCCCTGTGGGCAAAGCTCATGTCGCCGTGCGAGTCCGCAAAATATCCGTCCAGCGTGACGTGATTGAAAACCTTCAGTCTGCGCATCTGTCCTCATCTTAGGGAAGGGTTTTCCTTCGCAGGCAGGCTCCCCATCAATAAGCAAATCCACGCCCTCGTGGCTTTTACTTCTGCAATCTGACCTCTGACTTCTTACTTCTAACCTCTACGCCGCCCGCCCCTCATACGCCCGCTCCAAATCCGCAATCACAATCTTCTTCATCTTCATCATCGCGTCAAACACCGCCTTCGACTTCTTCGGATCCGCATCCCCCATCAGCCGCGTCAGCGCCGACGGAATAATTTGCCACGACAATCCAAACTTATCCTTCAGCCATCCGCACTGGCTCTCCTGTCCGCCCTCGAGCAGCCGGCCCCAGTAGTAATCCACTTCTTCCTGTCCTTCACAATTCACAAAGAACGACACCGACTCGTTGAACTTGAACATCGGCCCGGCATTCAGCGCCATAAACCGCTGCCCCGCCACTTCAAACGTCGCAAGGAAAACCTTCCCATCCTTCCGGCCGACGTTAATCACCTTCCCATCCTTAAACACGGACAGATAAAAATTCATAGCCTCTTCCGCCCGCCCATCAAACCACAAAAACGGCGTGATCTTTGGCATAACCGCTCCTTCTCCCTCTTTTGTCGACAACCTAGTGAGTGACAACTGGCGACGGTCGTTCTCCGTGGCCAGGGTTTTACTGAGAACTGAGAACTGACAACTGAGAACTGCTAAACCGTCTGCACTTCCACACTCAGCACCGCCGGCAAATCCCGCACAATCGGATTCCAGTTTTCCCCCGCATCCGCCGACGCATACACTTGCCCGCCCGTCGTCCCAAAGTAAATCCCGCACTCCTCCATCCGATCCACCGCCATCGCATCCCGCAGCACGTTCACATAGCAATCCTTCTGCGGCAGCCCGTGTGTCAGCGCCTCCCACTCCTCCCCGCCAGACTTACTCCGATACACCCTCAGCTTGCCCTCGTGCACGTAGTGCTCGGAGTCGCTCGTGATCGGCACCACGTAAATCGTTTCCGGCTCGTGCGCGTGCACATCGATCACGAATCCAAAATCTGTCGGCAGGTTCCCGCTTACCTCGCGCCATGATTCCCCGGCATCGTCCGAGCGCATCACATCCCAGTGCTTCTGCATGAAAAGCGTCTCCGGCCGCGCAGGATGCATCGCGACATGGTGCACGCAATGCCCCACCTCCGCCGCCGGATCCGGGATGAACTCCGAACGCAGTCCTTTATTAATGGGCTTCCAGGTCGCCCCGCCATCGTCGGTCCGAAACGCCCCGGCCGCCGAAATCGCAATAAAAATTCGCTTCGGGTCCGACGGGTTGAGGATCACCGTGTGCAAACACATTCCGCCCGCGCCCGGCTGCCACTTCGGCCCCGTGCCGTGCCCGCGCAGCCCGGCAAGCTCCTGCCAATTCTGCCCGCCATCCTTCGAGCAAAACAGCGCCGCATCCTCCACGCCCGCATACACGGTCTCCGCATCAGTGAGCGAAGGCTCCAGATGCCACACCCGCTTGAACTCCCACGGATGCTGCGTCCCGTCATACCACTGATGCGTGGTCAACGGCTTTCCCGTTTCCGCCGACGTGTCGTATACAAACTTGTTGCTCGCCGCCTTCGGAGGCCCACCGCCCGCTGCCGGCGCTTCCGCCACCGGCGTCCCCGGCTGATGCCAAGTCTTGCCGCCATCATCCGAGCGTTGAAGAATCTGCCCAAACCATCCGCTCGTCTGCGAAACATAAATCCGGTCCGGGTTCAGCGGCGAGCCTTTCATGTGATAAATCTCCCACCCGGCAAAATGGGGCCCGCTCACATCCCACTTTTCGCGCTTCCCATCTGATGTCAATACAAACGCGCCCTTACGCGTCCCCACCAAAACGCGCACTCCGCTCATCGCCACTCTCCTTTGCGCCCCAGGTCGCCCGACACCCAACACTCTTGTCATTCCGACCGCAGGGAGGAATCTCATTCTCAACTGCTTCGTCCGGCGCGGCTCGATATCGCATCGGGGTGCCCACTCATCGCACACTTTGCGATGAGTGGGATCACCTCACCCCTACGCCGCTTTCACCGCCCCCGGCCGCATTGTCTTCATCCACTCCCGCATACCCGCGATGTGCCCCGGCGACCGCTTCTCCATCCATGCCTCATAACGTTTCGCCGCCTTTTCCTGGTTCTCCATCCACTGCTTGTACTTAAACATCTCGCGTGACTGGGGCAGCGTCCCGCGGATTCGCTCGAACACCGCAAAAAACTCCCCGTTGTTTTCGAAGAACAGCTCTTCATGCAGCAGCCCATGGTTTAGAAACGAGCATGCCTGCTCCCAGTAGCTGAGCACCATCATCACGTATGCGCCATTCTGCGTCATCGGCCCGGCCAGCTTCATCGCGTCTTCCATCGACTCCACCCAGTAGTTCTTGAAAAACCAGTCGCGCGCCTCGCGCATCTTCGCTTCGCGGCGCAGATCGTAGAGTTCCAGTTGCAGTTTCGCTTGTTCGTGCGTAGGTTTGTGTTCCATCTTCATTTCTCCTTGTTGTGTGAATCGAAGTTGTTGGAATTGACGTTGTCTGAATCGTTATGGGTGAATTGTTCCTTCTGTTGTCTGTTCCTCGGCGTCTCGGCGGTGAAAACGCCTTCGGAAGCTCTCCCCTTGAAATTTGTTCTCTTACAGAATTGACCCCGTGAACTCCACCCGAAGTTCCCCACGTTCAACTCCAGGTGTCGCTCAGTTTCCCCGGCCGCTCAGGTCCTGCCCCACAGCATTATCGAACTTCGGTATCAGCGGAGTCGAGTCCCTCGCCTTCCATCTCCGCCGCACTTCCGCCAGAATCTCGCCTCGACTTTTTTCCATCCTTGCGATCGTCGCGCACGACGCCCCCACCTCCTCATGCCGCGCCGCCCATATCAGCAACTCCAGAACCACCGGAGCCAGGTCGATCCCCTTCTCCGTCAGCCGGTAGTTCAACCGCCGCCCGTCCGCTGCCTCCGCCTCCGCCATAATGATCCCCGCCGCTTCCAGCTTTCTCAGACGGTCCGCCAGGATATTGGTCGCGATCCCCTCGCCCGATTCCTGAAACTCCTTGAAAGTTTTATATCCGCGCACCATCAAATCGCGAATGATCAGCAGCGACCAGCGATCCCCAAACCGCTCCAGCGACACGCTCACCGGGCATCCCGACCGCCGCTTAGTTTTCGCTCCACCCACGCGAAGCAGCCTAGCAAATATCACTTGCATAATGCAAGTAATATTCATGATGCAAGTAATATTTCGGAGTCTTTCTTCCCTAACCTTCTGGCCTTGTCATCCTGAGAGAGCGTGAAGAAGCGAAGCGACCGAACGCGACCGAAGGATCTCTGCATTTTTCCCCCACCGGCGATGCCCCAGACTGAGGCTCTTTGTATAACTTTCCGCCTGCATCCTGTCATCCGTATCCGCAATCCAATACAGAGCAAATCTCACCAGGGAGCAAGCAATCATGTCCGATGTCATCATCTCCGCGCCCGTCAGAACGTCTCTCTCCGACGCCGCCCTCGACCAACTCTTCCGCCAGGCCCGCACCCATAATGGCTGGCTCCCAAAGCCCGTTCCCACCGCGCTGCTCCGTCAGGTCTACGAACTCGCCACTCTGGGCCCCACCAGCGCCAACACCACGCCCGCGCGTTACGTCTTCCTCACTACGCCACAGGCCAAAGAGCGCCTGCGCCCCGCGCTCGCTCCCGGCAACGTCGATAAAACCATGGCCGCTCCCGTCACCGTCATCATTGCCTGGGATACGGAATTCCATGAGAAGCTCCCCAAACTCTTCCCGCATGCCGATGCCCGCTCCTGGTTCGCAGGCAAGCCCGCCCTCATCGAAGAAACGGCTTTCCGCAACAGCTCGCTCCAGGGTGCCTATTTCATCATCGCCGCCCGCGCTCTCGGCCTCGATTGCGGCCCCATGTCCGGATTCGACCCGGCCAAGCTCAACGCCGAATTCTTCCCCGACGGAAAATGGAAATCCAATTTCCTATGCAACCTTGGCTACGGAGACGCGACGAAGCTTTTCCCCCGCAACCCCCGTCTCTCCTTCGATGAAGCCTGCCAGGTCTTGTAAGGATTGGTAGCGGCGATGAAGTCGCCGCGCAACCCGGCTCATTTGTGGAGTTCAATCGCAACGATGTACGCTGGCGCCGGTTGGCCTGCCGACTCAATGTACTCTACTTTCGCCAATCGGCCTTCCAGATCCTTGCAGGGGCTGAGATCCGCGTTAGGCGTGAAGCCCAGAGCCGAGAACTCGATTTTGTAGTAGCTGCCACGATGGAGCGTCATTGTCTTTCCTTTTGCCGCCACCGTCAGCTCAATGCCGCGCCCGTGACATTGCACGTTCTGCAATGTGCCCGACATAAAATGGTGCAGTCCCTTCGGAACCTCTTCCTCGGGCGCTTCCGCGTCGGCGTTTTCCTCGCTCGTGTATGCGGTACTCGTCTGTATGCCGGCTTTTTGTTCCTCCGCCTGGCGTTCGCGCGCATTCACGTACTCCTCAGCCTGATTGAGAAGACTCTGGATCATCGCCGTTTCCTGCGGATTCTTCGCCACCCGCATGGCTTCATGAAGCACGCGCAATGCGTCCTTGCCCCGATCCATCTGCATCAGCACATTCGCTGCGTTTACACGGAAGCCCGCATTGCCGGGATCCAATTGCACCGCCGTCAGGGTCATCGTGTGCGCTTCCTCGAGATTTCGGTGCTGTTTGGCTTCAAAAACCGCCAGCGTATCGTAAGCCGGCGCAAACTGCGGGTTGAGCTTGATAACGGCACGCAAACTGCTTTCTACCTGGGCATCGTC
>Ga0326727_10028123_pt1 | contig 10253 bp, 7 predicted proteins | sample MB2enrmetagenome_FD_207643 | JGI IMG/M metagenome (GOLD analysis project Ga0326727, IMG submission 207643) | Lab enriched peat soil microbial communities from McLean, Ithaca, NY, United States - MB29MY | ecosystem: Environmental > Terrestrial > Soil > Wetlands > Peat | place: USA: New York...
GTGTGCCCTGAGCCGGGCCGGCCTTTTGCGCCTCCTCCGGAAAGGCTTATAATCTTTAGAGGCCACCCCGATGAGCAGCAGAAGGATCAAAAAGGTCATCAAAAGCAAACCCACAGTGGAGGGGGCCGGGGTGCACCTGTTGCGTGCCTTCGGTTCGAGCGAGGCACCTGACCTCGATCCCTTCCTCCTCCTCGACGATTTTCGTTCGCATAACCCCCGCCACTACACCAAGGGCTTCCCCTGGCATCCCCACCGCGGCATCGAGACGATCACGTACGTCATCGGCGGCAAAGTCGAGCATGGAGACAGCATTGGCAATACGGGCGTCATCGGCGTCGGGGATGTCCAGTGGATGACGGCCGGCAGCGGCATCATCCACCAGGAGATGCCGAAGGGCGACAAGCAGGGCTTTATGGGGGGCTTCCAACTGTGGGCCGATCTCCCCGCATCGCACAAGATGATGGACCCCCGCTACCGCGGTGTGACAAGCACTGGGATACCGGAAGTCTTTACGGAAAACGGCGTAGCCGTCAGGGTCATCTGCGGCGAGATCAAGGGGATAAAGGGGCCCGTGAGAGATGTCCTCATCGATCCGGAGTACCTCGACGTGACCATCCCTGCCCATTCGGAATTCATTCGTCCACGAGGCGGCCCACACAGTCTTCGCCTACGTCATTGGAGGAGAGGGTTGTTTCTGTTGGAAGCAAGCCCCTTTCGCGTATGAGAGGAAAGGGGTGAACTACTTCGATATGGAAAGAAGGCCTTTTTATAGGCAACAACAGTCTAGTCCTCTTCGATGGTGGAGAGGAGGTGAGCGGTCTCCACTGAGGCTGAGGGCGTCCGTTTCCTGCTCATATCGGGAAAACCCATCGGCGAGCCGGTCGCGTGGTATGGGCCCATAGTGATGAACACACAGGAGGAGCTGAGGATCGCCTTCGAGGAGTACCGCTCCGGGACATTCATCAAATACAACGCAAAAGCATGAGGGAGAATTATCGATCCCGCCCCTCAGCGCATCGCGTGATCAAGCCTCCCGGGGGCTGGAGACGCCGCTTTTTGCACCCCGTGACTGCCATCGCTCTATGGCGGAGACGGTGTTCTTCAGACCCTCCGTGTTTATCCTGAAGGCAGGCTCATAATCCTCGGTGAATGCCTCGTCGATCAGCCTCGACAGGCTCCTCACGGTCAACCGGCTCTCCGCGATCGACCGGAGCAGGTATTTCCGCGAAAAGACCCTCACCCGCTTCCCCTGTTCGTACGAACGCCTTCTGGGAACGGAGATGCATTTTTTTCTGCGGACAATCGTCTCAATGAGCGTATTGTAGCCCCCGGAGCAGATCACCAGATCATACGCGGCAATGGTCTCCTTCAGGTTGCGCACATACCAGTGCACCTGCACGTTGTCCAGATGGGCGACCCTCCGACTCATAGCGTCAACCACGCCCTCCTCCATGAAAGGACCGCAGACGATGTCAAACCGATACCGCCTCTGAAGACCCGCAACCTTGAGGGCGCAGTCGATAGTACGCTGACCGTCCCGACCTCCGCCCACCGTCACAAGGATCCGCCCGTCCGCCCTGTCGCGGGAAGGGGCATTGCTGCGTCTTTCACATATGTAGCCCGTGTAGATCACAGGGCACGAAAGTCTAAGGCCGCGGTACTTCGGTATATCGGTCAATTTCAGGAGGGCGGGGTCGGAATGGACCAGGAGTAAGTCGTAGTACACGTCGAAAATCGAAGAGATATACGCAACCTTTTCGGAGGGGAGCGCCTCGCCGTGGCAAACAGGTATATCCCTGCTCGAGCAGACTACGATACACCTCGGATGGCGTTCTTTGATGAGCCTGAGAACGGGCAGGACCGTGCCATCCAGACGATGGGGGGAAAAGGGAAAGAACTCGGTGATGAACATGTCGGGGGGGTGCCGACGAAAAAGGGTCTCTATGACCCGGACCCGCTCCTTCTCCACCTCCTCCTTGGTTTTCCCCTCGTCCACCGAGACAAGCTCAATTGATGAAAGGCCCTTCACGATGAGGGGAGGAAGCTCAACGAGGAGCACATCCGGCTGGCATGGAACGATGCCCGTTGACGGACCGCACGAAATGTGGATGACGGAGACGCCGGGTATCCGCGCAATCTCCCCCGCGAGAAGCGAGGTCCTGCTCAGGTGGCCGACGCCCAGGCTGTGCTGCGAAAGTAGGTAGATATTCATTGGCCTCTGCCTCCCTTCCTATTTTCGGTAGGTTTTCGATTTGGTTAAGTGGAGTTCCCCGCCCTTAAGGCGCGGGGCTTCCAAGATAGGATGAACCGCAATTGATTGCGCTCCTTGACCCCGCCCACTGAACGGGGCGTGCGGAGCGCTCCCGGTCACCATTTCAGCGCGGGTGCGTCAGAGCAGCCAGCCGCCGAGCAGCGCGCCGGAAGACGCGGGGCTAGGTTTCCGAATGCATGGGCCCCGCCGACGGCCCCGACGCCTGTTGCATTGACCCGATGCGTCGTGGTATAGCGTAAGCATATGAGAGGGGAGCCGTCATCGGTCATCAATCCGGGTCCTCTCAGCAGGGGCCGAGTCATGAGAAGAAAGAAATCTGCCCTTCTGATCTACCCCGTTTTTGTCTCATGGCTTCTGATGCCTTGGATCGCGCCCGCATTCCAACAGGCTGATCTGGAGAGGGTCAAGGCCTTGTACCGCTGCCCGGGCTGCGACCTGGCCGATGCGGATCTGACCGGCTTAAATCTGACCTATGCCGACCTGAGCAAGGCGAACCTCTCGCGGGCGAACCTGGCCGGCGTCCAGCTCGGCCAGGCAAACCTCAGCGGGGCCGACCTCAGCGGGGCCGACCTCACGGGTGCAAAGCTCTACATGGCTAACCTCACGGGTGCGAACCTTACCCATGCGCGCCTATCAGGAGCCAAGCTCTATAACGCGGTTCTGGGCAACGTGAACCTGTCCGAAGCCGATCTCTCCGAAGCCCTATGGATAGACGGGAAGACGTGCAAGGCGGGTTCAGTAGGGGAGTGCGTGAAAGAGGAAAAAAAATGAGGACGGCGTTTCAGCCGTCCCCCTTTGATGGTTCAACGAACAGATTTAGGACCCGGCAGATCCGCTCAGCGCCTTGTGGGCCTTCTTCGCGAGTCTGGAGACCCTTCGGGCCGCCTGGTTCTTGTGGATCACGCCCTTGGACGCCGCCTTATCGAGGTAGGCAATGGCAGTCTTGGTGGCGGCCTCAATATGGGCACTCTCCTTTTCGCTTAATGCGGATAGGGCCTTCTTTATATGCGTCTTCATAGTAGACTTGACATGGGAATTCCTGATACGTCTCTTTTCCGCCTGCTGCGCCCTCTTTATTGCGGACTTATTCTTCCTCAACTTCTCCTCCTAAAGTGAAGTTCATGAGTGTACCACGTTCTCGGGGCAGCAGTCAACGACAAAAACTGCCCATGCCGGCGCAAAGGCACCTGCGGATAATCGCAACGGATAATTTTTGTTTGGACCTTGCTGAACCGCGGAATTCAAACGGACGACGTAAACTGGTCGAGATCATCACCATGGCCTTGTGCTGGTCATCTGCAGCGCGGCACCCTTTGACCCGCTCTGCCCCTCGGGCCCGGAGAAGGCCTTCCCCGGGCCCGAGGGAGTAAGAAGCCTCTTGAGTCCGTGAAAGGGGCCCCGAGGCCGTATAGGTATTTCATTGACGGGACAAGCGATATTTTGTAAAGTACGTCATAAGATGCCATGAAGGTCAAGCCGGTCGTGAGGGAATTCAGGCGCGAGGTCAAGGGCAACGGGGCGTAGGGATTCATGTTTGCCCCGCCGACGGGTACCTCTCCTAAGGACTTTTTTCACCGGATCCGGGTAAATTGGCTGCCCTCCGAGCGGCCCGGGACCGCCCGAAGAAGCGCTGACCACGATCTTTTCATGGTGCAACATAGAAAGGCCGATGACCGCACACACGATCATACTTGGTGATTCAAGGGAGATGGCCGAGGTCCCCGAGGCATCGGTCCACCTCATCGTCACTTCACCGCCGTACTGGCAACTCAAGGACTACGGTGCTGTCGGCCAGATCGGCTTCGACGACTCCTACGAGGAATATATCAACAATCTCAATCTCGTGTGGGCAGAGGCCCATCGCGTGCTCCATGGAGGTTGCAGGCTCTGCGTGGTCATAGGCGATCAGTTCGCCCGGTCCGTCTATTACGGCAGGTACAAGATCATCCCCATAAAGACCGAAATAATCAGGTTTTGCGAGACAATGGGGTTCGACTATATGGGGGCCATTGTATGGCAGAAAGTCACAACCTGTAATACCTCGGGGGGAGCCACGATCATGGGCTCTTACCCCTATCCCCGGAACGGGGTGGTCAAGCTCGACTATGAAACCATCCTCCTCTTCAAGAAAACAGGGCTCCCCCCTGCCGTGTCAAAGGAAACTAAGGTGCGGTCGGCCCTTTCGCTGGAGGAGTGGAACCTCTACTTTTCTGGTCATTGGCATCTCGCCGGTAAGAAACAGGACCGGCACCTGGCGGTCTTCCCGGAGGAGCTGGCCAAGAGACTCATCAGGATGTTCAGCTTCGTGGGAGAGACCGTGCTCGATCCTTTCCTGGGGAGCGGCACCACGAGCCTGGCTGCCAAGATGAGCGGCAGAAACTCCATAGGCTACGAGATAAACCGGCTGGCCTTGCCCGTCATAGAGCGGAAACTCGGGATGGACAGGCTCATCGGCCGGGAAGCCTTCACGGTGATAGAGCAGGAAAAGCAGCCGATACCGTGGAGAGAGCAGTGGGAGCAACTCCCCTACACGTTCAAAGACCAGGTCCGGGTAACGAGGGGGATCGACCCGAGAAAGAGGGACTTCGGCTCGAAGATCGAGCTGGGGCGGGCGAGGAAACAGGAATTCTATAGCGTCAAGGAGGTGCTCAGCCCGGAAGAATTGACGCTGAACAACGGTCGGGTAGTCGCGCTTCTCGGCGTGCGGCAGAACCGAGTGACGAACAGGGAGGCGGTAGCCTTCCTGGAGCGGCTGACGAGGAATCAGAAAGTCTTCCTCAAGACTGACCAGGCCGCACGCGATGTCGACGGCCGCCTTTGCTACCTCTACCTCAAGAACAGAACATTTGTGAATGCCCGCCTTATCAAGTCGGGGCTCGTGGACGTGGATGCATCGCTCGATTACGAGAAGCGGGACAGATTCATCGGCTATCTCCGGGCTGGCCCCGAGAGCCACGTGCAGGGCATCTGACGCGCACGCCACGTTTTCGCCCGGTTTTGCCGGCCCTAGGGGGCATAGTGGCTGAGACAGCCGCCCTGTGCCCTCAGATACGCGCCGTTGAGATCATTGGCTATGTTTCGTGGAAGCCGACAGCCGGCCGGGAGCGATAACGCCTGGCACTGCTCCACCCATGCCTGGTTAATCAGCCTGTCTACCTCACCCAAGCAAAGATCGAGCTCATGGCGCTGCTGTTTTCCCTCCAGATATTTCCTTATCTCCTCCGCGTACTCCCTGTTCTGTCGCTCCTCTTCCTTCCGGACGTCGATGATACGGTCTCTGCCCTGCTCTTCCTGGGCCTCCCTCTTTTGAGCCTCATCCCTCAGCTTGGCTTCTAGACGGGCAATTTGTCTCGTCCGCTCAGCCTCGCCGAGTCGCTGCCCTTCAGCAATAAGGTCCTTCACCTCGTTTATGGCGATGGCAAAGTTTAATCCCTCGGCCAGAGCCTTCTCGTAGCCCATGGTGTTGATCCCGATCACCTCGCCAGCCGTGTTGATGAGGGGCCCTCCGCTGTTTCCGTGATTGATCGCCGCGTCCGTCTGGATAAGGGAGGCCCCGAATCCGGGCAGTCTCCGCTCCTTCGCGCTGACGATCCCTTTCGTAAAAGTGGACTGGAGGCTATAGGGAGTGCCCACGGCGATCACCGTATCTCCCTCCCGGCAGGCGCTGCTGTCGCCCAACTTCAGAAAGGGATAGCCGCTCCCTCCGGCCGTTTTCAGGAGGGCAAAATCCCTGTCGGTCTCGATGGAGAAGAGATTGACTTCCACCGTGTCCCCTCCGGAGAGCTCGGCAGTGCCTGTCAGGGCCGCTACCACATGGGCGTTGGTCACGATGTAGCCGTCTGAGCCTATTAAGAATCCCGACCCGAATTTCTTGCCGAACTTCAGGGTTAAGACTGCTTTTTTCACGTCTTGGAGCAGTTGAGCGGGGTCATCAGCGGCAGGCGACACCGCCTCCTTGGCAGGCGTTGCCGGCCCGGAAAACGGCTGGTGTGATGGGGTCTCCTGGGCGGCTCCCGGCCGATCCGGCGGAGGTCCTCCGCCAGGACTCCCTCCGGAGAAATGGAGAAGGGCGAGGAGCGAACAAACGCCGAGCCCAAAGGCGAGGGACGAGAGCCACCATCGTCTTCCTGTAGCGGCGCGGTCTTCCGTCCTGCCGAGGAGCTCTGCCGCCACCGGCTTTTCCGTTTCCTGCGGACCCGAAGGGGACTCCCCCTGCTTCGCTGCATCAGGGGTTTCAGATGCGGCGAGGTGGCCGAGGAGAATGTCCCTGGCCCACGTGATCTCTTTCAATCTCTCCCAGGGCTCCCGCTGCCCTTCGGCAGCACGGCCTGCCTCGCAGCGCCTCCTCTCCCCCTCGAAGGCCTCCTCTATCTCCTTCCTCGAGACGGTCTCCTCAAGCCCGAGGATCCGATAGCATTTGAGGAACAGCTCGTCCACTTTCCCCTCATCCTTGCCATGAACGATCTTCGAAGATCGGCCCTGCGCGAGCCGGCCCTCTCTCTTCTCTTATCGGACGGATTCCTCATTTTTAAAGCCTTCCTCCGGATGGGCCGAGCATCGGCACAGGGACGTCCTTGTTTTCGATGGAGATCCTCAATGCGGGCAATGCTTTGGGAGAGGCAAGGGGCTGTGGCCGACAAGGAAGGGTTACGGAAGAACAGGTCGTCCTAGAGGCCTATGCCGTCGATCTTTGTCTTGCAGAATCGGCAATGGCCGTCTTCGAGATTGTACTCGGTAACGGTGAAGCCCCACCTCTTGATGACCGGCTTTTTACACTGGTAGCAGTACGTATCTTCTCCGTCCAGGCCTGCGACATTCCCTGTGTACACGTACCTGAGTCCCGCTTCCAGCCCTATCGCCCTCGCCCGCAGCAGGGTCTCGGGGGGCGTCCGGAAGCTGTCCTGCAGCTTATAAGTCGGGTAGAAGGCGCTCACGTGCCATGGCGTATCGGGGCCGACCTCATCCCGTATAAAAGCGGCGATCTGCTTGAACTCCTCCTCACGGTCGTTGTATTTCGGGATCACAAGGGTGGTCAGCTCAATCCAGATGCCCAGAGACTTGTAGTGCTTGATGGAGGCCAGGACGCCCCGAAGCTCCGCGCCGCATACCCGCCTGTAGAAACCCGCAGAGAAGCCCTTCAGATCGATATTTGCCGCGTCCAGATACGGCCTTATCGCAGTAAGCGGCTTCTCCTCGATGTAGCCGTTCGTGACGAAGTTGTTAAAAATGCCTGACTCCCTCGCGAGCTTCGCGATGTCGAAGGCATACTCGTAGAACATGGTAGGCTCTGTATAGGTGTAGGAAATGCTCGCGCACATCTCTTTGCGCGCCTGCTCGACCACCTCTTCCGGATTCATGGCATAGCCCGTGATGCAGTCGCCCTCACGGGTGAGCTGGGATATCTCGTGGTTCTGGCAGTGGAGGCACCGGAAGTTGCAGCCCATCGTGGCGAGAGAAAATGCCTTGGAGCCGGGAAAAAAATGGTAGAGCGGTTTTTTTTCTATGGGGTCTACGTGCCAGGCGCACGGATTGCCGTAAACCCTGGTGTAGAGGGCTCCGCCATGATTCTCCCTGACGCCGCAGATACCCCTCTTCCCCTCGGGGATGAGGCAGTGGTGCCTACAGAGGAAGCAGGCTACCTTCTTTCCCTCACGCTTCTCGTAGAACGAGGCCTCTTTCACGACCAACCCGCTTCTTGGGCCGCCTTCTCACCTCGGCCTTCTCCCGTCCGCTCCGGAACATAATGGTGATCACGTCCTCCATGTCCTTCGCGGGCAGGAACTCGATCCGCCTCTTCACGTACGGGGGCATCTCTTCCAGCTCTTTCGCATTCCCTTCGGGGATGATTACCCTGCTGATCCCCGCCCGGAGTGCGGCCAGCACCTTCTCCTTCAAGCCGCCGATGGGCAAGACCCTGCCCGTAAGCGTAATCTCTCCGGTCATGGCGAGCTTCCTGTCCACCGGTTTCTTCGTAAGGGCACTCACCATGGCTGTTGCCATTGTGATGCCTGCCGAAGGGCCGTCTTTCGGTATCGCGCCCTGGGGCACGTGGATGTGGAGCTCCAGGTTGTCGAATATGGCGTCGTCTATCCCGAGGGTGTCGCTCCTGGCCTTGATATAGCTGAGCGCCGCCTGGGCTGATTCTTTCATCACATTGCCCATATTGCCGGTGAGGATCAAGTCTTTCTTGCCCTTCCTCACGGATGCCTCGATGAGGAGGATATCGCCTCCCGCTTCGGTCCATGCGAGGCCGCACACCACCCCGACCATATCCTCTGCGAGGGCATTCTCGGGCAGAAATTTCGGCTGGCCGAGCAAGGTGTGGAGATTCCTCGGTGTCACCGTAACCTTCCGGTCGACGCCCTCGGCAATCTTTCGGGCCACCTTCCGCGCAACCGAGGCTATTTCCCGTTCCAGATTTCTCAGGCCTGCCTCCCTCGTATACTCGGAGATAATCCGCTCCATCCCCTTGTCTGTAAAGCTGATCCTGTCTTTCTTGAGGCCGTTTTCGTTGATCTGTTTCGGGATGAGGTGGCGCTTCGCGATGAGCAGCTTCTCCCGCTCCGTGTAGCCGGGAATGGCGATGGTCTCCATCCTGTCGTGAAGCGCGGCTGGGATGGTGTCCACCTGGTTGGCGGTCGTGATGAACATCACCTTGGAGAGGTCGAAGGGCACATTCAGGTAGTGGTCACTGAAGGCGACATTCTGCTCCGGATCGAGCACCTCGAGGAGCGCGCTTGCCGGATCACCCCTGAAGTCCATACCGATCTTGTCCACCTCGTCGAGCATAAAGACGGGGTTGTTCGTGCCGCCCTGCTTCAGGCCCTGCATGATCCTTCCCGGCATTGCCCCCACGTAAGTTCTCCTGTGGCCCCTTATCTCTGCTTCGTCCTTCATTCCTCCCAGGGATATGCGGTGGAACCTCCTGCCGAGGGCCCGGGCGATGCTGCGGCCTAAGGAAGTCTTGCCGACACCCGGAGGCCCAACGAAACAGAGAATGGGGCCCTTCATTTCGCCTTTCAGCTTGATGACGCTTAAGAACTCGAGTATCCTCTCTTTCACCTTTTCCAGGTTGTAGTGGTCTTCGTCGAGGATGGCCTTGACCTTCCTTATATCTATATTGTCCTTGGTGGAAGTGCTCCACGGCAATTCCACCAGCCACTCTATGTAGGTCCGGAGCATATTCGATTCGATGGCGTCCGGATGCATCATCTCCAGGCGCTCGACCTGCTTCTTCGCCTCTTTTTCTACCTCCCGCGGCATCTTGGCCTTCTTGATCTTCTTGCGCAGGTCTTTGACGTCGTCATCCCGCTCATCGGTCTCCCCGAGCTCCGATCTTATGGCCTTCATCTGTTCCCGCAGAAAATACTCCCTCTGGCTCTTCGTCATCTCGTCCTTCGCCTGGGAGAGGATCTTCGCTTGCATATTCAAGAGCTCGATCTCCTTCCCGATGATCTCGGAGAGCTTCCTCAACCGCTGAATCGGGTCGACGACCTCAAGCAGCTCCTGCGCCTTGTCCACCTGAAGTCCGAGGTTCGCACAGGCGATATCGGCGAATCTCCCCGGTTCGTCTATGGTGTCGAGGACGAGAAGGACGTCGGAAGGGACCATTCTCCCCATGGAGACCACTTTTTCCATCTCCTCCCTTATGTAGCGCATAAGCGCCTCTGTCTCAAGGGTGATCTCCGTGATGAGAGGCTCCTCGATCGCTTTTACCCGCACGAGGAATGTGGGAGTCTCCTGGACATACTCGAGGATCTGTGCCTTCTTGAGCCCCTGGATGAGGATCTTTATCCTGCCGTCGGGAAGGCGCAGCATGCGCATGACCTGAGAGACCACGCCCATGGAATAGATCCTGTCGGGCAGCGGGTCCTCGTCCGTCAGGTCCTTTTGAGCGGCAACGATGATGAGCCTGTCCTGGGACAGGGATTTTTCCACCGCATTGATCGACGTCTCCCTGCCAAGAAAGAGCGGCAGGGTT
>Ga0326727_10028124_pt1 | contig 10253 bp, 3 predicted proteins | sample MB2enrmetagenome_FD_207643 | JGI IMG/M metagenome (GOLD analysis project Ga0326727, IMG submission 207643) | Lab enriched peat soil microbial communities from McLean, Ithaca, NY, United States - MB29MY | ecosystem: Environmental > Terrestrial > Soil > Wetlands > Peat | place: USA: New York...
GGGGTCTTTCCAGACTTGATTATAGCCTGGCACTTCCCATTAAACAACTTTCTTTGCCAAAGGTTGTCTGCACATTTATCGGGCTCATGGCTGCTTGGGTCACCATTTCCAACACCAATTATTGTTGCATCACCCTTTAATGTAAACCGGATAAGATTTCCTGCATCAGGAACTTCCCTGTTGTCCTTGTCCACGACAGAGACATTTACAACACAGACGTCCTGTTCATTTGCTTTGAAGCTTTTTCTGTCTGAGATAAGAACAATTTTATAAGGATCGCCAGTGGTTTCCATCTGTCCCGAGATCTTCCGGCCATTTCTATATGCGATTGCCTTGATTATTCCCGGCTGATAAGGGACCTTCCATTCGAGGTGACTGTTCTGTTTCATCACTTTCTTTCCAAAACTCTTTCCATTGAGAAATAGTTCGACATTATCGGCATTTGAATTGACCCAGACATGAATGGGTCTCCCCTCCTGTCCATGCCAGTTCCAATGAGGTGAGATATGCAATACATCTTTGTCTGTCCACCACGACTGGTAATAGTAATAAATATTCTTAGGGAACCCGCATACATCCATTACTCCGAAATGTGAGCTGATATTTGGCCATTTGTAAGGTGTAGGCTCTCCGCGGTAATCAAAACCTGTCCATACAAATCCTCCCATCCACCAAGCCTGACCTGCACACAATGTCCACCAATCCTCGGCTTTGCTGGCCCACCACGGAGCATTGAGATCCTCATCGGGAACGTAGCAGTGAATAGTGTCTTTCAAATAAACACCCCGGGTCGTCACGGTACTGCCCATTTCAGTGCCAATAATTGGTTGTCCGGGATGGCGTTTATGATAATCGGCTACAGCAGATTGCCGGTAATTGAAACCACGGATTGGAATCACCTCATTAATCCCTTCAAAAACATTTGCAAGATCAGCTGCGTAAGTAGAGGTTCTAGTAGGATCCAATTCTTTCTGTTTAGCCAAAAACGTCAAGGCAATTTTTTTCCCGATATCATTAGTTTGAATGTACCCTTCTTCATTCCCGATCGACCATAAAAAGATTGATGGATGATTGCGGTCGCGCAGGATCATATTTTCAAATTGTTTTAGGTACTCAGGTCCACTGTTTAGTAAACGCGTTTCATCCAGAACAAGAATTCCGAGGCTGTCGCAGGCATCAAGCAATTCAGGGGATGGAGGGTTATGGCTTGTACGGTAGGCATTTACACCCATTTCCTTCAAAAGGCGGAGCCTGTAATACTGGATATCATCCGGCAAAGCCGTACCGATGCCGGCATGATCCTGATGACAGCAAACGCCATGTATCTTAATATTCTGCCCATTCAGGAACAGGCCCTTATCTGCATCAAACCGGATCGTTCTTATCCCAAACCTCATATTACTGCTATCAATTACACGAAGGCCCGACCGTAAAAGAACGATTGCCCTGTAAAGATAAGGATCATCTAACGACCAACACCTTGGATGAGCAATGGTCAATTGTTGTTTGACAATATCTTTACCTTGTAGATGAAAAGAGATATTCTGATTCTGTGATGCACCTATTATTTTTCCATCCCTATCAGTAATGTACGAACTGATAGTACATTCAGAATCAGAAGGATCATGATTTTCAACTGTAGATTCAACATTGACAAATGCTGATCCTTCCCTTACATCAGTATTAATAAAAATTCCGTCTTCGGGAATATGGATCTTATTATATTTACTAAGCCACACGTGACGATATATTCCAGCCCCTTCATAAAACCAGCCTTCATATTGAGAGGCATCAACCCTCACGACGATTACATTCTCCTTGTCGAATTTAATGAAATCGGTCAGGTCGTATGATGCACCAATATACCCGCTTTCATTGTTGCCCAGATAAAAACCGTTGATCCAAAATTTTGCATCACGGAACACACCATCGAAACGGATCGAAAACCGTTTCCCTTCATCGGCACTATTTACGTTGAAATGTTTGCGGTACCATCCAATGCTTGTTTCAGGATAGAGTCCTCCGACAGGTTTATATCCGTGAGACTGAACATCAAAATTGGATGAATTGACAAATGACAATTCGACAGCCCAATCATGTGGTAACTGAACTTTATTCCAATCCTCGTCATTAAACCCCGGATCAATTGCGGTATTTAACGCATTCCCGGATTTCGCATATATGGTCACAATCCGGTAGTTGTAATCTTTTGCCGGGTCTACCGCATTACCAAGATGAAATTTCCAATCATTGTCGAAGCATATTGTTTGTTTTGAATCTGTTATCTGGGCGTTTAGCAATGAATTGAAAAAAAACAGCCCGCTAAAAAGAAACCATCTATTCCTGACCACCTTCATCATATAAAATTCTATTCGTTTTCATGAAATAGTTTTTCATTTCACAGGTGCCTTTTTCAGATTTATTAGTGCGGTTAAAATTTCATAACCCGCACAGACAACCAAAACAAACATTCCTGCCGTGATACCAATGTTATCTGTCAGAGTACCAATAAGAAGAGGGATTACTGCACCACCCGATACAGCCATGATCATCAATCCGGAAATTTCATTAGTACGAACAGGATATTTCTCAACAGATAAAGAAAAGATCAGCGGAAAGATATTGGATGTACCGAGTCCGATGATAAAGATGATCACCATGGATGACATAGCAGACGGAGCAAAAATCAGTGCCAGAATAGAACACAGGGCCAGAATGGATGACCATAGAAAAAATTTCCGTGAAGGGAGAATGGTCAACATTAATGCCCCTCCAAATGTTCCAAGCATTTTGCCAAAGAAATAAACGCTTCGTCCGGATTCACAAAAAGTCTGTGGTGCATGAAATTTGCTCAGGAGGAACTGTCCTGAAACAGCATTGATCCCTACATCAATCCCAACCACGAGAAAAATTCCAAGCACCATCATGAAAATAAACCTTGTTCCCAGTAATCCGAATGACGACCCGAATGTGGCTCTTTTTTCGAGGTTTTTTGTTTCTTCTATCCTGATCATAGACAACCAGAGAACCGATAGCATTGATATCACGCCAAAAACAATGAACAAGATCTTCCAGTCACCGAACTTCAGGGCAAAAAAACCTGCAAGAGGAGCAGCAATCATGGATCCGATTGCTTTGATGAACTGTGAAAAACTGAGAAAGCTGGATCTCCGGTTTGATGGAACTACATCGACCAATAATGGATTTGCCGAGACCTGTACGATGGTATTCCCGATCCCTAATAAAGCAAATCCAAACAAGACCATTGTAAAGGTGTAAAAGAAGAAAGGAATGAAAAGTCCTATAGCTGTGATTCCCATTCCAATGTTGACCATATTTCTTTTTCCGATACGGTCCTGTAAAATACCGACTGGTACTGACAAGATAAAAAACCAAACAAACACGGCAGAAGGAATCAACTGTACAAGAGTATTGCTTATTCCGAATTCAAGTTTCACACGATCAACACCAATGCCGACCAGGTCACAAAAGCTCATGACGAAAAACGACACGAGAACAGGGATAACATAAGTAAAATTCAGCTTTTTTGTCATAGTTCAGGATTTAGGTTGATTTTCAGGAAGGTTTATAAACAACACCAATGTTCTTTTTACCATCAATCTCAATTCTCATGGGGTTATCAAACCGGATATGCCGGATGTAATCATCCTCATGAATTGCGGATTGTGCAGAGAGGTAATTCAGGTCATAAAAACCATCTTTTATGTAAGGATTAATAGTAAAATATCCCACATTAAATGAAGTCAGGTTCTGAAAGAAATGAGTTCCCTGGCTCGGATCAATGCGGTAATTTTCCAAGCCTGATTCCACAATCAGTCGTGCGGCTGAGATTTGAGGCCAACGCACGGGAATACCCAGCCATGGATCGGCAGAGCCCCATCGTCCCGGCCCTACAAGTACGTAATTCTTCTTTTCAGCGACGAATTTCTCATTAATAAGTTCCAGCCGCCGGCTGATGTCCTGACTTCTGGATGCATCAAAAGTTTCCGGTTTAATGTAAATGAAATCATAAATATCTTTAATAATCCCATTGCCAAGAGCAGTATTTGACAAGATAATTGTGTCCTCCGGCCGGATATCATCGAGTTTTAGATTTATATTATTTTGCTTGCCAACGATGGGTCTGATCTGCAGAAGTGAAAACACCCTGGGCTCATCTTTTGGCAAATCGAGGTTTACTGCAAATTCGATCTCTACGGGTTTGCCCATCTCTTTCTGGCCAATGTCAAGCACAGTCTGAAGGATCTCTGCAAGTGGAAATGTATTATGGTTTAGTTGTTGAGAAAAGGTGATTATCTTCTTGCCTCTACCCATCATTCCATCCCTTACGGAATTGCTTTCATAATCAAAAGTCGATGCAACCAGCTTTAAGGCCCCATCATATTCTGCATCCTTTACTTTCAATTTTAAGAGGTTTATTGCATCATCCGTATTCGGAATGAATGCGTCAGCATTGAGATCAAGGGCATAAAATGTCTTTTGTGTTTCACTGAGTGCCATTTCCGGTGTGCTCAACTGCAGGATCTTTTTGGGATAACGCGGAGAGAAACGCAAGCCAGTGCCACCATCAACGATGTATTTCCCAAGACCAAATGCTATATTTGCAATCCCGTCTTCTGGTTTACCGGGAGCAATGGGGTAGAAATTTATAGACCTTGCTACGCCCGAGATCGCAGGGTAAAAACGTGTTTCATATTGAATACCGGTGACTTCCTGAAGCACGATACCCATTTTCTCTTCGTCAATAACATTCAGGGTAGCAGTCATGTATGCCTTGCTATCTTTGAAGAATGCAGAAGCATAGACACTCTTGATGGCTTCCGAGAGTTTCTCAATCATCATTCTTTCATTGAACCTCAGGTTTGGGATCATATAGGTAGAATAGATACCCGCAAAAGGCTGGTAGTGAGAGTCCTCCAGGAGACTGGAAGAACGTATGGCAATGGGATTCTTTACACATGAAATAAAAGCGAACAAGTCTTCATGCAAACGGAAGGGTAGCCGGCCTCTCACGAAATATTGAAGGATTTCTTTGTCACTGCGATCCGAAAGTGCAATTTCATAGAGCTTATTTTCTTCCATGAATTCATCAAAGATATCAGTCCCCATTACCACGGTTCTTGGTATTGAGATAGTAACATCTTCAAATTTATCTGTAAGCCGATTACGTTTTATAAGGGAGTCAAGAAATGCCAGTCCCCGTGCCTTACCGCCGATCGATCCCTGTCCAATTCTTGCAAATAAAAAATATTCATCGTACCGTTCACGATCGAATTCGGCAATTACTCCTCTTGCCTTATTAATTCTGAAAGCCGTGATGGAATCAAAGATGTAACGCTTAGCTTCATCCATATCGCCGAATTCTGTGGCCGAAACCTCTTTGAACATCTCGGCAATCGGGAATAAAGCACGTGCGTTTAACCATTTTGAGAAATGGTTTCGCTGCATGTGATACATAAGGGAGTCATCAGGAATTTCAAAGATCTTATCCTGCAAAGATTTCAGATCAACTGCACGAGTGATCTCACGCCCGTTCTTTGGATCGATAAAGACAAAATCGCCAAAAGAAAAATTATCATGGATAAAATTCCGTAATTCGATAGACAGGGTCTTGGATAATTTATTGATAAAACCGACTTGCAATTCCTTTGCAATGGATTCATTCTCTGCTTCAGACGATTGTAATAAAATTGGTATGAATTCATCCTCTTCCCTCACCTTCTTCACAAATTTGATCCCTGCAGTTTTATCGGTTTCACCTTCTTTCTCGAAACGAATGTCGGAAATGATGCCAATCAGGTTGTTCTTGTATTTATCAAACATTGCAACCGCCTCTTCATAGCTGGTAGCCAAAACGATCTTAGGCCTTCCGCGCATTCTTACACTTTTCTGATGCTCGTTCAGGCCTTCAGTGATAAATGCTTTCGACTGACGGTAAATGATCTTATAGATGTTTGGTAAATAACTTGAATAGAACCGGATGCTGTCTTCCACGAGCATGATAACCTGCACTCCCTGTTGAACATCCTGGTCAATATTCATTTTGTCCTCAATCAGTTTAATGATGGCCACAAGAATATCCGCATTGCCCAGCCAGCTGAACACATAATCGATAGCGTTAATGTCGTTCTCTTTCAACTTTAAGTTGACCTCGCGTGAAAATGCCGTCAAAACTACGATAGGGATCTTCGGGTACTTATTTTTAATCCTCATGGCGAGGTCGAAAGTATCAGTCTTCTCAATACTAAGCATAGATATGACTAATTCTACATGTTTATCTTCCAGTACCTCAAAAGCTTCCTCTTCTGAAGTTACTTTGATAAACTGTGGAGGATACCGAAGGCCAAGTGAAACATATTCCATGAAGACGGTTTCGTCGATACGGCCATCTTCTTCAAGCATAAATGAATCATAATTTGATGAGATTAGCAGAACCTGGTTTATTCTGCGTTTCATCAGCAGATTAAAAGAAGTATCAATGAAGTAATATTTTTTCGGATTAAGGGCATTCTGCTTATTTGGCATATTTTCCTTCTTTAAGCAGCTAAGATACAATTTTTCCTGAACGATTATTTGATCTTGCTGTTCACCAATTCAAGCAATTCTTCCTCCAGTTTTTTTGCATCCTCCTCAATCCTAAATCCTTGTTTCAGAATATCCCCGACAAAAGTCTTGTCCTTCAATCCTGCAGCATTGACTTTAACATTAAGGAATGCTCCCATAACGGCTGCTCTTGCGCATAACGCACCCACTCCTGCATCGGTAATTGAATTTGGGTTGCCTGTTTCAATCATGGCTTTGATTATCCCCATTGACTCATAGGCCTTCTGCATGGTTTTAAAAGGTACTTCCATTGCATATTTCGTAGCTACCTGGATCGCAGCCGTACGGGCAGTTTTATCTTCCTGCGTCTCTTTGGGAAGACCAAATGCATCCATGATCCGGTTAAATGACCGGGTATCTTCATCTACAAGGAAAAGTAGTTCATCCTTCAGTTTCTGGCCTTTTTCCGCCCAATCCGAAAATTCTTCCCAGCGATCATCCCAGCCGGGTTTATGAGAAGAAAGATTCGCAACCATTGTCGCTAATGATACTCCTAATGCCCCTATATATGCGGATACCGAACCACCTCCGGGTGCAGGTGATTCAGATGCTGTTTCATTGGCAAAGTCCTTGCATGTCATGCCAACGAGGCTTTTATCCCTTTTATTGCGGAGGCAATATTCTATGATCTTTTCTTCCGGGATAAAGGGTTTTAAATCATCGAGTCCAAGTGATTTAACTGCTATCTTGATGATCTCTTCTTCTGAGATGCCTGCTGAGCGGTTTTGTTTTTTTAAAAAATATTTTCCTGCATCGATCATGGCCCTCAGAGGGATCAATCCAACGAGTTCCGAACCTGTGACCCGCATTCCTCTTTCCTGTGCGCTTTTGCAGGCAGCCTCGAATGCGATGTGGACAGGAGTGATGCTTATATTGGTAAGGTTTATTGAGACCTGTGCAATCCCGTATTCCTCAATATACCAGCCAATGGCCTTACATGCTTTAAGAGCGCCCGGGATCCTGATCTCATTTCCATCTTTATCTTTTTTTATTCCCCCGGTGATGGGATTGCCCTCGCGAACCGGTCGGCCGGTTTCACGAATATCAAAGGCGATTGCATTGGCACGCCGGATTGAAGTAGTGTTCAGATTCACATTATAAGCAACAAGGAAGTCCCTTGCGCCAATGGCGATTGCGCCTGTATGAGGATTGAATTTTGCAGGACCATAATCAGGCTTCCAATGCGGATCCTCGAGTTTCTTTGGAAGTCCCTCATATTCGCCCGAACGGCAATTTGCCAGGTTTCTTCTTTCTTCTGTAAATGCGGCATTTTCATAGCAAAATACCGGAATCTCGAGTTCCTTTCCAACGCGTTCTGCAAGCTTACGGGCATAGATGGCAGTTTCTTCCATGGTTATATTGCCCACCGGAACCAAGGGACAAACATCGGTTCCTCCAAAACGGGGATGTTCTCCTTTATGCTTGCTCATATCAATGATGACCGCTGCTTTCTTAATAGCGAGGTAAGCTGCTTCGACAACGGCTCCGGGTGCTCCTACAAATGTCACAACAGTACGGTTGGTGGCTTTCCCCGGGTCGACATCCAATAACCTGACCCCGTCAACTTTTTCTATCTCATCTGTAATCTGTTTAATGATGATCATATCCCTTCCTTCTGAAAAATTCGGGACGCATTCAATGAGCTGATTCATGACAGATAATAATTGGTAAATAAAAGTTTCTATTCTATAAAATCGTCCGATACCGGAATTTTTGCAAAATTAGAGAATTCCCTGAAAGTTGCTCATAAATTGCCCCTTCCTCGGTTGTAACTTTTTTCTTTTATTTTATTCTACATTCCTAAATTCCTGCATTAACCTTCCAGGATTATCAATATATTTGCCAGTGAACCAACCAATGCAAGGAATATGAAAAAAATCCTCTTTCTTTTATTGATCCCAATGGCTCTCCTCCTGAGCCAATGTAAACAAAACACTCCACAAATGGAACAGAAAGCCAATACCCAGTTCATTTCCCAGGCTACTGCCGATAGTATCGTTACGAAGCTAATTAAAAAGAACGGCGAATCCAATAAAACCCTCATTGAAAAAGGGGTCAGGCAGGTGGCTGCACTATGGACGGAAAAAGATGGTACGCTTAAAGACTTCGAAGACTTCTGTCTGAAAAATTACATCTCATCTCAAGAGATGAAGGAAAAGATATTTCAGCGGATCTCCACTAATTTCGAAACCTTGAACGGTTACTTTAACCGTATCAGCCTTGACCTGAAAAGGCCAATGGCTCTGGATATAGGCGAAACGTGGCCTATCGACGAAGTATTTGCCGCATATGAACCTACGGCCCATTTCACTGATGATTTCTTCAACAATAAGATTGGGTTCATTATCGGGTTAAATTTTCCATTCTATACTTTAGAGGAAAAAGGACAACTGGGGCCAAAGTGGAGTCGTCTCGAATGGGCATATGCCCGCCTGGGCGATCAGTTTACTACACGGGTACCCGCCGATATTGTCCAAAAGAGTTCTGATGCCCTTTCGGCTGCCGAAAATTATATCTCAGGATATAACATTTACATGGGTAACCTCCTTGATGATAAAGGAAAGACCCATTTCCCAAAAGAGATGAAGCTTCTTTCTCACTGGAATCTCCGTGATGAGATCAAAGCCAACTATGATAAGACCGAAGAAGGTTTGACCAAACAAAAAATGATTTATGAGGTCATGCTGCGTATCATCGATCAAAGTATTCCCGACAGTGTCATCAATAACCCAGGTTACCAATGGAATCCGTACACTAATAAGGTTTTTAAAGCCGGGAAGGAAATTGCAGACACGCCGGAACCCGACAAGAGGTATGAAATGCTTTTGAACAATTTCAAAGCGATGAAAGCTGTGGATCAGTTCAATCCAATGTTCCCCACTTATATCCAGCGGTCTTTTAATGCAGAAATGGAAATCCCGATGAATCAGGTGGAGAAATTGTTCACTGAGTTTTGTTCCACACCTGAAGTGAAACAGGTAGGCGCCCTGATCAGCAAACGCCTGGGTCGTCCTCTCCAGCCTTTCGACATATGGTACGACGGCTTCAAAGCCAGGAGCACTATGGATCAGACTAAACTCGATAAAATGACAAAAACTAAGTACCCAAACACAGAAGCTGTTGAGAAAGATATTCCCAATATCCTGATAAAACTTGGGTTCAAACCAGAAAAAGCAAAGGAGATTGCCTCCCATATTACCGTAGACCCGGCGAGAGGTTCCGGTCATGCCTGGGGTGCACAGATGAAGGGTGATAAGGCCCATCTCCGCACCCGCGTGGGCAAGGATGGTATGGATTACAAAGGATACAATATTGCCGTTCACGAATTGGGACATAATGTCGAACAAACCATCTCCCTCTATATGGTTGATAATTATTTAATGGCCGGTGTTCCCAATACCGCCTTCACCGAAGCTTTCGCGTTCACTTTTCAGAAACGCGACCTCGATCTGTTAGGCATCAAAGACAATGATCCGAATAAAGAGAATCTTGATGCACTGGATAACTTCTGGATGTGTTATGAGATCATGGGCGTAGCACTGGTAGATATGAAGGTTTGGAAATGGATGTATGAGCATCCTGAGGCCACACCTGCTCAATTGAAAGAAACAGTGATCAGTACAGCTAAA
>Ga0326727_10028125_pt1 | contig 10253 bp, 6 predicted proteins | sample MB2enrmetagenome_FD_207643 | JGI IMG/M metagenome (GOLD analysis project Ga0326727, IMG submission 207643) | Lab enriched peat soil microbial communities from McLean, Ithaca, NY, United States - MB29MY | ecosystem: Environmental > Terrestrial > Soil > Wetlands > Peat | place: USA: New York...
CGTCGCCGCTGCTCCATTCGCGCCAGGTGTTCCGGCCGGCCCCTGCGAGACCACGGTAATATCCAGATGCGCGGCGTGGCTGGTCTCGTCGTTCTCCTTCGAGTCGAGCACCAGATCGCCGGAGTTGGTGGTCAGCGCGATGCCGAAGTTGTTCGACGGCGTTGCCACCCATTCCTGCACCAGCGAGGTGATATCGATGACGATGAACTGTTGCGCCGTCGCGGGCGTAAACGACGCCACCGTCGAACCCAGAGAAGGCATCGTCGCAAAGGTCACCGAGGATTCGCTCCAAGCGCTGGACACCGGCGCCACATTGACCACGCCGGAGGTGTTGACCCGGTTCACATACAGCTTCAGCGACGCCGCGCCGATTTGGCTGGCCGTCGTTCCCGCCGGAAGCGAAGACAGATCGAACTGGAACAGCGCCGTGCCGTTGCTGTTCACATACAGGTTCGAGAGGCTGCCGTAGTTGATAGACGGGTGAGCGCTGTTCACATACGCGTCGCCCACCACCACGCCTTCCGTCGCATGGGCCGTGCCCGCCGGCAAAACCGCCAGCAATGCAGCCACCATCCACTTCATCCCTGCCGCACTCTTTCTCATTTGCTTCGCCCTACCTTGCTCTCGGACACGTTTTTCTCCGGTCCTTCTCAACTGGCTTGATCGAGCGCTCCGCATCAATTTCATCGTTCTCTCTGATGCCTTCGTTGTTGCTCTCGCTGTCCGCCCGGTTCGCCGCGCTCCAAATCATCCTTCCGCAATGGCCCCTTCACCGGTCATCTCAAATCCCATCCGCTAACCCTTCTTCTGGCACTGCCGCAAACCAGGACCGGTAGGCATCACGGCACTACTGGCAGGAGAAAGCCAGCACGTAGATCGCATTCGCACTTGCCGCCGAAGCTTCCAGAGTGATCAGTGTAAGAGCGGAGATTGAGCCCGATGCAGTCGCAGTGCAAGTTTCCGGGCTTCCCATGGTCCAGGCGCTGGTCGTGCAACTTGCCCCGGAAATTGCACTCCCTGCCGAAAAGGGAGTCTCCGTATCCGGAATTACATTCATCAGGGTGAAGGTGATGCTGCTGGGCACCCAGGAGTAAATGGTGAAGCTCGGCGTACAGGCCGTCGGCACAAGGGCAACCTCTGGAGAAGCAATAGACGTGCTGGACGAAGTGCCTGCAACAGAGGCATATTCAATGCTGGTGCCCACACCATGTCCCGTAACGGTATAGGGAATGCCCGATGGGATGGCGCCGGTCGCGTTGTTCGACAATGCCGGGAAGTTGATGTCGAACTTGGGTTTGGTTGCCGTGCTGCTGGCGTCAAACGTGAATGTGCCGGTCGAGCCGCTATTGGTGACGCTCCCAATCGAAACCGATTGTACATCATTGGGGAAGTTGACGTTGATGGTGGGATTTGCCGTGGCACCGTTGGAGACAGTCAGCATTCCGGCTCCTGGCGTCGCGGTGTTGGCAACCGTGCCCGGGGCAATCGATTGGACGACACCAGCCGCGCCTTGTGGAATGCTGAAATTGAGTTGTGGCGCGCTGGCGGTCCCGCTGATGGTCACGCTCGCATTCGATCCCGCCGCGCCAGTCGTCGTGCTTCCAATACCAATCGTGGGCGTAGCTCCAACGGCTCCCTCTGGAATGGTGAAATTCAGGACCGCCGCACTGCTGGTCCCGGTGTTGGTCACGCTCGCACTCGATCCCGCCGCGCCGGTGGTCGTCGATCCGAGGGAGATCGTCGCGGCCGCTCCATTCGCGCCCGGTGTCCCCGGCGGACCCTGCGAGACCACCGTGATGTCGAGATGCGCCGCGTGGCTGGTCTCGTCGTTCTCCTTCGAATCGAGCACAAGATCGCCCGAGCTGGTGGTCAACGCGATGCCGTAGTTGCTCGAGGGCGTCGTGACCCAACTCTGCACCAGCGATGTGATGTCAATGACGATGAACTGCTGCGCCGCCGCGGGCGTGAACGAGGCCACCGTCGAGCCGAGGGTGGGAATCGTCGAATACGTCACCGTCGACTCGCTCCACGCGCTGGTGACCGGCAGCACACTGACCAGACCGGAGGTGTTGACCCGGTTCACATAAACCTTCAGCGAGGCCGCGCCGATCTGGCTGGCCGTCGTCCCGGCGGGTAGCGAAGACAGATCGAACTGAATCAGCGCCGTCCCGTTGCTATTCACGTAGAGGTTCGACAGGCTGCCGTAGTTCATCGCTGGGTGAGCGCTGTTTACATACGCATCGCCCACCACCACGCCCTCTGTCGCATACGCCGCGCCCGTCGGTATAACCGCCATCATCGCCGCCACCATCCACTTCATACAAATATGCTTGCTCATCGTTCGTCTCCCGATCGCCCGGTTTTCATTTTGCGAGCCTTGACTCGCTCCGCGTATGATCGGGAACCATACTAAACGGGAAGCCTGCCACTAGTAAAATCACCCATCTCCCGGCTCTCCCAAATCGATTTCATTCAACCAACTCCGAACCACTGCCTCCCGGCGCGCAAAATGGTAAACGCGAGGATCTCTAGGGATGGCCAAAGCTGCCGCCGCCAAAGAGGTAAACCGGTACTGGAAACTCCGGCCCAGGTTCATTTTGTTCCGCTGCCAGGACAATCCCCAGGACCTGGCCGGAGGTTGGATAGGTGGCGCCCGCGTCATAGCAATATGGATCGCCATCGGGACTCAATACGAAAAAGTCCCCGGGCGTAGTGTTGTTATCGAACCCGCACAGGGCCAAGCCGACAGTGGCGATCTGCACACTCTGGCCGGCGTACCATTGCCCGATTGGACCCAAATTAGGAGAATTCCAAGGCGTCATATTGATGCCGATCACATAGTTGCCAATGTTGGCATCGTTTACGAAGGATTCCTGGCTTACGATCATATACGGGGGAAGACAAGGATATCCCGCCCCCTCAATGCCGCCATAGTTGACGCAGATATTCGGATTTCCCGCCACCGTAGTCTCCAGCGAGTATTGCGTGCAAGTATTGCTGCAAAGCAGGCTGATCGTCGTCGGCCCGGCCGGGCCGGTTGCTCCGGTCGGTCCTGCTGGTCCTTGCGGTCCTTGTGCTCCGGCTGCGCCCGCGGCTCCTGCCGACCCTGCGGCTCCTGCCGGACCCTGCGGCCCATCAGGTCCCTGCGGCCCAACCGGTCCCTGCGAGACGACCGTGATGTCCAGGTGCGCGGCGTGGCTGGTCTCGTCGTTCTCCTTCGAGTCAAGCACCAGATCGCCGGAGTTGGTGGTCAGCGCGATGCCGAAGTTGTTCGACGGCGTCGCCACCCATTCCTGCACCAGCGAGGTGATATCGATGACGATGAACTGTTGCGCCGTCGCGGGCGTAAACGACGCCACCGTCGAACCCAGAGAAGGCATCGTCGCATAGGTCACCGAGGATTCGCTCCAAGCGCTGGACACCGGCGACACATTGACCACGCCGGAGGCATTGACCCGGTTCACATACAGCTTCAGCGAGGCCGCGCCGATTTGGCTCGCCGTGGTTCCCGCCGGGAGCGAAGACAGGTCGAACTGGATCAGCGCCGTGCCATTGCTGTTCACGTACAGGTTCGACAGGCTGCCGTAGTTCATCGACGGATGAGCGCTGTTCACATACGCGTCGCCCACCACCACGCCCTCTGTCGCATACGCCGCGCCCGCCGCCAAAATCGTCAGCTGCGCCATCGCCATCCACTTCATCCACATATGCTTGTTCATCGTTCGTCTCCCCACCGCCCGGTTTTCATGTTGCGAGCCTTCGCTCCGCGCATGATCGGTAACCATCTTAAACGGCAAGTCTGATTCCTGTAAAACCATTTGCCTGGCTCTCGGCCCTCCCAACCCGCAGCTTTCAACCCGCTCCGAAGCACTGCTTCCACGGCCACTTTCACGAGGCATCGCCGCGCGCCGAATTCGGGCTTGAGCATGTCGGGAGTGATTTCGTTCCTGTTCCAGATAATAAACATGGTCGAGAACTCCAAATTAATCGGCTTCCTACTGCACGGTTAGGGTGTTGACTTGAGTTGCCTCTAGTTGCCAGAACCAGATGTGGGGGGGTTGGTTGGGATTTGTCATATACGTAACACAGACCATATTAATGTTGCCACCGTAGTATAGGGTGTTAATATCGTAACCCATTAGAGGGATCGCAACCGCACCATCATAGTTAATGGCGTCGCTTTCGTCGAAGATATCCCCGAAGTTATCCTGCAGAGTACAAGAAATCGGAGAGTAAAGATTAGTTACCACCAACTTCCCCGATATCAGGTACGTACCTGAGGGAACGGTTAACGTGGCGATGGTCGTCATCACTCCTTGAGAAAGTGTAATGTAATTCCAGTTGATGCTGCTGCCGGTGTAGTAAGCATTGGTCACGCCCGCTGGACCCGTTGCACCTGTTTGTCCTTGCAGTCCCTGCGAACCGGTTAAGCCGATTGGTCCCTGCGGGCCAGACAAGCCGATTGGACCCTGTGGGCCAGTCAAGCCGATTGGACCTTGCGAGGCCACGGTGATATCCAGATGCGCGGCGTGGCTGGTCTCGTCGTTCTCCTTCGAGTCGAGCACAAGATCGCCAGAGGCCGTCGTCAACGCCAGGCCGTAGTTGCTCGACGGCGTCGTCACCCATTCCTGCACCAGCGAAGTGATGTCGATGACGATGAACTGTTGCGCCGCTGCGGGCGTAAACGACGCTACCGTCGAACCCACAGAGGGCATGGTTGCATAGGTCACCGCGGACTCGCTCCAGGTGCTGGTCACCGGCGCTACATTGACCAGGCCCCCGGTGTTGACCCGGTTCACATACAGCTTCAGCGAAGCCGCGCCGATCTGGCTGGCCGTGGTCCCCGCGGGTAGCGAAGACAAGTCGAACTGCAGCAACGCCGTGCCGGTACTGCTCACATACAGGTTCGACAGGCTGCCGTAGTTCATCGCCGGGTGAGTGCTGTTCACATAGGTGTCGCCCATCACCACGCCCTCCGTTGCATAGGCCGCGCCCGCCGCCAAAACCGCCAGCATAGCCGCAACCATCCACTTCACACCCATGTGCTTGCTCATCGATGAGCTCCTGGTTGACAAATTGAACTGATGCAACCAGTATATTCGGTCTCATGATGAGCTTGCCGGATAGGGCTGCCGCCCCATTCACGATCCCGCTTCCTAATTCAAGAGAAGCGATGGCGCAAAGAGCGGTGTCGGGTTCGAGGTTGTGTGGACGACCACTCGTCCCGTCGATCCCGCCGTCGGCGACGTTGATCCGGCGCCTGAACTGCCACCCGCGCCGCCCGAGCCGCCGCCGCCGCCGCCATACCCGGCTGTTTCCCCGCCGTTCGATCCCGCCGCTCCGCCGGCCACATTGATGGTGCCCTGTATGATGGAGGGCGCAATCAAGCTGACCAGGCCGCCGCCGCCGCCACCGGATCCGCTGGCGCCGGCGGTCGTATTCCCCGTATCGCCTGCCGCGCCGTTAGCCGTGATCGTTCCGCCATTGTTAATGCCGGTGTTCGAGACCAGCACGACAACTCCGCCTGCGCCGCCGCCGCCGCCGGTACTGATGGTGCTCACCGCTCCCGCGGCGGTGCCATTGGCATTGATCGAGCCGGTAATCGTGATCTCTCCACTCGCGACAATCAGAAGCGATCCTCCGCCCGCGCCAGGAGTAATGTCGTTCGACGTCCCCACACCGCCCCCGGCCCGGCCCGGATTGACGAGCTGATAAGCAAACATGGCGGAGATCGCACCGCCTCCCGGCACAACGGTACCTCCGGAGGAATCGATCCCTGCCGCCGATGAACCGATGCCTTGGCCCGCATCCGTACTGGCCACCACGGTGATGGTGCCGTTAATGTTCACGGCGCCGGTGGAGCGAATGATGGTGCCGCTTGGAACCGTTAGCGTGACGCCGCCATTCACGGTAAAGGTCGAGCATTGAAGCGTATTACTCGGCGGAGATGCGGACCAGTTGGTGTTTCCGCTAATGTTGCAGACACCCGTCGTGGTCCCGTCTGAACCGTCACCCCAGACGGCGATCGACCCCGTAGCACCGGTCGCGCCTTGCGGCCCTTGCGCGCCGGTTGCGCCAGTCGAGCCGGTTGCGCCAGTCGCGCCGGTTGCGCCCGTCGCACCAGCCGGTCCTTGAGGACCTGTTGCGCCCTGCGGTCCCTGCGGCCCAGCCGCGCCGGTCGCGCCCGTCGCACCAGCCGGTCCTTGAGGACCTGTTGCGCCCTGCGGTCCCTGCGGCCCAGCCGCGCCCGTGGCGCCCGTTGCACCGACCGGTCCTTGCGGGCCAACCGGTCCCTGCGAGACTACCGTAATATCGAGAAACGAGGCGTGGCTGGTCTCGTCGTTCTCCTTGGAATCAAAGACAACGTCTCCCGATGCCGTGCTGAGCGCCAGGCCATAGTTGCTCGACGGCGTCGTCACCCATTCCTGCACCAGCGAGGTGATGTCGATGACGATGAACTGCTGCGCCGTTGCGGGCGTAAAGGACGTCATCGTAGAACCCAGAGAAGGCATCGTCGCATAGGTCACCGTGGATTCGCTCCAGGCGCTGGTTACCGGCGCCACATTGACCAGGCCCGAGGTGTTGACCCGGTTCACATATAGCTTCAGCGTCGCACTGCCGATCTGGCTGGCCGTCGTTCCTGCCGGAAGCGAAGACAGATCGAACTGGAGCAGCGCCGTCCCGTTGCCGTTCACATACAGGTTCGACAGGCTGCCGTAGTTGATCGCCGGGTGAGCGCTGTTCACATAGGTGTCGCCCACAACGGCGCCCTCTGTTGCATAGGCCACGCACGCCGGCAAAACCGCCAGCATGGCCGCAGCCATCCACTTGATCCAAACACGCTGGGTCATCGTTGATCTCCTGGTTGTTTTCTCGTACAGGGAAGGTCGTCTGCGTAAGACGTACTTTCACAAGATGAACCTTCACTTGAGCAGGATGTATTTTTTTTCGTTCGTAATAAAAATACCTATGACGGTTGCCTCAGGCAGGCATGTAACTTGTTTAGATGACCTCTAAATACCCAAGACATGTGCTTATATTTGTGAATTTTAGCTGCCCAGATCCGTGTAATCGCCACAAAAGGCTGCTTCGTGGCTGCATTGGCGAATGGCGTGGTCCAGGCCTGTGAACCCGATATACTGGCCCCCACCCTTCCCGCTGCCTTTGCGAGGAGTGCAAGAGGCTACGAACCGCAGCCCACCGAAGGCAGTTGGCCCCACACCGGGTGGCCCACGTCTCGCTTCTGCGACCTGGGATCGCACACCCATCTCGCTTTGCGCCGGTCCAGTAAGACTTGAACACCGCGACGCCAATTTCGCCTGTGAACTTGACCGGCCGTAACTCCTCACAACCTTTTTGCTCATTGTGACGGTTACGTATGTTATTGATGCGCTGATTATGATGCGGTAACTGCGCGGGAGTACTGTAAATGAACACTCTTCAGACAAGAAACGCGCAGAAAGCCTTCCGCGCTCCTCATCCAGCGCATCATCAACCAGGTCGTCAAGACGAGCGGGCCGTGATCGCCGTGAGCAACGATCGGAATCGGATCTAATTTTGTTGATAAGCGGCAAGTCCAATGGAAAAGTCAGGCATGACGCCATGCTGTGCGCACCGCGTCATGCCTGGTGATGAACTACTTTGCCGTGAAGGTTGTGTCGGTGTACGCGTAGACTCCGTTGAAGTCCGTAATCAGCCGCGCATAGATCGTCTCGCCGTTGACCGGCAGGTCGTTGGTCGTCAGAGTGGTGCTTGTCGTATGACCGTCATACAGATTGCCCGATCCCTGGCCTGTGCTTCCCAGCCAAAGCGTGTAGCCGGTGGCCCCGGCAACGGGCGACCAGGTGAAGCTCTGGCCGAAACCTGCCAGCGTCGCGCCAGCAGAGGGAGTGGCAAGCGTGGCCGGCAGGGCCGCCTTGAAGGTCGAGTCGGTGTATGCGTAGACTCCTCCGTTGAAGTTGGTGATCAACCGCGCATAAATCGTCTCGCCGTTGACCGGCAGGTTGTTGGTCGTCAGAGTGGTGCCTGTCGTATGACCGTCATACAGGTTGTTCGATCCCTGGCCTGTGCTTCCCAGCCAAAGCGTGTAGCCGGTGGCTCCGGTGGCGGACGCCCAGGTGAAGCTTTGGCCGAAACCCGCCAGCCTCGCATTCGCCGTGGGTGAGGTCAGCGTCGCCGGTGAGACCACCGTGAAGGTCGAGTCGGTGTATGCGTATACTCCTCCGTTGAAGTTGGTGATCAGCCGCGCATAGATTGTCTTGCCGTTGGCCGGCAGGTTGTTATCCGTCAGAGTGGTGCCTGTCGTATGACCGTCAAGCATATTGCACGAGCCCACTCCCGTGCTTCCCAGACAAAGAGTGTAGCTGGTGGCTCCAACGGCGGGATTCCATGTGAAGCTCTGGCTGGAACCTGTCAGCGTCGCATTCGCCGCGGGTGAGGTCAGCGTAGTCGGCAGGGCTGCCGTGAAGGTCGAGTCGGTGTATGCATAGACTCCGTTGAAGTCGGTAATCAGCCGCGCATAGATCGTCTCGCCGTTGACCGGCAGGTTGTTGGCCGTCAGAATGGTGCTTGTCGTATGGCCGTCATACAGATTGCCCGATCCCTGGCCTGTGCTTCCCAGCCAAAGCGTATAGCCGGTGGCCCCGGCAACGGGCGACCAGGTGAAGCTCTGGCCGAAACCTGACAGCGTTGCGCCAGCAGAGGGTGAGTTGAAGACAGCGGCCGTGATAGTGCCGATGCCGCTCGCATGGATGTTTTGCTTAACAACCGTGGCGTTCAGCGCATTGTCCGTCAGCCACACCTCGCTGGCATTGGTTCCCGCCGCCTGGGGCAGGAAGTCGATGCTCAGCGTGCATGAATCGGGGAAAGCGAGCATGGTGCCGGCTACGCATTCGTTGGAACTGGGAGAACTGTCCTCCGGGAAGCTCGTCGCGAAGCCCACTGCGGCGATATCCAGCGTGGCGTTGCCGGTGTTGATCACGTAGACGGTTTGCGGGCTGTCCGGACTGGTTGTGTTCACCCCTGTGGTAGCAAAGCTCAGGCTGGGCGGGTCCGTGGTGTCGTATTTGAATGCGTTAGCGTTGTTGCCATCGACGAGATACAGGTTTCCTTTTTGATCCAGCGCCACGCCTTCAGGGCTGGGGACTTGCGAGGAGGATAACCATGGACCCTGCTGGTAAGTGGTAACCCCGCCGGAGACCTTCTGGTTCAGTACGGCCACATACCCGCCCCCGTTGCCAGCATTGTCATCGGCGATAAAGATGGCGCCGGCGGCATCCACCGCAATGCCGTTGGGATCGACCCAGCCGCTGCCCAGCTTACTGACCGCGTACCCGCTGCCCTGCGGCGTCAGCATATAGACATTGCCATCTGCCGCGCCGCTGAAAGTGGCTGAGTTGCCGGCAACATAGATATTTCCGCTGCCATCGACGGCCACCGCCCAGGGACTGACCAGCCCGGTGGCGATGGTGGTTTGCCAAAAGCCATAGTAGTTGTAATACGACGACAGTTCGTAGATGGCTCCGGCGCCACCATCGGCCACGTACACGTTGCCGCTGCCATCCACCGCAATGCCGGTAGGCACGCTGACATTGGTGCTGAGCGTGCGCTGGGTATAACTGCCATTCGCCAGGATCAGTTCGTAAACGGCGGGGTCATTGTTATTGAAACTGGTGTCGGCGACATAGAGATTTCCAGCGCCATCGATAGCCACGCCCTCCGGCGTGTCGAAGGTGCCGATCCAGGTGCAAGCAGTGCTACCGGCAGCCAGTTTGCAGATTGAGTTGGAATTCGGATCGGCAACGAAGACGTTGCCGCTGGAATCCACGGCGATGCTGTCGGGATACTTGAATTTGCTTCCATTGAGCGGGGCCGACAAGGTTCCTGGCTGGAAGCTGATCTGCGGCGCGGAGCCGGTTGCGGTCAAATTGACCAAAAGGAACGGCTCTCCGGTCGAGCCGATCAGCGTCACCGCGCCCGAGTATGTGCCGGTTTGGTTGGGCGTAAATTTCACATTGATGATGCAGGTCTCACCGGGGGTATAGGTCTGTCCCTTCACGCAGGTGTCCCCGCCGGCGTCGGCGAAGGCATTGCTGCTTGTGCCATTGTTCAGCACCGACCAACTGCGCAGCTCGCCGCTTAGAACGGCGGTGATGGTCACGGGAAAGACGGAGCTGTGGTTGCCAACGGCCACCGTGCCCAGATTCAGAGAGCGCATGGATATCTGGATGACAGCGTCCTCACTCCAGTCGGCC
>Ga0326727_10028126_pt1 | contig 10252 bp, 10 predicted proteins | sample MB2enrmetagenome_FD_207643 | JGI IMG/M metagenome (GOLD analysis project Ga0326727, IMG submission 207643) | Lab enriched peat soil microbial communities from McLean, Ithaca, NY, United States - MB29MY | ecosystem: Environmental > Terrestrial > Soil > Wetlands > Peat | place: USA: New York...
GCGGAAGAACTACAACAAAACGAAGAACAAGAAGACGACCACGGATCGTCTGGAGATGAAAAAGTACTGCCCCTTCTGCCGTAAGCACCAGGTACACAAGGAAATCAAGTAGACTGGTAGATGGCCCGCTGGAACAGGGCCGGCGTCGGATCGGAAGGGGCGTAGGTTTAACGGCAGACCAGCGGTCTCCAAAACCGCGAGTGGGGGTTCGAATCCCTCCGCCCCTGCCATTCAATTCACAACTAACATGGCAATAGCACGGGCAATGGCAAACGAAGAGACCGGTACACTGGGACGCGGGATATTGAGCTGGCCCACGAAGGTCAGGGATTATGTTCTGGACCTGCGCATGGAGATGCGCAAGGTGACCTGGCCGAACTGGAAGCAGGTCCGCTCCACCACTGGCGTGGTGATTGCCGCCGTGTTTATGTTCGCGGCTTACTTCTACGTGGTGGATTTCATTGTCGGCCGAGGCATCACGCGGCTGTTCAACGCATTTACTTCTCACTGATCGCGTATGGCTGAAGAGACGGAGCACATGGAGAACCTGGAGCCGCTGGCGGAAGAGCCGGAGGCCTCCGAGGCTCTCCCGGAGACTTCTGACGCGGCCTCTGCCGGGGACGCGGGCGGCGGTGAGGTGTCGGCGCCCGCCGACGAAACTGCTGGCGAGGAAATCCCCGCTCCTGAGATTCCCGCTACCGAGATTCCCGAGGACGAGGCGCCCGGCGACGAGATCCCCGGCGCCGGTATTGCCGGCGAGGAAACCGGCACGGAAGAACTCCCCACGGAAGGGATTGAGATCGAGATCGGCGAGCCGGTGGCCGCAGCCGAGAGCGAGATCGAGGGCGAAACCGAAGCCGAGGCCGCCGCTCCCGCGCCCGAAGCCGAGTCCGACAAGAAGTGGTACATCATCCACACCTATTCCGGTTTCGAGAGCAAGGTGGCCGATTCGCTGCGCAGCCGCGCTCAGGCGTTCGGCTTTGCCGAAAAGATTGGCAGCGTGCTGATTCCCGTCGAGGAAGTGGTGGAGATGCGCGCCGGCCGCAAGGTGATCAGCAAGCGGCTCCTGTATCCTGGCTACGTCCTTGTGGAAATGGCCATGGACGATCAGCTCTGGCACGAAGTGAAGAACACGCCGCGGGTGACCGGTTTCGTGGGCGGCGGGAACAATCCCGTGCCGCTGACCGCCGACGAGGTGAATTCCATCCTGTACCGTCAGGCGAGCTCGGCCGAGCGGCCGCGTCCCAAACAGACTTTCGAAAAGAACGAGACCGTGCGCATCATCGACGGGCCGTTCGCGAGTTTCTCCGGCAAGGTGGACGAGATCAACACCGAGCGCGACACGCTGCGCGTGATGGTGACCATCTTCGGCCGCTCCACTCCGGTGGAACTCGAATTCACGCAGGTAGAAAAGATTTCTTAGGATTTCCAGAATGGCGAAGAAAGTAACAGCACAGGTAAAGCTTCAGATTCCGGCGGGCAAGGCCACGCCGGCGCCGCCCGTGGGCACCGCACTTGGTCCGCAGGGCGTAAACATCATGGAGTTCTGCAAGGCCTTCAACGCGAAGACCAGCGCGAAAGACCAGGAAGGGCTGATCATCCCGGTGGTGATCACCATCTACTCCGACCGCTCCTTCACGTTTATCACCAAGACTCCGCCGGTGCCGGTGCTGATCAAGCGCGCCGTGAATCTGGCGAAGGGGTCGGCCGAGCCGAACAAGAACAAGGTGGGCAGGATCACCGAGAAGCAGGTGGAAGAGATCGCGAAGATCAAGATGCCCGACCTGAATGCGTTCGACGTGGCCGCGGCGGTGAGGTCGGTGAAGGGCACCGCCCGCAGCATGGGCGTCGAAGTAGTGGGGTAAGCCGGGGCTGCGGCGACCTCACGGTCCCACCTGCGGAAACAGTGCGCCACACATGCACTCCGCCGAAGAGAACCAGTAGCTGGAACAGAACCAGGCAGGCTGTTTCAAGCACCTCATGACGCGATCCGCGGTCAGGACGCCTTGCGGCGCCGCTCCAGCTTCGAAACGCGCTCGTCGATCAGAGTGAGGCGCTCACTCACGTCGACAATCCTGGTATTAACGGAACGAAGCTGGGCATCGTTGTTCCGCGCCAATTTCCGGAACTCGGAGAGGAGTATCGTCTCGACCTTGTCGATCACTGCCTTCAGGTCCGAGGTCGCCGACGTTCCGTCTGCCATCGAGTTGAGTGTACCAGGAAAGCCGCCAGCTTATACCAGCGGCATCACGCCCGGAGGATGCGAGCACAGCCCTCGCGGGTTGCAATCGCTTGCAGCCTTGTGCTCTCATGGGAACCTCGGCCATGAATGCCACCAATCGCCTGCTTTCACTCAGCCCCATCGACCTGATCATTATTGGAGTCTATTTCGCCGTTGTTCTGAGCATCGGCTTTTATCTCAAGCGCTACACCAAAACAGGTGAAGACTTCTTTCTGGCCGGCCGCGACATGACCGCGTGGATTGCCGGCCTCAGTTTTCTTGCCGCCAACCTGGGTTCGCTCGAGCTGATGGGCTGGGCCGGCTCGGCTTATCAATACGGCATTCTGGCCACGCACTGGTACTGGATCGGCGCCATTCCCGCGATGCTGTTCCTGGGCGTCATCATGATGCCCTTCTACTACATCTCCAAAACGCATTCGGTGCCCGGATATCTGAAGCTGCGCTACAACGAGCCAACGCGCGCGCTGTCGGCCATCTGCTTCGGCTTCATGACCGTGCTGATGAGCGGCATCAACATGTTTGCCATGGCCCTGGTGCTGAAGGTGATGCTGGGCTGGGACATCAGCGTGAGCATCTGGGTTTCGTCGCTGACGGTGGCTCTCTACGTTACCCTCGGCGGGCTGTTGTCGGCCATCTTCAATGAGGTGCTGCAGTGCGTGCTCATCTGGGCCGGCGCGCTGCTGATTCCCATCCTCGGCCTGATCGAGGCGGGTGGCTGGAACGGCATGGTGAACAAGATCGCGGAGCGGCTGCACAACCCCACTTACACGCACCTGTGGTCCACGCTTGGGAGCTTTACCGACAATCCCATGGGCATTCACTGGACCGGTATCGTGTTCGGGCTGGCGTGGGTGATTTCTTTCGGCTACTGGACCACGGACTTTCTGGTGGTGCAGCGCGTGCTCGCGGCGCGCGATCTGCGCTCCGCGCGAATGGCCCCCATCATCGCCTCGGTGTTCAAGATGGCCGTGCCCATCATTGTGATTCTGCCTGGGTTGCTCGCGCTGGCGGTGCTGCCCATGAAGCTGGTTCCGCAGTCGCAGGCCGGACCCGGCATGCACAGCTACAACGAAGTGCTGCCGCTGATGCTGGCGCGCTATTGCGGGCCTGGGCTGCTGGGGCTTGGCGTCACCGCTCTCATCGCCGGATTCATGTCGGGCATGGCCGGCAACGTCAGCGCCTTTGCCACGGTGTGGACGTACGACATCTACCGCCCCATGATCCGCAAGCAGGCTCCCGACGCGCACTACGTTTCGGTGGGCCGCTGGTGCACCATTCTGGGCGTGCTGGTGAGTATTGGGACGGCGTATCTGGTGATGCAGTTCGCCAGCATCATGGACTACGTGCAGGCACTGTTCAGCTTCTTCATCGCGCCGCTGTTCGGCACGGTGATCCTGGGCATGATGTGGAAGCGCACCACGCCCGCAGGCGGGTTCTGGGGCCTGCTGAGCGGCACGCTCATGGCCCTGAGTTTGTACCTGTGGGTGAAATTCGACCCCTCCGCTCTGCGCATTGTCGCGCTCTCTCCGCATGCAAAAACGCTGGCCGAGGACATGTACCGCGCGCTGTGGTCGTGGCTGACCTGCGCGATTGTTACAGTGGTGGTGAGCCTGATGACGAAGCCGAAACCGCTGGCAGAACTCGATGGGCTCGTCTATGGTGTGACGAAACTGCCTGCGGAAGACGCCCTGCCCATGTGGAAGCGCCCGGTTTTCTGGGCCGCCATCGTGGCGGTTGTGTTCGTCATCGTGAACATCATCTTCTGGTAAAGGGAAAAATGCATAAACCTGGAATGGTCTCGATCTGGTTCTTCATCGGCATGATCCTGCTGGTGTATGGAATCGTCATTTGCGCCGCCGGCGTTTACCAGCTTTACTCTCCGCCCGCGGCCACGCTCACGCTGAGCAATCTGCATGCGGGCATCTGGTGGGGCGCGATCCTCTTTCTAATAGGGCTGTTTTACACCATTCACTTCCGGCCCAGCAAAACGAAGTAGCACCAAACTCAATACTGTTCACTTTGGGCTTCGTCCGCGCGCACAGGCACGCGCTCCCGCGCGTTCAGTAGCAGAGATCGACTTCACCGCCCGGGGTCTGGTTGCTCACGACGGTGGTGTGTTCTCCAAAAGACGGATTGTCCATGACCTCCGGCGCCCACTGCACCGGGGCCGGATTCGCTCCCGCCCGGATATCGATGCCCGCCATCCTGGTGACCGGCGCGTCCGGATAGTCGGAGGATCTCGTGAGGCCGTACACCTCCAGCGTCTCCGTCGCGAGCACCAGCTCCGCGAGCCCCTGGGCAATGAGAGCGGTGGCCGGCCGGCCCTGGAACGCGCTGCTGTAGTTGAACAGGCCGTCCTCCTGAGAGACCAGCGTGAGCACACCGATGAGGGTGTCACCAGGGTCCACGGGGATCACGGGCGTACAGAAGGCGTGGTGACTGGAATCGACGTACCAGCTGGCCACGCCCCACTCGTTTCCGCCGCCGGCGCCGGATTCGCCCCACTGCAACACCGGCTGCAGGATATTTTCGCCGGCCTGATCTTCCAAAGCGTTGAACAGATAAATCAACTGGCCGGATTGCGAAGCAGGCGGGGGCGGCACCACCCATGTGGTCAGGAACGAAGAAACGGGAGTTCCCGTGGCATTCGTCCAGTCGGCCCAGGCGATCCAGCCGCCGCCCATCCCCGAGAGATCCTGCGCGGGAACGGCCGGAGCCGGCAGCTCCACCTGCCGCTTCGTCGTCAGATCGACGATTGCGGCGCGGCCAGACCGCCTGCTCACAGCCTGGCCCGGCGCGAGCCGATGGACGAACGACTTGTGGCGGAATCCGCCTGGTGTGCGCACATAACCCTGGGCGAACGCCAGTTCATGCGTCATGAATTTCGCTGCGCGGCTGGATTGCATCCTGAACCTCCTTCGTCCCCGTTTTCGGAACGGCTACCGCAAGGGCCCGGCGAGCGACACGTTCGAACGGGCCAGCTTCGCCGCGTATTCGCGCGCAACCACGGCGGGGTTCTCCAGAACACTGGCGACGAGATTCTGGTGACGGGCCACCGGCAGCTTCGGACCAGGAGCCGGCGCGGGGGGCTTGGGCTGCCCGCTGGCAGTGGTGTACTTCTGTTGCAGGCTCACGAGGTGTTTCGCCGCGATCCCCTCCGCCTGGGACTGAGTGTAGGTGAGGTCGGCCAGCAGCAGCTTCACGCCCTGCTGCCAGGTGGCATACGCGCTGGCCCACAGCTTTTGCTTGTCGGTGTCGCTGGCAGCCGTTATCAGCCCATCCAGAGTTTGCTCGGCCGTGGAAAACGCTCCGTACCACTGTGAACTGGTGTTCTCGCCGCGGAGTTCCGCGAAGGAGATCTGAAACATGGCGTAGGTGTTCTGAACAGCCTGCCCGTCGTATTTCAGTCCATCGCCGTCGGTGGTGAATTTCGAGGGATCGAGATCGTCGAGCGACGTATCGTCCTCGGATTCGCGGTAAATCAGGATCAGAGTTCCCTGGGCCAGACAGAAGTCGCGAAGCGGGTCGTCCGAGGGGCTGACACTCAGGCGCCCGTCGTATTCTGCCTGCAGGCTGTTCTGCGGATTCGTATTGGTGAGAAGCTTCTTAACGATGTTGGCGACCGCCAGGGCCCCGGAGACGGCCGGCGGGGCGAGTTGGAGAGTGCTCTTGAGCTCCCCGGAGTTGAGAATGTCCAGTGCGGCGCTCAGATTGTCGCTTTCGATGGCGCTGATGGTCGCGGTCATTTCAATGGCATCGCAGTCGGTGGTGAGATCGAGCGCGATTGCCCGCCCGCTTCCGAAATAATAGGGCTGGCCGACCTTGATCTGCCGCACTTCCTCAATGGAAACCCCGGTCGGGTTGGCTGCGGCGTTCGACCCCGACAGCACCTGAGTGACCTGGGTGGAAAGAGACACCTTATCGCTGCCTCCGAAGATCTTCTGCCAGAGATTGCCCCCGGAGCGATAGTGCGCGCCTTTCAGATTGATGGTGACGTAGCCGCTGCCGGTGAGAATCTGAGCGCTTTTCGCGTCCGTACCGGCGTTGGGAATAAAATAATTCCTGGTGCCAAAGCCTCCCGCGGACGTGCTGCCAGGCATAAGTTGCTCCCTTCAGTGGTTTTTTCAGCCAGGCGCAAAGTATAGCATAGGGCGGCGTTTCGCTTTCGTTAATGCCCTGCGTTAATTGGTTGATTTCCATTTACAGGGCCCCGGGAGCCCGTGCTCGCGCCCCCGGTGAGCGCTGGCGCGGCGCGGAATCGCTTACTGAGCCGCGACCAAAGGGAGCGGTGGTCAGCAGCGTTTCCCTGGTGGACAAGTCTGAGCAAGGTTGACGACAATGGGACCTTGAAGCGCCAATTTCGCTCCGACCACGTGCTTTTTGGCGGCCAGCCCGTTCGGCTATGCCGTCGGTAATCGTTGCCGGCGGCGGTCTGGCCGGTCTGGCCACCGCAGCCGCTCTGGGCAGCTCCGGGTTTCACGTCAATCTGTTCGAAGCGCGGCCTTTTCTGGGGGGGCGGGCCACATCCTACGATCTTCCAGGCGGCGAGCGCCCGGAGACCATCGACAACTGCCAGCACATTCTGTTGCGCTGCTGTGTCAACCTGCTCGATTTCTACGCGCGGCTGGGGGTGTCGGCCGACATACGGTTTTACCGGGAATTCGTTTTCCTGGAACCCGGCGGGCGGCGCTCGGTGTTGCGCGCGGGCGTTCTTCCCGCCCCCCTTCATTTCAGCGGCAGTTTCGCGGGCCTGAAGTTCCTGGGGTTGCGCGACAAGCTGGGCATTGCGCGCGCGATGCTGGCCATCCGCCGCGAGCGCCTGACCCGCGGCGATCTCGACCGTATCAGCATGCTCGACTGGCTGCGCGAGAAGCGGCAGACGGAGCGCGCGATCCGCCGCTTCTGGAGCCAGGTGCTGGTGAGCGCGATCAACGAACAGCTGGATCGCATGGCGGCGCGGCACGGCTTCCAGGTCTTCTGGCTGGGATTCCTGGCGCGGCGCGATTCCTATGAAATGGGCGTGCCCGACGTGCCGCTGGGCGAGCTGTACAACGTGCGCGCGTGGGAAGGAATTGGCAACGTCACGCTGCATCTGCGTGCGCCGGTGGAGCGGCTGGAGGTGCGGGAGGGCCGGGTTCGCTGCGTCGTCACGGATGGCACGGAACAACGCGCCGATTTCTACGTGTCGGCGCTGCCCTTCGAACGGCTGGGCGCGCTGGGACTGGATGCGCCGGCGCTGGCCCACTCGCCAATTACCGGTATTCACCTCTGGTTCGACCGCAGCATTACCGATCTGCCTCACGCCACCCTGCTGGACCGCACCATCCAGTGGATGTACAACAAGGGCGAAGGCCGCTACGTGCTGGCGGTGGTGAGCGCATCGCGCGGTCTGGTGGAGATGCCGCGGCAGGACGTAATCGAACTGGCGGTGCGGGAGCTGGCCGAGTTTTTTCCTGCGGTTCGCGAGGCTTCGCTGGAGAAGGCGCACGTGGTCAAGGAAGTGCGCGCGACGTTTTCGGGTGCGCCCGATACGGAGATGCTGAGGCCGGGGACACGAACGGAGATCCCCAATCTGTTTCTCGCGGGCGACTGGACGCGGTCGGGCTGGCCGGCGACGATGGAAGGCGCGGTGCGGAGCGGCTACCTCGCCGCGGAAGCCGTGTGCGCCGCTGCGGGGCAACCGGCGCGATTCGTGATTCCGGATATTGGGTGAGGAGCGGGGCGTAAGTGGGTGCGCGGGCAGCGGGCCCGTGTGCCGGAGCTTCTTCGTCCGGCACGTCCACTCAGCGGTAAGCTTCCGAGCGATGGCGGACGCCGAAGATCCGCATGGCGCTCTGCCGGAGCGTGAACAGGACGCGATAATCGCCCAGGCGCAGGCGGAAACTGCCCGCCATGTAAACCGTGCAGAGCCTTCACGTCCCCGGCACCTGTCCGCGCGAAATGCAGGACGCCTTCGAAAATACCGCATCGTGGCAGCACGGTCGAGTGCGCGGACGTCGGGCTGCGCCTCATCGAGCTACTCGATGGCGTAGGGCGGCATTACTGCATTTTGTCGTTCGACGGGAAGTCTTCCGGTTTGAGACCGAACTCAGCCATCACATCTCTGATCGGGATGCCCTTGCCGCCGCGTTCGGCAAACCAAACCTGTCCGGCCTGAAAGCGGGCACGGTCCTGCTCGGTTGCAGGCTCTTCGTCAAGCGGAGCCGTGGCCGCCGCGCGAGCGACCGGATCGAGGAGTATGAGCTCGATGAAACGGACGACGGTGGATACCTGCGCGGCCGACAGACGTTCGATCAGTTCGTGCGCGTGCTGTTTTTCCGACGCTGTTTCCATCGTTGCCCTTTCCTGATGATACCGTTGCCGGCGAGGCCGATTGAAAATCGGCCGCAGGTTGCAAACCTGCCCTACAATCACTTGGTGCTCTTCTGTTTCTGCGCGAGCGCCCAGGCCAGATTGTTCTTCGCCAACTGGAAATTCGGATCGAGCTGCACTGCTTTTTCCGCCGCCTGAATCGCCGGGTCCCAGAGAGACATCGCGGAGTATGCGGCGGCCATGTTGTTCCAGGCCGCGGCGTAGTCGGGTTTCAATTTGGCGGATTGGCCGGCGGCGGCGAGCGATTCCGGGTAGCGACCGGCACGATAGTAAAGCAGCGACAACTGCAGCCAGTTCTCGGGGGTCGAGTGCGCGTGCGCCGTCTCCTCGGCAATCGCGAGTTCGTCCTTGCCGGTCTGCGCGCGGCGGATGTAGTCGAGCGCGGTGGGATCGGCGGGTGCGATGCCCAGCACCTGGCTGGCCAGCGCGCTGAGGGCAGCCCAGGAATGTGCATTGGCGTAGAGCTGCATGAGCAGATAACTCGGATCGAGCCACGAGGGGTTCTGGACCACGGCCATGCGGATCTGCTCGATGGCCTCCTCGTCGCGGCCCTTCGTGGAGAGCCAGCGGCCGTAGTAGAAGTGGGTCTGCGCGTCGGCCGGCGCCAGCGAAATGGCGCGCGCGAAGTGCGCCTCGGCGTCGCGGTCGTTGCCGAGCTGACCGCTGGCGATGCCGATATTGATCTCCAGCGTGGAGTAATTGGGCGTGTAAGCGAGCGCCCGACGGTAGTAGTCGAGCGCGGTGGCGTAGTCGCCTTTGTTCATTTGCGTGAGGCCGTAGTTCATCAGGCCGCGGCCGTTGCGCGGGCTCTTGCGCGTGACGTCGAGCCAGAGCGATTCTTCGGTATGCCAGACCTGGTTGCGCTGCCAGACGCCCCAGCCGTACACGATGAGGATGCACATGGCGACGGCGGCGAGAACAGCGCGGCGTTGCCGGGCGTCGGCGCTGGTTCGGTTGAGCAGCCACAGTGCCAGCGCCCAGGCGACGCTCATGACCAGGCCGACGAAGGGGAAGAACATGCGATGGTCGTTTTCGACTTCAGCCAGCGGGAACAGGGACGTGGGCAGCATCGCCAGCAGGAACCAGACCAGGCCGAATGCTATGGGCCGGGTCGCGCGGCGCCGGCTGAGGCGGAAGGCCGCGAAAACGAGCGCCGCCACGAACGCGAATCCAGCCAGCGCGTTCACATCCAGAATCGACTGGAAGGGTTGCCGGTCGGTGTCGGCCGAAAGCCAGAGAGGCAGAAAGAATTCCAAACAGTAGTGCAGCGCGACAAAGGGCTGGGTGATGCGGTAGGCACTGGCCGAGGCCGCGCCGCCGGTGAAGGAGTGCGGCGTCATCGCTCCCGAGAGCGCCAGCAGCGCGGCGGTCACGACGAACGCGGGAATACAGGCGCGAAGCGACGCGCCAATGCGATCGCGGCGGCAATCGTGCTCGAACAGAAAGACGTACGCGAACAGGATGAGCGGAAACACCAGCGCAGGCGCCTTGGCCAGCAGGGCCAGCACGACAGGCAGCAGATAAAAACCGTACTTCCGCCAGGCCGGACGCGCGGCGAAGAGGTACAGGCCGGCGACCACACCGAGGGTGGAGTACAGATCGGCGCGCTGGTTGATGTAGTTTACCGTTTCGGCGTTG
>Ga0326727_10028127_pt1 | contig 10252 bp, 10 predicted proteins | sample MB2enrmetagenome_FD_207643 | JGI IMG/M metagenome (GOLD analysis project Ga0326727, IMG submission 207643) | Lab enriched peat soil microbial communities from McLean, Ithaca, NY, United States - MB29MY | ecosystem: Environmental > Terrestrial > Soil > Wetlands > Peat | place: USA: New York...
ACGGGTTCTAAGGGCTCGCCCTTAGCGGGGTCCAGGGGCAGCGCCCCTGGCGGGGTTTGGGGCGGAGCCCCGGCCTTTCAGCCCAAGGCGCGGGCGGTGGCCCATAGGATCCCGGCGGCGAGGGCGCCGGCGATCAGGTCGTCGGCCATGATGCCGGCGGCGCCGCCTTGGCGGTCGGCCCAGCCGATGGGGCCTGGTTTTACAATGTCGAGCAGGCGGAACACTGCGAAGGCGGCGATGAGGCCGATGGGGGTTGGGTGTGCGAGGCCGAGCAGCGCGGTCCATTGGCCGGCGATTTCGTCGATCACCACCCAGCCGGGATCGCCGTCGATATTGGCGGCGCGGATGGCCCACAGGCCGAGCAGGCTGACGATTAGTATGGCGAGCGCCAGTGTGCCAGGCGGGGCGAGCAGCAGCGGGATGCCGAGGAGCAGTGCGAGCAGGGAGCCTGCGGTGCCGGGTGCGCGGGGAATATAGCCGCTGCCGAAGCCGCTGGCGACGAAGCGTGCGAGGGCCTCGCTGCGCCGCCGCGCGCCGGTCATGCAATTCGTTCCAGGAACGTGCCGATGGCCCGCAGGATCGGTGGTTCGGTCAGCGTTGGCGCGTGACCGATACCTGGCAGCGAAACGATTTCCATGTCGGGTCGGGCGGCGCGCATGGCAGCGACGGTTTCGGGCAGCAGGATATTGCTGACCTTGCCCCAGACCAGTAGCAGGGGGACGTGCGCGAGGCCGCCGAACAGCGGCCAGAGGTTGGGTGTGGGGGCATCGAGCAGCCTGGCGATTTTGGTGTCCCAGCTTGGGTGATAGCGTCCGTCGGCGCCTTTCGTGTAGGTGAGCGCCGCCATGCGTTGCCATGCGGCGTCGGTGTCGAGCGACAGGGGCGGCAGTTTCTCGCGCAGGAACGCGATGCAGGCGTCAAGGTCGGCGAACGATGGATCGCCGGCGACGAACCGGCGCACGAAGTCGCTGCCCGCGGTGCCGATGTCGGGTCCGATGTCGTTCAGCACGACCGCGCGCAGCAGGGTGGGACGCGCGGCCGCCAGGCCCATGCTGAGCAGGCCGCCGAAGCTGGTGCCGATCGCAACGACCTCGTGCAGATGCAGGGCGGCGCAGAGATCGAGCATGTCGCGCAGGCAGGCCTCGGGTGCGTAACGTCTGAGGTCCTTGCTGCGGCCGGAGGCGCCGCGGCCGGGATAGTCGGGCGCGACCACGCGGCGGCCGCCGCCCAGCGCGAGGGCGAGCTCGGCAAAGTCCGCGCCGGTGCGGACCAGGCCGGGCAGACACAGCAGCGGCGTGCGCTCGGTGCCGTCGTCCCAGACATGCACGGCGAGCGGCAGGCCGTCCCACGCCGAGATGGCGCGGACTACCGTGTCCATTGCGCCAGCAGCGTCGGTGTCGCCTCCCCGGTGCGGGCGCGGTAGATCACCACGTTCTCCAGCACGCGCTGCACGTAGTCGCGGGTTTCGCCGAACGGGATCAGCTCGATCCAGTCGATCATGTCGATGTTGCTGGTTGGTGGACCTGCGCGCGGATCGCCGTTGTCGGCCAGCCACTGATCGACGCGGCGCGGGCCGGCGTTGTAGGCGGCGAGCGCCAGCGGCAGCGTGTTGGCGTAACGATTTAACAGTTCGCGCACATACGCGGTGCCCAGGCGCATGTTCTGCCGCGGGTCGAACACCAGCGCGACCGGGGTGGTTGTGATACCAATCTGATGTGCCAGGGTCGCCGCGGTGCCTGGCATGAGCTGCATCAGCCCGCGCGCGCCGGCCGGACTGATCGTGCTGGCGTCGAAACTGCTTTCCTGGCGGATCAGTCCGAGGACGATGGCGGTGTCGACACTGTCCGGTGGCGGATCGACCGCGACGGGCCAGCCGGCCTGCGGCAGCATGAAGCCGTCGCGGCCCATGCGCCGGGCGATGGCCACCGCGGTCTGCGGCTGGCCGAGGGCCAGCGCGAGCTGCGCCGTCAGCGCGCGGTCGGGCAGGTCGGGCGCGAGCTCATCCATGCGCAGCAGGAACGCCTCGGCGCGGCGCGACTCGCCCCAGGCCGCCAGCAGCGCGGCGGCGCGCACCACCTCGCGCTGCGTCAGGCCGAAGGCCTGCTCGCGGGTGCCTTGCGGGTCGCGCAGGGCATTGACGCGCGCGGCGAGGGCATCGGGGGCGTCGCCCAGTGCCACCGCGGCGAGCTGGCCGTAGAATGTGGTCGGCCAGGCGGCGGCCTTGGCGTAGGCGGCGCGCGCGTCCTGCGGCGCGGCGGCGGCGCGGCCCAGCCAGTACCAGGCGCGGCCCTGGGTGATGGCGGCGGGCGAGGCGGCGGCGAGGGCCTGGAAATGCCGGGTTGCGGCCTCGGGCTGGTGCAGCAGGCGCAGCGCGATGAAGCCGGCGAGGAAATCGGCGTCGAGCGCCTGGCGCGGCGGAATCGGGCCCGGATTGTCGACCAGGGCATAGGCGTCGGCGGCGTTGCCGTCGTGCAGCAGGCGGCGCGCGAGCCGCTCGCGCTCGGCCCAAAAGCCGGGGAGCTGCGCGGCCGGCGCGGCGAGCTGCGCCGCGGCGCCGTGCGCGCGCCACAGGGCGGTGGCGTCGGCGATGCGCTCGGCGCGGCGCAGCCAGCGCGCCTGGTCCAGTATCAGTCCGGGATCGCCGGCGAGATCGGGCGGCACCGCGGCGAGCCGCGCGGCGGCGTCCGGTGCGTCGTGCTGCATCGCCAGGCGCGCCTCGGCCGCCGCGCGGTGCGGCGGGTCGAGAAGCGGGATCTGGTGGGACGCTGCGGTGGGCTCGGACCAGGCGAGCGTCTGGAAGCGGTCCCACTGATCGTCCGGCGTCAGCACCGGGCGCCAGCGCTGCGGGAAGGCCGCGCCGTCGGGAAAGCCGGCGATCCAGGCGCGGCGCGCCTCGGCGGCGGCGGCGTCATTGCGGCCGGCATTGGCCAGCGCGTCGGCGCAGCGCAGCCGGGGGCCGGGCAGGGTGAGGGTCCCGCCGTCGCATTGCGCCAGCACCGCGGCGTCGTCGGGGTCAGTGGCGACCGCCTCCTGCCGGCGCCGCTCCAGCGTCGCCTGGGCGGGCCAATCAGGGCTGCTGGCGACGAACGCGGCGATCTCCTGCGCGGTGGCCGCGCCGGGGGCGAGCAGGCGGTAATAGGTTACCAGCTTGGCGGCCACGGGGTCGGCGTAGCGCGCAGCTGCGGCCTGTGCGTCCGCCCAATGGTCGGCGCGGACCGCGGCCATCGGGTCGGGCGGCAGTTCCGCGGCGCCGGCGAGGCGTGTGGCCAGCAGCAGGAGCAGGATGAACAGCAGCCGAATCGTCGCGGTCATCTCAGCAGTCTAACACTGGCGGCGGCTGGATGCCGGATGGCGGCGCAATTCGCGGCACCAATTTTCCCGACGGCGCACGGTCCATGTGCCTCGCCGCTTCTAGCTGGCCACTTCTATGTTGGCGCGACCGCGACGCCAAGCGTGGTGGCGCAAGCAGCCGTGCCGGTATCGAACGTCGCAAGCGCGAGCCCAAGGCGGCGCGCGATCGCGATGTTGATCGCATCCGGCGCGCGCAACGTTAGATCGAGGCGGCGGTTGAAGCTCGCCGCCGTCGCGATATCGTGCGGCGCGGCTTCAACGAATTGGGTGAATGTCCGCACCCACTCGTCAAGATTGGCGAACGCCGCCTGAGCGTCGGTCGCTGTCAATTGCTGCGTGCGAACGCGGCGAGCGATGACGGATGCGAACTCGGCCGCTGCATAGTCGCTCACGTACAGTGCCAGAACGTTCGATCCAAGGAACATCCTGGCGCGGTCGGTGAAGAGATCGTTGGCCAGCAGCGCAACGATCACGCTGGCGTCCAGATAGACGTCCACTACGCTCCTTCATCCCGCATGTGCCGGACCTCGGTGGCGGCGTCGAGGCGCGTCGGGGCCTTCCCCACGCGGCGCGCGTCGAGCCAGTCGATATCAGCCTGGGTAACCAGCGGCGGCGCGGGTGGGATCGGCCGCAACTCGACAACAGGACGGCCATTGCGGGTGATGACCACCGGCTCGCCCTCCAGGACACGATCAATCAGGAGCGGCAGGGTGCTGGTTGCCTCGGTGACGCTATGAGTGGTCATTACGCGACTATGATCCAAGGGAGCGTGGCTAGTCGAGGGTCGGCGCGTTTCTGCTTGCCGCACCCCATGGGTAGTGCTTACCAAATATCGATCGCCAAATACCGATCGATGGAGAAAACGTCATGGCGACGAAGGACACGGCAAGGCTTTCGGCGAAATTTCAGATCTCGATACCGAAAGCCATCCGGACCGCGCGGCGTTGGCAGGCCGGGCAGGTTTTCGCCTTCGTTCCCAGGGGCGAGGGCATGATGCTGGTGCCGGTACCGACGCTGGACGAGCTTGCCGGTCCGGCGCTTGGCGCGAAGCGGCAGGACTACCGGGCCGGACCGACCGGATTTGATGCGGCCGGGTTTGATGCGCGTCGTCGATACCTCGGCGTGGATTGAATTTCTGGCCGGTTCGGCACTTGGTGCCTCACTGGCGAGCGAACTGCCCCGACCGCACGCGATGGTCGGAACCGACCATGGTGCAATTTGGAACTGGCAAAATGGCTGACCCGGGAGGTTGGTGGGGACAATGCCGACCGGGTCATCGCATTTACCGAGACGTGCATCGTTGCAGATCTCGACACTGCGACCGCTTTGACTGCGGCGGAACTGTGTGCCCGGTACAAGTTGGCAACCGCGGATGCCATCGTCTACGCGACCGCGCTGGTGCACCAAGCCGACTTGCTGACCTGTGACCGGCATTTCGCGGACCTGCCCGGCGTGCGGTTCGTCGGCAAGTCAGCTGGATGAGGAGACGGACGCGGCCTTGCGATAGACCAGCCGCGCGCTTAGCTTCGCCTGTCTCCTTGGGAGGGTGCCATGTTCAAAGGTTCGCTCGTTGCCCTGATCACACCGATGCGGGAAGACGGATCGGTGGACGAGAAGGCCTATGCCTCGTTCGTCGATTGGCAGATCCGCGAGGGCACGCATGGCGTGGTGCCGGTCGGCACCACCGGCGAAAGCCCGACCCTCAGCCATGCCGAGCACAAGCGCGTGGTGGAGATCGCGGTCGACGTCGCCAAGGGCCGCGTGCCGGTGATCGCCGGCGCCGGATCGAACAGCACCGAGGAGGCGATCGACCTTGCCAAACACGCCAAGGAGGCAGGCGCGGACGCGATCCTGGTGGTGACGCCGTATTACAACAAGCCGACGCAGGAGGGCATGTTCCTGCACTTCACCGCGATCGCCGACGCGGTCGATATTCCAATGATCATCTACAACATTCCGCCGCGCAGCGTGGTGGACATGAGCGTGGAGACGATGGCGCGGCTGGCGAAGCACAAGAACATCGTCGGCGTGAAGGACGCAACGGCGAGCCTGACGCGTCCGCTGCACACGCGGCGCGCCTGCGGGGCCGATTTCTGCCAATTGTCGGGCGAGGACCACACCGCGCTGGCGTTCAACACCGCCGGCGGCGTGGGCTGCATCAGCGTGACGGCGAACGTCGCGCCGCGGCTGGTCAGCGAGATGCAGACCGCGTGGATGCAAGGTCGTCTCGAGGAGGCAATGACGCTGCAGCACCGCCTGGTGCCGCTGCACGATGCGCTGTTCGCCGAGACCAGCCCCGGGCCGGTGAAGTATGCCGCGAGCCTGCTGGGCAAGACCTCGGAGCGCTGCCGGCTGCCGCTGGCGCCGCTGCTGGCGCCGACGCGCGAGAAGGTGCGGGCGGCGATGACCGAGGTCGGGCTGTTGAATTAGTGGTTTGAGGTTGGTGGTCAGGAGAACGGTCACTGACGCCCCGGCCGCCGACCGCTGAACACCGGACATGGCACAAGCAAAACCCAAGAAGGGCCTGATCTCGCACGGCATCGTCGCGCAGAACCGCAAGGCGCGCTACGACTACACGATCAAGGACACGGTCGAAGCCGGCCTCGTGCTGAAAGGTCCCGAGGTCAAATCGCTGCGCCATGGCCGCGCGACGTTGACCGAGGCCTGGGCCGGCGAGCGCGAGGGCGAGCTGTACCTGTTCAACGCCTATATCCCGGAATACCAGGGCGGCGTGCTGTCGCGTTTCGAACCTCGGGCGCCGCGCAAATTGTTGCTGAAACGCAAGCAGATCACCACGCTGGCGGGCACCGTCGCGCGCGATGGCGCAACGCTGGTGCCGCTGCAGATCCATTTCAATGAGCGTGGCCGCGCCAAGGTGCTGCTGGGGATCGCCGAGGGCCGCAAGAAGGCCGACAAGCGTGCCGCCGTTGCCACGCGGGAATGGCAGCGCGACAAGGCGCGGCTGCTGCGGGCGCGGGGCTGACGCGCGCCGCAGGGTTACGCGGGGATGCTGGACGACCGCCGGGTGGCACACGCGAATGGCCAGTTGACGCAGGTCAATGCGGCGCGCCGGCCGATGCGGTCAATTGCCTGCCGAATGCATGGGGTGCGACGCGGGCGCAAACGCTGAGTGGCTTGCGCGTGCTCGCGCGGCAAATGGAGGCGGATAATGGAACTGCGAGACCTGTTGGTCGTGCTGGATGGGTCGCCGCGCAGCGACGTGGTGCTGGACGTGGCCATCGGCCTCGCGCGGCGGCATGAGGCGCACCTGACCGGGCTGTGCCCGCTCGAAGTGCTGATGCCGCATAATCTGGCATTCGCGCTGGGCGGTTATCCGGCGTTGTCGACGTTGGAGGGGGCGGCCAATCAGCTTGAGGCCGAGGCGCTGGCCAAGGCGAACGGGATCGAGGCCGGGTTTCGCGATCAGTTGAAGCGCAATGAGGTGCTGGGGGACTGGCAGCTTGGCCGCGACGGGGTCGTGGACGTCGTGACGCTGCACGCGCGGGCCGCGGATCTGGTGGTGATGGGGCAGGCCGATCCGGACCACCCGTTGCCACCGGCGGCACACCGCCTGGTCGATGACGTGCTGATGACGTCGGGGCGTCCGCTGCTGCTGGTGCCGTTTGCCGGCCGGTTCGATACCATTGGCACCAACGTGTTGCTGGGGTGGAACGGGACGCGGGAGGCGGCACGCGCCGCGAATGACGCCATGCTGCTGATCGAACCGCAGGCGACCGTAACGGTGTTGACGGTGGAGCGTGGCCGCGCGGCGTCCGAGCTTGGCACGGTGCCCGGCGGCGATATCGCGGCGCATTTGGCGCGCCACGGCTTCAAGGTGACGGCGGCACGCAGCGCGACGGATGGCACGATCTCGGACGCGGACGCGCTGCTGAGCTATGCGTCCGATATCGGCACGGATCTGCTGGTGGTCGGAGGTTATGGGCATTCGCGGGCGCGCGAGATGGTGTTGGGCGGGGTCAGCCGAGGGCTGCTGCAGCATATGACGGTGCCGGTGCTGATATCGCACTGAGAGTGGCGGGGCACTGGTGTCGCAATAGATGGCCGGGACAAACCCGGCCATGACGGCCGGGAGTCAATGGCTACGCGACCTGATATTATAGTTGAAGCGGCTGTTGTTTGGCGGCGGCTTCGTGGGGCAGGCCGGTGCAGTCATTGTAGCGGCAGGGATCGCCGCACAGCATCGGCTGCCATCAGGATTTCGATTGCGCCGGGATTTTATCGGTGCTGGACTTCGGCCCGGTGTGGTTGACCGCACCATCTAGCACGCGATTCCCGCCCCGCGGGATCTTGGAGGGGCCATGCCGACAATCACCTCAGTTGCCGAGGCGTTCTTTGCCGCCTGCGAGACCGGCAAAGGCTGGGCCGTATGCCAGGCGTATTGCACGCCGGACGCGAGTTTCTCCGCGCAGTCCGAACCACTCGTTGGGGTCGACACGCTCCAGTCCTATGCGGATTGGATGCAGGGACTGCTCACGTTCATGCCGGATGGACGCTACGAGGTGAAGTCGTTCGCCACGGATACGGAACGAAATAACGTTTGTGCGTACGGGATATTCTCCGCCTCTCACACCGGCGAGGGCGGACCCTGCCCACCGACCGGCAGGAGCACGACAACGGACTATGTCTATGTGATGCAGTTCGCCGGCGACAAGATCCGCCACATGACGAAGATCTGGAACGCCGGGTGGACGATGAAGGAGCTCGGCTGGGTTTGAGCGCCGGCACCGGGCAGGGGTCGCGTCACGGTTGGGGCTGACACGATACGGAGACCGGAATGAAATCGCAGGCGCGGGTGGTGATCGTCGGTGGTGGGATCATGGGCGTCGGCCTGCTGTACCATCTGGCGCTGGAGGACTGGCGCGAGATCGTTCTGCTGGAGAAGGGCGAACTGACCTCGGGGTCTACCTGGCATGCGGCGGGGCAGTGCCCGCACTTCATCGGCTCGCTGAACGCCGCGAAGCTGCATGTCTACGGCACCGGCCTTTACGCAAGCCTTGAGGCGCTGACGGGCCAGGCGGTGAGCTGGCACGGCTGCGGCGGTTTGCGCCTGGCCGTCACCGATGAGGAGGTGAACTGGTTCAAGCAGGTCTACGGCATCTCTCGGCTGGTCGGCTACGAGGCCCACATTATCGGCCCCGACGAGATCGCGCAGCACCACCCATTCCTCGACACCAAGGGCGTCAAGGCGGCGTTTCTGACGGTGACGGATGGGCATGTCGCGCCGGCCGATGCGACCATGGCGATGGCGGCGGGCGCACGCGCGCTGGGGGCCGAGATCCACCGCCGCACGCGGGTGACCGGTATCAGCCTGCTGGAGACCGGTGAATGGCTGGTCAGCACCGACCAGGGCGATATTCGTTGCGAGCACGTGGTGAATGCCGCCGGGTCGTATTGCGACGTGGTGGCGGGCTGGACCGGGCACCATGCGCGCATCGCCAACATGCTGCACCACTACGTGGTGACTGAACCGGTCGCGCAACTGATCGGCCGCGCGCGCGAGCTGCCGATCGTGCGCGATCCGTGGGCGCATTGTTATTTCCGCCAGGAAGGGCAGGGCATTCTGCTGGGGCCATACGAGACCTCGGGGGCGCATCCGTGCTGGGACGGGGCGCCGGCGTGGGATTTCGAAAGCGAGCTGGTGGCACCGGAGCTCGATCGGCTTGAACCGTTCCTGGAACGAGCCGCCGCGCGGTTTCCGCTGTTCGCCGAGGCCGGGCTGAAAACCGTGGTCTCCGGCGCCATTCCGCACACGCCGGATGGCGCGCCGCTGTGCGGGCCTGCGCATGGCGCGCCGAATTACTGGATGCATTGCGGTGCCGCGCTGGGCATCTGCCAGGGTGCCGGCGCGGGCAAGTATCTGGCGCAGTGGATGGTCCACGGGCAGGCCGAGATCAGCATGCGCGAGTTCGATCCGCGGCGGTTTGGTGCCTGGGCGAACGAGGCGTTCGCGCGCGAGGTCGGCGTCGCGGATTATCAGCACATGTATTACTGCTACAAGCCGGCCGAGCAGCATGCGGTGGGACGCGGGCTGCGCAAGTCCGCGCTGCACGACACGCTCGCCGCGCGCGGGGCACAGTTCAGCCAGGTGTTCGGCTGGGAGCGTGCGCGCTGGTATGATCGTTCCGGTAGCGGCGAGGTGTTTTCGTTCAAGCGATCCAACTGGTGGGAGGCGGTGCGCGCGGAATGCCTCGCCGTGCGCGAGCGTGTCGGTCTGATGGATCTGTCGACGTTTGCCAAGTTCGAGGTCGAGGGTCCCGATGCGTTCGCGTTCCTGCAACGGATCTGCGCCAACAAGGTGCCGGCGACGGATGGGCGGATCATGCTCGGGCATCTGCTGAACGCGAACGGGTTCATCGACAGCGAGATCACGGTGACGCGGCTGGCGAAGGACCGGTTCTATGTCGTGGCCTCGGCGCTGGCGCAGTTGCACGACCTGGACCAGTTGCGCTGGCGGATCGAGGACGGCGAGCGGGTCAGTGTGACCGACGTTACCGATGCCTATGGGGTTCTGGTGCTGGCGGGGCCGCGGGCGCGGGAGGTGCTGGCGGCGTGCACGAAGACGGATCTCGCGAATGGGTCGTTTCGGTGGCTCACCGGTCGGGTGATCGAGGTCGCCGGCGTGCCGGATGTGCTGGCGCTGCGGGTCAATTATGTCGGTGAGCTTGGCTGGGAGCTGCACACGCCGATGGCCGCGATGCCGGCTGTGTTCGAGGCGCTGATGCAGGCGGGCGAGGCGCACGGCCTCGCGTTGTTCGGCACCTATGCGATGAACAGCCTGCGGATGGAGAAGGGCTATCACGCCTGGGGGGCGGAGTTGACCAACGAGGTCACTTTGATCGCGGCGGATATGGAACGTTTCGTTGCGTTCGACAAGGATTTT
>Ga0326727_10028129_pt1 | contig 10252 bp, 6 predicted proteins | sample MB2enrmetagenome_FD_207643 | JGI IMG/M metagenome (GOLD analysis project Ga0326727, IMG submission 207643) | Lab enriched peat soil microbial communities from McLean, Ithaca, NY, United States - MB29MY | ecosystem: Environmental > Terrestrial > Soil > Wetlands > Peat | place: USA: New York...
CGCATCGGCCTGCCCGTTCCGCCCGGCTTCACCATCACCACCGAAGTCTGCACCTACTATTACGCCCACAAGAAAACCTATCCCAAGGACCTCATGCCCCAGGTCAAAGCCGGCATCGCCAACACCGAGAAAATCCTCGGCAAGCGTTTCGGCGACCTGGAAAAGCCCCTCCTCGTCTCCGTCCGTTCCGGCGCGCGCGATTCCATGCCCGGCATGATGGACACCATTTTGAACCTCGGCCTCAACGACCAAACCGTCGTCGCCCTGGAAAAAGCCAGCAACAACCCCCGCTTTGCCTGGGATTGCTACCGCCGCTTCATCCAAATGTATGGGGACGTCGTCATGGGCGTGCAAAAGAAACCCGGCGAAGACCACGAACCTTTTGAAACGGTCATTGAGGCTTTGAAAGCCGAACTTTTCCCCGGCCAGCAGCACGTCGAGGACACCAAAATTGACCACAAAGGACTCCAGACCCTGGTGCAACGCTTTAAAGATCTGGTCAAGGAACGCACCGGCAAGGCCTTCCCCACCGATCCCTGGGTTCAGCTCGAAGGCGCCATCGGCGCGGTCTTTGGTTCCTGGATGAACGACCGCGCCATCGTCTATCGCGCCAAGTATAATATCCCCACCGAATGGGGCACGGCCGTCAGCGTTCAGTCCATGGTTTACGGCAATACCGGGGACCGATCCGGCTCCGGCGTCGCCTTCACCCGTGATCCCGCTTCCGGCGAAAAAGTTTTCTACGGCGAATTCCTCATGAACGCCCAGGGCGAGGACGTCGTCGCCGGCGTCCGCACCCCCAAGCCGGTCGCCGAACTGGACAAGGTTTTGCCCGAAGCCGCCGCCGAACTGGCCGAAGTCCGCAAAATTCTGGAAAAGCATTTCCGCGATGTGCAGGATTTTGAGTTCACCATTGAAGACGGCAAACTGTTCATGCTCCAGACCCGCAACGGCAAACGCACCGGCTTTGCCGCCGTCCGTTTTGCCGTCGAAATGGAACGCGAAAAGTTGATCACTTGGGAGGAGGCCGTGCAGCGCGTGCCCGCCGAGCAATTGGACCAGGTGCTCGCCCCCGTCTTTGACCGCGCGGCAATCAAATCGGCCAAGGTGATTGCGAGGGGCCTGCCCGCCGGACCGGGCGCCGCTTGCGGCCGCATTTATTTCAACGCCGAGCGCGCGGTCGAAGCCGCCCACGCCGGCAAGAAAGTGCTGCTCGTGCGCGTGGAGACCTCCCCGGAGGACCTGCGCGGCATGATCGCCGCCGAAGGCATCCTGACCGCCCGTGGCGGTGTTAGCTCCCACGCCGCGCTCGTCGCCCGCCAGATGGGCAAGGTTTGCGTCTGCGGCGCCAGCGCCCTCCAGGTGGATTACGCCAAGAAGACCCTCACCGTGGGCAGCCAGATGTTCAATGAAGGCGATTTCCTCTCCATTGACGGCACCGCCGGCGAAGTTTATGCCGGCGAAGTCAAGACCGCGCCCTCGGAAATCGTCCAGGTGCTCATCGCCAAAACCCTGGAGGTCAAGGAAAGCCGCATCTGTCAGAACTTTCTGCAATTGATGAAGTGGTGCGACAAGGCCACCCGCATGTCCGTCCGCACCAACGCCGATTCCCCCGAGCAGGCCGCCAACGCCGTCGCCTTCGGCGCCGCCGGCATCGGCCTCTGCCGCACCGAGCACATGTTCTTCGAGGGAAATCGTATTGACGCCATGCGCGAAATGATCCTGGCCGGCAACACGGAAGACCGGAAAAAGGCCCTGGCCAAGCTGCTGCCTTATCAGCGCAATGATTTCGCCGGCATCTTCCGGGAATTGAGAGGGTTGCCCGCGACCATCCGCACCCTCGACCCGCCCCTCCATGAATTCCTGCCCCACGAGGAAGGCGCGCAGAAGGATCTCGCCGCCAAGATGGGCGTGCCGGTGGAGAAGATTCAGCGGCGCGTCAAGGAACTGCACGAATTCAACCCCATGCTCGGCTTGCGCGGCTGCCGCCTGGGCATCGTCTATCCGGAAATCACCGAGATGCAAACCCGCGCCATCATCGAAGCCGCCGCCCTGGTGCAAAAGGAGGGCATCCCGGTCAAGCCGGAGATCATGATTGTCCTGGTCGGCTTTCCCAAGGAGCTGCAAAACCAGTTGGAAGTCGTCAATCGCGTCGCCCAGCAGGTGCAGGAGGAGCAGAAGACCAAGGTCAAATTCCTGGTCGGCACCATGATTGAAATCCCCCGAGGGGCCCTGGCGGCCGAGGAAATCGCCAAGGACGCCCACTTTTTCAGCTTCGGCACCAACGACCTCACCCAGACCTGCCTGGGCATGAGCCGCGACGATTCCGGCAGCTTCATCGGCAAGTATCAGGAACTGGAAATCTTCAAGCAGAACCCGTTTGCCGCCATTGACCAAACCGGCGTCGGCCAGCTCATGCAGATCGCCGTCGAACGGGGCCGCAAGACCCGGCCCGACATCAAGCTCGGCATTTGCGGCGAGCATGGCGGCGAGCCGTCCAGCGTCAAATTCTGTCACCGCATCGGATTGGCCTACGTCAGTTGTTCGCCATTCCGCGTGCCCATCGCCCGCCTGGCCGCCGCCCAGGCCGCCATCGAAGAAAAGAAAGCCAAGGCCAAGAAATAGCGGAGAAATGTCGGTCCGCCAATGGTAGGGCGGCGCTGCCGCGCCGCCCACTTTTTGCATTTTCAATTCGCCGCCCTGTCTGGGGAAGGGTGCAGGGGCTTCGTTGGTCAGCGAAAGAAGGATTTGGGCGGAGCAGCAGCTCCGCCCTACCGAAAACTGACCGACGCTTTTAATTGCACCCCGGGGCGACTTGCGGATTCCCGTGAATTTGATATTTTATTCTTATGAGTACAGTTGCAGAAATCGAGGCGGCGATTGAAAAATTGCCAGCCGATCAGCGCCAGCACTTGCGCGAACGGATTGAGGCAGGCACAGGACGCAGCCTCGCCGCCCATGCAACCTCTCCAAAGACCGGTGCGGAGCTTGCCAGATTGTGGCCGAACCAGTTTCATTTGCGGGCAGAAGAGGCTGACGCTTTGGCTGTTGAAATGCAAATTTGAAAGCCAGCCGTTGCTCCCTAACCCGACTTTCGCAATCGGTCATGGACCCGGTTTTGGAGTGCGGGAGCTTGCTCCCGCACTCAACAGAGTCCAGCGTTTTACGCGGCCTACCCGACCGTGCAGGCTTGGCCGGCATGGAGGGAGAGCGGTTGCGCAAATTCGAGCGTGGCGAGCGTTCCTTGGCGCGTGACCCGGGCGCCCATATCCTGTCCGGCGACACGAGCGGCCAGTCTGCTCCCCGGCAGGTCCACTTGGAGTTTCTTGAAGGTCAGGCTGCCGGACTGGCACTCCAGGATCAGGCTTCCCCCTTTGCGGGTGATCCGGCCAAATCCCGCCGCGGTGACCCAGGGCGCATGGAAGTCGCCGGGCGCGGCTGGAATAACGGCCAGCGCTTGCGCCGGCCAATCCGGCTTGAAACCGGTCGCCGCCAGCAGCGTGGTCCAACTGCTCATCGCCCTCGTGTAGTGACTCCCGCACTCAACGTGGTTCCACGGCATCCCCGCCCGAAGATAGCGCCGGTGGACTGCTTCCACCAGACGGACCCCATCGGCATAGCGTCCGTGATCCATCAGGAATGAGGCGAAGGCAAACTCGATTCCGGACCAGACGCCTCCGGCCTGGTGATTGTTCATGGCCGGCCCGTCCACGCCGCCTCTCGGCGCGGTGGCATTGTGCAGGCCGACCTCGGGACTGTAGTTGTTCTTCCAAATGCTGTCCACGGCCCGGTTGAGGTTCTGCTCGGAGATGGTCGTGAGCAGGCCCATCAAATGGCTGAACCACTCGCCGCTGATCTGGTCGCTCATGCAGATTTCATCGCGCAGCTCTCCGTCCACCCAAAGGCTGTAGTAATCCCCGTTGAAAAGAAGGCGGTCGAAGCTGGCGGACGCCTTGTCAAGCAGACTTTGATACCGTTGCGCGTCGTCCGGCTTCTCCAGGTCGCGGGCCAGGCGGACGGCGGCGCGCAAGGCCCCGATCCAGAGCGACGCGACGTAGGAGGGGGTGCCGCGCAATCCCCACTGATCGTAGGTCTGGAAGCCGGTATTCTTGTCAGGAAGGCCGTCTCCGTCCGTGTCCAGGGAGCCGGTGTATTCCATCGCCTTGACCACGCCGGGCCACATGGCTTTGAGATAATCCACGTCCCCGGTCCAAAGATAATCGCGGCAGACCATCATGACCCATTGCGGATTCATATCCACCCGGCGATAGCCGGGCACGTCAACGCGACTGAAGCCGTTGCTGTAATTATGCGGCACCTGACCCAGCGCGTTTTGAAACGTGCCGATATGCTTCATCTGGCTGAGCTTCAGTTCAGGAAACAGGGCAACCACGGAGGCGCTGCCGTCGAAATCCACGTCCGTCGTGCTTTGCCCGCAGCAGCCCAATCCCTCCCAGATCGAGTAGTGGTCCTCCTTGGTCCACCAAGTGTTCTTGACCAGCGTTCCCAACTGGCTGGACCAGACGAAGGACAGGGGGCTGCCCAGGGAAGTGTCGGCCAGGGCCTTGGCAAACTTCTCCGTTTCTTCCCGATGCGCGCGATAGTTGGTGGAGAGAAACGCGTTGACTTCAGCCGCGTCCTTGAACCAATTGGCGTACATGTGGCCCACCTCCTGGCCGCCAGGGGCATGGTACGGAAAGAACCATCCGAGCGTGAACCGGATTTCCACGCGCTGCCCTGGCGCGAGCGTGACGCCCGATGACAACGCGCCTGTGCCCCAGGTGGAAGCAGCGCGGGTGGCGCCCGCCAGGCTGCCGTTGAGGTTGCGGGCGATTTCCTTCAGCAACATTTTGTTCTGCTCGTCGCTGTCCGCTCCCTTGGAATCGGCGGCGCGGGCATCGGCAATGACCCGGTTGAACAAGGCGTCGCCGGAAAGTTTCTGAATCCAGGTTTTGACCTGGTCGCCGGGGAGGGCATCAATTTCAGCGGCGGTGAGCTTGAACTCCTGGGCAGGATCGCTCGCCGCCTCTGTGTTCGGCAGCCGGCCAGTCTTGAAATAATCCTGCACCAGATCCAACAGCATGGCGCTGACCCGCGACGTACTCCAATCGCACATCCCCGGCAGGGTGAATTGCCGGAACGTGCCGCTGATCCAGGAATGGTCTCCGCCGGTCACGCTCAAACAAAGGCTGCCCAGGTCTGATTGTTGTGCCGGCGGCGCCTCCGTGTGCAGGAAGAGGCTGGTGGAAGTTCCATCGCGGCGCAGAGTATTGACAAGCTGGCGGTTTTCCAGAGTCGAGACCACCGGATTGTCCAGCACCGAGAGCAAGGAAGCCTGCACCGTTTCCTTGGAAGTGTTTTCCAGCGTGAAGACAATATGAAAACCGGGCGTGGCCGAGTCGCGGGTTTTGCCCGGCATGAAAGGAGAAAAGGCGGTGGCGTTAACCTGCACCGGCAGCGTCGCGTCGCGGTAATGCAGCGAAGTCATGGGATACCAGGCCTCGTAATCAATGGCCTCCACATCCTGCACATAGCCCATGGAATAGAGGTCGTTCTCACTGGATCGCAGATACAGGCGCCGCAATTGTTGGGCGCCTCCACCCGGTTTGCCCGCCCACACCAGAAAACGCAAATTGGGCGCCACTGCTTGCGCCGATCCCGCACCCGCCCCGCCGCGACCTCGGCCCGTCGCCGCGGCCGCTCCCGCTCCCCGCCGGCCGCCTCCCGCTGCCGCCCACGAGCCTGAATTGAGGATTTGCCACTCATAAAAGCATCCATCGGGCCGCAGTTCGACGAAGCCGGTGCCGATGCCGCCGAGCGGCGCGCCAGACCCCATCGCCATGTTCGATGGAATTGCAACCGCGCCGCCTCCATCAACCAGCCCGCTGCTGAAGAGGTTTTCGACTTTGAACGCGGCCGGGGCCGCTGCCGCATCGGCGGGCGATGACTTCAGGGCCAGCGTGGCGGAAGCGGCGGTGGCTGCTCCCAGAAATTGGCGACGGGACATTGACATAATTCATTCCTTTCCTCGGGCAGTGCCTTAATTCAATTGTTGTAGTGTCGGCGCTGTGCGCCGACGTCGAGCCACAGGCTCGACGCTACACCAAATTAATCGAAATCGTAATCTCGTTCGTGCGATCGGCTGTCGCCACGGGATTAGTATTACGATGAAGATTAAGAGCACGAGCCGGAAACCGCCAACAAAAAAAGAAATTCGTTGGCCATTGGTTTCAGGGACGGCTAAATTCCGCGCATGATCGCTGCTCCGGCCGGTTCGAACATGGCGGCCCGCCTTGCCCGCGGGGCGCGCCTGCTGTTCTCTTGCCTCCTTTTTCATGCCGCAGCCGGCCAGGCGGAAGTTTTGTCGCTGACCAACCTTATGACCCAGGGCGATCTTCTCAGCCAGAAGCATGACACCCGGGCGGCCCTGCAAATCTACCTCCAGGCGGAGAAGCTGTCCCCCAGCAACGCGGAAATCCAAATTAAATTGGCCGCGGCGTATTGCGACTTGATGCATCTGGCCAAATCCAAGACGGAGCAGAAGAGCCTGGCCGCGCAAGCTCTGGCTTGCGGGCTGCGCGCCGGGGCGGACGATCCCCAAAGCGCCCAGGCGCACGTTTGCATCTCGGTCTGCTACGCCAAGAACTTTCCCTACTGCGATAATCAAACCAAGGTCAACTATTCGCGCCGGATCAAGGCCGAAGCGGAAAAGGCCGTCGCGCTGGACCCGAAATTCGACCTTTCCTACCACATGCTTGGCCGCTGGAATTGTGAAGTGGCCAACATGAATCTTCTCCTCATGGGCTTGGTGAAAATTGTTTATGGCGGCCTGCCCAAAGCCAGCAACGAAATGGCCATCCAGAATTTCAAGAAAGCCATCGAGTTGGCTCCCAACCGCGTCATTCATCATCTGCAACTGGCCCGCGTCTATGAAATCACCGGCCAGAAAAGGCCGATGCTCGAGGAGTTGAAAGCGTGCGCGACCTTCGCGCCCTATGACCTGGACGACACTGATGCCCAACAAATCGCCGCCCAAGTTTTGGCCACCGGAAAATGGCCGGCGGAGTTTTAACCTTGGCGGCCCTCTGTTCTGAGGAATGTGCCGGTCTTGGATGGTAGGGCGGGCAGTCCCCTGCCCGCCGTCGGGCATTGACATAGCAATCAACGTCGCACCGCAACCGTGCGGTGGGCAGGGGACTGCCCGCCCTACCTTTGCGCGCCGTAACTGACGCGATACTTTGCGATTCTCTTTCCACCGATTTTCCTTGCCCCAGCCACGCCATGCCTCGAATATCCGTTTCATGAAACGCTTGACAAAACAAGTGGCAGGAGGGTTCACACGGGTGGAGTTGGTGGTGGCCATCCTGGTCGTTGCCTTGCTGGCCATGATGATTGTCCCCGCCACGCAAAGAGCGCGCCAGAAATCCTTGCGAATCCATTGCTTGAACAACTTCATGCAGATCGGCACCTCCGATCGCCTCTGGGCGGGCGGTCATGGTGATCGCACACCATTCCAGACCTCCATCACCAACGGCGGCTTGAGCGAGATCCTTCCAAGGTCCAATGCCGGACCGTATTGCTGGAAATACTATGCGGCCATGGCCAGCGAGTTGGGCCAATCTCCAAGCCTCCTCCTTTGCCCGGCGGATGAACGGCATGCGGCGAGCAACTTCACAACGGATTTCAAGGATAACACGCACCTGTCCTATTTCGTGGGAGTGAATGCCAGCGACATCTATCCGCAGTCAATCGCAGGTGGCGACCGCAACCTCGGCCCCGGCACTGTCCCCGATCCCAACTACGGCTATTCGCCCGCCAACGGCAACGGCAATGACGTTATTATTAGCGGCCCTGTCTGCTGGTCATTAAAGATGCACTCGGGCGGGAATGCGGCGGGCGCTGGAAATATTCTGTGCGGCGACGGCAGCGCCCAAGCGGTGTCGTCGGCGAGTTTCGGACAGAACTGGCTGAGAAATGCGCCGACCGGGACAAATGTCTCCGGGACCAATCAGGCTGGGACCCGCCTGGTCTTTCCCTGACCTCTGCACAAGCGCCGCGCTCACGAGGGAGGGTTCATTTCATATTCTTGGGTTCCCCTCTTAATCTTAATCCTAATCTTAATCTTAATCTCATCGCCCTCCTGCATTCGGATTAAGAGCAAGATTAAGATTACGATTAAGAAAGAAAACCGAGGAATGTGAAATGCACCCCACGAGGGATTACCAAGCCTTCTCCCACTGCCTAAATTGCAGTTTGGGGGTATAATGGCGGTGTGAAACGGAAAATTGCCCTGCTCCTGGCTGCGATCTTGCTGGCGTGCGGATGGCACGCTTGTTGTTACGACCGCGCCACCTGGTACGGCGACGCGGAACGCGGAAAACGCATGGCCAATGGCCATCCCTTTAATCCCGAAGCCTTCACGGCCGCCAGTTGGAATTATCCGCTCGGTTCCAGGCTCAAGGTGGTTTATGGGAACAAAAGCGTGCTGGTGGAGGTGACGGACAAGGGCGGGGCCAGGGCCTTTATGCAATTCGGCAAAGTCGTGGATTTGAGTCAGGCCGCGTTCGCACAGTTGGAAAAGCCGGCGGTCGGGTCCATCCGGGTCAAGATCATTCGGCTCGAGTAACTGGAGCGGCGGTCTGTGACCGTCGCTAAATGACCCATCCGGGTGAAAATCATGCGGTTGGAGTAACCGCCGGCTCCTTTGCCTTTTTGCGCGACTGCAGGGCCTGGCGATACACTTGTTCGTAGGCGGCGGCGGTGCGGCTCCACGAGAAATCTTTGGCCATGCCGTTGCGGCGATAACGATCAAGCAACTCCTTGTCCGCGTAAAGCACCAGGGCTTTGCGGATCGCCTTGGCCAGGGCGCGCACGGAGTACTCGCGGAATTTAATCCCGTCCGCCCCGCCGCGGTCCTCGGTCGCATCCGTCACCGAATCGTCCAGGCCGCCGGTGACGCGGACGATGGGGACCGTGCCGTAGCGCAGACTGTACATTTGGTTCAATCCGCACGGCTCAAAGAGCGAGGGCATGAGGAAGAAATCGCAGGCCGACTCAATGCGGTGGGAAAGGGTCGTGTCGAAACCGATTTTCACGGCGCACTTGCCGGGGTGGCGCAGGGCCAGCTTGCGGTAGCCGCGTTCGAATTCCCGCCCGCCGCTGCCCAGCAAAATGAACTGCATGTCGGCGGCCAGCATCTCCTCCAGCGCGCCCAATTGGATGTCCACCCCCTTTTGCTCCGCCAGCCGCGCCACCGTGCCGAAGAGCGGCGCCTCGGCCCGGGCGGGCAGGCCCAGTTCCTCCTGCAATTCCATTTTGTTGGCGGTCTTGCCCCTCATATCGTCCGCGGTGTAGGAGTGGCCAAGATAGGGATTGGCCACCGTCGTCCACTCCTCGTAGTCCACTCCGTTGAGAATACCCACCAGCACGTCCTGCCGCTGGCGCAAGACCCCGTCCAGCCCGCACCCGTATTGCTCGGTCGTGATTTCGCGCGCGTAGCGGGGGCTGACCGTCGTGATCACGTCCGCGTAAGTGATGCCCGCCTTGAGACAACTCATTCCGCCGTAGAATTCCATTCCGCCGGGTTGAAAAAAGCCGGTGGGCAGGTTGGTCAGCGCGAATTTTGCCGCGGGGAAAATTCCCTGGTAGGCCAGGTTGTGAATCGTCAGGCAGACCGGCGGTGCCGCAGCCCAGCCGCCGCTCGACTTTTCATCCGCCACCAACGCCGCCACTAGGCCGGCCTGCCAATCGTGGACATGCAGCAACTCCGGCTGCCACGGCAGATACCGGGCCAGGTTGACCACGCATTTGGAGAAGAAAATGAACCGTTCCGCGTTGTCGGGATAATCCGTGCCCCGTTCGCTATATAATTCCGCGCGGTCGTAGAAAGGGGGGTAATCAATGAAGTAGATCGTCTGCCCGCCGGCCAACTGGCGCGCGCAGACTTTGGCCTGGACGCGTTCGCCGCCCATCGGCAAATCCAGATTCCAGTCCATGGCTTCCACGCTGGGAAAACGGGCGCGAATGCCGCGATACAGCGGCGTGACCACCCCCACCTGATGCCCCAGCCGCCCCAGGAATTTGGCCAGCGCCCCGGCCATGTCGGCCAGTCCGCCGGACTTGGAGTAAGGATCAACCTCACTGCTCGCGAACAGAATCTTCATTGGCGAATACTACGCCGCCGCCGGCGCGATGCGGTCGGTTTTCAGCCACGGCTGCAAGGCGGCCGGAAGGAGCACGCTGCCGTCGGCTT
>Ga0326727_10028132_pt1 | contig 10250 bp, 6 predicted proteins | sample MB2enrmetagenome_FD_207643 | JGI IMG/M metagenome (GOLD analysis project Ga0326727, IMG submission 207643) | Lab enriched peat soil microbial communities from McLean, Ithaca, NY, United States - MB29MY | ecosystem: Environmental > Terrestrial > Soil > Wetlands > Peat | place: USA: New York...
GGAGATGAATACGACGACGCGCGTCGAGCACTTCCGCAACCTGGTGCGCGCCGGCGATTACGACGGCATTCTCACGCTGGCAAAGAAGCTGGTGGCCGATGGCTCGCACATGCTCGATCTTTGCTGCGCGGTGGTGGGCGAGGACGAGAAAGCCTACATGAGCGGCGTGCTGGAGAAGATCGCCACGCGCGTGCCGGCGCCGGTGATGATCGACACCACCGAGGCCGAGGTGCTGGAAGAGGCGCTGAAACGGGTTCCGGGCAAGGCGATTGTCAACTCGATCAATCTAGAAGATGGCGAGAAGCGCAGCGGCCGCGTGCTGCCGATGGCCAAGCGCTACGGCGCGGCGGTGATTGCGCTGACCATCGACGAAGAGGGAATGGCGCTGACGGCAGAGAAGAAGACGAGGATTGCAAAGCGCATCTTCGAGCTGGCGGTGAACAAGTACGGAATGCGTCCGCAGGAGCTGATCTTCGACGCGCTGACGCTGCCGGTTTCGACCGGGCAGGAGGATTACCGCACGGCAGCCCTGGAGACGCTGAATGCGGTAAAGGCGATCAAGCAGGCGCTGCCGGAGTGCAAGACGATACTCGGCGTATCCAATGTCTCGTTTGGATTAAAGACCTATGCGCGCCGGGTGCTGAACTCGGTTTTCATGCATGAGGCGGTCGATCACGGGCTGGATATGGCAATCGTCAACTACAGCAAGATTTATCCGCTGTACAAGATTCCCGAGGCGGAGGTGGAGCTGGCGCGGAAGCTGATCTACGCCGATACCAGCGCGGGCGATCCGCTACAGAACTACATGGCGCATTTCGCCGAGAGCAAGGGCGGGCAGGAGGAGTCGCAGGCGGCGAATGCGGCCGCGCTGAGCGTGGAAGACAGACTGAAGTTCTGCATCATCCAGGGCGAAAAGGGAGTGGGCGACGGCGCGGCGCGGCAGCCGCTGGAGCAGATTCTGGACGAGGCGCTTGCGAGCTACACGCCGCTGGAGATCATCAACACGATTCTGCTGGATGCGATGCGGACGGTGGGTGAGCTGTTCGGCGCGCGCAAGATGCAGCTGCCCTCGGTGCTGGATTCCGCCGGGGTGATGAAGGCCGCGGTGGCCTATCTTGAGCCGAAGATGGAGAAGGTCGAAGGCTCACAGAAGGGAACGCTGGTGCTGGCCACGGTGAAGGGCGATGTTCACGACATCGGCAAGAACCTGGTGGATATCATCCTGACCAACAATGGATTTAAGGTTGTCAATCTAGGTATCAAGCAGCCGGCGGAGGCGATTATTCATGCCGCAACGGAGCACAAAGCCGGCGCCATCGGACTGAGTGGATTGCTGGTGAAATCGACGCTGGAGATGAAGTACGTTATCCAGGACCTGCAATTGCGCGGGTTGAAGTTCCCGGTGATCTGTGGAGGCGCGGCGCTGACGCGCAAGTACGTGGAGGACGATCTGCGCCGCGAGTATGCTTCGGCGGTCTTTTACGCCGAGGACGCCTTTGCCGGTCTGCACGCAATGGAAAAGCTGAGCGGCAGCGAGCGCGATGCGGCAATCGCCGCCGGTTCGGTGGTGCGCGAGACGGTGAAGCCTGGAGTGGCCGTGGCGGCCGGTCTGCCGCAGGCGCCGCGCGATCCGATTCCGGCGGCGGAGATTCCCGAGCCGCCCTTCTGGGGAGTGCGCCGGGAGTGCTGCGAGGATTTCGATCTGAGCACCCTGTTCGAGTACATCAATCCGACGGCGCTCTTCAAGAACCAGTGGCAGTTGAAGACGGCGTCGCAGGAAGATTACGCGCGGCTGGTGGAGGAGAAGTACAAGCCGATCCTCGCCGAGTTGCAAAAGGACGCCATCGTCGGTGGGTGGTTCGAGCCGAAGGCGGTCTACGGGTATTTCCCCTGCCAGTCGGAGGGCAACGATCTGATCCTCTATGCGCCCGAGGCTGGAATGACGCTGGAGGATTTCCGCGGGGGAACTCCAAACTTTCCCAGTGGCGTTCTGGAGGCGGGCGAGGTGATGCCGAAGCTTCCGGAACTCATGCGCTTCAGCTTCCCGAGGCAGGCCGAGGGACGGCGGCTCAGCATCTCGGATTACTTCCTGCCGGTTTCGAGCGGACGAGCCGACGTGATCGCACTGGCGGTAGTGACGATCGGCGCGAAGGCGACGGCAGAGACACAGCGGCTCTTCGAGCGCGGCGAATACACGCGCTACCTGTATCTGCACGGACTTTCGGTGGAGACGGCCGAGGCGCTGGCGGAATTTCTGCACCGCCGCATGCGGCAGCAGTTGCAGATTGCGCAGGACGACGCTGCTCGCATCGGCGACTTGTTCCACCAGAAATATCGCGGCTCGCGCTACAGCTTCGGATATCCGGCGTGTCCGCGGATGGAGGACCAGACGAAGCTGTTTGCGTTGCTGCGGCCGGAGGAGACGATTGGCGTGCGGCTGACCTCGACCTATCTGCTGGAGCCCGAGCAGAGCACATCGTTCATTCTAGCGCACCATCCTGGGGCGAAGTACTTTGTAGTGTAGCCGGCACGGTGTGGATGACGAGAGGCGAAGGGATTTGTTACACTCGCTGTGCGAGCACCCGCTCGTTCTGCGCGCCGCGGAGAGGTGGCAGAGTGGTTGAATGCACCTGACTCGAAATCAGACGTGGGGGTAACTCCACCGGGGGTTCGAATCCCTCCCTCTCCGCCAGCGATAGTCTGTAGTCCCTTTCGTATCAATTAAATAAAATAGAATCAGTAAATTAACGGAATTTACGATAGTGACGAATCTGGTAAGAATGACCCCTATCGATCGCTTTGGGGTTATTTTGCATGACAAAATCCGACCTGCATGACAATGGCTTTTAGGCAGAGAGGCCGGGTGCTCTCCAGGGTTAGACGTTGTTGTAACGCTTCAGCAGCTTGGTTACAACATTCTTGTCCATCTTGCCTTTGAGGGCAGCAATGCCGGTAAACAATGAAGGCAACATCACCTCGATTGGCTTGCGGCCATCCATCAGCTTGGAAGTTGAATCGAGGAGAACTCTGATGTCGTAGACCGAACTGAAGACTTCGGGCACGCCACGATCTACCTTGAGCAGTGTGTAGACGGCTTCCATTGCGGTGCGGACCGAGTACTCTGTCGTGAACACTGTGTCGCGGAACGTATCAGCGAACTGGCCGACGAATCCGAAGTTCACGGCTCCGTCTGGTACGACCTTGGGGCGGTCACCTTCCGCGCGGGGCATGAAGAACGAGGTGACATAGGGCATCATGCAAGGAATGGTGTTCGCAGACTTGCTCGCCATGTCGTGGATCTGATCGACAGGGACGCCCATGTGGTAGAGCCACTCTTCGCAGATTTCAATGCCCGTGCAATCCTTCATCGGCTTTTTGACATAATTGCCCGGCACATCGATGCAATACAGGCCATAGATCCAGCCAACCAGCTGATTCTTCGGCTGTGCTTTGAAGTGAGGCTGGCGGTTGAAGGTGTAGCTCATCAACCAGTTGGAATCCTTGACCGTGATGATGCCGCCGGTCACGACATTGCCCGCGAATGGATCGCGCTTGCTCATCTTCTGGACATAGGGTGGAATGCGATCGTCGAGCGTAGTAACGGTGGCCGATTCCCAGTTCGTCTCCTTGATACTGCTGCAGAACTTCTCTGGGCGGCCGAAAGCCGGGTCCTGAGCCGCAATGTTTCTCCACAGCTCCCAGCAGCCACCTTCGCCGTCTTTGGTCGAGAAGTCCGGCGCATGGTCATTGTCACCCAAAGTTGAATTTTCGGTGTTGCAACCGTTGGTGATGATCACCAGATCATTTTCGGTGAGGTCGATGGTTTTCGATTGACCCTTCTTGATCAGCTCGATCTTCTTTGCAACTTTCTTTTCGGGCTTGATGTCGAAAACGACGTTCGTGACCCGGGTGTCGTACTGGAAGTCGACCCCTTGTGCTTTGAGGTAGCGCACCAGTGGCAGAATGAGTGACTCATACGAATTGTATTTGGCAAACTTGAGTGCCTTGAGGTTCGGCAGTCCCTCTATATGATGGATGAAACGATAGATATAGAGCTTCATCTCAAGTGCGCTGTGCCATTTTTCGAAGGCGAACATCGTCTGCCAGTAGATCCAAAAGTTGGTGTTGTAGAAATCGTCGTCGAAAAACTCGTCCATCCTCTTGTCGTAAAGTTCCTCATCCGGTGTCATGAAGAGCTTCAGGATCTGCAGGGCAGCTTTGTCGTTGATGTCGAACTTGCAATCGGTTTGAGCATCTTCGCCACGGTTGCAGCTGACGCGCATCAGCGAGTAGTTGGGATCACGCTTGTTGAGCCAGTAGAATTCGTCGAGGACAGAGACGCCTTCGGTTTCGATCGAAGGAATGGAACGATAGAGATCCCAGAGGCACTCGAAGTGATTTTCCATCTCGCGGCCCCCGCGGCACACGAAGCCGACATGGGGTGAGTGGATGCCATCGCAGGCTCCGCCCGCCAGTTTCAGTTCCTCGAAGATGTGGATATTTGAGCCTTTCATCTGTCCGTCACGGATTAGAAAGGCGGCTGCGGCAAGGCCTGCAAGACCTGCACCTACCATGTAGGCGGATTTGTTATCGACTCCATCCGGCTTCACCGGCCGGGCAAAAGCTTCATAGTTACCATTGCTATAGTACATGCGTTCTCCTTTGCGTAGCTTTGACTGCGAATGTTTACATGGAAGGCGCGTCCCGAGCATCTCCCGATCACTTCAGCAGACGGCGCAGGTGGTCTCTGCGTGCTATACGGGGTGAACTTTGCGAAACAGAAGCCAATTTGCGCCACATCACCTGTGTGGAAACTTCGAAATGAGGGCCAGCGACTGAACCAGTTCATCGATGAATACTTTGGTCCAGGAGGTCTTCCGCGCAGGGGCTGCAGATGTCCACGCCTCGGAGATGGACGCTGCGTCTACGGTGCGGGCCGCGCTGGTCATTTGGTTAGGAGCGTGCGTTTCCGCGTCCGTTCTTACGTCACTGATCATAGGGACCTCGGAGGCGGGAGACGGTCGAACCATCAGTGATTGCCGCACGCTTCATTACCGGCAAACCGAGGTGGGTCGCGTCGAAACCGGCGCCGGAGATGGCAACGACGTGAGGCTGAAACATGATGGGCGACAGAATGGCTCAGATTGGCCAAGAATTCTGTCAACTGAGCGACACTTCCGCGATACACGCTGCTCCTCGGAGAAGTCCGGCAGAGCTCCCACTTGCAGAGCCTCTGCCGGACAAAGACCACGTCAACAGGCAATGATCTCCTTAATCACGAATTCCTTGCCGCTGATGATCTCCCACTTCTTGCCGGCACAGCCGGGACAGACATTTTCATTCTGAAGCAAATTGAAGACCTTGCCGCACTCCGAGCAAATTGCATTGCCGGGCAGGATCTCGATCTTCAGCTTTGAGCTCTGCAAAATCGTGCCCTCGATGGCCATCGGGAAGCAGTCCTCGACATACTTCGGAATCATCGACGACAGTTCTCCAATCTGGAGGACTAATGTCTGTATCTGGCGCACGTGGTTCTTCCGGGCGAAATCGTCAACCGTTTTGACGACCTCGATTACGACTCCCAGTTCATGCACGCTCAATCTCCGGTGAACATGGATTTGACCGCCTTGACCGCGATTTTCCCCTGTCTCTTTAATGCGTGCTTTATGACGTGCGGCTTCATCTCGGCCAAAGCTACGCCAGCCGCGTCGTACCTGCGCTCAAGCGAGATCGCCCCAAACTTGCACTTGATTGTGCATTGTCCGCACCCTACGCACTGGAATTCATCCACCACAACGGCGCCACAGCCAAGACAGCGCTGTGTCTCCTGTCTTACCTGTTCCTCCGTGAAGGTCGTCCGCAGGTCGGCAAAACTCTTCCTGGACTGTTCTCCACTGACGTGGATTGGATGCTGCCTGGGCAGCCGATCGTAACCCCCGAGGATAAGATTGGCGGTGTCGAGCGGATGGTATTCGCGCTCGCGTCCCAGGCGCAGGTTATCGCCTTGAACGAATCGGTGAATCGAAATGGAGCCCTGCTTGCCCAGGGCGATCGCGTCGATGACGAACTTCGGGCCGATGAGAGCATCGCCGCCGGCGAAGACGTCGCTGGCGCCGGTCTGGAAGGTGAGTGGATCCGCTTTCACCGTCATATTGGAATTGACTTCGATGGCGCTGCCCTCAATCAGCGAGCCCCAGTCGATAGCTTGCCCCACAGAGCTGAGAACGTAGGAAGCCTTCACGATCTTTGTCTCGGCAGGGTCGAATTTAGGATTGAATTTCTTTTCCTCGTCGAAGACCGATGTACAGCGTTGGAGCTCGACAGCGACAACTTTTCCGTCTTCGACCAGAAAGCGCTTCGGTCCCCAGGAGTTGTCGATGAAAATACCCTCTGCGAGCGCCTCGTCGATCTCTTCCGGAAGAGCGGGCATCTCCTTCCAGCTCTCCAGACAGAACATCTGCACGCTGTCGGCTCCGGCGCGGACAGCCGTACGCGCAACATCGATGGCGACATTGCCTCCACCGATGACGACGACGGCTCCGCTGAGTTTCACCGATTCATTGAGGTTCACCGCCCGCAAGAATTCCACGCCGGTCATCACATTGTTCGCGTCCTCGCCCGCGATGTTAAGCTTGCGTCCGGCCTGGGCGCCGATGGCGAGATAGAAGGCACGGAAGCCTTGTTTGCGCAGATCATCCAACGTGACATCCCTGCCGACCTCGACTCCAGTCTTAAACTCTACGCCGAGTTCCCGGAGCACCTCGATTTCGGAGTCAACGAGCTTCTTTTCAAGTTTGAAGGACGGAACGCCAAGGGTGAGCATGCCGCCAAGCTTGGCTTGCTTCTCGAAGACCGTGACCTTGTAGCCGTTGACGGCAAGGTAGTACGCGCAGGAGAGCCCGGCAGGTCCCGCGCCGACGATCGCGATGCGCTCGGGCCGGTCGTGCATTTTCTCGGGTACATAGCGGTGTTCCGAGTTCAGATCCTGGTCGGCGATAAACTTCTTGATCTCATCGATTGCCAGCGGCTCATCGAGCCCGGCGCGTGTGCATGCCGATTCGCAGTTCCGGGGGCAGATGCGCCCGCATATCGCCGGGAACGGATTTTCCTTCTTGATGAGTTCAAGCGCCTCACGATAACGCCCCTGGGATGCCATCTTGATGTAGCCCTGGACGGCGATGTGGGCGGGGCACTCGGTTTTGCAAGGGCTGGTGCCTGCCGCGTCCACCACCTTGCGGTGCTTCCAGTCGGGATTCCACTTGTCCGGTCCCCAAGGCGTGTCGCGGGGGGTGTCCTTTGCCTTCTTCGGCACGTCGGGGACGGCCGGCTTGCAGATGTTATCGCCCAGGGTGAGCGAATTGACCTGACAATTTTCGACGCATTCGCCGCAGGCCACGCACTTCGTTTTGTCCACAACGGCTACGTAGTTGGAGCGTGAGAAATCCGGATTCCGGTAGTAGTTTGTGTTTCGCAGTCCAAAGCAGGAGCAGCCGCAACAATTACAAATCGCCGTTGCCTTACCGGGACCGTTGAGGTTAGGAATCTCGTGGACAAGGCCCTCTTTTTCTGCCCGGTCGATCACGGCGAAAGCCTCCTCGCGGGTGATCTCCTTGCCTCGGCCGGTGCGGATGTAGTACTCGGCCGAGACGCCGACCATAAGACAAATATCCTTGTACGTATGGCCGCAGCCCTGACCTTTTGCGCGCATGGTGACGCGGCAGACACAATCGGCAACCGCAAAGCGCTTGCTCTTGTCGAGAATCTCTTCGATCTCCTCGTAGGAAGCACGTCTCGAGTCTCCGCTGATGGAACTACCGATGGGAATGACACGCATGACGCCCATGCCCACAGGAAGGTTGCCAACCATCAGTGCACCGACTTTTCGCGTGTACTCCTCGAAACATTCGGCAATCACCGGATACTTCGCGACATTCTCTTTGTTGGCAACCATGTATTCCATAACGCCGGGAACGAAGAGGTCGAGAAAATACTTGTCTTGGTCTCCCACATGCTCGAACTTCACCGACCCATCGACGGCCATCTTGAAGAGGATGCGCTCTGTATCCTCGGGGGTCCGCTTGGCGCGCCTGGCAATTTCCGCGATGTTCATCGGTTTGCGGAATTCCAGGCATAGAGCGACCGCAGCTTCTTCGTCGCTGGTCACCGGTTCGAGGATCCTGTACTCGGGATCTGTCGCCTTTACCCGAATGAGACCGCCGGAAAGTCCGGCATTAATCTTGTTTGCCAAGGCGAGCACTTTTGGTTTTACGGCCATCGTCATTCCTCCCCGCGGAACTTCCATCGACGGACTTCGGCGCGAAGCCAGTCGATCCAATCGCCAATTCCATCTCCGGTTTTGGCAGATATCGGTATGATCTTCGCCTTCGGATTCACTCGCGCAACGCGCTGGCGAAATGTCTCCAGATCGAAGTCGAAGAAGGCGATAGTATCGGTCTTATTCACAAGTACGATGTCGGCGACTTCGAACATATGCGGATATTTCAGCGGTTTGTCATCCCCTTCCGGCACGGAGAGGATCACCGCATTTTTCACGGCTCCGGTATCGAAGCTGGCTGTGCAAATGAGATTTCCCACGTTCTCCAGGAAGATGAGGTCGAGCCCTTCCGTCCCCAGTCCCGCCAGACCTTGGCCGGTCATGCCGGCATCCAGATGGCACATGCCTCCGGTGTGAAGCTGAATGGCCTTTGCGCCGGCATTCTCCACGATCCTGGCATCAACGTCCGAGTCGATGTCAGCTTCAAGCACACCGATGCGGAGCTCGTCCTTGAGAGCCGCGATGGTTTGCACCAGGGTCATGGTTTTGCCCGAGCCGGGGGATGACATGAGATTCAAAAGGAAGATACCGTCTTCCTTCAGCTTGCTCCTGAGCCGCTGAGCCTCCTGGGCATTGCTCTCATAAACACTTTTCTTGATCTTGAGAATCTTGTATGTATCCATGGCTTTCTTGTGCGTTAACCTCTCGCTGCCAATCCAATCCGAGACGTAGACCGCTTCATCCCCGGTTTGTGTCACACAGTTCCGAAGAGTCGGAAAGTCAGGCTGCTGCCGATTTTGAGCAGCGCCGGCGCTCGCGCTGGTTGAACCTCTCGCCTCAAGGCATGCCCGAGTGGCGCAGAAATTGAATCGCCACGTGTCAGGAGGAAGCGACCCTGTCATGCAGTCGCCGCAGTCCATCAACTTCGGCGCAGATCGGAGCCTCGCTGCAGCTCTTGCAATCCATCTCGATCCCCTCAAAGATAGTGTTGAGAGCGCGAGTGATCTTATGGCAGTCATCTACCACCGGCGCAAGCGCACGGATCAGGGCCTTATCCGTGAAAAAGAGCAGCTCCGCTCTCCGCACAAAAGGGAGCGCCAGATAATCCCTGATGAGCTCACTGCCCAGCACGGTGAAATCGAAGCCATGGTTACATGCCTCACTGCTGATACGGCTCCACTCCCGGTTACGCTGTGTAAAGCCCCGCAGCATATAGCCCTTCAGATTGTGGGCAAAGCGAACCGCATCCATTTTTTCAAAGGCGGCGTAGACCTCTTTGCCCGGAATGGAATCCACACCCAGCAGCACGATCTTTCCGAAGGGAACGCTTTTTGCTCCGCCGGGCGCGGCAAGAAGCGGAATGTCCTGGCCATAGACAGAGATAAGGTTCTCGCTAACGTAGTCCAGCTCTTCTGTCCAGAGAATCGCAGCAAAGGACTGCAGCACACCCTTACCCAATTCGGCACCCATGTCCTGCTCGAGAATCATCTGCTTAGTTTGGCTGCGGGGCCAGACACGCGTACCCGATGCCGGGTAAACGCAAGGTTCAAGCTTGCTGTTTCCCAAGTGACTGCGAAGTTCTTCAATCTTCCGCTCGAACAGCCCCATACGAGGGTGCCTCCCAACGTCACCCAAAGCAGGCGGGCAAAATCAGGCAGTTGCGGAGAATTGCGCGGACCGACGCGCAGTGTACACGGCCGGCCCACTCCAACCCTCCGCATAATCGACTGAAGCTGTGCTAGGCAGTTTGACTCGCCGCCTCAGCTTTTTCCTTCTCGGCTTTGTATGCGGCCTTCTCCGCATCGGCTTGGGCCATCAGCTTGGCATCGATGTAGCGGTAGAATTTCTCGTCCAGGCAAAACCAGTATGCTACAAATGTGATTGCAAACAACGCCGCCTTAATTACGCCTTCCACGAACTTCTTAGCCATAGCTAGTTCCTTTCCTTTGCCAATCCCCTGATTCGTGCGAACTCC
>Ga0326727_10028133_pt1 | contig 10249 bp, 10 predicted proteins | sample MB2enrmetagenome_FD_207643 | JGI IMG/M metagenome (GOLD analysis project Ga0326727, IMG submission 207643) | Lab enriched peat soil microbial communities from McLean, Ithaca, NY, United States - MB29MY | ecosystem: Environmental > Terrestrial > Soil > Wetlands > Peat | place: USA: New York...
AAAGCAAAACTCACTATCAGAAAAGCGTACGGTTTCAAATCCATCGAATGCCTGAAAATTGCTTTATATCATACACTTGGCAAGTTGCCGGAACCACAATGCCACAACAGATTTTGCTGACGAGCCTCTTTATGATACCACAAATTACTGACAGCAAGATCAGATGTCACATTTTGACCTGTGTTGTAGCGCTCGCATACCTTAGGCTAGTGGAGCTCAGGCTGAAGCGGACAGGCTGTCCGATGTCCGCCGCCACGGTGATGGAGAATATGCACCGCCTTCATTCCTGCCTCTTGTGGTGCACCGGTAAAGGAAAACCCGTCAGAATGGTTGAGGCGCCAACGCTGATACAGGCGCAAATTCTCAAGGCTTTCGGTCACACCGTGAAAGGGAGTGGGGACTTACAAAAGATTGAAGTTTAATTAATTATTATTACACGTTATTAGACCATTTTTAAGGGCGTAGCTCTTAAACTCCTGTTAGAAAGATCAACAGCGGTACAAAGTCAGCTCTATTTCCCGTTCCCGGCTGGAAATGGGATAACAACATGCCTGTGCCTTTATACTTTCACTAAAGCGTAACCCAAAATGAATGAGCCTCAATTTTACATTTTTATTTTTTACCCTCCAACAATGCAAGATAGGCTTTCATTAGTGTAGTCCGGTATTCGTTTTCTCTTGTCAGAATTATTAATAACCTCTTCAAATCAAGTGGCGAGTTAATTTCGATAAGCCAACCGTTCTCCAATTCCCTCTTAACGGCCATTCTGGACAAACATCCTACCCCTAAGCCTGCCTCTACCGCTATTTTTATTGCCTCGGTATGCCCCAATTCCATTGCTATGGAACATTTGATTCCCTTCGCATACATGGCGGTTTCGAATATCTCCCTGGTTCCAGAACCTTTCTCCCGCATTATCCAGTGAGCAGTTCCCATCATATTTGTTGATGCATTTTGTTCATGGGCCCATGGATGCTCTTTCCCTGCAATTACGACTAGCTCATCTTCCCTCCATGGTGTGGATACAAGCGAAGAACTATGTGGAGGCCCCTCAATTAGCCCCAAGTCGTATTCTCAAATTTCTACCGCAGTCTCAATTTGCTGTGTATTTCCCACATGCAGCAATGCCTTGGCACGCAGGAATTGACGCGTGAACTCTCCGATAATCAACGGCAAGAGATAATTCCCAATAGTAGTGCTAGCCCCAACATTAAGTACTCCTATAGGCTCACCCATGGATTCGTTCAGAAACTGTTCTATCGTGCCGACTTTTTTGAGTACTTCATGAACCTCAGTCAGTATCTGGCGACCCCGATCATTTAGTAATAACCTCCTGCCTCGACGTTCGAATAGTGGAGCACCGGCAAATTTTTCCAATTCTGCAATAGCCATGCTGACTGCTGATTGGCTAAGCAGGAGATGTTCGCTGGCCTTCGTGACGTGCTCGCTTTTTGCCACCCTCTCGAATATTTCAAGCTGCCTCAAAGTTAATGGCATGTATACTCCCCTTATCAAATGTACTGATGTATTTATTTCATATTTTATATTTTTATTTATAATCAAATTGTCATATATTGCAAATCAATTAAATGGCATTGAGGTAATCATGAACGGCATGTCAGCACGAAAAATATTATTCATCGCATGTCTGTTTATTTGTGCGTTTCCTAAGGTTGGCACGGCTACGGCGCTGATAATGGGGATTCTATTCAGCCTCCTGCTTCGTAATCCTTGGCCCTACAACTCTGCAAAACTGAGCAAATTAATCCTTCAAATTTCTGTTGTTGGGCTTGGGTTCGGTCTCAGTCTCGGAGAAGTGCTACAGACCGGGAAGGATTCAATTATATACACTATTGCGGGCATTACCTTTACGCTGGCTGTGGGTTACTCACTTGGCAAACTGCTGAATACCAACAGAACTACCTCTGCTCTTATTTCATTTGGAACCGCCATTTGTGGAGGCAGCGCCATTGCCGCCATGGCACCGGTAATTAAAGCAGAAGACGATGAGACCGCCGTTGCCCTGGCCACGGTTTTCACTCTGAATTCGGTTGCGTTGTTGCTGTTTCCGGTCATAGGTCATGCCCTGCATCTCAGCCAGAATGTCTTCGGGACGTGGGCGGGTCTAGCTATTCATGATACAAGCAGCGTTGTCGGCGCCACCGCTTCCTATGGTACCCATGCCTTGGCAATAGGAACGATCGTCAAGCTAACCAGGACAATCTGGATAATCCCAGTTGTTGTAGGAACTGCATGGCTCAAGAAATCCGGCCAGAAAGCCAAAGTCCCGCTTTTTATAATCGGATTCATCCTTGCCGCGACAACCCGGACACTCTTGCCGCAGTATGTGAATTACTGGGGAGTATTGTCGGCTTTTGCCAAACAAAGCTTGGTGGTAACCTTATTTTTAATTGGTTCAGGTCTGAGCCGGGAAGTATTGCGAAGAGTAGGGGCTCGTCCACTTTTACAAGGTGTCACCCTCTGGCTGATTGTCAGCAGCTTAACCCTCGCCGCATTATTGTTTATAGGAATAGCCTGAATTGCCTGGTTTGCTTTTGTCTAGAGAACGGGCAACACACAAATTGAAAAAGTCACAAATAACTGGTGACCAAACGAATGAACAAGAAGCGGCAAATTCGATGGACGCAACGTGGAGCACATCTTCTGTTACAGGAACGAACCCGGGTGTTAAACTGAGCTGCCTTAGCCGGTCATCAGCTGACCCGACGAGATAAAAACAGTGATTGAGTGGGGGTAGGGTGAAAACACCCATGCACCATAGCAGTGCGAAAGTGGAGAATGCCCTAGTGCTGGCTTTTGGAGCTCCATGGTTGAGGAAACGGCGGGTTTTGTCGGTGCTTCGCATAGGTGGCAGGATTTGATGCGGCATTGATGCATGGGAAGGTATTATTCCAGGGCCGAGAATGGTAAAGTTGCCTTGTGCACTGAAGTGAGCCTGCTGAACCAGAGCGAAGTTTCGAAGCATAGGGTAAAGGTTGCAGGGCCCTGACAACAGGTTGTGAGTTGATTTTTTAGGATAAACTAACAGCCAACGATGCGACTGTGAACTCAGAGAGGTTTATGCATACGTAAACTCTGCAGGTGCGCAAAACTCTATGTAGAGAAAGGATTTGCCGATGTTTCCATTCAGGTTTATATCTGTCACACTTCTAGTCCTGCTTTGTCTGCTCTTCTCCGGCAAATGTCGTGGGGAAGTGCGTAATGAGGACCCGATTGGAGATATTGTTGCTTCCATGCTCAAGGCATACGGAGGAGCTGAGTCTGTCAAGAAAGTTATCTCGGTCACGGCCAAAGGGAGGATCGTTGAATACCTGGATGGAAAAGCAGGTAACTATGTCCGCTACTTTGAGCGTCCCGGAAAACTGCGCATCGAAGTCATGCCGGAACAGGGAGGCGAGATAGGGATTCTTAACGGAGATCGCGACTGGCAGTGGGGTAGTGAAGGATTCACGTTGGTCTCCCCGATTGAGCTCCAGTCCATGATCTATCAATACAGCTATCTCGATCTGCCGATGGGGCTTGCCAAAGGAGATTACCAAGTAAAATATGGAGGAAAACAGCTACACAACGGCCATGAAACATACTTGCTGCTAATTGAAACGAAAAATGCTCCTCAGCTGCGCGTCCTCGTTGACACTCAAACCAGCCTGATTAGCCGGGTTGCCGCCCGATTCGCCATGGGGATGATGGGGGCAAATGAACTTGCAACTGATTACAGCGATTTTCATCCTGTAGGGGGAGTTCTCTTTCCGCACAAGCTGACCAACTATGCCGGCGACATGAAACTGTCAGAAATTATGCTGAACGAAATCACGATTAACCGGGAAATTCCTCTCAAGCTCTTTACTCCGCAGTGAGGGAGTAATTGATGAAATTGGAAAATGAGGTTTTCCGGCCAGCGGCGTATAAATGGTGGGCATGTCGACAAAAAACAGTTTCCGGAAGGCGTTGATTACTCTTCTGAGTCCTCCTGCAGCTTGATTTGATTTTGATGCTCCTTTCTTTTGCTGGCAAGGTATTCCTCCTTGTCAATCTCGTAAAGCTGGCGCGGATACTTTTCTGTCAGATTGAACCAGTCATTGATGCGTTTGTCAAATTGCTGGTTCGCAGGAAACTTCATTGCATCCATATATGCCAGTAGAGCAAGGTAGTAGCGAACTGCATTGCGTTCCAGAGCCCCCCTAACGCCTGTCACGTAGACGGGATTCAAATTTTTGTCGGTAGCGACTATGCTGAAACCTATCTTGTCATGGCCTGCAGTTGCGAAATATGTCTTGATGAGAATCCGCACAAGCATCCCGTAGCGATAGGAGTAACTGAAATGGACGAATGTCCAGGCCGTATCGAGCGCCACCGCTTCGAGCCCGATCCGGTAGTCTCGGGTGAAGAACGGGCCTTTGTCCGCCGTTAGAGAGATATCCAGGTACTCCGGGGTCTTCGTGACAACGTGGAAATCGAATTTCAGCTTATGGGCGTCACCCGGAGGCTGATAATGCTTGCTGCCACTGTACAGCATCAGCTGATACTGGTTGTCCACTTTCCGATAAGTGCATGCCTTTATGTTTAGATGAAGCGTAGTGATGTTACACCATTCGGCTGGGAGTTGCAGGGCATCCCCGAAACTATTGAAAGGGTAATTGACTATACCATACACGTCTCCCATCAAGGAATCCCCTTTTGCTTCCGATTCAAGATAGAGCGGCAGTCCGAATTGATTTTTTTCAAACTTCCACTTGATCTCTAAGTATTTAGCAAGTAAAACCTTGCCGTTGGAAGATGCTGGTTCAGCGGCCCGGGCGGGAGGAGACCATGGAAAAGCCATGACCGACATGATAACGGTACCGCAAACAGAAAAGATGAACTTTAGCAAGCTGGCCATATGATTAGCGGAACTCAATCATACTAGATTTTCTTTAGCGAGAGCCTGGGCAACTACCCTTACAATCTTGCCAGGCCCAGAGGTCTGGATATTGGCCGCCCACATGAGTCTGCCGGCCCACTTAGGGGATGCAGCAGGATGCCAATAGTCAGGATAGATGTAGGCGGGTTGGATACCATTTTCTTGACCCAGACCTAAGACTAAATATGCCACCTACACCATATTATACCTGACTCTCTCAGATTTTTGTCGGGCATTAAGGCTGTTGAGCCCTTGGAAAGGCCCTCTCGTTGAACGCTTCATTAGTTTCAGGCAGAATTTCAAATTTTTTTTATTGCCCGTGCATTAACATCTTGCGGTCTCTGAATACTTTATAGGGCGGAATGCGGTACAAGGTGTGTGCCGTCAGCGCATGGTAATAAAGGTCCGTACTATCTTCAACCAAGGCAATTCCGTCCACATGAAGCTGCACGGGTTTTCCCCGGTTATCACGCAACTCCTTCCCCCTATCATCAAGTCCACCTGTCCAGCATTGGTGGAGGGATCGCCGTAAGCCGGCACCCGCCTGCTTACTCCGCGGTTTAGGTCCGTTACGACTAGTGCTCCGGTGTCGGCATCGCTTATTTAGGCGAAGCTTTCCCACTGGTCAACACATACGTTTCGCAGAAAACTGTTCTGCGGAACAACTGTCTTATCTAAAGTAATAACAATCTTTCTCCGATCCGAGCGCAGCTCTATCCCGACGAGTTTCGCTCCGATCGACTGTGCGCCTTGAAAAAGGGGAGCGGGCGCGTCAAGTATCCAAAGGAGGTTATTTCTGTCTACAAATAAACTCTGCACGGCGATGAAATGAGAGTCGGACCGGCTCTCTTTTCTGTCCCCCAACTATTCCCATCTTAATCTGGATAAGGACGAAGCGAACCGTCAGCCTTTACTTCGGCCACGGAATATGCAGGGTTTTTGTCCCAACGGGGAAAACTTGCAAAGATCCGGCCCCCTCTGGGACACTGCGAGCCCCGCGACCTGATCATTTAGCGAGGCGTATTCAAGCAGTGCCCACCGGATATCCGGCAACGATGCATATAACTAATGGGATTGACAGTGCAGCTCACCAAGTAGGCAAGCGTGATGAAAAGAAATGAGAGCACCATGGCTATAGAATGTTGTGTGCTGTGCATATTAACATTGCATTTACAGCTCACTCACTCTCTTCCAATTTTTGAGCCTCATCACCCGATTCCATTCTTTGAATCAAGTCGCCAAGCTCAGCCTTAATTGCTTCGTACCACTCCCATACAGCCGCATCGTCTTTTTCAGGATGCGCCTTAAGATCCTCCAGTGCCTTTTCTAACCTCCTAATTTTCTGCTGAACCGCCTTTTCCGCAGCATTGCTCTTCAACAGTTTGCCAAGGAAGGCTTCCGCTCGCTCAATCTCTTCTACCGCTTTTGCCGGCTCTTTCGCCGTCACTTGGTATGTCTCGGCACAGGCCACGTGCAGTTTGGCTTCGATCAGCATGTTTTCACGCGGTTGGATTGCCTCCGCTTTTGACCAGCCGGCAGCAAGGTAGTCGGCTTCACGCTCGATAAGGGCTTGGCTTTTTTCCCAGGCTGCCATGAGAGCCGTTCCCCCAGCTTTTCCCCCCTTGTCGATCTTCCTCTCAAGCTCCGCCACATCTTTGTAAAGTCTATCCGTTTCTTCACTTCGCATTGCATCGCGCATTTTCGCTGCTTGCTCCAGAGATCTCTTCGCCTGCCCGACATACATCCGGGCGTCGGCTATTTTCCCCGCGGAATACTGTTTGATTGCCTCCCAGAAACTTCTCTTCGCGCTACGTAGCGGAGACCTGACTATTATCGATATAGCCTGGGTTTTCTGTTCGGCAAGCTTCAGGGCGCGATCGGCCTTTTCGTAATTTTTGCTGGTTAGATAGTCCTGCGAGGATAAGATGTATTTTCCTGCGCTAAGAAGGGGGAGTTCCAATTCGATAGATACCAGGCTCTTGTCTGCCAATTCCAGTTCTCTCTCGGCTTCTCTCGTGTCTATCCTTTCCAGGTGTTCCCTGGCTTTATCGATGTGCCGCCTCGCCTTATCCGTCGGGAGGTAAATGTCGATATCATCAAGTGCAGCATAAATGACGGGAAAATCGTCCAAGACCTCTGCTGCAGGTTCAAACTCCAGGTGTTTCCGGGCGACCCAGATGCGGTCCCTCACCACTTTTGACGAAAGGTTGTCGCGGATTGTGTTAAGCAGCCTCACTGCTTCTGCCAATTCATATCCGGCATTTCCCGGCGTCTTTTCGTGAATATAGGCACGTGCCTGCACTATATGCCGCACGACGTCAGCCGTTGTCCGGTCGATAACAACATCTTCCTGCGGGGAGATGCTCTTGTAAGGCACGCGGGCCGAGATGAAGCGGCCTGTCTGATAAACGGAAATCCCGGTAGCTATCAGGGAGAGGATAATGGTCAGAATAAGCATGAGGGTGAGCGGAAATTTTTGCATAACTTCATACCTTTCTCTCTACGCCGTAGACTGAACATTGTTTTTGCTCGACAAGCATCAGTATGTCGGGCACCCCTGTTTTATGACAAACTTATAACCTTTGTGCACTGGATTCGGCAATGTCTGTCTCTGCCGGAAGTGGCTGCATCAGGGAAGGCATACCCCCCCCAGAATGTTCTGGGCAATGTCACAAATCTTATTTCCCAATCTGCGCGAGACCGTCTCCTACTGGACAGATTCCATTGTCACGAAGAATGTCTCTTTACCTCTCTGCAACAGAATGAGAACAGATTGTCCCTTCTCGACTGTTGCCATGGCAACATTAAAGTCCTGGAGATTCCTCACCGGTTTATGATTCACCTCTTTTATTACATCACCTGGCTGAATTCCCGATTTCTCCGCCATGCTTCCGTGCTCAACGCCTACAAATGCTGCGCCGCTCTTGTCACTGATGCCGAACTGTTGCCGCCACCTGGCAGAAAGGTTGTCCACTTTCATGCCGAAGCTTTGTGCCGGTGCGTGGCTTAGGGCGGCTATCCGCTCTTCGGTCAATTCCTCTACCTTGATTCGGAGAGGAACCCCTTTGCCGTTCCTGAAGACCGTCACGTTGACTTCTTTGCCTACGGGGGTTTCCGCGACCATACGCGGCAGATCGTTTGCACTTATCACTTCCTTGCCGTTAAAAGTCACAATGATGTCACCCTGCCTGGCTCCGCCCTTGTCGGCCGGGCCACCCGCGGCGACTTCGGCAATCAGTGCCCCTCTCGGCTCCTTCAGCCCGAAAGACTTGGCCATGTCCGGAGTCACGGTCTGAATGGATACCCCTATCCAGCCACGCACGACCTTACCCTTTTCACGCAACTGGGTTGTCACCGATTTCGCCATGTTTCTTGGAATTGCAAACCCGAGCCCCTGTCCTCCGGATACGATAGCAGTGTTGATGCCGATGACTTCCCCCTTTATGTTAACCAGAGGTCCACCGCTATTACCTGGGTTAATTGGTGCGTCTGTCTGGAGGAAATCGTCATACGGTCCCGATCCGATCACCCTTCCCGTGGCACTTATTATCTCTTGGGTCACGGTATGACCCAGGCCGAAAGGGTTCCCCACCGCCAGGACCCAGTCCCCGACCCTTATATTTTCTGAATTACCCATGGCAAGGACCGGCAGGTTTTCGAACGGGGGACCGATCTTGATCAGCGCCAGGGCGGTCTTGGTGTCGCGGCCTACGACCTTCGCCTTGAACTCCCTGCCATCGACGAGTTTTACATTGATCTCATCGGCGTTGTCCACCACATGATTGTTGGTAATGATAAAGCCATCCCGATCGATAATAGAACCTGAGCCGAGACTCTGTTGCTTCATCTTCTGGTCAGGCGCTTCCTGAAAAAAGTGTTTGAAGAAGTCTCCGAAAGGCCCTTCGCTTTCCGGACCGAAATACTGCCGGAACGAATTGCCGGGGATGGTTACGGTAGTTATGATGCTGATGTTCACCACGGCGGGCCTTACCTTTTCCGCCAGGTCGGCGAAAGACTGGGGAAAACCGACGATCTAAGTCTTGCTCTTACAACCGCTTTGAGAAATTGTTGCAAGAATCAACAACAAGACACCAACGACAGTCCTGAATGAAACGCTAAGTCGAAAGTCAGCCATGGTCTTCCTCCTTATGCGAAGTTATTAAATGTTTATCAAATCCTAATATGCCGCTCAGAAATTGCAGCTAAGAAGAAATTCCCAGGCTTGTGCTTATCTCTGGCAACCAATCGGTGAGGAGTTGGTCTCCGAATGACCTAAAAAAAACCTGCGGCCTTATCCATCGTCCGAAAGCATCATTGACATCTTTTGCAGTAATACCCTCGTATTGCTCCATTGCGCGGGCCGGCTCTTCAAGGGGTAGGTCCAAAGAGAAAGATTGAGAAGCCCTCCGGCAATGCTTCCGGTGCTCTTCATGGCGAGCGACAGGTGACAGACAATTTTGGTTTTCGCCGGTTGACGCTCGCCGGGATTTACCGGTTTCTTTTGCATTCCTTGAAGTCACGCGAAGCCTGGAGATTAGATATCCAGGTCTTTTTGCCATGATCTCAGCCAGGCACGCCTACCGGGCCTTTATCTCTGCACTCTTAGTCTGGAGTTTTTTCACCAGTTCATTATACCCCTGTGTCTGGATAATATTATGGAACTGGCTGCGGTAATTGGCAACCAGACTCACCCCTTCGATCACAACATCATACACCATCCACTTGTTTCCTTCCTTGCCAAGCCGGTAATCGAGGGAGAATTCTTCTCCCTTGGCGGTGATCACTTTGGATCTGACCTCAGCGTAATCACCTTCCACGGTTTCCTGCAAGTAGACGATCTTTTCGTTATTGTACGACTCGATTTTAGTTGCATAGGAGTTTTCCAGGAGCGTTTCGAAAAGCGGTACAAATTCCTTTTGCTCAGCAGGGGTGCATTCTTCCCAGTGGGTTCCCATGGAAAGTTTAGCCATCTGACCGTAATCAAAGATTGAGCCTATCGCTTTTCTCATCTCGGCACGGCGTTCCCCCCTGTTCTGTGGTTTTTTCAACTCTTTATTGGAAACGATACGGATCACCTCATCGACGACTTTTTTCACCTCGTCGGTAACTGTTGTTACACCTTGAGCAGGCCATACTGCAACACCCAACGACAACAGAACAGTAACCAGCAGTAATTTCATTTTCATCAGAAATCCTCCTTTAATTATCAATGTCTAGCAAATCCTCGTATGCCGCTTGGGAATTGCAGAAAAGACAAAATCCCCAGGCTCATGCCTATCTCTGGCAGTCAATCAGTGTGGTGCAGGCCCCCGGCTGACATGAACGAAG
>Ga0326727_10028134_pt1 | contig 10249 bp, 10 predicted proteins | sample MB2enrmetagenome_FD_207643 | JGI IMG/M metagenome (GOLD analysis project Ga0326727, IMG submission 207643) | Lab enriched peat soil microbial communities from McLean, Ithaca, NY, United States - MB29MY | ecosystem: Environmental > Terrestrial > Soil > Wetlands > Peat | place: USA: New York...
CGGCTCAACAATTGGGCCTACGCGACCGTTCCCCAGGCGGGCTTGGGCGGGCGCGTCGGCTACCAGCCGCGCGGGCGCGCGCTCGGCGGCTCCTCGGCGATCAACGCGATGATCTATACGCGCGGCCACCGCGCCGATTACGACCGCTGGGCGGCACTCGGCAATCCCGGCTGGTCCTATGCCGACGTGCTGCCGTATTTCAAGAAATCCGAGAACAACGAGACTTTTTGCGACGCCTTTCACGGCCGCGGCGGGCCGCTGAACGTCACGGATGTGCGCACCGACAATCCGTTCCCCAAGCGCTTTCTCGACGCCGCGCGCGAGGCGCAACTGCCGATCAACGCCGATTTCAACGGCGAGCGGCAGGAGGGCTGCGGCCTCTATCAGGTCACCCAGATCGACGGCGAGCGCTGCTCCGCCGCGCGCGCCTATCTGAGGCCCCACCTCGGCGCCCGAGTCAACCTTCGCGTCGAGACGCGCGCGCGGGCGCTGCGCCTCGTGCTGGAAGGCCGGCGCGTCGTCGGCGCGGAAATTTGCGCGCGGGGACAGCGGCGCGTCGTGCGCGCGCGGCGCGAAACGCTGGTCTGTCTCGGCGTCTTCGGCTCGCCGCAGCTTCTCATGCTGTCAGGCGCCGGCCAAGCCGCCGCGCTCGGCGCGCTCGGGATCGCGCCGGTCGTCGACCTGCCCGGCGTCGGCGCCAATCTGCACGACCATCCCGACGTTGTGCTCGGCTATAAGTCGGCTTCGCGCGACCTGCTCGGCGTCTCCTTCGGCGGTCTCGCCGCGCTCCTCGCCGCGATTGCGCGCTACCGCCGCGAACGGCGCGGCATGGTCGCGACCAACGGCGCCGAGGCGGGCGGATTCCTCAAGACGCGGCCCGAGCTCGAACTGCCCGACGTGCAGTTGCATTTCGTCATCGGCATCCTCGACGACCACGTGCGAAAAATCCACCCCGGCCACGGCTTCACCTGCCACGTCTGCGCGCTGAAGCCGAAGAGCCGCGGCGCGGTGCGGCTGGCGAGCGCCGACCCGCTCGCCGCGCCGCTGATCGACCCGAACTTTCTCGCCGAGCGCGAGGACGTCGAGACGCTGGTCGCCGGCTTCAAGCTGACGCGCCGCATCATGGAGGCGCCGGCGCTGCGCGCGCACTGGACGCGCGAACTCTTCACCGCCGGCGTGAACAGCGACGACGAAATCCGCGATTTTCTGCGCCGCCGCGTCGACACCGTCTACCATCCCGTCGGCAGCTGCGCGATGGGGCCCGATCCCGCCAAAGCGGTGGTCGACGCGCGCCTGCGCGTGCATGGCGTCGAAGCTTTGCGCGTCGTCGACGCCTCGATCATGCCGGAAATCGTCGCCGGCAACACCAACGCGCCGACGATCATGATCGCGGAGAAGGCGGCGGAGATGATCAGGGAGGATGGGGGGTAGAGCGAGCGGGGCTGAAGCGCATTTCGTACACGACAATGTCCTTCACCATGCGTCCGGCTTTTTCAGTGGTCACAAGAGTCCGGCGTAGGAACGGCTTCCAAGGCCCGATTGACGCCGGACGCACCGTCCGCTAGTGTTGCGGACATGAACGCCGCCGAATTCAACCAACACCTCAAGGCTTTGAATCTGACGCAGAGCATCGCCGCCACCCTGCTCCGGGTGGATGCGCGTAGCGTTCGGCGCTGGCAAACCGGCAACCAAGAAGTTCCGGCCAAAGTGGCCGATCTGTTGAAAGCTTGGCGGCAACTGGCAAAGGCCCACCTTCCTTGGACGGCGGACATGGAAGCCATTTTGCGCGGCGACAACGATCAAATCGAACGTCATCAGGACTATGCGTTGGAATTGGATGCGCTGACGGAGCGTGTCAGGGCGCGTGGCGGTCCGGCCGCGCCTTGGCGCATCGATCTAAAGAAGCATAGTGCAACGCTCGGTCCGATGACCGTCTCGTTCTATCTTTTGGCGAATGGTGGGTTCAGCCCAGCGCACTATGGCCGAGCCGACGCTGTCCCGGACTGGGGTCGCGATCGGCAGCTTATCGAGGATGCTATCGCCGCCTTTGCCACCGCCGTTGGAAATGCTCGGCGTGAGCGTCCGGACCGGAATTGGGATGAGTGAGCCAAGATGTTGAAACCGACCAGGCTCTCGGTGCGGAAAGAGGTACGCGGGAATCTCGCACCCCGCCGTAACAACATCAGCATTGACGCCAACGCCCTTGATCGTGACGGTAGCGCGAGGGATGCGCTAGTCGACCGCTTTCAAGCGCTCGCGTCGGCAAGGCGGTTGAACGTTGTTGTAGCCTGCGGCGTCCGCGACGAGATTCAGCATCCTCGAACCCCGGCCGACGTGAAAGAGGCCGTTCTGCCCTGGATATTCAATCGTCGGCCGGGCTTGATCGCATCACAGCACGCCGACCGGTACCGCGTCGCGTCGGTGCTGCAGGGCAACGCGCACCCGGCCAAACACGCGGCCGATGCCTCGCATCTTTCGGAAGCGGCCGAGACCGGGTGCGCCTACTTCATCACGCATGACAAACGGATACTCGACAAGCGCGACGAGCTACGGTCGCTGCTGCCGCCATCGCTCGAAATCGTCACGCTGACAGAATTCTTTGAGGTGTTCGATCGCTTCGAGGCGGAGCGCCCACGATGAACGAACTCGCGCCGCCGCGCTCACCTGTCCCGCCGGTTCTCTTCGTGCTCGCGCCCGCCGGCCGGTTGCGCCAGCCTCTATAGCGCGTCGATGAATCCGCAGAGCGCGTCCGCACTTTCGGACAGGCCTTGGCGCGACATGGCCGTGAGAAGCATGGCGGGCGTCATCGGCGGATTCTTGAGGCCATCACGAAGCCGCCGCAGCGCGCCGACCACTTCGCTCGGCGAGATCTTGAAAAGCTCGAGAATGAAGGCGTCCGGATGTCGCGCCTCGATCCCATGGAGCGAGAGCGTCTCGCTGGGAAAATCCCGCAGGTTCGCGGTGACGATGACGCTCGCGCCGCAATGAATCGCCGCCGCCAGCACATGCCGATCGTCGGCGTCCGGCAGCGCGAGCGTTTCGATCAGAGGCTCGTAGCCGCCGACAATCGCGTCGTCGATGGCTTCGTCCATCAGGCGGCGAGTGCGCTCGATTTGCGCGCGCGGCAAGTCCGGCCGGTCGCGAAAAATGGCTCCCGTCCATTCGTCTTGAACGCGCTCGGACCAGAAAGCGCGGAACAGATCTTCGAGCGCGAGACGCATCAGGATGTTGCGAAGGAGCGCGGGATAGAGGGCGCTTGCGTCCAAGAACGCCGAAGGACGCTGCGCCTCCGTCACAACAGGCCAAGCTCTTGATCGAGCGCCGCCATTTCCTCCAGCGCCTTGCGCCGCTTAGCGCGATTTTCCGCCTTGTAGGCGAGCACGTCGCGCAGCGGCAAGCGCCGTTGATTGCCGACCATGCGCGCGGGCAGCAGGCCCTTGTCGATCAAGCGGACGACGAAGGGGCGCGAGACGTTGAGGATCGCGGCGGCTTGCTGCGTGGTGACGTCGGCCTCGACGGCGACGAGCGACACGGCCTTGCCGGCCGCCGTTTCCTCGAGAACGTCCATAAGCAGGCGCGTGACGACCGGCGGCAGATCGAGCGTCGTCGCCTCCTGGCCGGCGGCGTCGATTTGAACGCGCAGCGCCTTGTCGAGCGGCCCCCTTCGTTGGAGCGCGAGCCGCGCCGTCTTGGCGAGCTTGGCGTCCTCATCGGAGGGAAGGATCGGGTCGATACGGGCTTGCGGCATGGCGAGCCTCCTCAGTTTCAAGGTATTATGCCGCATTCTCGCAATATATGCAATAGTCGCAATACTCGAAACGGTCGGATCTGCTCCGGCTCGCCCCGCCCCGCGCCGTCACCCGTTCGGCAGATGGCTCGCCAGCGCCTCCAGCACCGCCATGCGCACCGCGACGCCCATTTCGACCTGTTCGCGGATCAGCGATTGCGCGCCGTCGGCGACCAGCGAGTCGATCTCGACGCCGCGGTTCATCGGACCGGGGTGCATGACGAGCGCGCCCGGCTTGGCGTAGGCGAGCTTTTCCGCGTCGAGGCCGAAATAGCGGAAATACTCCTTGGTCGAGGGCACGTAGGCGCCGCTCATCCGCTCGCGCTGCAGGCGCAGCATCATCACGATGTCGGCGTCCTTCAGCCCCGCCTTCATGTCGCGGAACACCTCGACGCCCATGTTCTCGATGCCCGGCGGCAGCAGCGTCGAGGGGCCGACGACGCGCACGCGCGCGCCGAGCGTCCCCAGAGCCAAAATGTTGGAGCGCGCGACGCGCGAATGCAGGATGTCGCCGCAGATCGCAACGGTGAGGCCCTCGATGCGGCCGAGGTTGCGGCGGATGGTCAGCGCGTCGAGCAGCGCCTGGGTCGGATGCTCGTGCGCGCCGTCGCCGGCGTTGACCACGGAGCAGTCGACCTTGCGCGCCAAGAGGTGCACCGCGCCGGCGCAGTAATGGCGCACCACGATGATGTCGGGCCGCATCGCGTTGAGCGTCATCGCGGTGTCGATCAGCGTCTCGCCCTTCTTCACGCTGGAATTGCCGACCGCCATGTTCATCACGTCGGCGCCGAGGCGTTTTCCCGCGATCTCGAAGGAGGACTGCGTGCGGGTCGAAGCCTCGAAGAACAGGTTGATCTGCGTGCGCCCGCGCAACGTCGCGCGCTTCTTCTCGACTTGCCGGGAAATGCCGACCGCTTCGTCGGAAAGATCGAGCAGCGCCTCGATTTCGGGCCGCGACAGGCCCTCGATGCCGAGCAGGTGGCGGCCGGTGAAGCTGGGCGGGGAATCGGGAGCGGCCATCAAAGGCACAGCCTATAGGAGCTGGCGCGGCAGGCGGCAAGGGGACAATCTCCGCTCCCCATTCGCGCTATGGCGTTTGAACGAATGGCGGGCTCGGCGAGCAAGGCCCGCCTCCGGCGAGTTTGTCGTATTGACGCCATGCTGATATGGTCAACACGCAATGACAGAGGCGTGCCGCCATGCTGCAAATTCGCAATGAGCGCGTCAATCGGCTGGCTGAAAAGCTCGCGGCGATCAAACGCAGCTCGAAGACCGAAGCGGTGCGATTGGCGCTGGAAAACGAACTGGCGCGCATCGAAGGCGCGAAGACGCTCGCCGAACGATTGCAGCCGATCCGCGAGCGCATCGCCAAACGGCCGCCGACCGGCCTCGATGCGGACAAGGCGTTTTACGACGAACTCAGCGGCGATCCATGATCTTCGTCGACGCCTCCGCGATCGTCGCCATCTTGACCGGCGAAGCGGAAGACGCGGCGCTGATAGCCGCGCTGGAGCGCGCGGAAAGCGCCCTGACGTCGCCGATCGCGATTTACGAGGCGGCGCTCGGCTTGTGCAGAAGACGCCATAGTTCGGTCGCCGAAGCCGAGAACGACGTCATGGAGTTTCTCGCCGCGGCGCGAATCGGCGTCGCCGCCGTCGAGCCCGCCGCCGCGCAGGCAGCGCTGGCGGCTTTCGCGCGCTACGGCAAGGGCGGGCGGCATCCCGCACAACTGAACATGGGCGACTGCTTTGCTTACGGCCAAGCCAAAGCGCTGAACGCGCAGCTGCTTTACAAGGGCGCGGATTTTTCGATGACCGACATCGAGGCGGCGCGCTAGGCGCGATTCAAGCCGTGATCCAGCGCAACAGCCTGCCGCTTGCGACAGGCGTCATTTGACACTTGGCTCGCCCTCCACCATTTTCCGCGCGCTTCCCGGCCCGCTCGGGCCTTGAGATTCTCGGGAGGCGCGCCGATATAGCGCTGCTCCCAGCGAGGTCCCTTGCGCATGAAAGTCGTCATCGTCGAGTCGCCGACCAAAGTGAAGACCATAGGCAAATATCTTGGCCGGGACTACGACGTCTACGCCTCGTTCGGCCACGTGCGCGATCTTGCCCCCAAGGACGGCTCGGTCGACCCCGACGCCGATTTCGCTATGCGCTGGGAAATCGACGCCAAGGCCGCCAAGCGGCTCGCCGAAATCGCCGGCGCGGTCAAGAACGCCGAACGCGTCATCCTGGCCACCGACCCGGACCGCGAGGGCGAGGCGATCTCATGGCACGTCTACGAGATCCTCAAGGCCAAGAAAGTCCTCAAGGACAAGCGCGTCGACCGCGTCGTCTTCAACGCCGTCACCAGGGACGCGGTCGCCGAGGCGATGCGGAACCCGCGCGAGATCGACGAGGCGCTGGTCGACGCCTATCGCGCCCGCCGCGCGCTCGACTATCTCGTCGGCTTCAACCTGTCGCCGGTGCTGTGGCGCAAACTGCCCGGCGCGCGCTCGGCCGGCCGCGTGCAATCGGTGGCGCTGCGCATCGTCTGCGATCGCGAGCTGGAGATCGAGAAATTCGTTGCGCGCGAATACTGGTCGATCCTCGCCCATCTGAAGACGCTGGCCGACGCGCCGTTCACGGCGCGCCTCGTCGGCGCCGACGGCAAGAAGATCGCCCGGCTCGACATCGGCTCGGGCAAGGAGGCCGAAGACTTCAAGGCCGCGCTCGAGACGGCGAAGTTCAGGATCGTCGAAGTCGAGGCGAAGCCGCTCAAGCGCCACCCCTACCCGCCCTTCACCACCTCGACCCTGCAGCAGGAAGCCTCGCGCAAGCTCGGCCTCGCGCCGGCGCGCACCATGCAGATCGCCCAGCGCCTCTACGAGGGCGTCGACATCGGCGAAGGCGCCGTCGGCCTGATCACCTACATGCGCACCGACGGCGTCGACCTCGCGCCCGAAGCGGTGCAGAGCGCGCGCAAGGTCATCGCCAAGGACTTCGGCGACGCTTACGTCCCCGCCGCGCCGCGCCAATACGCGGTCAAGGCCAAGAACGCGCAGGAAGCCCACGAGGCGATCCGTCCGACCGAAATGACGCGGCGCCCGCGCGATCTCGCGCGCCATCTCGAACCCGAGCAGGCCAAGCTCTACGAACTGATCTGGAACCGCACCCTCGCCTGCCAGATGGAGAGCGCCGAACTCGAACGCACCACCGTCGACATTCTCGCCGAGGCGGGCGCGCGCCGGCTCGATTTTCGCGCCACCGGCCAGGTGGTGCGTTTTGCCGGCTTCCTGGCGCTCTACCAGGAAGGACGCGACGACGACGAGGACGAGGATTCGGCCCGCCTGCCGCCGATGAAGGCCGGCGAGCCGCTGACCAAGGAGCGCATCGAGGCGAGCCGGCATTTCACCGAGCCGCCGCCGCGCTACACCGAGGCGACGCTGGTCAAGCGCATGGAGGAGCTCGGCATCGGCCGCCCTTCGACCTACGCCTCGACGCTCGCGGTCTTACGCGATCGCGACTATGTGCGCTTGGAGAAGAAACGGCTGATCCCGCAGGACAAGGGCCGGCTGGTCACCGCCTTTCTCGAAGCCTTCTTCGCCAAATACGTCGGCTACGACTTCACCGCCGACCTCGAGGAGAAGCTCGACCGGGTCTCCAACAGCGAGATCGACTGGAAGGACCTCTTACGCGATTTCTGGACCGATTTTTCCGGCGCGCTCGACGGCGCCAGGGATTTGCGCACCAGCCAAGCGCTCGACAGCCTCAACGAGCTGCTTGGGCCCCACATTTTCCCCGCCCGCGCCGACGGCGGCGATCCGCGCCAATGCCCGGCCTGCGGCACGGGCCGGTTGTCGCTGAAGCTCGGCAAGTTCGGCGCCTTCATCGGCTGCTCGAACTATCCCGCGTGCAAGTTCACCCGCGTGCTGTCGCCGAACGGGCAGAACGGCGCCGGCACCGAGGGCGAGCGCCCCGGCGTGCGCGCGCTCGGCGTCGATCCTAAGACGGGCGACGAGATCACGCTGCGCAGCGGCCGCTTCGGCGACTACGTGCAGCAGGGCGAGGGCGACAAGCCGAAACGCTGCTCGCTGCCCAAGGGCCTTGCGCCGGACGACGTCACGCTGGAGACGGCCGTCGCGCTGTTGTCGCTGCCGCGCGAGGTCGCCAGGCACCCGGAGAGCGGCGAGCCGATCCTGGCCGGCGTCGGGCGCTACGGCTCTTACGTGCAGCACGGCAAGACCTACGCAAATTTAAGCCGCAACGACGACGTGCTGGCGATCGGCGCCAACCGCGCGATCGACCTGATCGTCGCCAAAGAGAGCGGCACCGGGCGGGGCCTCGGCGCCGGCGCTGGGGCGCGCGCGCTCGGCGATCATCCGGCGCTCGGCGGCGCCGTCACGGTCAAGTCGGGCCGCTTCGGCCCCTACGTCAATCACGGCAAGATCAACGCGACGCTGCCTAAGGGGAGCGATCCCGCCTCGCTGACGCTCGAAGAGGCCGTGGCGATGCTCGCGGCCAAGGCCTCGGGCGGCGGCGGCGGCCGCGCGCTCGGCGATCATCCCGACGGCGGTCCAATCGTCGTGCGCGACGGACGCTTCGGCGCCTACGTCAATTGGGGCAAGGTCAACGCGACCATCCCGAAGTCGATTTCGCCCGAGAAAATCACGCTCGACGAAGCGATCGCGCTGATCGCGGAGCGCGAGGGCCGCCCGGCCCGGTCGAGCGCCCGCGGCGGCGCCAAGGCGAAGGGCAAGGCGCCGGTCGCGAAGGCGGGCGCCGCCAAGACGGTCAAGACCAAGCCCGTCGCCGCGAAACGCAAGGCCGCCGCCGCGAAGGCGAAGCCCGCCGCCGGCGAAGCCAAGGCCGCCGCCGCGAAGCCCAAGCGCGCCGCCGCCAAGGCCAAGCGCGCCGCCGCCAGGACCAAGCCCGCCGCCGCCGCAAAATCCAAGCGCGCCGCCGCCAGGGCCAAGACCGCGACGGCCAAGACGAGGCGAAAGGCCTGATCGCGGACCCGACGCAAGACAATCCGCAGTTGTCGCGGCGAGGTCATTGGGCGTAGTGTGACATATTCTTGTCGTTCTTGCCGCGGCCTGCGCCGCGCGGGAGGAAGGGCGAAGGGGAGTTTCGCGTCATGCCCCATTCGGGCGCCGCGGGAGCGCACGCTTCCGCCAAAGTCCTGAACGAAGCCGCTTACGGCCGCTGGGCGCCGGTCTACGATCTCATTTTCGATCTGCCGTTCCATCCCGGCCGGCTGGCGGCGACGCGCGCGGCGGTCGAGGCGGCGGGCGCGGACGGCGCGATCCTGGTGGTGGGCGTCGGCACCGGCCTCGAACTGGGGCTGATGCCCAAGAACCTGCGCGTCACCGGCATCGACCTCAGCGCGGCGATGCTGAAAATCGCCCGCGAGCGCGTCGCCCGCAAGGCGCTCAGGCAGGTGAAGGGCCTCTACGTCATGGACGCCGGCGCGCTGGAATTTCCCGACGCGCAGTTCGACGTCGCTCTGGCGCCCTACGTCATGAGCGTGGTGCCCAATCCGGCGCGCGTGCTCTCCGAGATGTGGCGCGTCGTGCGGCCCGGCGGGCAGATGATCGTGATGAACCATTTCGCGGCCCGCGGCGGCCCGCGCGCTTATGTCGAAGCCGCGATGGAGAAGGCGTCCGGCTGGCTCGGCTGGCATCCAAAATTCCCGTATGCCGCGGTCGGCGACTGGATCGCCGCGCATCCCGATGCGGAACTCGCGGAGCGGCGCCAGCTCGCGCCGCTGCGGCTGTTCACGCTGCTGAGGGTGCGCAAGGCGGCGCGGGCTTAAGACGGGCGCTGAGGGCCTGTCGGCGATCGACCGCGCTATCCGTCATTGCGACCCCGAGCGTAGCGAGGGCGAAGCAATCCAGATATCGAGGCGGTTATGGGTTTGCATCGCGGCGGAAGCGCGCTCGCATCTGACGTTGCAATAAGGGGGTTAAGGCGTCACCGTAATTCGACCGCGACGCGATCCTCGAGAAGGTGCGGACGTTCGACGCCTTCACGCCCGACAACGACCCGCACAGGGAGCATGATTTCGGGAGGATCGATCACAACGCCGAGCGCGTTTTCTGGAAGATCGACTACTACGACGCCGCCTGTAAGTTCGGCTCCGAAGACCTCGCCGATCCCGCAAAGACGGTGCGCGTTCTCACCATCGTGCTCGCCGAGGAATATTGATCGAGGTAGCGGCCGCGCCGCCGAGGCGCGGCCTCTTTGGTGAGCGGGTCCTAAAGCCTTGAGGCTACGCTCTGCGTCCTCGGGCATTTTCTATGATCCGGCGCAGCGCCCAATTGGGGCCGGGGCTGGGCGGTAAGGGGTGGCCGACCCAGGGCTGTTCAGTTCTGCGGACATTGAAGGGCGGTTGGGGATTCCCGGCGGCGAGAATGTGTGAATCTATAGGCGACAACCCGAATCGGAGGTTGTCGCATGTCGGCGTCGCTATTGGAGATTT
>Ga0326727_10028135_pt1 | contig 10249 bp, 10 predicted proteins | sample MB2enrmetagenome_FD_207643 | JGI IMG/M metagenome (GOLD analysis project Ga0326727, IMG submission 207643) | Lab enriched peat soil microbial communities from McLean, Ithaca, NY, United States - MB29MY | ecosystem: Environmental > Terrestrial > Soil > Wetlands > Peat | place: USA: New York...
AACGGGATATTCAGTTCACCCTGGGCCCGGTGGATTCGCTGGATCATGCGAGCCGGCTGGTCAATTTCGGATCGAAAATGGGCGTGGATGCGACGAAGAAATGGCCCGGGGAAGGGTTCACGCGGCGCTGGCCGGAAGTGATCCGGATGTCGGAATCGGTGAAGCAGCGCGTGGACCAGTTGTGGCGCGCTGCTAAGATGTAAACGGTGGCTGTAGCTCAGGTGGTAGAGCGCCGGATTGTGGATCCGGTGGTCGAGGGTTCAAGTCCCTCCAGCCACCCCAACTTGTAGCTGGTGCTGCGTCCGCCTTCCGGGTTGCGGACAAGAGCGCCGCGTTCCACCAGAGGCAGAATGTCGCGCAGCGCAGTATCCTGCGAGCACTTCGCCAACGTGGCGTATTTCGACGTGGTGAGCTTTCCTTCAAATCCATCAATCAGGCGGTTCAAAACACCGCGTTGCCGTTCGTGGAGAGAGAAACCTTGCACGCTTTCCCAGAAGCGCGCTTTGGCGAGGATACCCCGCAGCGTGGTCTGCGCTCCATCGATGGCACGGCCCAGGCAACCGAGGAACCACTCCATCCAGGGCGTAACGTCGAGCGCGCCCTTTTGGGTTCGTTCCAGAATTTTGTAGTAATCCGCGCGCTCCTGCCGGATCTGCCCGGACATGCTATAGAAGCGCTGCGGACTCTGTTCCGAACGCGCCAGGGCCATGTCGGCGATGGCGCGAGCCATGCGTCCGTTGCCGTCGTCGAAGGGATGGATGGTTAGGAACCACAGGTGCGCAAGCGCGGCTTTCATGACCCCGTCCATCGCGGTGTTCCCGTTGAACCACGCGAGAAAGGCGCCCATTTCTTGGTTCAAGCGTTCGGCGGGAGGCGCCTCGAAGTGGACGTGCTCTTTTCCGATAGGGCCCGAAACCACCTGCATCGGGCCAGTGGCGTCATCCCGCCATGATCCGCCGCGCTTTAGCAGCAAAAGATTATTCCAGGTCCAAAGCCTTTCCGCAGTTAATGGCAAATCAAAATGTCGGGTGGCGTCAAGCATCATTTCCACCACGCCTTCTACGTGGCGATCGGCCGGTTTGAGTCCGCCGATGTCGATTCCCAGGCGGCGCGCGATGGAGGACCGAACCTGTTCCAAATCCAGTCTTTCTCCTTCAATCTCGCTGCTCTTCACCACGTCCGACGTGAGCGTTTCGAGGGCGGCTTCCTGTTGCAGGCTGAATCCCAGGGCTTCCATGTGCCCAAGCAGGCGACCCTGCCGGTGGCGGATTTCGGCCAACGGCTCGGCCAGTTGTTCGCGGTTCCAGTACAATCGCGGCCAGTCGGGAAGCTCATGTAAGTAGATTCTCGGCATGCTATGCGGAGATTATAGCACTTAATAACCGCATAATATGCGGAGAATAGGGGCGCTAATCTCTGCATGGGCCTCAGGCCAGGGTTCGAAATCGATCTGTCTTGTACCGAGGAATCACTGCATCCGTCGTGATCAGGGTCAGGTCCTCGGCCATGGCCTGACCAATCAGCGCGCGGTCAAAAGGGTCTTGATGAATCGCAGGCAGTTGGTAGATTGCGGAGATGTGCTCGGGCCGGGAAGGAAGTACGTGAAGTTGGAGCTCATCGAGAGTTTCGCTCCACCACAGGCGAGGGTCCCCAATGTCCAAAGTCCCTTTCATGGCTTTCAGCATCACTTCCCATTAGGTGATGGTGCTCAGGAGGCAAGTACCTTTCTCGATGGCTGAACGCGCGCGCGACGAGAGTCGGTCGGGCGCGGCCATGGCCAGCAGCGCCACGTTCGTGTCCAGAAGGAGGCGGTGGCGCAAGTTGGGCGACGGGTTTGCCGTTGCGGGTAATGACAATTTGCTCGCCGGCTTCGAGCGCGCGGATCAAACGTGCGAGATCGTTCTCGGCCTCGGCGATGCTGACGTCCATGATTCGAGTCTAGACGTTCTCACACCCCCCAGCAATAATCCTCAACCGCCTTATCAACCGAATCGTCCGTCTCGGTGATCCGCATCAACTCCAGCCGAATGGCATCCAGCAACGCCTTCCAGCTGGCTTCAATCACGTCGTCCGAAACGCCAACCGTGGTCCAGCTCTTGCGGTTGTCGGACCACTCCACGAGCACGCGCACCTTCGCCGCGGTAGCCTTTTTCGAATCCAGCACCCGGACTTTGTAGTCGGTCAGGCGGACGTCGGCAATCTGCGGATACAGCGAAGCCAGGCATTTGCGAATGCAGAGATCGAGCGCGTGCATGGGGCCGTGTCCGGTGGCGGTGGCGGAATGGACGCCATCCTGCGCGATCACATTGACGGTCGCGGTGGCGCGCGTGCCGCCGCCCGGCGACGATTTCAGCGCCACTTCGTAACCTTCCACCTCGAACAAATTCACCCCGGGGTGCAGGGCCTGACGGACCAGCAATTCAAACGTGCCCTCGGCTGCTTCCAACTCATAGCCGAGATATTCCATTTCCTTGATACGTTCCAATAAGTCGCGCCGGGCCTCTTCGCTGAGGCGTCCCGACAGGCCGTGCTGGCGCAGTTTGAAGAGGACGTTACCGCGTCCGGAAAGATCGCTGACGAGTACCCGCTGGCGGTTACCGACTAACTCCGGCGCGATGTGTTCGTAGGTGGCGGAATCCTTCAGCACGGCGCTCACATGGATGCCTCCCTTGTGGGCAAAAGCGCTTTGGCCCACATAAGGCGTATCGCGGTGCAACGGCAGGTTGGCGATTTCGGCGACGAAGCGCGCCGCGGACGTCAACTGCGTCAGCTTTTCCCGGCCGATGGTGGTATGCCCCATCTTGAGTTCCAAATTCGCGATGATGGAGGCCAGATTGGCATTCCCGCAGCGTTCCCCGTAGCCGTTCAGGCAACCTTGGACATGCGTCGCGCCGGCATCGATCGCGGCCAGCGAGTTGGCGATCGCCACCCCGCCGTCGTTATGCACGTGAATGCCGATAACTCCGTCGAAGCGCTTGCGGACTTCGGCGACGATTTCAGTGAGTTCAGGGGTGAGTGTACCGCCGTTGGTATCGCACAGGCAAAGAACATCCGCACCAGCTTGCTTAGCGGATTCCAAAGTGCGCAGAGCGAAATCCGGATTGGCTTTGTAGCCATCAAAGAAGTGCTCGGCATCGTAGACAACTTCCTTGCCGTGCTTCTTCAGGTAAGCCACGGTGTCGCTGATGAGCGCGCGGTTTTCCTGTTCTGTAACTCCCAGGGCGACGCGGGCATGCAGATCCCAACTTTTGCCGAAGATGGCAATGACCGGAGTTTGGGCTGCGATGAGCAATTCCACGTTCCGGTCTTCATGTACCGGATTGCGGGCGAAACGAGTGGAGCCGAACGCTGTCAATCGGGAGTGCTTCAACCGAAGCCCCGCTCGGGCCTTCTCGAAGAACGCCTTGTCTTTGGGATTGGAACCCGGCCAGCCGCCCTCAATGTAGTCGATGCCCAAATCGTCAAGCTTTTGAGCGATCAGCAATTTGTCGTCAACGGAGAATGTGACGGATTCTCCCTGGGTGCCATCTCTGAGCGTCGTATCGAACGTGGAAATACGCATGAAGCCTTATTGACCCGTGGAAGATCAGGCGGTGACCGCCTGCTCTTCCGGAACTCCCTCTTCCTTCTTTTTACGTTTCAGGAACGTCATCATTTCGCGCAATTCCTTGCCCACCTTTTCGATGGACGTGCCGTGGCCGGCCTCGCGCAGGGCCAGGAAGTTCCTGCGCCCGTTGCGATTTTCAGCCATCCAGGTGTTGGCGAATTCACCGGATTGGATCTCCGACAGGATTTTCTTCATCTCCGCGCGCGTCTGTGCATTTACGATGCGCGGGCCGCGCGTATAGTCGCCATATTCCGCGGTGTCCGAAATGGAGTAGCGCATGTAACCGAGGCCGCCCTCGTAGATCAGGTCGACAATCAGCTTTAGCTCGTGCAGGCACTCAAAGTAGGCGATCTCAGGCGCGTAGCCCGCTTCCGTCAAGGTTTCAAATCCCGCGCGGATCAGTTCGCTGACGCCGCCGCAGAGAACGGCCTGTTCACCGAAGAGGTCGCTTTCGGTCTCTTCCTTAAAGGTTGTTTCGATCACTCCCGCCTTGAGGCAGCCGAGAGCTTTGGCGTAAGCCAGAGCGATGCCCATCGCATGGCCGGAGGCGTCCTGATGAATTGCGACCAAAGCCGGCACTCCGACGCCTTCCGTAAAGAGCTCACGCACGCGATGCCCAGGGGCTTTCGGGGCGATCATGGAAACATCGATTTCCGGCGAAGGTTGAATCTGCCCGAAGTGAATGTTGAAACCGTGGGCAAACATCAGAGTCTTGCCTTTATCCATATGGGGTGCGATTTCATGCTTGTACAGGTCGCCCTGAATGTGGTCGGCCACCAGGATCATGATCACGTCGGCTTCTTTGGCGGCATCGCTGGTGGAAAGCACGCGCAGGCCGGCGGATTCCGCCTTCTTCCAGGACTTGCTTCCGCCATAGAGGCCGACAACCACATTGACGCCTGAATCGCGCAGATTCAAAGCGTGCGCGTGTCCCTGGCTTCCATAGCCGATGATCGCGACCGTTTTGCCCTTCAGCAGGGAAAGGTCGCCGTCCTGTTCGTAAAACCGTTTAGCCATTTAATACTCCGTTGGTTTCTTCTTCTTCCGCCTCTGCGAGCGACGCCGCCAGATGGATAGGCGGCTGCAGACGCAGTTTGCGTAACTCGAGCGACACGGCGATCGCGCCAGAGCGCGTCACATCGATATCCCCATAGCTTTGCATCACGTCGAGAAATTCGTCTAGTTTTTCGGAATCCCCGGTGGCCTCGATGACGAAGCCATCGATGGAGGAGTCCACCACGCGCGCGCCGAAGATCTCCGCTTCCTTGATGATGGTGGCGCGTTTTTCAAGCGGCGCGCGCACGCGAAGCAGAGTCATTTCACGGCAAACGGCAGGGCAATCGGTCAGATCGGTGGCCTGCAGCACGTTCACCAGCTTGTTCATCTGTTTGATCACTTGGGAACGGAGGCGCTCCTCAACGTCGACCACGATGCTCATCCGGGAAAGATCCGGGTCGAGCGTGCGGGCGACGGTAAGGCTTTCGATATTGTAGCCGCGCGCGGTGAGCAGCCCCGTGACACGCATGAGGGCGCCGGGCTTGTTTTCTAAGAGTACGGAGATGACCTGTAGCATTATTTGGCCGCCGTTAAAGGTGCCGAGAGCACCATTTCATTAATCGCGCCCCCTGCGGGCACCATGGGATAAACGTTTTCAAACGGGGTGACGCGCACGTTCAATAGATAGGGGCCCGGTTCGCGCACGGCGGCTTCGAGCGCGACCGCGAGTTCGCGCGGATTCTCCACCGTGCTGCCGCGGAATCCGTACGCCCCGGCGAGCTTCTCGGCATCGGGGAAGCAATCGAGCTGCACGGAACTGAGCCGGTTGTTATAGAAGAGCTCCTGCCACTGGCGGACCATGCCGAGGTAGCCATTGTTCATCACGATGATTTTGACGGGCAGACCGTAGCTGGCGATGGTGGCGAGTTCGGGAATCGACATCTGGAATCCACCGTCACCCACGATCGCGAACACCAGTTTATCGGGACGAGCGAACTGAGCGCCGATGGCGGCGGGCAGCCCGAATCCCATGGCTCCGAGGCCGCCGGAATTGATCCACAAACGCGGGTGATTAAAGCGAATCAATTGCGCGGCCCACATCTGGTGCTGGCCGACGTCGGTGGCGACAATGGCTTCACCGCCGGAAAGTCGATCGATCTCGGCCATCAAATGCTGCGGCTTGATTTCGGAATCGGAACGCGGGGAATCGTAGGGGTGCTGGTCTTTCCATTCCCGAATTTGCTTCCACCAGGCGCGGCGTCCGGGAGCCGTTTTCGTACGCAACTGCGGTTCCAGTTCTCCGATAACGCGATTCAATTTCTGCAGGACACGCTTCACATCGCCCACGATCGGGATATCCGCCTGGCGATTCTTGCTGATTTCAGCCGGATCGATATCGACGTGGATCACGCGGGCATGGGGAGCGAAGGCGGCAAGGCGGCCCGTGACCCGGTCGTCAAAGCGGACGCCCAGCGCAATCAGCAAATCGCATCCGGAAAGCGCCATGTTGGCGGCATAGCTGCCATGCATGCCGGGCATGCTGATGAAATTGGGATGGTTGGAACTGAGGCCGCCGAGTCCCATCAAAGTGCAGACCGCCGGCACGTCGGCGCGCTCGACGAAATCTTTCAGTTCGGTTTCAGCGCCCGCTGCGATGATGCCGCCGCCCGCATAGACCATGGGGCGCTCGGATTCCCAAATCATCTGCGCCGCGCGTCGAATCTGGCCGGTGTGGCCGTCAGTGGTGACGCGATAGCCGCGCAGATGAATCTGATCCACCGGCGTGTAATGGCCTTGGGCCTGGAAAATGTCTTTCGGAATATCGACCAGGACTGGCCCCGGACGGCCGCTGGCGGCAAGATAGAACGCCTCGTGAATGATTTGCGGCAGCTCCGCAACGGTCTTCACCATGTAATTGTGTTTGGTGCACGAGCGCGTGATTCCGAACGTGTCGGCTTCCTGGAAGGCGTCGCTGCCGATCAGCTTGGACGTCACTTGGCCGGTGATGGCGACGACAGGAATGGAATCCATCAACGAGTCCACTAAGCCAGTGACCAAATTGGTGGCGCCGGGTCCCGACGTGGCGCAGCAGACGCCTACTTTCCCGGTGGCGCGCGCATAGCCGGAAGCGGCGAAACAGGCATTCTCTTCGTGGCGGACCAGGACGTGCTTGATGGAGTGCTCATACAGCGCGTCATAGAAGGGAAGGGTAACGCCGCCGGGGTACCCGAAGAAGCAATCCACCCCTTCGCGGGCCAGGCATTCCAGCAGGATTTTCGCGCCGTTCATCAGATTCGACATGTGATTCCTTTACTCAGTTTCGCCCAGAAAAATGGGTAATCAAACAAAAAAGGCCATCAGGCGGGCTGTTTTCCCCTCTGATGGCCTTCAGGTTTCGCACCTCGCAGGCCTCAGTAGGGGCCGGCTACGATGACCAGAACGTTAATGACAAAGTCTGGCTGCTTTCCGAGTTGGCCGCAATTTGTCATCACTTGGTCCGAGTGTAGCGGCAAAGTTTTCCAAATGCAAGAGAATGGTTTGATAAATAATTTTAATGGTTACGTGGGCGTATGCTCAACCTATGCTCACCCGCATTTCGCTCGTTTTCGCGACCCTTTTTGTTACGCAACTGGTGGCGCAAGACTTCTTATTGGTGCTTTCCAAGGGCGATCATACGCTTTCGATGGTGGACCCCGCCAGCCTGAAAGTGATCGCGACGGCGCCGTCCGGACCTGATCCGCACGAAGTGATTGCCACGGCGGACGGGAAGCTGGCGTTTATCTCGAACTACGGTTACGGAGAATACAACACGCTATCGGTGATGGATCTCTTCGCGAAAAAGGCGCTGCCGGCAGTAGATCTGGGTCCCTTGCGCGGGCCCCATGGGTTGCAGGTGGTGGGCGGCAAGGTCTGGTTCACGGCGGAAGGGGCTAAGGTGATCGGCAGCTACGATCCGGTGGCGAAGAGGGTGGATTGGGTTCTGGGGACGGGGCAGAACCGGACACACATGATTCTGGTTTCGGAAGACTTGAAGCGGATTGTCACAGCGAATGTCAGTTCGGGGACGATGAGCATCATCGAGAAGGTGGAGTTGCGGATGGGTCCACCGCCGGGCGCGCCTCAGGGTCCACCTCCGGGTGGCGGTGGTCCGGGTGGTCCCCCGCCGGGGGCGCGGACCCGTACCGATTGGGATCAGACTGTGATCAAGGTCGGTAACGGGCCGGAAGGGTTCGACGTGTCTCCGGATGGCAAAGAGATTTGGGCGGCCAACGCGCAAGACGGGACGGTGTCGATCATTGATTTCGCCGGGAAGAAGGTGATCCAGACGCTGCAGGCGAATGTTAAGAGTGCGAATCGGTTGAAGTTTACGGTGGATGGGAAGCGCGTGTTGATTTCTAGGCTGGGCGGACCGGATGTGGTGGTTTTGGACGCAGCCACTCGAGCCGAGGTGAAACGGATTCCCGTGGGTCGCGGCGCGGCCGGTATCCTGATGCAGCCCGATGGTTCAAGGGCTTATGTGGCGTGTACGCCGGATGATTATGTGGCGATTATCGATCTACAAAAGCTGGAGGTTACGGGGAAGATTCATGCGGGCAAAGGGCCGGATGGTTTGGCCTGGGCGAAACGATAAACTTTGGAGCTAATCACCCAGCAAAGCGAAACCGCCGAGTTACGCCGAGGCAGGGTCGATGTTCAATACCCGGCCCGCCGGCGTTCCCGCGCGATCCATTCCGACGCCAATTCTCCCGCAATTCCATAGCCTCAACTCTCTTAAAGCGCGGCGACAAGTGCGCCGGAAGCCGGGTTCCGGCATCTCCCTTCGGTTTGTTGGCAAAAAAGGTTTGACATATTCCCATAAAGGAATATATTATTCGGACATGGCGCGCGCAGCCACCACTTCCGACGCCTTCAATGCCGTCGCCGAACCCCGCCGCCGGGAAATCCTTAGCTATCTGGCGCTTCGGGAGCGGTCGGTCGGGGAAATTGTCATCACACTCAGATTGGAACAGCCCTCGGTCTCGAAACACCTTCGCGTGTTGAGCGACGTTGGGCTGGTCCATATGAGGCGGCAAGGCCGGCAGAAATTCTACCGGACGAACGCCGAAGCCATCCGGCCGCTTCACGAGTGGACCAGTGAATTTGAACGCTTCTGGAAGCACCAACTGACTCGAGTGAAAGAGCGCGCCGAAGAAATGGAAGAAGAAAAGGAGAACGCATGACTGCCACGACACAGGTACAATCCATCGAAGACCTAACCCTCAACATCACGCAGGAAATCCACGTTCGAGCGTCGCTCGAAAAAACCTTCGCGGCGCTGCTCGAGCAAATCGGGCCCGCCAACGAAAGGGGCCCTGGCGATCCGATGCCGATGAAGCTGGAAGCCTGGCCCGGCGGGCGCTGGTATCGCGATCTGGGCGGAGACAACGGCCATTTATGGGGGCATGTTCAGGCGATCAAACGCCCTACGCTGCTGGAAATCTGCGGGCCGCTGTTCGCCTCATACCCGTTCGTGTCGAACGTCCAATACCGGTTGACCGCGGTGGACGGGGGAACTTTGATCACGTTCCGGCACACTGCCCTCGGCTTCATTCAAGATGAGCAGCGGGCAGGAATCAAAGGGGGATGGGCGTCGATTCTGGCGCGGATCTCGAAAGCGGCCGAGGCCTGAAAAATGTGCCCCGTGTGCTTCGCAGCAGCAGCCCTCATGGCCGGTAAGGCGTCGTCAGTGGGCGGCGCGGCCGCCCTGTTTATCAAGAAAGTTGTGAGCAAAACCCAAAGTAAAGGAGAAGCAGCATGGCAACCAGCCAAACGAAACTAGAAGAGCACCCCAAAATTGTGTCTCCAGCCGAATGGCTGGCGGCGCATAAAGAACACTTGGCCAAGGAAAAGGAATTCACGCGGTTGCGCGACGAACTCAGCCAGCAGAGGCGGGCGCTGCCGTGGGAGAAGGTGGAGAAGCAGTACATCTTCCAAGGACCGAACGGAAAGGAAACACTCGCCGATCTTTTCGCGAAACGAAGCCAGTTGATCGTGTATCACTTTATGCTTGGCCCCGGTTGGAAGGAAGGCTGCAAGAGCTGTTCCTTCCTGGCCGATCATTTTGACGGGGCGGTCGTTCATCTGGCGCATCGCGATACGGCGCTGACCGTGATCTCACGAGCCCCGTTTGCCGAGATTGACGAGTTCAAGAGACGCATGGGCTGGCGCTTCAAATGGGTATCTTCATTCGGGAACGATTTCAACCACGACTATCACGTGTCGTTCACGCCCGAAGAAATTGCCGCGGGAAAGGCGGAATACAGCTTCGGTTTGATTCCGTTCCGCATCGAGGAAGCCCCTGGAGCGAGCGTCTTCTACAAGGATGCCAACGGCGAAATCTTTCACACATTTTCGTCCTACGCGAGAGGGCTCGATATCCTTCTCGGTGCGTACAACTTCCTGGACATGACTCCGAAAGGCCGCGACGAGGATGGACTGGCGTTTACAATGGCGTGGGTGCGGCACCACGATAAGTACGACGACGGCTATTCTGTTGACGCTGCCGCCCCGTATTCGCCACCGGAGAAAACCACTGCAAATTAATACCCCAGCTTCATCCGCTTTCGCATCGAACTTCGTAAAAGACTTGTAAACAGCACATCACAC
>Ga0326727_10028136_pt1 | contig 10248 bp, 11 predicted proteins | sample MB2enrmetagenome_FD_207643 | JGI IMG/M metagenome (GOLD analysis project Ga0326727, IMG submission 207643) | Lab enriched peat soil microbial communities from McLean, Ithaca, NY, United States - MB29MY | ecosystem: Environmental > Terrestrial > Soil > Wetlands > Peat | place: USA: New York...
AAGCCGGAGCCGGTTCTCCAGGAGATGATCCGCGTCACGAAGCCCGAAGGCAGGCTGTTGATCCTCGATCCGCTGGCACCGGAAAGCGACGCGAAGTTTGAACTTTATAATCACATCGAGAGGCTTCGCGACCCTTCCCACACCTCTTCACTTCGCCTCACCAGTTTCCTCAGCATGTTCGAAGAGCATGGCCTCGAGGTATTCCGCCAGTCGCTTCGACGCCGGCCGCGGTCCTTCAATCAGTGGATGCAGCGCGCGGGGGCTGTGCCGGGTAAAAAACGTTACGCCGAAACGCGCCAACTGATGGAAGAGTCTATGCCTGGAGACAAAGCAGGCTTCTCGGCGAGAGCCGACGTCGATGATATTCAAATCATCCACAATGAAGGAATGTTCCTGGCGAGACGGCTTCCCGCGGATAGCACGTGACAGCGCCGCCTGGGGGCACTGCAGATTGGTACAACCCTTGCCAGTAGGCAACGAGCGGACCCATGTCACCTGTGATTCACACCTTACTTCAGCTTACTCTTTCCGTGGTCGGAGGCGTGGCCGGAAACCGGGTGGGCGCAGCCCTTTACCACGAGTATTATCATGAAGGGGAGGGTCCCCGTGAAGTCCATTCGTCTTTCTGGCCATGCGCGTGAGAGAATCGATAGCCGGGGGGCGACGCTACAGGAAGTAACCGACACGATCCGTACTGCTCCGCGGAAACCGGCGGACGGGGGCCGCCTCGAATGCCAGAAGGATTTCTCTTATGGGCGGCAGTGGAACGGTAAGGTCTACGGGACGAAACGAGTTCGCCCTATCTTCGCGGACGAGACGAACGAGATTTTGGTGGTAACCGTTTACGTGTATTATTTTTGAACTAGGAGGGTTCGCCCTATGACGATCAGTTATGACAGCGACGTGGATGCCCTCTATATTCGCTTCATCGAAGGGACGGTCACCACTGAGCACGTGGCCGAAGGCATAGCGGTGGACTACGCGGCGGACGGCCGCATGGCGGGCATCGAAATCTTGGACGCCCGCAAACGCTTTGGCGACGCGGAGGTGTTTCGGCGGGTCGTGCTCGAAGACATTGCCATGGGCAAACCTGAGCCCGCACCGGGCTAGTCGCCCGACTGTTCAGAGATTAACTTCCCGCCGCGGGGAGAGCTTCTTTTACGACTTCGCGACATCGAGGTTTTCGATGCCTTCTTGTCTGCCCACGAGACCCGTCGCGCGCCAGGCAGCTTGCCGATTCGCGGATCTTTGGCAAGGATGAGTTCGCAGGCGCGCAGTGCCGCTTCCTCGAAATCCGGCTCGTTGGCGGGAAGCACCTGCCAGCCCGTTACTTCCGTGCCCAGTACTTTAATGGACCGCATGCTGGGAAAGTCGCGTCGCAGGCTCTCATGGTGCTCCCGGGTGGTAGCGAGCCAAACACCGTTGTCTTCCGTGCTCGTGCGCTTATCCCGCATAGCTAACACGATCTTATCTTGAACGTAAACCGCAATGCAGCCGAACAGGGGACGGGTCTGCGGCGACAATGCCGCGATACCGTCGAGCACGAACTCAAACGGAACGGCCTTGCGCGGCTTGACGCGAAACAGGGCGTCGTCCAGCGGGAGTGAGGCCGCATTACGGCGGAGCTTAGACATGGGAGTCAAGGCAGAGTGTCTGTCACTTCGGCAGGCGTGCGCCTTCCCCGTTCAGTTCGATCAAAGTCGGAATCAAAGCTGACCAGAGTGAGATCGTGCTTGACGGCTGCCACGTATTGGTACGCATCGTCGAAGTCGAGTCCGAACTTGCGGCAAACCGAGGGCACTCCCTTGAGGTCCGCTGTGTCGAGACGAATCACCCTCACCGCAGAGTCCTCCAGCGTGTCCGAAAGGAAATCCAGGAACGCTGCATCTTTCTTGAGCCGAGTCAGAATCACGCCCAGAGAGTAAAGGGAAAACTCGGTCAAAGCGAATCGCCCTGCCTCTTTGGCCTTGAGTAGAAGCCGGACTTCCGCAGCTTTGTCTTGATCCAAGAGAACTTCCAACCATATGTTTGTGTCCAGAAGGAACATCAATCCCCCCACCACTCCAACGCCTTCTTCTGAAGCTCCAGAGAAGTGAACTGGTCGCGGAACTCTGACAGAGCCCCGGCCCAACTCAGCCGCAATTTCGACTGTTTGGGGCGCACCTTGGTTTCCAATAAGAACCTCGCGAAATCTTGGACCTCCTGCTGCAATTCCGGCGGTAGTTCTTTAACTAACTCGTCAAGAGATTTCATCGGACTGCCTCCGCTTAGAGTGTATTACACCTCCTTGGGATTTAACACTCGCTTGTGCAATGTCCGTCTAGCCGCCCACTTCCTGCCGATTAAACGGCCACTCGCCTCGCAATCGCGCTCGAATGAAATAAGCGGCGCTGCCCACCGCAAAGACGCCCATTGCGAATAAGAGCGAGCGCCGCTCGGCAGTGCCCAACACGTACAGCCAGCCGAAGAGCGAGATGATTCCAGGCACGGGGTAGAACCACATGCGAAAGGGCCGGTGGAGTTGAGGAGCTCGAAAGCGGAGCAGGAAAAAGCCCACCGTTTGGGGCAGATACTGGATCAGCACACGTGTGGCGACCAGGCCTCCAATGACCTCATTGAGACGGCCGAGGCTGAAAATCGAAGCCACAACTCCCAAGGTGATGAGCGAGACATACGGGAACTGACCTTTGGGATGAAGGCGCGCGAAGATACGGAAGAAGTTGCCGTCGATCGCCGCGGCGTAGGGAATTCGCGAATATCCCAACAACAGGGAGAAAACCGAGGAAAAAGCAATCCAGAGCAGCAGGCCCGTCATTGCCTTTCCTGCCGCGTGCCCCTGGAGCGTCTCGATGTAGACGGAGGCGATGAAGCGGCTGTGAATGGCATCGCGCCACGGGATCACGCTGAGGAAGGAGGCAGTCATCAGCACGTAAAGGGCTCCGACCGCCAGAATCGAAAACATGATGGCGCGCGGGATCACCCGCCCGGGGTCGCGAATCTCCTCCGCCAGGTAACAGACATTGTAATAGCCGAAGTAGTCGTAGAGAGCATAGAGTGTGGCATGACCGAGCCCGGCCCAGAAAATCCAGTGCAGGTTAAAGGCTGCGGGCGGGAAATCCATCAACCGAGCCGCGCTCAAGTGAGGCAGCCCGGAAAAGATGATCCAGAAGCAACCCAGAATCACGCCTCCTACCAACACTACGGAGAGGTTCCCGAGGGCGCCGATGCGCCGGTAAAGGAGCACGACCAGCAGCAAAGGGAAAACCGCCGCGACAATCCGCACGCCGCCTGGCGACACCTGGGGCAACAAATAGTGAAGATAATTGGCAAAGCCGATACTGCCGCTGGCTATCGAGAGTGGGGCAGAAAACATAATCTGCCAGACCATCAGGAACGAGAACCAGCGCCCCGCGCGGTGCGCGCCATAGGCTTCACGAAGATAGTTGTAGCTCCCGCCCGCCTTGGGCATCGCGGCGCCTAGTTCCGCCCAGACCAAGCCGTCGCAGAAAGCAAGCAACGCCCCCACCAGCCAGCCCAGCATGGCTTGGGGGCCGCCCATAGTAGCCAGAAAGAGGGGTATGGTGATGTATGGACCGATCCCCACCATGTCCGTGATGGCCAAGGAGGTGGCTTGGAGCAAGCCCAATTCTCGGCGTAACGCCATAGGAAAGTCGTCAGTTGTAAGTCGTCAGTTATCAGTTTACCGAAAACTGATGGCTGACAACTGATTACTTACCCTTGACCTGCCTCAACAAGTTCGCCTTGGTCTTCGGCCCGGGCGCCACAGGCAGGGTTGCAAGGCTCAGCAGGTAGACGGTTCGCGCGGCTTCCTTGAGCCTCTCCAAACAATGCTCACAGCCCGAGGCCAGGTGTTCCCGAAGCTGCACCGAGTCCTCTTCCAAGAGCGCCCCGAGCAGGAACAGTTCATAAACGCTTTCTAGATGTCGGCAGTCCAAGTCCCCAACACCGCGTGCTGGCGGTGCCTCAAAAAAGTAAATGCAGCGCGCAAGCCCGCGCTCACTTTGCCCAGGGGCTCGCCGAGCTGCGCGGCAATTTCGGCTTCATTATAAGCTTCGAACACCGCAAGCTCCAGCGCGCGGCGCTGCGGCTTGGGCATTTGATCGAACGCTCGTTGCAGTAGATTCAGGCGCGCCTCCGCCCAGGCGATATCCTCAGGCCGCGGCAGCCAGACCTGGGGCGGAGCGTGGAAAAGGACGCTGTGCCGTTCACGCTCGGCGGGTGACTGTTCCCCTGACTTTCGCCAATCCGTTGTCGAATCAATGCACCTGTCCGCCGCCTTCTCCCCCTTTTTTTGACCCTGCCGGCCCCGACTCGTGACCGGTATAGCCGCCCCGGCCCGCCTTGCGCGAAGACGCTCTAAGCCCAACTGTCTCGCCATGAGCACCAACCAAGCGGCAACGCTCCCCTTGGCTTGGGCGAGTTCGGGCGCCTCTTTCCACAGTCGCAGGAAGACCGCCTGCAGAGCGCTCTCGGCATCCAATTTCGAGGATAATATCCTTACCAAAATCCCCATTAAACTGGGGGCGAATTGGTCGTACAAGCTCGCCAAAGCATCCGCGTCACGGCCCGCCACCTTGACCAGAAGTTCTTCTGTGCCCAATTCCGGATTGCCCCGCGAGGGCTTGGAGAAACCGCTCTTTGCGCTGTTTGGCATGCGCCCTCTCGAATTCGAAACTTGGAAACAGGAATAACCGTGGAATAAAGGCCCGAGGACCAGAAAGTTACCCCGTCACCGCTTGGCCCTTGGAAATCCAATTCGGCATTCGATTCTTGAATCTGATCGTTCCACTACGATTTTCGAGTTTCGAATTCCGGGCCTGCCGCCGTGACGGTTTTTTTATGATCACTATAAAAAGGAACGATTGGACTGCTCACCCGCTCCGGGTTGATGATCGTTCGAGTCCCGCCGGAGCATCGGATCTTCGTCGAGAGGACCTTGCCCCCAGGGCTTCGCGGCATGACCGCGGCGGGACCGAGTTCCTCTTCTTCAATTCGGGCCCCAGTTAAGGGGCCCGAATTTTTTCCGCTTAAAGTAAAGCCCGCCTTACGAAGCCGCCGCGCCCACGATTCTCTTTTTGCCCGCATCCCAATTGGCGATGGTGCTGTTAAAGTAAGAATAATTGGCCAAGTGGCAGCAAAGGGCCGTGTTGTTTCCGAAGGTTGCATCCTCTACTGAAGGCCTACGCGTCCTCACCGACTCGAAGAAGTTCCAGAGGTGCTCCCGATCATCATTGTAGCCCGGCGGCGCGTAATAGCGAGTTGATTCTTCGGTCGAGAAAGACCCGGGTTTGAATTCATGTTCTTTATGAAACTCATCGGCATAATCAGCTCGCATTTTTCTGGGCCAGCCGGGAGTGCAGGGCGCGTAGTCTGCGCCCGACTGGGGTGTCAAGGTCAGCTCGCCGTTACGAATCTCGAGCAATCCCCGCGTCCCCATGAAGCGGGTCACTTCTTCTGTCTCGGTGTTCAGCGTCACTCGAAAGGTGGCACGAAATTGCGGGTATTCGTAGATGGTGGTTAACGAGTCGGGAACATCTCTCCCGTCATGCCAGCGGAAAAGGCCGCCCATCGCCATAGCGCGTTTCGGCGGGGCGGTGATTCCTGCAACGTAATGGACGCCGGTCAAGAGATGCACGTAAAGGTCGCCCGGAATGCCTTCGCCATAATCCTGCCAGCAACGCCAGCGAGTGAAATGGAGAGCATTGAAGGGCTTCTTCGGAGCCGTGCCCAACCAGGTCTCCCAATCGAGAGTTTCCGGCGACAAGTCCGGCGGCACCGTGTACTCCCAAGCGCCGCACGGGTCATTGCGCCCCATCTGGGCTTCGACCAGGCAGACATCGCCGATCGCGCCCCTTTCGTAAAGCTCCTTGGCTTTGGTATAGACGATATCGCTCCGCCGCTGGCTGCCGATTTGCACGATTCGCTTGTTCTTCTGTTCTGCGGCGATCATCTCAAATCCGTCTTCCACCGTGTGGGACATCGGCTTCTCGCAGTAGACATCCTTGCCGGCGTTGCAACAGTCCACCACGATCCGCTTGTGCCAGTGGTCCGGGACCGCGGCCACGATGCAGTCGATATCCTTGTTGTCGAGAAGCTCCTTGTATTGCCGGGTCGTGGGAATGTCTTTGCCGACGATCTCTTTTGCCAACTCGCGCCGCCCGTCGTACAGATCGCACGCGGCAATACACTCCACTCCCGGGAGCCCGATACTCGTCCGCAGCAACCCGGAGCCTTGCATCCCCACGCCGATCATGCCCATCCGCAGTGTGTCACCGGCGGGCACGGGCCTGGGCAAGGCATAAGCCGGGCCCGGCTCCAAGAGAAAAGACTTGGTCGCCAGCGTTGCGCCCGCCGCGCACGCCGTGGCTTGCATAAATTTACGCCTGGAAATCCGCTGCTCACTCATGGGTTAAACCTCCTCAACATTTGAATCGCCGCCGCTCCCGGGTTGAGTTGTAAGGGCAACCCTTGGGGTTGCCCGAGGGCGGCCACAGGGGCCGCCCCTACAACATCACTCGCCTCCCGAAATGCTCTGGCGTGCCCCGACGGGCAACCACGCTGCCTTACGCGGCCGCCTCACACCTGACATCTGCCACCTGAAGGACGACAGCCGCCGCCTGATAACTGAACCCTAAGAGGTGATTTTCTTCGCACTCGCGTCCCACAATGCCGGAGTCTTGTGGAAATAGGAATAATTCGACAAGTGGCAGCCGAGAGCCGTGTTGTTCCCAAACACCTCATTCTCGACCACCGGCTGGCGTGTCCTCACCGCACGGAAGAAATTCGCCTCGTGGTCGGACATGTCGCTGTAGTGCGGAGGCGTTGTGAAGACCTCATCTTCGTCATCGATCTTAAATTCTCCTGGCGTCGGCTGGGGATGTTCGGCGCGCCATTTGGCAAAGTACTCGGCACGCATTTTCGCCGGCCAGCTCCCGATTGAGTAGTCCTCGGGCTGCTGGCTGGAGGCTTGTGGCCGGAAGGTAACCGTCGTCTCGCTGATGAGCATGGTGCCGTTCTTGCCGTAGAAGGAAAACAGCTCGTTCTGGTAGTTATTGTTGTGATTGCAGCGCAAGGCCACCTGGAAGTGGGGGTAATCGTACAAGGTCCAGAGCAGGTCCGGAAACTCGCGGCCGTCTTTGTAATAGTAGAGCCCACCGGTGGAAAGGGCGCGCTGGGGGGGCACATTGGTGCCCGTCACAAAATGGATGCCGGAGAGCAGGTGGACGAACAAGTCTCCCGCCAGGCCGGCCCCGTAATCCTTGTAGCAGCGCCAACGGAAGAAGCGTGTGGGGTCGAACGGCCGCTCCGGCGCGCCGTCGAGCCAGGTCTTCCAATCGATTGTCTGCTCGCTGGCGTCGGGAGGAATCGGGTAGACCCAGGCGCCGCTGTCGGTGTTCCGATCCCATACCGCTTCGATGGTATCCACCTCGCCCAACTTGCCGGAATCCCAAATCTCTTTCGCCTTAGCATAGAGAATCGAACTCACGCGCTGGCTGCCAACCTGGAGCACTCGATTGTGCTTGTGAACAGCCTCGACTATGGCCTGGCCGTCTTCGGGACTGTGCGACATCGGCTTTTCACAGTAGACGTCCTTACCCGCCGCCACAGCCTCCGTCACCGCCTTGCGATGCCAGTGATCGGGTGTCGCCACAATCACGGCGTCAATATCCTTACGGTCGAGGACACGTCGGTAATCACGGGTGGTCTCGATTTCCTTTCCTCCCAGGGCTTCCTTCGCGGCGATATGGCGGCTGTCGTACAGGTCCGCTGCCATAACACATTCGATGCCCGGTACGGCTAAGCTCGCACGCAACAGATCGCAACCTTCCGTGCCGGTCCCGATGATCCCGAACCGGACAGTGTCCGAAGGCGGTACGGGACCCGCCGACGCCCACACCCTTTGGGGCTCCAGTAGAGTAACTTTGGCGGCTACGCCCGCCGCCGCGCCCGCACCTATTTGCATGAACTCACGCCGACTGAACGCATACTTCCTCATGATAGGCAAGACCTCCTTTGACGAATGCGATTCCTGAAATAATCTTCAGCCGCATAGTCTGCCAGAAAGTGCAGGAGAGTGAAAGCGTTTTAATGCAGTGGGCAGCGGGCAACAGGCAGGTAGACAGATGGGAGGGCATCCTCTGCTGAGTGGACGATGGGCAAGGTGTGCCCTGCGTCGTTGGCGATATACCGGGCCTTAGCAAATGCCCTCTCCCTAGGAAGTCTGGTTTCGAGGCCCCCACGGCATCCATCGGTTCCAGAAGTCGCGGGGGGTGTCGCGCTTCGGCGCTTTCATCGGCCGGAGCGTGACGCGTGAGAGGTCACCTGCATCGGCAAGCAACTCTGTCGTCTCGACCAAGGTTTTCGAAATGCCGCCGGTTTTCCGCATCCCCTTGGCCATTCCCGCGCATTCAAAGCATGCCGTCTGCATCATCTTCTGGTCGATGCCACACTCAAACTCGCTCCCCGTCGAGACATTTCTCGATAACCTCTTCGAGCAAAGGCAAAGGGATAAGATAGCGCGATCCCACGCGCACCACCCCGATGCGGCCTGAATTGATCCAGCGGTAAAAGGTGGTGAGAGAGATGTTGCCGCCGGTGCGCCGGCAGAGCATGCGCCAGGCATGCATGGGAGTGAGCATAGGCAAGACGGAAGGGGATGATTTGGAATTCCGCCTCAGCGGGGCAGGGCTCAAAGATCGTGCGGCGTACGTTTTCATGGCTTTCCAATTCCTCCGGCAAAGTTCATAGTCGAAAAGCAGCACCCGGGATAATGTTCATGCTGCGAAGTTCTGAGCATCGCACCCGGCTGCACTTAGTCTGCCGACACTTATCACGCCTGCTCCTCCGAATCTCTACGGGGAATTAGGCGCACTTTGTTCCCCGCCGAGGAATACAGCGTTGGTTCAACTCCTTGACAGCGGGGAGCCGGTCGGTTCGGGTCAAAGCTGACGATGGATCCCGCTAGACAGCCTCGCCCAGCAGAAACCGCACTCGTTCGGCTGCCAGCCGATGGCGATCTTGTACGCGCCCATCGTCGGGCTCGGCATCCGGCAAGCCGAATTTGGCCTGGTCGAGAAGCAAGGACGATGGTTGCAAGGACTGGAAGCAACGAGGTTCTGCGGACTGGCGACGGTGATGCGCGCACTCGCCGTGAGCACCGGGCTGCGCTGGAAAAACGCACGCTTTGTGGCGGCAACGGGCGACGTAGGACTCCCGACGCAGCGTTCGGGCCCGGCCTCGCAGCGACGCACAGGACTCGGGCGGGCGGACTCCCTCCGCCTGACGAGCGAACCCGCGGCCAGTTGAGGCAACCGGCGCCGGGCGAACGACACCTAGGTGGGAGGAGAATAACCTTGCAGCCTTACGACAATGATCATATGGCATGTTAGAACTCCTTGAGAGATTGGATGAAAGCTGGCGGTGAAACTGCTCATGAAGGGGTGTGGGACAGAGCGTCCTGGGGGTTTTCGAAGCCTCAGAGCTTTTTTCAATTTACCCCCTCCCGAAATAATATGAAATGTGCTACCATCTCTAGCTTGACGGCACGGGAGGTAGGCTAAGTTTTTTCTAGCCGAGGAACGTCCAAAGCAGAGTAGGCCACTTTTCTTCAAGTCAGCGCCCCAAGGTTCCGAGAAGCGGGAAGAGATGAAACCCGAAGGCAGGAGGCTCGAGTGAAGTGGGAACGTGAACCGGAACGCCCGCGGGTAATTCGGCGCAAGCGGGGAGAGGAAATAATCGAGGAGGCGCTTGAAACCAGCGAGTCGCATTGCGATGAGTAAGCCCCTTGACCGCGAACTTGCCCGCAACCTGGTGATTGCGACAAAGACACCAGGGGAAAACGCGAGGGCAGGCCGGAAAGATTCAAGGAACAGGCCCGCCTGGGGAAAAGCCGCCCGCCACTTGGAACCCGGCCCCACATCCGGGAGGGCGGAGGTTGTGCCTTCCAGGGTAGCCGAACTGAGGTCCGCAGCTACGCTTAGACGGCTTTCTAATTGTAGCCTATAGCTGTTATAAATGTCAAGTGTTTTTTTTACCAGGAGAGGAGGATGTACCATGGAAGAAATGAATGCCGCGAAAGTAGTGAAGAAGGTCCGGCAGAGATTAGAAGTCAGCCAGGAGGGCCTGGCGCGCCTGCTGAACGCCACCAAAGGAGCGGTGCAACACTGGGAGCGAGGCCGCAACCGGCCCGACCTGGCGCGCCTGCTGGCGCTACGGCAGCTCTGCCCG
>Ga0326727_10028138_pt1 | contig 10248 bp, 6 predicted proteins | sample MB2enrmetagenome_FD_207643 | JGI IMG/M metagenome (GOLD analysis project Ga0326727, IMG submission 207643) | Lab enriched peat soil microbial communities from McLean, Ithaca, NY, United States - MB29MY | ecosystem: Environmental > Terrestrial > Soil > Wetlands > Peat | place: USA: New York...
ACACCGCCAAGGACATGACCACGCCGAGCACGGGCGACGAGGCGAAAAACAAGTAAACCCAGCCCAGCAGGAACACGTTCTCATACCAGTGCGCCACTTCGATCATGGCCAGCGTGCGCCCGGAAAACTCCGTCGTGATGCCGCGGACCAGTTCCTGGTGGGCGTGATGGGAGGAGGAAAGATCAAACGGCGATTTTCTGAACTTGATCTCCAGCATAAAGATGAATCCGAGGAAAATCCCCGGCAGGGTCAGGATCAGCATTCCGGGGTTGCGGGCGATGCCGCTGACGTTGAAAGTCTTTGTTACCATGTACATCCCGATGGCAGTGAGCAGCACCATCGGCTCATAAGCCATCATTTGCACCAGCTCGCGCTCCGCCCCAAGGAAACTGAAAGGCGAGCTGGCCCGGTAGGCGCCGAGCACAAAGAAGATCGAAGCGGTCGTCAGCGCGAAAATCACCAGCAACAAATCCGCCCCCGCGAAAAACAGCCCGCCGGTGAAAATCACCAGCGCCAGGAAGAAGAGCACGTAATAATTCTGCGACGGGTTATTGGCCAGGTTCTGCTTCTGCCACAATTTCATCACGTCATAAAACGGCTGCACGATGGGCGGACCGCGCCGCGACTGCATCCGCGCCGAAATCCGCCGGTCCCAGCCGGCCAGAAAGCCTCCGATGATCGGAGCCGCCACCACATAAATTACCAATCGAAGCCAGGAATTCATAAGATTTTTACAATTGCCCAGATAATCATCACCGCCAGCAACAGAGTGCTGCCCACCACCGCAAGGCGCGCCAGCCCGGTCTCATTGAGCACGCCGCCCAGATAGTAATTGTGCATGGCCACGCTCTCCACCGCCCCGCCAGAGGCGGTGAAGCCCGGCCGGCCCTCGATGTTCGCGCCGCCGAGGTAGGGGTCCACCACTTTCACGCCGCGTCCGCGGCTCAGGAAGCTCAAGGGGAAGAGCATCACCACCAGCATCATCGCCACCATGATGATGGTGTTGCCGTGGCCCATAATGGTATTGACCTGGCCTGACAGGGGATACACGCCCGCCACGTATGGTTCAAGGAAGCTCGTGGATATGAAGGGGAAGAGCAGGCAGGCCAGAAACGTGGCCAGTGAAAGGACGTAGAGGGCTGCCGATTCATCCAGCGAAATCTCCTTCACCACCCGGTCCAGCGGCCGGACCGTTTCCACCAATTTTCCCATCCATTTGACCCAGAAAAACAGCGTGGCGGCGCTGCCGAAAACGATGAACACCGAGAGCAGCGGCTGGACATCCACCACCGCCTTGAGCGCCGCCCATTTGCTCATCAGCATCCCAAAGGGCGCCAGCGACATGCCGGACATCCCGATCAACATCATCACCGCCACCTTGGGCATGAACAGCACCAGACCCGACATGTCTTCGATATTGCGGCTGTGCAATTTGTGCTCCACCACGCCCACGCACAAGAAGAGCAGGCACTTGGCCACCGCGTGGAAAATGATCAACATCACGCCGGCCCAGACCGCTTCGCTGGTTCCGATCCCGCCGCACATGACCACCAAACCGAGATTCGCCACCGTCGAGTAGGCCAGCACCCGCTTGGCTTCCGAGGTCGTTATGGCCTGCAAGGAGCCGATCAGAAATGTCACTCCGCCCACCAGCGCCACCATCAATCCCACCGTCGTTCCGGTGATGACCGGCGCCAGGCGCAAGACCAGATAGACGCCCGCCTTGACCATCGTGCTGGAATGCAGCAACGCCGAAACCGGCGTCGGCGCCACCATGGCCCCCAGCAGCCAGCTTGAAAACGGATATTGCGCGGCCTTGGTGATCCCCGCAAAGCAGAGCAACGCCGCCGGCAGCAGCGCCACGGCGTGCCCGGATTGGATGAGATATTGCAGTCCAAGATTGTGCGTGCCATTGAGCGGGTTCCGGTAAATGAGCACAATCGCCACCGCGAAGGTCAATCCGCCGGAAAGATTCATGACCAAGGCCCGCAGGGCGTTCTTGCGCGCCTCCGGCGTCTGCGTGTAACCGATGAGCAGGAACGAGCAGAGCGTGGTGATTTCCCAAAAGAAGAACAGCCAGGGCAAATCATCCGCAAAAACCAGCCCGAACATCGCCCCCATGAAAACGAACAGCAGAGAAAAGAAGAAAGGCCGCCGGTCCGGCACGTCCCGATGCGCCACCGTGTGATATTCCTTCATGTAACCCAGGGCATACAGACAGATGCCCCCGCCCACGATGCCGTTGATCAGCGCCATCACCATGGTGAACTTGTCCACCAGGAGCGGTTGGCCGGCCGGGACATCGCCCTTGGCCATCCATTCAAACCACGCCATCACCGCTCCTTGCGCCAGCATGAGCAGGACGATCAGCCAGTGTTTGGACCGCACGCCCACCCATAAAATGTAAAGCCCCATCAGCGCCTCAATCGCCAGCATCCCCTCATTGATCGCGTGCCGGCTGACCGGTAATTCCCCCAAAGTCATCGGCGCCGGCAGGCAGGCCAGCGCCACGCTCCCCACGCACACCGCCGCCGTCACCGTCACCACCACCATGCGGCGCGGCAATTCCGCTCGCAGGCAAAGTAAAATCAGTCCGGTGAGCAGTGGAACGAGCACCAAGGCGAGAACCAGGGTCATAGACTTTCAACCTCCCGGCCGCGGCCTGCCGCCGCCGCGGCCGCCCGGCGTGCCGCCGGACTTCTTTCCGGTTCAATCCGCGCCCAATTCGCTCCGCCGCATTGTGCCGACACCGATTTGCCTCCTTTATTTACCTTCATAAGATCAGGTTAACTTGCTTTCGTCGTATCCAGTTAAATCAGAATTACTAACCTTATCGCGGCAAAATGCAAGAGAACTTTGTTTCGAATGTGAATCAGGTTCCTTGCGCCGCCGTACACACCATGCGCCCTTTCCATCATTATCTCGGACAACCGGCCCCCTTGCGCCACACCTTGGTTGCCAAAGAGTAACCGCTTTTTGTGCGTTGGTTGTGTATTTTTGCGCCAATAATTTTTTTATTTTTTTTTACCTTCATTCACCTTCATTCACCTTCATTGACCTTCATTGACCTTCATTGGAACGGCTCCAAAAAGGGAGTTTAGTGGGGTTTTTGAGAGTCGGCGCCGGGTTGGCGCGAGGATATTGATGGGACATAAAGGACAGACAGGACGCAGCGCGGCCAACGGCAACCAAAAAGAGCTGAACCATCCCGATTCCGAATCGGGAGATCTCACGGATAAAGCAAGGGTCATTTAACGCAAAGGCGCGAAGTTGCAGAGACGCCAAGAAGAAAAAACTCCTTGCGACTTCGCATCTTTGCGCCTTTGCGTTAAGAATTCTACCGTCATCAATTGTGGAATCTTGGTGAAAATGAGCGACTTTGACGGGGTGCCTGGCAAAGGACGGACCAGGCGCGGCCCTGGGACTGTTCCCCGTGCCGCCCGCTCCGGCGCCCGCGCCGGCCGGACTTCCGGGGCGGCCCTGATATGAGTTTTGCTGGCTCACGTAGCTTATTAGACAATAGGGTCTAATTTTTGTCAAGGGAGAATTGAAGGAAATGCAGAATGCAGAATGCAAAATGCAGAATGAACACAGCGCGGCCAGCCGCAACCAAAGCGAACGGGAGATGGCCAACGGAGGATGGGCAAGGCGGGAGAGAAGTCAGGGGAATGTCTGTCAGGGGAATGGAAGAGGGCCTCGTTTGGATTATTCTCACTCTTGACACTCCGCCGGCTCCGGGCGATCAATTCCCCATGCTGATCGTCCATATCTTGGTCCATGTGAAGCCTGAATGTGTCCAGAGGTTCAAGGAGGCCACGGTGGAAAACGCCCGCCAAAGCATCCAGGAGCCGGGGATCGCCCGGTTCGATTTCGTCCAGCAACTTGACGACCCAACCCGCTTCGCGCTGATTGAAATCTACCGCAGCCCGGCCGCTTCCGCGGCGCACAAGGAAACCGCGCATTACCAAAAATGGCGCGACCTCGTTGCCCCCATGATGGCCGAAGCCCGCGCCCCGACAAAATTCGCTCCCGTCTTTCCCGACCATATATAGATATACACAGCGCGATAGTTCATTGCAGATGACGGCGGGCAGTGGACTGCCCGCCCTACCTCAGTCAGGAGAGGCAGGGAGCGAGGATTTGTAAGGCTCGGTAAGTGGAGTCAGGCGGCTGGCGCCGGAGTCACGGCCGGCGGCGGGGCGGGTGATGGGGTGTCCGGCGGCGGCGGCTCGGCAGCGGGTTTGAAGGCGGAAATGGATTCGACACGGTAGCGTTTTTTGCCGCCCTCGACAGGGACTTCGACTTCATCACCGGGCTTGGTGTTGAGCAGGGCCTGGCCGACCGCGGTGAGGTAGCTGATGACGCCTTTGTCGGGATCGGAGTCCCAAGCGCCCAGAATGGTGAAGTTCTCGGTGCGGTTTTGTTCCAGATCGGTTACGGCGACGATGGCGCCGATGCCGACGACGTCGGTGCGGGGATTGGCAAAGTCGCTGCCGCGGGCGCGGACGATCTGGGCCTCCAGTTCGCCTTTGCGGCGCATGAGGATTTTTTGCATTTCCTTGGCGGCCTTGTATTCGTGGTTCTCGCGCAAATCGCCGTAGCTGCGGGCGATGGCAATTTCCTTGGAGTTGGCGGGAATGGCCTTTTGCACCAGGTCGGCGTATTCGTTTTTGCGGCGTTCGAGGCTTTCCCATGAGACGACGAGGGCCGATTCGCCCTTTTCCTGCTTGGATTGCTCGCCGGAGATCATGGTCTGGACAGCCGGGTAACTCTTGACGATGCGGGCCAGGAGCGAACGCTTGTCCATGTCGTCGAAGCAGGGGGAAAGTTGCAGGGCGCGGGTCAAGTCCTTGATGACCTCCAGGTCGGCGGAGCCGATCAATTCGACGAGGAGGTTGGGATCGTCCAGGACATAATCGCGCAATTTGTTGGAGCGTTTCTCGTTGAACTGGTCGCGCTCCATGGCGGTGAGCATGGCGCGAAAGACTTCGGGGCCGAGGATGTCGGCAAAGGAATCGCCGTGCTCCTTGGCGTCCTTGGCCAGCCAGAGCAGAAGCTGGCTGCCGGCCTGATGCTGGCTGATGAGGCGGGCGAGCAGTTCCTTGAATTGCTCCCAATGCTGGCCTTCAATCAGGGCATGGGCGATTTCACCGGCCAGCTTGGCGGAAACATGGTTGAGGGCATCCAGGAGGAGGACGGCCCATTTCTCCGTCAGGGATGCTTTGAAGGATTCGAGCGCGTGGCGATGCTTGCCCGCCGGGATGAGATCCAGGAGCGGACCGATGCGGGCGGATTCCTGCACCCAGATGGCCAGGGCGGAAATCTCGCCTTCGGTGTGGGGCAGGCCGGCGGCGGCGCGGATTTCATCGCGAATGAAAATGGCTTCCAGGGCCACGGCGGGCTGGGTTCGTTGGTGCGTGGCGATTTCGGCGTTCAATGCGGCAATCACTTCCTTGCTTGCGGCGGCGAAGTCGTCCAGATCGGCCATGCTGCGAAAGATGTCGTGGGCGACATTGAGATGGGCTTTCAGGCCTTTGGCGGCGCGGAAATCGGCCAGAAGCCGATTCTGCTGGGAGACTTCCTTGGCCTGGTAAATGATCGGCTCGGTTTTCTTGGTCGGGACCTGGAAATGGCCGTCCTTTTTCAGTTCGCGCTTGGCGACGTCCCACCATTTTTTCCAGTCCACGGTGATGACGTCGGGCACAAGGACCTCCTGGATTTGGTCCACGGTGGCGTGATCGCCGAAGCTGCGCAGAACCAGCTTGATCAAGTCCACGTGATTCAAGGCGACCATCTCGCGAAGGGCGGCCATGTCCGAGGCCTTGCGGGCGAAAATATGGTCCTTGGCGATGGGCTTGAGGGTTTCGGCGGCGAAGGCCATGTCCATGGTGTGGCCGGGTTTGCCCTGGAAATCAATGGCCAGCCGGGCAAAAACCCAGTCGGTGGCGGTGATCTTCCCAAATCCCCAACTGCGATGGTAACAGAATCCGCCCTCGGTGAGAAGGAGCAGGGGTTCAACTTGTTGACGGTTTATTTTTCCCGCGGCGACGAGTTTTTCAAATTCTTCTTTCATTGCAATTTCCAACAGTCCATAAACCTTTTCCATTATTAGGTTATGAGGCCGGAAAGTCCAAGAGAAATCGCCGTGCGGGTCCTGCGCCGGCGGCGCAACAGCCCGGAGTATGTCGAAACGCTGCTGGAGCAGGAGCTGGCGGGCGCCGGCCTTTCCCGTCTGGACCGGTCGCTCTGCCAGCAACTGGTTTATGGAGCCGTGCGGTGGGAGAAGACGCTCGACTGGCTGATCGCGCGCAAGACCGACGGGCGGCAACAGTCCGGCCTGGCGCAGATCTGTTTGCGCCTCGGTCTTTATCAAATCTTTTGGCTGGAACGCATCCCGGCGCACGCGGCGGTCAACGAAGCGGTGGAACTGGCCAAACGCCTGGGCGCCGGGGCAAAAGCCGGCTTCTTGAACGCGGTTTTGCGCGGCTGTCTGCGCGAGCGCGAAGCCATCGCCGGCCAGTTGGAAGCCTTGAAAAAGGAGGATCCGGCCAACGGCTATTCGCATCCTGCCTGGCTGGTGGAACGATGGCAGGCGCGCTGGGGGCCGGAGAAAACGGCGCGATTGCTGGAGTGGAACAACACCCCGCCGCCGACCTTCGCCCGGGTGAATTTTCTCAAGACCGATGCCGCCACATTGACGGAACGGTGGAAGGCCCAGGGCATCCACTTCGCCGCGCGGCAGTGGGATTGGACGGGTGAAAACCAGGTGTTTGAATTGCTGGAACATCCGGGGCTGGCGGAGTGGGAAGATTTTCAGCGGGGATATTTTTACGCGCAGGATCCCGGCACGCTCCTGGCGGCCGGCGCGCTGAACCCGCAGCCCGGGGAAACTGTTTTGGACCTCTGCGCCGCGCCCGGAGGCAAGACAACTTTGCTGGCGCAACGCATGGAAAACCGCGGGCGCATCGTCGCGGCGGACCCGCAACCGCGGCGATTGCGGCGCTTGGAGGAGAACTGCGCGCGGCTGGGGGCAACTTGCGTGGAGACGACGGCGTCCGACATCGCGGCGGCGGCCCCGTACGACCGGATTTTGGTGGATGCGCCCTGTTCCAACAGCGGCGTGTTGCGGCGGCGGGTGGATCTGCGCTGGAGAATCCGGGCGGAGGAACTGGCGCGGTTGCGCCTGGAACAACTGGCCTTGCTGCGCAAGGCCGCCGTCCTGCTGGCGCCTGGCGGCCGTCTGGTTTACAGCACTTGCAGCCTGGAACCGGAGGAAAACGAAAGCGTGACGCGGGAATTTCTCGGGGAAAGCGGCGATTTCACCCTGGAAAGCCAGCGCCAGTTGCTGCCGTTTGCCGACGGGGTTGACGGCGCCTATGTGGCCTCGATGCGGCGGGCCGTTCCCGTCCGGTCCGTCTGATCCGGCCGTTCCGACCGATCCGTCCTGCAACCCCATGTCCCCAGGCTGCCGGGCAATGTTTCGCATTGAACAAACGGCAGTTTCGTTTAGTGTGTTCAGCCTGTTGGAGTACAGAAAATGTCCGAATTGATGGAAGCGACCGCAACAACCGAATCACCGCCAAAGACGGATTTCCTGGCGGAATTGAAGTCCTTTGGGAAGGCGCTGCCCGACAAGGCCGTCCTGGCAGTGCTCCTGGCGGCCTGGGTCCTGCTTTTTCAGTATCTCGGCTGGACCACGACGGTGGCGGGAAAGACAGGTTCGTTGTTCGCCTGGATGTGGGGCAAATGGGATGATCCGGCCAATGACGCGGGTCATGGCAAGCTGATTCCGTTCGTGGTGCTGGCCATTCTTTGGGCGCGCCGGGAGCGGCTGGTGAAATCGGTGAGCGGCGTTTGGTGGCCGCCGTTGCTGGCGGTCGGTCTGGCGCTGGCGCTGCATGTGGCGGGATTCGTCGTGCAACAGCCCCGGCTGTCCATGGTCGCGCTGTTTTTTGGGGCGTGGGGATTGGTGGGGCTGGTGTGGGGATGGGAAGCATGGAAGGTGACTTTTTTCCCGTTTTTGATTTTCGCGTTTTGCCTGCCGATGGGGGGAACGTTTGCCCAGGATCTGACGCTGCCGTTGCGGAAGATGGCGGCGCAGGTGACTCTGTTCGTCGCGCACGATCTATTGCAGATAGATGTCGTGCGAAGCGGGACAGAACTGTTGGAGGCCCACGGCCGCTGGCATTACGAAGTGGCGGCGGAATGCAGCGGCATACGGAGCTTCGTCGCGCTGCTGGCCATTTCGACGATTTTTTCGGTGTTGACGATGCGGTTGTTCTGGAAACGGGCGGTGATGATAGTGTTGACTGTGCCGATCTCGCTGGTTTGCAATGTGGTGCGGTTGAGCACCATCATTTTGGCGGCGACGGCGTTCAAGAGCCAGGCGGCGGGTGCGTTCGTGGACCGTTGGTTCGGCTATGTCACATACATGATCGGGATTGGAATACTTCTGCTGGCCGCGCGTTGGCTGAGGGAGAAACCCTGCTGCCAACCGCCATGAAAGCCGGCCAGTGGGTGGTGATTGGCGTGGCGCTGGGAATGATCGCGGCCACGGCGGGCTGCCTGATGGAATTGCAGGGGCGGGTCCGCCTGGGCCTGCCGGGTGTGCAAGTGCAGCCGGCGGCGCTGTATGAGGATGGCCGGTTGGCGGCGGATCGAAGCGTGGTTCTGCCGGCCAATGTGCCCGGTTTTCAGTCCGAACTGCTGGGGCCGACCCCTCAGGAGTTGACGGGCTTGCCACAGGACACGACATTTGGACGCCGCCTTTACACCAACGACAGCGGGATGAAGGTTCAGTTGACCACGGTATTGATGGGAAGGGACCACACGAGCATTCACCAGCCGCAATACTGCCTTTACGCCCAAGCATGGAATATTACCAATACCGAACGGATCAACCTGCGCATGGAACGTCCCTACCCCTACGACATTCCGGCGGTGAAAATCAGCGCCACCCATGCGCTGCCTGGCGGGGGCGTGATCAACTGCATTTATATATATTGGTTCGTTTCGGGGGACAAGGTGACGGCGGAGGAGGGGTCGCGCCTGTGGTCCATGTGGAAGAAGGTCCTGCAAACAGGGGTGACGGAGCGGTGGGCCTATATCAGCTATTATACAACTTGCCAGCCGGGGCAGGAATCTGATAGACTTGCGCAATTGCGAAAGCTTATTGAAGAAACCGTGCCTGAATTCCAAACAGTGACGGGCGAGAGGATCAGCCCCTCGGCGCCGTTGAAGGGTGGAAAATGATCATGGCGTGGCTGCATCAATTTCAAGCAGGCGGGCGCGCTTGAAGGCGCCAGCCGGGTCCGAACCGCTTATCAAGCAAAATGTTGCGACGTGACCGCCAAATCCAGATGAAAGTCCGCCAGGCGACGGACGTGATGGTGTTCGCCCTGGCATTGTGGCTGGCGTATTTCATCCGCTTCCATTGGGAAGTGGTGGTGTCGGCGTTGCGGGAAGTCGGCCTGGTCAAAGGAATGGGGCATTTTGTGCGTTACGATCTGTTCGGCATCCCGGTTGGGCCGGCCCCTTACCAGCCCGACAGTATCGGTCCCATTTCAGATTACTTTCCCCTCCTGCTGGCAGTGATCCCGATGGCGTGGATCATACTGCATTCCCAGGGATTTTATGATCAGGCGGTATTTACCCGGCGGCGGGTGAGGGCCTGGCAGTTGGCCAGCGCTTGCTTTCTTTCGACGATTGGCCTGATCCTGGTGGCTTATTTGTCGCATGGTAATCAGGCGCGCGGCGTGATAGTCTTGTTTGGCATTTGCAGTTTCGGGTTGATGTCGGTGAAGGAAGAACTGATATTGCGGCGCCAGCGGAGGCGGTTGGGCACCGGCCAGTACACCAAGCGGGTGGTTTTGGTGGGAGAGCGGGCGGAAACGGGCGGCCTGCGGGCGGAGATGCGGAAGGCCTATCCCGAACTGGAAGTGGCCGGGGAGATTGATCTGAATACAACCTCGACGGCGCAATTCGTATCCTTTCTGCATGAGTATTCCGTCAACTGCGTGATGCTGGGAGCGCGGCATACCGTGTTCGGGCGGATAGAGGAGGCCATCCAGGCCTGCGAACTGGAGGGAATCGAGGCCTGGCTGGTGGCGGATTTCTTTCAAACGCGGATTTCACAAACCACGTTTGACGATTTCTGCGGGCGGCCGATGCTGGTGTTTCACACCGGGCCGCAACTGGGCTCGTGGCCCGGGGTTGTCAAACAGTTAATTGACGTGATCGGGGCGATGC